>Ga0115011_10000776_pt1 | contig 24303 bp, 15 predicted proteins | sample TroAtlMetagenome_2_FD_88705 | JGI IMG/M metagenome (GOLD analysis project Ga0115011, IMG submission 88705) | Marine eukaryotic phytoplankton communities from Atlantic Ocean - Tropical Atlantic ANT8 Metagenome | ecosystem: Environmental > Aquatic > Marine > Oceanic | place: Tropical Atlantic...
AAGCTGCGTGCGCCGAAAGGCATCGGCGTGCTCTACGTGAAAACTGGTGTGCCGTTTCAACCGTACATCGTGGGTGGCGGACAGGAACGCGGCCAACGGGGCGGAACGGAAAACGTGGCAAACATTGTCGCCTTCGGCAGGGCTGCTGAATTGGCCCTGAGCCATCTCGACGACGAAAACACTCGCGTCAGAGCACTGCGCGATAAACTGGAGAACGGAATTTTCAAGGCCATCAAGGGATCGGTCCGCAACGGGGGAGGCGAGCCAAGGCTGCCGAACACAACGAACATCGGGTTCGACGGCGTCGAGGCTGAGGCGGCGTTGCTGTTGTTGGATCGCGAAGGCATCTGCGCCTCGAGCGGCTCGGCCTGCACCACCGGTTCCATCGAGCCATCCCACGTACTCGCTGCGATGAACGTGCCACTCTCCCGGTCGAAGGGTTCGCTGAGGTTCAGCCTCGGCATCGAAAATACAGAGGAGGATGTCGATCGGTTGCTGGAGAAACTCCCACCAATCATAGAGCGACTCCGCGACGCCTCACCCTAAGCGCTTGGCCAAGAGGGGGAACCGCTCGTCGCTGCCTACTAGCCAAGCGCGGCGATGGTTGCCTTCATCGCTTCCTCGTTTTCGAGCATGCGTTCCACCAGCTTGAATTGAACCCGAGCCCGGTCGAGGTTTTGCCCTTCGCGATGCACCCGGAAATAGGTGTCGCCGGTTAAGTGGTCAGTGAGGAACCGCACGCCCAGTTGAAATGTGATCACCTTGCCGGCCTGGGCGAGATAACCTTTCTCCACTTCACTCAAAAAATCGTTGGCTTCACTGAGGTAGCCCTTGGCTAAGGCGTCGAAAAAATCCATTCGCATAGTCACCTTATCGAGGTCGCGCTCGTCCTCGTCGGCTGGGCTGGTCAGCGTCCGCACCATGTCGCCAAAGTCGTAGTGGATGAGCCCCGGCATTACGGTGTCGAGATCGACGATGCACATCACTTCATCGGTGTCCTGATCAAGCAGCACGTTGTCGATCTTGGTGTCGTTGTGCGTGATACGCTGCGGCAGTTCGCCCTTGGCCTGAGCGTCAGCAAAAATCTGGACGATGCCCCGGTTGGTCTGACAAAATTCAATCTCCGGTTGTGTTGCCTCAACCCGGTTTTGTTTGTCTTCCCTAACCGCCTTTTCCAGTGCGTCGATTCGTAAAACACCGTTGTGAAACTGTGGAATGGTTTCCTGGATTCGCTCCGTCGGCAGGTCGGCGAGTCGTTTTTGAAATAATCCAAACGCCCGCCCCACCTGCTCCGCCTGCTCAGATTTTTCGGCGACGTGACTGGATTTGACGCGTTCAATGAACACATAGGCACGCCAGTAGTTGCCAGCGCTGTCCATGTAATAAGACGCCCCACCCCGGGTGGGAACCAGCGTCATTGTGCGGCGGGTCAGGTCAGCGGAACTTTCCGAGGCAATTTTTTTTCGAAGGTGCTGGGTGGCTTCCTTGACGTTTTGCATCACCACCGCTGGCTGCTGGAAAACGTGATGGTTGATGCGCTGCAGGATGTAACGGATCGGGCTCCCTCCCTGTCGACAATTGATGATGTAGGTGTCGTTGATGTGCCCCTTGGTCCACGCATACCCATCAACAAACTCAGCCACGATTTGGAACTGGCCGACCAGCTTCTCAAGGTTGTACCCTTTTACTTCACTCACGTCCCCGTTGATTCGTCTGTTTTGGTGACCAGTTCAAGCGGTTTTTTCCGCTTGGCCAAGCGCTTGGCCAAGTTCAGGAACAGCCGAGGCTCTCGCCGCAGTTGAGACACTTGAAACAGGCGCCGTTGCGCACGGTGACATTGCCGCAGGTTGGGCAGGTCGGCGCGTCCTCCATGAAATGCGCCACCGATTGGCTGATGGCCGAGCTGTCATGGGAATGCGTGGCCGCGTGCGCGATGGATTCCCCGTCGCTGCCGGATACCGGCAACTCCACCACCGGCTTGTTGACCCGCTTGGCCTCCTGCTCCTGCAGACCCGGGATGTTCAATTCCCGTTGCCCAACGCCGATGCCCCGGGATTTCTCGATGAAGCCCGGAATAAACTGCGACCCCATCCAGCGAAATACATAGTCGATGATCGACGAGGCCCGTCCAATCTGGGGGTTCTTCGTGAATCCAGACGGTTCAAATCGCTGGTGGCTAAACTTGCGAACGAGAGCATCGAGCGGCACGCCGTACTGCAGTGAAATGCTCGTCAACGCCGCCACGCTGTCCATGAGGCCACCAATGGTGGAGCCTTCCTTGGCCATGGTGATGAACATCTCACCGGGTGTGCCGTCCTCGAACAGGCCGATGGTGAGGTAACCCTCGTGGCCCGCGATGTCGAATTTGTGAGTGACCGCTGTTCGCGTCTCGGGAAGCCGTCGCCGGAGAGGTTGGTCGATCTGCTTTTGCAGACCGACCAACTGTTCCTCCAGTTCCTGGATCCGCTCGTCCACCGCCGGGGCGGAATCCTGTTCGGTTCCCTCTCCGGTTTTCGTGGTGTTGAGCGGCTGGGATCGCTTCGATCCGTCACGATAAATCGCAACGCATTTCAGCCCCAGCTTCCACGCCTGCACATAGGCGTCGGTGATATCCTCCACCGTGCATTCCTTGGGCAGGTTCACGGTCTTGGATATCGCGCCGCTGATGAACGGCTGGGCAGCGGCCATCATCTTGAGATGTGCCATATAATGAATGCTGCGTTCGCCGCGGAACGGCTTGAACGCGCAGTCAAACACATCCAGATGCTCGGGCTTGAGCCCGCTTTGTCGGGTTTCCCCGTCCTCCTTGACGTCCTCGATGGTGTCAAATTTTTCCACGTGCGCGACGATGTTCCTGATTTCATCATCACTGTAGCCGAGCCGGTTCAACGAATCCGGCACGGTGCGGTTCACGATCTTCAACGTTCCCCCGCCGGCAAGCAGCTTGTACTTCACCAGCGCGATGTCCGGCTCGATGCCGGTCGTGTCGCAGTCCATCAAAAACGCGATTGTGCCGGTGGGTGCCAGCACGGATACCTGCGCATTGCGGTAGCCGTTCTCGTCGCCCCTGGCCAACGCGGCATCCCAGCATTCACGAGCGGCGTCCTTCAGGTAGCCAAACTCGTCGCTGGACTGAATCTCCTCGACCGCATCGCGGTGCAGTTGCATCACGCCGCGCATCGACTCCACATTGTCCTTGGCCAACGGCTTGGCCACGTTGACGCAGCGGGAATCCTTGTATCCGGGAAACGCCCCCTTGGCCCCGGCCAACTCGGCTGATTGCTCGTAGGCGTAGCCGGTCATGATGGACGTGATGGCTCCGGCCAGCGCCCGGCCCTCATCGGAGTCATACGACAAGCCATAGCTCATCACCAGCGAACCAAGGTTCGCGTAACCCAAGCCAAGCGTCCGGAAAATATGGGAGTTCTCCGCAATGGGTTGGGTTGGATAACTGGCGTTGTCGACGAGAATTTCCTGTGCGGTGATGAACACCCGCACGGCCGCCTTGAACCGCTTGACATCGAACCCGCCGTCCTCGCGCTTGAACCGCATCAAGTTCAGCGACGCCAGATTGCACGCGGTGTTGTTGAGAAAAACGTATTCCGAGCACGGGTTGGTCGAGTGGATCGGCTCAGTGCCCTTGCATGTGTGCCACTTTTGAATCGCGCCGTCGTACTGCACGCCGGGATCACCGCACACCCAGGTGCCCTCGGAGATTTTATTGAGCAAATCGCCGGCATCCTTCTTTTCAAGTTTGTCGCCGGTAGTCACGGCGCGGGTCCACCAGTCTCCCCCGTCGAGCGTGGACTCCATGAACTCATCACTCACTCGCACGGAGAGGTTCTCGTTCTGGTACATCACGCTCCCGTAGGCGTCGCCGTTGTAGGAGCCGTCGTAACCCTGCTCGATCAGAGCCCATGCCTTCTTTTCCTCGGTCTGCTTGGCGTCGATGAACTCCTCAATGTCGCCGTGCCAGTCGCGGATGGTATTCATCTTGGCAGCGCGACGCGTTTTGCCGCCGGACTTCACGACGTTGGCCACCTGGTCGTAGATGCGGAGGAACGCCATCGGGCCGCTGGGCGTGCCGCCGCCGCTGACGGTCTCGCGTTGCGAGCGGATGGGCGTGAGGTCGGTGCCGGTGCCGGAGCCAAACTTAAACAGCATCCCCTCGCTGTGAGCGAGTTGCAGGATGGACTCCATATCGTCGTTGACCGACTGGATGAAACAGGCGCTGCCCTGCGGAAACTCGTACTGCGACGTGGCGCGTTCCGCTTGGCCAAGCGCTTGGTTGTAATGCCAGTTACCCTTGGCTGAGGTGCTGCCTGCGCCGTACTCGTGATGAAGGCCAACGTTAAACCAGACCGGTGAGTTGAATGCCCCGTGCTGGTTCAGGCAAAGCCACGAGAGTTCGTCGTAAAAAATCTCACCATCCTTTTTGCTGAAGTACCCATCCTTGACGCCCCAGTCGGCAATCGTGCGGGCCACGCGATGGATGAGTTGGCGAACAGAGGTTTCCCGCTCGGGCGTGCCTTGTTCACCATAAAAATATTTTGAAACCACCACCTTGGTCGCAAGCTGCGACCAGTCGGCCGGCACCTCGACATTTTCCTGCTTGAAGATGACGTTGCCTCCCTCGTCGGTGATTTCCGCCGTGCGCAGATCCCATTCCTTCTCGTCGTACGGATTCGTTTTCGCGTTGCTGAACACCCGATCAACCTTGACGCCTTTCCGCTTTTTGCCCTTGGCCAAGCCGCCGCGCTTGGGCGTGGCCACGCTTGGCTTGGTGGAGCGACGCGGGGCACGCGAAGTGGGGACCGTGGAGGAGTCGTTGGTGTCAATCATGGGTTGTTTCAGTCGCTTGGGTTGTAAAGCAAAAACCTCACTCCAATGTGATTTTTGGGGCCAACCACCTTCGAAAGCTCGGTCGAGCTGGGCAAAGGAGTGAGTCTTACCACAATTTGTAGTGGTATCAAGTTTTTAAACCACAAATTATTGTGTTTTTTATGACGAAACCGAAAAACTGGGCCGATTTGCGCTTGGCCAAGGTTGACCCTTGCTCCGCAAGTGCCTGAGCCTCAAACTGTTCCGTGCCATGGCTAATTATTTGATCGAACAACTGGACGAGATCGAGCCAACGCCCTGCCCCTGCGGCTTGGCCAAGCGGGCGTTCGCCGGTGAGCCGGGGGCGGTGGCCAGTCTGCACGAGGTCGAGATCAAGCAGGACTCCAAGGTTCACTACCATAAGCGGATGACAGAGATTTATCTCGTGCTCGAGGGTGAGGGGCATCTGGAACTGGATGGGGAACTCGTGCCAGTGCGGCCGATGACCACGGTTTACATCAAGCCCGGTTGCCGGCATCGGGCGGTGGGGAGGCTGAAAATCATCAACATCCCGGTGCCCGCGTTCGACTCGGAGGATGAATGGTTTGATGCGTGATGCATGGTTTCGGCTTGCCGCCGGGTTGGCTTGCCGATTGAATCCCTCGCCCCGCGAAATGCGGTACCAGTCAATTTAGCAGTGCATACTCTGATTCTAGTTTTATTGGGCCTGACCTCGGTGATCAGCTTGACGTTTATCATTGAGAGGGGCTGGGCGCTGCGGCGGAGTATCATCCTGCCGCAGCCGTTGGTGGACAGTCTCGACCACTGCCACACACGCGCGGACGTCAACACGGTGTTGCGGTTTGCGGAGCACCACAAGGAGACCCCGCTGGCACGGTTGACCACGACAGCAGTCGAGCACCTCGAGTGGGCCAAGCCGGACAACGTGGAGGCGCTGCAGTCGCGTGCCCGGCATGAGGTGAGCCAGATGGAGCGGGGCCTGGTCGTGCTGGAGATCATCACCGGTGTCGCCCCGTTGCTGGGGCTGGTCGGTACGGTGGTCGGGCTCATCGAGATTTTCGGCACCATGGCCGACGGGGCAACCGAGGCATCAAAATTCGCTGATGGCATCTCGACAGCGCTGTGGGCCACGCTCTCCGGGTTGAGCATCGCCATCCCGTCGCTCGTCGCTTGGAGTATTTACAACAAGCGCGTGGAAACGTTTGCCATCGAGATGGAGACACAGCTCGATGTGTTCCTCCGCAGGCAGTACCCCAACGAAAACGGGAACTGATCTCCATGCGATTTCTGCCGCGCAAACATCGCAAGCCGCCCACCGTCATCGTGGTGGCGCTGATCGATGTGCTGATGGTGGTGTTAATCTTCATGGTGGTCTCCACGACATTCAAAAATCAGGCCGCCGTGCGTCTCGCGTTGCCGGAATCATCCCAGGCACAAAGGGAGGCGGCGGTTAGCAAGGCGCTGGTCATCACTGTGGCCAAGGAGGCTCCCCATTTTTATTTCGGGACTGAGCCAGTCGAGGAGACGGCACTGGAGGCAGAGCTGAAAAAAGCGATGGAGGGGAATCCCGAACGCGGACTATCCATCCGCTCCGACACCGACGCGCCGTTCGGAAAAATCATCAAGGTGATGGATGCCGCGAAGGCAGCGGGGGTCAAGGGAGTGAAGGCGTTCACCAAGGAAGCCGGCGGCGGATGAGCAGCGACACTCCATCCGACATCCCCCCTCCCGACAGCATGCACCTCTCCTCAGCCACCGGCTGGATGCAGCTGGGCAACACCGCCGAGGCGCTGGCTGACCTGGAAAAAATCTCCGAGACGCATCGCGCCCACTTCGAGGTACTGCACCTCGAGTGGCACATTCACGCACAGAAGAAAGATTGGGATCGCTGCGTGGAATTGGGCGGCTACATGGTGGAGCAGCACCCAACCAACCCCGCCGGTTGGATAAACCAGGCCAATGCCCTGTTTTATCTCCAACGCGGGCACGATGCGTTTCAAATGCTGGAACCGGTGGCTGAGCATTTCCCGGAAAACGAGGCGATCCCCTACAACCTCGCCTGCTACGCCTGCCAGTTTGGAGACCTCGAGTTGGCACTCGACTGGTATCGCGTTGCGGAAAAAGTGGGTGAACCGCAGAAAATACAAGAGGTCGCACTGATGGACCCGGACATGGAATTGCTTTGGGAACAGATCAAGGAATGATCGACCTTTTTTCGATCCTTACAACCTAGCTCAAAATAATTTATTTTAATTCTCTGGTTGACAGTTTTTCGTAAAGCGGCATCAATGCCCGTTGTTCGTTTTATACGTAACTGCAACCGTTTATTTCAATGAGCAAGAATACCAAAGTCACCAACGAGGAGTGGGATTTTTCCGTTCTGGATAAAGCACCTCGTTCGCTGATTCATCGCGCACTTTTATGGGAGCTGGATCGCGAGATCGGAAGTGGAAAAGAACCGTTCCTGAAAACCGCAGAATGCCGCAAGGCGCTGGCCGATCCCAATTCTTTTAGAGGAACCGCGACCGGCGTGACAGAGCTGGGCCGGGGCAATGCCAAGACACGTCCTTTTGAAGAAGCGATCAATTTTGGCATCGACTGGTCCCAGCCAAGGGACGAGTTGGTGCGTCAGTTCGGTCTCTGGCTCGACACACAGGAGTCGACCGGCCGCCTGCAGGTCAAGCCGGCGCTGGGCAAGCCGCGTGATGCCCTCACGATGCTCCGGAAGATTTCCATCGTGCGACTGAAGAATGGTGGGCTCTCACAGCGCGTGGCGGCAGACACGTATCCCGATAAGAAGACCTATCTGAAGAGCCTGAACAAAATCAACTGGACCACGGCGTCACGGGAGGTCGACAAGGCCTGCAAAAAACGCCAGAACAAGCTGAAGACCATCGAACGGACGATGGGCAGCAAGGACTGGAAGAAAGACGTCTACGGCGGGTAACCGGTCTGTAACCAAAAACAATTTGAAGCGACACCGGGGGTTTCCTCCGGTGTTTTTTTTGCGCTTGGCCAAGCGCTTGGCCGACGGATTGCCTTGCGCTTGGCCAAGCGATGAGTCCATAAGGCGGCGTGTCTGACTGGCTGACATCGATCCTGCTTGGGATCATCGAGGGCATCACCGAGTTTCTCCCGATCTCGTCCACGGGCCACCTGCTCGTGCCTCAGCAACTGGGCTGGCTGGAGAAACAGTCGGACGTGTTTAACATCGCCATCCAGGGCGGTGCGGTGATCGCGGTGTTGTTCAACTTCACCGACCGCGTCAAGCAACTGGTCTTCAAGTGGCGCGAACCGGAGGCACGCGATTACATGGCCAAGTTGCTGGTGGCGTTTTTCAGCACCGGCTGCGGCGGGGTGTTGATCGACACGCTTGGCTTTGAACTGCCGGAGGAGGTGCTGCCGGTGGCGTTGGCGCTGTTCATTGGCGGCATCCTTTTTGTAGTGGTGGAAAAACGACTGGGCGACCGCCAGGCGTTGACGCAGGTGACATGGGCGATTGCCATCGCCATCGGTTTTGGCCAATTGATTGCAGCGGTGTTTCCGGGAGCGTCCCGTTCCGGCTCCACGATCCTGATCGCACTGCTGATGGGGCTGAAGCGTGTCCCGGCCATTGAGTTCACTTTTCTGCTCGGCGTGCCAACGCTGCTGGCGGCCGGGGCGTATAAGGTACTCAAGGCGCTTGGCACCGAGGGAGTCTCGGAGGATTGGTGGCAATTGGCATTGGCCTCGCTGGTCTCGGCCGTGACCGCATTTGTCTCGGTCAAGTGGCTGTTGCGCTACATCGAGACCCACACGTTCGTGGTGTTCGGCTGGTATCGCATCGCACTTGGCCTGATTTTGCTCATCATCACGTTCACGTAACATACTTTTTCAGGCGGTATTACGGTTGACGGCAGCTTGGTTTGCCGCAGAATCCCCCTCCGCGCCTGCGCTTGGCCAAGTTCCCCCCGGCCACGCTAATCCCACTTTTTTCGTAACCTACCGAATGGCAATGAAGTAGTGACAGGGTGCAGTTTCTTTGGTGAAACGAATGGATAAAACTTTAATAAGCAACATGATGCTCCTCGCCGGGGCGTTGGCACTCGCGGGGTGTGGCTCCGCAGAACTCGAGAAGGAAAGCTCGAAGAAAAAGTCGAGGTCCTCCAGCAAGGCCAAGCCGGTGCTGGTGGAACTGGCCAAGGTGACCCGTGGCCCGATCGAAAAAATCCTCGAGCGTTCCGCACCACTTGAGGCCGAGGCTCAGGTCGAGGTCCACGCCCGCACGAGCAATCCGGCGGTCGACCTGCTGGTCGAGGAGGGCGACAAGGTCGAGAAGGGGCAGGTGCTCCTGCGGCTCGAGAATGATCGCCAAAAGAATGACTACGATCAGGCGAAGACCCAGCTCGACAAGGAGCAGATCGACTTCGCCCGGCAGGAAAATCTCTACAAGGACAATCTCATCAGCGAGCAGGATTTTCGCAACGCCAAGTTCTCGCTGTCGCAACGGCAGTTGAGTTTTGAGGAGGCGCAGCGGCAGTTCGAGTACACCGAAGTGCGCGCGCCGATCGCCGGCACGATCACGCTGCGCGATGTGAAGGTGGGTGATCAGGTCGGCAGCGGCCGAAAGATTTTTGAGATCATCGACTTTGAATCCATCGTGGCGGTCATCCATGTGCCGGAACAGTATCTGCCGGATCTCAAGCCGAACATGGAGGCGAGGCTGATCTCCAACACGCTCGGCGATGATAACATCATTCCGGCGTTCGTGAAGCGGATTTCACCAATCGTCGAGGCGCGTGCCGGCACGGTGAAAGTCACGGTCGCGGTGAGGGAACTGGGCGCATTGCGGCCCGGCATGTGGGTGGATGTGGAGCTGGTGCTCAACACCAAGCAGGACGCCATCCTGATTCCGAAAAAATCGATCGTCTACGACAACGACCAGACGTACGCGTTCAAGATGCACCTCAACGGCACCAATAACGTGAAAAGCGTGAAGCGCCACCTGGTGTTGCCGCTCAATGCGGACAAGGTGCATATCGAGCCGACCGACGGTTTTGCCGTGGGCGACATGATCGTGGTCGCAGGCCAGTCCGGCCTGAAGGAAAATTCGCTGATACGTGAGCTGGGCGATCCGTTGCCGGGCGAAACCAACGCCGTACCGGCAACCGTCAGCACCAACGGTGCGACCGCATCAAGCACCAACACCATCAAGTAACCTCCCGACTTCCGTCACGGAATGGAGTCCCCCCATCGCAACCCCAACTTCACCACCGACCGGCCGGTCGCGGTGTTAATGGTGTTTTTGGCTGCGATCGTTTTCGGGTATTTTTCGCTGAGACAACTGCCGGTCACGCTCATGCCGGAAATGAGCTACCCGACCCTGACAGTGCGGACCGAGTATCCCGGGGCTGCACCGGAAGAGGTGGAGAACGATATCAGCCGCCGCATTGAGGAGGCACTCGGTGTGGTGGGCGGTCTCAACGAGATCAGCAGCATCAGCCGCGCAGGAGTCAGCGATGTTATCCTCGAGTTTGTCTGGGGAACGTCGATGGTGGACGCCATCCAGAACACACTCGAGAAACTCGACCTCGTCCGGTTGCCGCGCGAGGCGGAGAAACCTCTGCTACTGCACTACGATCCGTCGCTCGATCCGGTGATGGAGCTTAGCCTCTCCGGTTCAAGCCGAAGTATCAAGTACAAGGGGGACGAGGGGCTGCGTCGGTTGCGCCGCATAGCGGAACTGCAGGTCAAGCGCCAGATCGAGCCGATCAAGGGCGTGGCTGCTGCCCGGGTGCGTGGCGGGTTAGAGGAGGAGATTCACGTACTGATCGACGAGGCCAAACTGCAGCGTGTCAACCTGTCGATCGGCCAAGTGCTCAGCCGACTCCGTGCTGAGAACATCAACGCAGCCGGTGGGCGAATTCGCGAAGGCGGCGCTGAGTACATGATTCGCACCATCAACGAATACCAAAACCTAGAGGAGATTGCGGACACCATAGTGTTCCGGAGGGAAGGTCGCGAGATCCGGGTGAAGGACTTGGGACAGGTCGTCCATGGACAGCGCGACCGTGAGATGATGACCAAGACCGATGGGAACGAGAGCGTCCAGATTGATATTTACAAGGAAGCCGATGCCAACATGATCCGAGTGGCGGAGGATGTGAACGATCTGGTTGGCGAAATCTCCGGCTCAAGCCGATCCACCTTGGCCGGCAAACTTCGGGCCGAGGAGGACGCCTATCTACGGGTGGTGGCGGATCGGTCGATCTTCATCGATAGCAGTATTTCAGAGGTCAAAAACACGGCTTACGTCGGCGGCATGTTGGCCATCCTGGTGCTTCTGCTTTTTTTGCGCGACCTGAGGACGACGGCCATCATCGCGCTGAGTATCCCAATCTCGATTTTGGTCACGTTCGCGCCGCTCAATATCCTTGATGTGTCGCTGAACATCATGTCGCTCGGTGGCTTGGCTATGGGGATCGGGATGTTAGTGGACTCATCTATCGTGGTGCTCGAATCGATTTATCGTTGCCGCGAGGAAGGCGACTCGGTCCGCAACGCAGCCATCCGCGGGACCAAGGAAGTGCGGGGCGCAGTGATCGCCTCGACCCTCACATCGATCTGCGTGTTTTTCCCGATGGTGTTCGTCGAGGGATTGGCGGGCCAGGTGTTCAGTGATCTTGGTTTGACGGTGGTCACGTCATTGATTGCCTCGTTGATTGTGGCGGTGTTGTTCATCCCGATGCTCGCGAGCCGTACGGGTTTTAAACTCAAGTCCGATGCAGGCATGGTGTCCCATTTCATGGGAACCATTCAGGGCCGCATGAGCCTTGGCACGTTCTGGTTGCGGTTCATCATCCCGACCGGTGTGTTACTAGTCGCGATGATTGGCGTGGTGCTGGGCTACACGTGGTGGATGGTATCCGCAGTGGACGACCCCAAGTTTGAGGACGGAATCGTTTATAGCACAGTAGCCATGTCGGTGGTCGGGATTTGGCAACTGTTCTGTTACATTCCGACGATCATCTGCTTGGCCAAGCGCTTGCATGACCTAGGCCGAACCGCTTGGTGGCTGCTTGTGGGCATCGTGCCGCCGGTGCTATCGCTGATCGCTTTTTTCGTGGCCGCCCAGTCTATGGGTAAGGATTTCAATGCAGGATCCTATGCGCTTTTTGCAATGCTAAGCTGGGCACCGGCGGGAATCCTAACCCTGCTCTGCTCGGTCATTCCCGGCTCGAAAAACGAAAATCGATTTGGCCCGGCCAACCACGAGGGCCAGAGCTTGGCCATGCTCTGGGGGTCGTTCCGCGCTTTCAATGATAGTTTCCAGCGCAACGATCTCGTTTTCCTTGTCACCTTTCCCTATTTCGCGTTGCGCTTGGCGATCTCGTTCCTGCTAGAGCTGATCGGACTGTCGTTGGTTTGGTTGATTCGTTCAGTAGCATTTATCGGCCTGACGATTTACCGGTTCATCACGGCAATCGGTTCGGTGTTCGGTAAACAATTTTCAAAAATCATCGGCGATCCGTCGGACGATGCCAACGCGGCTGGCAAGGGATTATATCGTCCACTGATCCGCTGGGCGCTGGACAGCCCAATGGCCATGATCCTCCTCGCGGCGGCCTGTTTTTGGGTCACGTATTCCGTCGGACGCCAGTTGGATACTGAGCTTTTACCGGAAGTGCACCAGAGCGAATTTACATTCGAAGTGTCTCTGCCGGTCGGCACACCGCTGGATGAAACCGTGAGATTGCTCGGTGACGTGGAGCAAAAGATCCTCGATTCCAAGGAGGACGATGATAGCAAAATTGACACACTGCTGGTGATGTACGGATTCGACACCAGCAACATGAAGCGTTCCGATGAGGGTGAGCACTCGGCACGGTTTAAGGTACTGTTGGAAAAAACGGCCAAACCACACGAAACCGAGGAGGAGGTCATCGCGCAACTGCGGGAGCTTTTTGATGATGTTCCGGACATCACCACGCGCGTCACTCGCCCGGTTTTGTTCAGCTCCAAAAAGCCGGTGGTCATTCAGATCAATGGCGAGGAATTACCGGAGCTTAAGGAGTACTCCGATCAAGCCACGGCGTTGCTCTCGAAAGAGGCGGAGTTGGCGGACGTCGAGCCGACGTTGCGCAGCGGCGCACCGGAGGTGCAAATTACTTACGACCGGCAGCAGATCATTCGGCATGGACTGAATATCAACTCGATCGCCGAGCAGGTGCGCGATATGGTCAAGGGATCCGAAGCAACGCGCCTCAATCGCCGTGACCGCCGAGTACCGATCGTGGTGCGTTTGGCCGAGCAGGATAGGGAGCAGGTCGCGGACGTCGGGCAGTTGACCGTGAATCCCGGAGACGAAACGCCGATCCCGCTTAACTCCATTGCAGAGCTGACCGTTGGCGAGGGGCCGAGCGAAATTCGCCGAATCGACGGCAAGCGTGTGGCGTTGGTTCAGGCTAACATAGGCGCTGGGTCGTTGGGCTCGGCGGTTGAGACGGCCGATCGCGTACTGAAAAGTGAAATTGATTGGCCAGGCTACATGGACTTTTTTATCACCGGCCAAAACAAGGAATGGGAGCGCAGCCGATTGAGTTTGTACCTAGCGCTTGGCCTGAGTTTGTTCCTCGTTTATGTGATCATGGCGTCGCAGTTCGAGTCGCTCGTTCAACCTTTCATCATCATGTTCACCATCCCGATGGCGTTCGTAGGGACGGTACTCGGTCTGAAGCTGCTCGGCATCAACGTCTCCGTGGTCGTCTTCCTCGGGATGATCATGCTCGCCGGAATTGTGGTAAACAACGCCATCGTGTTGGTCGATTACACCAACACCCTGCGTACTCGCGGTCTGGCGTTGAAGGAGGCGATCGTCCAAGCCGGTTGCGTTCGCTTGCGCCCGATTTTGATGACGACCGCCACCACCGTGCTTGGCCTGCTGCCGATGGCGCTTGGCTTTGGCGACGGTGCTGAGATTCGCACGCCCATGGCCGTCGCCGTGATCTGCGGCTTGTTGACTTCAACCATACTTACCCTGCTCGTTATCCCGACTATTTATTACTTGTTCGGCCTCGCCGGTGAACGGTTTTTTAAAGCCGCGGAAGAATAGACCGGGAAATCCGGCGCGGTTGTTTTTCGTTCAAGTTGTAACGAAATCTGCGTCGTGAAAGTACTATTGAAATAGCCATGGAACGCCCCGCGTTTCCATGCCCGCTTGGCCAAGCACTTGGTCAGGCTTGCAAGCGATGCAAACCAACAAGATAGCCACCGAGATCACGCGACTGTCCCTCAGCCGCAAGGTCACGGTGTTTGTCCTTTTCCTGACGATCCTCGCTATTGGTATGATCGCTGTAAATCGGTTGCCTTTGGAAAAATATCCAAGAGGCCAAGAGGGGCATTACATGCGGATTCGCACCGGGTGGGACTCCGGCGTCGCGCAGGAGGCGATGGAAAAAATCGGCCTCCCGATGGAGGAGGAACTCAGCACCGTACGGGGTATTTCGTCGATTGACACACGTGCTTCGCAGACGTCTTCCGAGGTCAGTCTGCGCTTTAAACGCGGTACAGACATGGACGTCGCCTATCGTGAAGTGCGAGATCGGATGGAGCGGGCCTCGCTGCGTTTCCCGGAGGGTGTGGACGATTATCGGATTACTAAATACGGCGGAGCCAGTGGGTCAGTCTGCCACATGTCCATACGATACAACGACGACACTGACCTCTATAACAACGTGGAGAAACACCTCATCCGGCCCATTCAGAGAATCGACGGGGTGGCGGATGTCAGTTTTCGGATTCGCCAAAAGGAAATCCAAATTGAAGTGGACAAAGATCGGGCCGATGCCTATCGACTGAGCATCAGCCAGCTCTCGCGGCGGTTGCGAGGAGACAATTTCACTCTCTCCAGTGGCACGGTGATCGATGGTGGGAAAAAGTACCTCCTGAAGTCGTCCAGCACGTTCCACTCGTTGAACGACTTGGCGGACATTCCGCTCAGCGACACAGTCACCCTGCGAGACGTGGCCACCATCAAGTACGAGGTGGACAATGTGTATCAGGATTTTGAACGCTGGAACCGAATGCAGTCCGCAACAATTTCTGTTTACAAGGAAAGTGAGGCCAACACCGTGGAGGTGAGTGATGCGGTAGCTGGCGTAGTGGAGGAACTCAAGACGCATCCGGATCTGGCCCCGTATGAGATCTCCATTTACCGAAACTACGGGGAGACCATTAAAAACCAGCTCAATAGCCTTTTCAAAAACGGGTTATTCGGCGCGTGCCTCGCGGCGGTGGTGCTGTACTTTTTCCTGCGGCAATTCCGGTTGACGCTAATCATCGCTTTGGCAATTCCTCTTTGCCTGTTCATTGCTATGACTGCGATGTTTTTTGCTGGTGACACACTAAACATGACTTCGATCCTTGGGTTGGTTATCTGTGTCGGCTTGCTGGTGGACAACTCGGTAGTGGTGGCAGAGAACATTCACCGGCATTACCAATCGGGTGAATCACGTTGGGACGCCTGTCTGAAGGGCGTGGGCGAGATTGGGTTGGCGGTCACGACGGCCACGCTGACCACGATCATCGTATTTCTCCCGTCGGTGCTGGTTGGCGGTGAGATGCGGTTCATGCTTTATCAACTGGCGCTGCCGGTAGTCTCGGCGTTGCTGGCATCACTTGGAACAGCCATCATTTTCATTCCGCTTACCGTTTACTTGACGGTGGATTCCAGCCGAGCCAAAGAGGATGCGGACCGTCGTCAGGATCGCATTAAAGGAGGGTTGGTCTTGATATACAAATGGACGTTCGAGCTGCTTAATCGTGGATACAACAAGGCTTTGGGGTATTATCTGAATCGGCGATTGGATCTCGCGTTTATCCTGATTGTGCTGCTTTCGGCTACCTACTTTTACGGGTTTCAAAAAGTGGAGTTCGCCGGGTATCGAGATCGTGGCAACGATGAGTTTCGGATGAGGTTGCGCTTCCCGGAACACTTCACGATCGACGAAAAAAACAACTATTTTACAAATCTGGAAAACATTGTCGAGACCAACAAAGTCGAGTTTGGTATCCGAAGTTATCGGGTAGAGTTTGACAAGCGAACCCACGGGGAATTCGAGGCCAACTACACCGACGGAGGTCCGCCGGACATCCCCCGGGAGGAGGTGCCGGATCGGTTGTACAAATTGTTGCCCGAGGTTCCCGGTGTGCGGGTCTACTATTCCGGCATGGATACCGGTATGGAAAAACGCAACGACCACAAGTCACGGCACCATCTGCGGTTGGTCGGGGACGACTCCCGGCAGTTGGAGGAAGTTGGAGAAATGTTGAGGCCGGTTTTTGAAAACCTGCCGGGGGTGCTCTCGCTTGAGGATAAGGATTCGGACGATGCCCCGAACGAGATGGCGTTGTTGATTAATCGAGATATGGCCAGCTCGATTGGCGTCAATCCAAACGAAATAGCCGGTGCGGTCAGCAGTGCCCTGCGCGGACGATCGCTGGCGGATTTTAACGGCGGCGGCCGGCAGATTCCGGTGAAGATGCGCTTCAGCGAGGAGGATCGCGCCGAGTTGGATGACGTCAACAACTACAAAGTTCGCATCGAAGACGGTCGCTACGCCTCGGTCGGGGCCCTTACCCGGCCGGCGATGTTAAAGAGCCAATCCTCCATAAACCGAAACAACAAAAAGGTCAGCTACTACATCAGCATGAAGCTCAAGTCAGGCGAGGAGCGGGAGGCGCGCCGTGCGATTTATGAGGCCCAGAAAAACATCGACCTGCCGGAGGGCGTCTCTTTTAACAACCCTCCGGTGACGTACAACGACGACGAAGTGTCAGCCAGTCTGATCGCCATGGGATTGTCGATCGTATTCATCTACATGCTCATCGCTTTCCTGTTCGAGAGCGTCCTGATGCCGCTCTCGATCGTTCTCACCATCCCGCTTGCGGCTATCGGTGCTATTTGGGCACACTTCATCACTGGTGTCAGCATCGATGACATGGGCATGGTGGGTTGCATCCTGTTGATCGGTGTCGTGGTCAACAACGGCATTGTATTGATCGATTACGTCAACCGCCTTCGCGCCGGAGGCATGGCGCGCAACGAAGCACTGCTTCTTGCGACTCGTCACCGGTTCCGCCCGATCGTGATGACTGCGATGACCACCATCTTTGGCATGGTTCCGTTGACTTTTGCCGCCTACCTGAAATCGATCGGAAGCTTTATCGAAGGCATTGCAGGTGTGAATTTGTTGGCCTTCATCTCGGCCTCTGATATGGGGCGCAGCTTTGAGAGCTTTGGTTTTATGATCATCGGTGGGATGGCTTCGGCCACGCTGTTCACGCTGCTGGCGGTGCCGGTTTTTTATACATTCGTCGATGATGCTCAAAGGGCGTTGCAGAATACTTTGGCCACAGTGTTGGGGCGCACCCCCAAGCCAAGCCCGGCAAAGTAACCATCTGCGCTTGGCCAACGTATGCCCTTGCGGGATGCGGCATTGACCCGACCCTGCATTGGCCTCATTCTGTTTCACCGCTTGGCCAATCGGCTCCCTGATGGAATCCAACGAACTCGCCACGAAGATCACCCGGTTGTCTCTCGATAGCCGGGTTAGCATGTTCGTGCTCTTTCTTACTATCTTAGCAGTAGGCTTGATTGCGATTAGTCGCCTCCAACTAGAGCTTTTACCAAAAGGTTTCGAGGGTGATTCGATATCTATACGTGTCCATTGGAAATCTGCAGTTCCTATAGAAACAATGGAAAAAATTGCGATTCCACTTGAGGAGGAGTTGAGCACCGTTAGGGGTATTGACTCAATGACTGCATCATGCTCTTCAAGTTCGGCCTCTGTATATCTAAATTTCAAGCAAGGTGCAGATATGGACGTAGCATACCGGGAGGTACGCGATCGGCTTGATCGAGCCAAACTACGCTTTCCCGAGGATGTGGAGTATTCATACATCTACAAAATGGACACATCAGGCATACCAGTATGCATGATAGGCATGGCTTACGACGTTTCTCCGGATGTCGACTTATACGATTTTGTAAATAGAAAAATCATAACTCCTCTTTCACGCATCGACGGAATAGCTAACGTTGATGCGCGAGGTCTAGACGAAAAGGAGATCATCATTGAAATCGATAAAGACAAATCTGAGGCATACGACCTCGACATTTACAGGCTCTCGCAAAAGCTTCGAGGGGATAATTTTAACCTCGCTAGCGGTAATGTGGAGGATGGAGGTAAAAAGTATCTTCTCAAGTCTACAAGTACATACCGAACGGTGGAAGAATTGAGAAATTTACCACTGAGTACCAACATCATCTTAAGCGATATTGCTGTGCTTAAATACGAGCCTGAGGAAAAGCGTTACATCACTCGGGTGAATTCCAAGAATGCAATGGCCATTACACTAACGAAAGAGAGCACCGCAAATACGGTGGCTGTCTGTGAGCAGGTCGTAACGGAGTTGAACCGGATTAAAGAAGATCCAGATTTGGCAGAATTCGAACTACATATGTATTTAAATCAGGGCGGAATAGTAACGGCACAACTCGATACTCTATTCTCGAATGGCAAAATTGGGGCGTTTTTTGCAGCGATTATATTATACCTCTTTTTGCGGCGTTTTCGTATTACACTCATTATAACTCTAGCAATTCCACTTTGCCTTTTTATGTCAGTAGCCGTGATGTACTTCGCAGGAGAATCGCTGAATCTGCTAACCATTCTAGGCCTAGTAATCTGTGTGGGCCTTCTTGTTGATAACTCTGTTGTTGTAGCGGAGAACATACAGCGTCACTTCTTGAGCGGAATGAGCCGACGAGTTGCATGTATCAAGGGTGTTCAGGAAATCGGACTGGCCATTACCACAGCAACCTTCACAACAATCATCGTTTTTTTGCCGGCTTTATTGGTGGATGGGCAGATAAGGTTTTTTATGATGCGCTTAGCGTTGCCGGTAGTAACCGCATTACTCGCTTCATTGGCGATCGCTTTGGTTTTTGTGCCACTTTGCGTTTTTCTTACACTTAAACGGAAACCACTAGATAAATCGAATTGGTCAAGCCGATTTGCTAAAACGATTCAAACCCGGCTTAGCCAATTTTATAATTCCACGTTTGAAAGATTCAACAAATGGTACAATTATGCACTGCAATACTACCTAAAACGTAGAATAGACTTGGGCGTCATATTTCTAGTTCTGTTTTGCCTAACTTATTTTTACACTTTTCAAAAAGTAGAATTCTCTATGGACGAAAAAAGAGAGGAAAGCCAATTTAACATTTCGTTTCGCTTTCCAAGCCAATTTAACATGGGGGATCGAAAAAAATACTTCGGGGAAGTCGAAAAAATATTAAAATCACGAAAGGATGAATTTGAGCTTGAGGGGTACTTTATACGCTACAGTTCCTGGTACGGCTCACTTGAGGGCTGGCTTAAGGCAGACAGAAAAAGTAAGTCACCTTCCAGTGAGGTAGCTGAGAAAATTTTTAAACTATTGCCCGAGGTCCCCGGATTAAAAACAGGCTATGAGCGCAAAGGCGAAGGAGAAGAAAAACAGGATAGAAAGGAAAGATATTACATAAGACTGGTAGGGCCTAATCCAATACAACTAGAAGAGGTTGCTGATAGCCTAAAGCCTTTATTTAGAAATCTACCCGGTGTGCTGGCCATGAGTGAGCGACAAGACGATACCCCAAACGAGATGGCTTTAGTCGTCGATCGGGAAAGGGCAAATTCCCTAGGCGTTAACCCAACCACTCTCGCCGGCTTGGTTGGTAGTGCTCTCAGGGGCAGCACACTGCCACGTTTCCAGAGTGAAGGCCGGCAAATTCCTGTAAGAGTTCGTTTTAGTGAAGAAGATCGAGCTGAATTGGCTGACCTGAACAACTTTCTTGTTCCAGCAGAGGATGGAAGGTTTAGCTCCGTAGGCACTCTTACCAGCCCGTCAATGCTTAGCAGTCCGCGTTACATTAGGCGCACGAACAAATCTGTTAGCCACACATTAACTATGGAATTAGAAGCTGGACGTGAGGAAGAAGCCCGAAAGGCTATCGATGCAGCCAAGGAAAATATTGATTTACCGGAAGGAATCTCATTTAGCTCACTTAGGCGCGGCTTTGACATTGAAGACATTCTGACTGGGGTGTTTGCCCTAGGGATGTCGATCATATTCATCTATATGCTCATGGCGTTCCTATTTGAGAGCGTACTGATGCCACTCTCAATCGTATTCACAATCCCACTGGCGGGCATCGGCGCGGTCTGGATCCATTATATTACTGGAGTTAATATGGATATGCTCGGCATGATCGGCGGCATGCTTTTGGTAGGTGTGGTGGTGAACAACGGCATCGTGCTGATTGACTACACTAACCGCCTGCGCCGAGTCGGCCACGACCGCACGACCGCCCTGCTGCGGGCGGCGAAACACCGATTCCGACCCATCGCCATCACGGCGTTGACGACCATATTCGGAATGATCCCCATGGTCTTGTCCGAGGGCGGCGAGATGGGATTGAGTTATCGTAGTTTCGGTCTGACGCTAATCGGCGGAATGCTTTCGGCATCACTCTTCACGCCGCTCGTCGTACCGGTGTTTTACACGCTGTTCGACGACGCGCAGTTGGCGCTCACCAGCACGCTGGCCGGAGTGTTCCGGCGACGGCTTGCGTCAGGCCTTGCCAAGTGAGCCCCGGGCATCCGCCGCTTGGCCAAACGCTTGGCCAAACGCGTTTCGGGTTGACCGGCCTCCCGGAATTCGCCATAAGTCCCGGCCCGGCAAGGCGTGTTGGTCTATCGGTTAGGACGCCGCCCTCTCAAGGCGGAAAGACGAGTTCGATTCTCGTACACGCTGCCATTTTTCCCCACGGTCGCCCCCTGCCATGACGCCCTTCCAGATCATCTTCACTCCCACCGCCGCGGCGGAGCTGGGCACGCTGCCCAAGGAGCTGCAGTTGGAGATACTCGGAGAGTTCCGGGGGTTGCCGCATGACATCCGCAGCGACGAGATGGATAAGTTCGGCCGGCTCAATCGTGACGGCCACCATATGTTCCGATTCCGGCTGGGCAACTACCGGGTGTACTTCGAGCGGCACGACCTTGGCGTGTTGATCCACCGGATTCTGCACGCGAAAAAACAGCTTCACGATTTTCTCTACCGCAACAAACTATCCAGCGGCGAGGACAGGACGCTGGAGGAAAATCCGGAATTCTGGAAGCTGATCGAGGAAGCCAAGTCGGCCGCCTGCTAAACGCATTCGCGCTACTGCAAATCCTCACCCAACTCGACGTTCCAGTATGCAATGTCGAGAAAGTGCCGCCAACTCTCGTGGTAGTGCAGGCTGAATCGCACCTGCATGAACGGATGCCAACGCGGCTTGCGTGGCTGCCGGATAAGGTGCATGCCGGCCTGCTCCGGAGTGCGGTTGGACTTGCGCGTGTTGCACGGGATGCAGGAGCAGACGATGTTCTCCCACGTGGTCGGGCCGTTGTGCTGCCGCGGTACCACGTGGTCGAGATTCAGGTCGCGCGTGTCGAATTTCTTCCCGCAATACTGGCAGGTGTTCTTGTCGCGCTGAAAAATATTGTGCCGGGTGAACTTGACCTCCTTGCGCGTCATACGGTCGTACACCGCCAAAAGAATCACCCTCGGGAGCCGCAGCGAGATGCTCACGCCGTTGATGCATTCCGGGCCAGGCTCGCGCTCGGAAAAGTCGGTCCACTCGTTGAAGCTGAAGGTGTCGAAGTTGCCTTCCTGACTGTGGACGACCTGCGCGTTGCCCTCGAACAACATGGTTAGCGCCCGCCGGGCAGAGCAAATGTTGACCGCCTGCCAAAGCCGGTTGAGCACCAGGACCGGTTGTTCGAGTACCGCTGTCATGCCCGGAAAGGGCGGCAACCTTGCACGGCATTTTCGCGCCTGTCAAACAACGCCCTTGGCCAAGCGGGGTTAATTCAGGTAGTCGCGGGGGTCGGCGACATGGCCTGCGAGGGCGCTGGCGGCGACGGTGGCCGGGCTGGCAAGGTAGACTTCGCTCTCCTTGCTGCCCATGCGGCCGGGGAAGTTGCGGTTGGTGGCGCTGATGCATTTCATGCCGCCTTCGTTCATACGGCCGAAGGTGTCAACCGGGCCTCCGAGGCAGGCGGAGCAACCGGCGTTCTCGGTCATCCGCACGCCGGCGTCAGTGAGGATGTTCCAGACCGGCTTGCCGTCCCACTCGGTGGTCTGCAGATCGTTGACAATCTCCGGGGTGGCCGGCACGCCAAAGGTGTCGATGCGGACCTCCTGCCCGCGCACCACCTCGGCGAACGCCAAAAAGTCACTCGTCTTGCCGCCGGTGCAGGAGCCGATGTAGGCGCGGTCGAGTTTCATGTCGGTCATCTCGCGGGCAAGCTTGCGGTTCCCCGGGTCGGGATGACAGGCGACGGTCGGCTCGAGGGCGCTCAGGTCGATGGTCGAGTCGTAAATGAACGTCTCATTTTCGTCGCGCTCGACCGGTTCGAAGTCGCTCTTAGTGCCGTTGAGTTGGGTGCGTTCGTCGACAAGCGCCTTGGTTTTCTCGTCGTACTCAAAAATGCCGTTCTTGCCACCGGCCTCGATGGCCATGTTGGCGACGGTCATGCGGTCGTCCATCGACAGGCTGGTCGCGCCCGGGCCGTCGAACTGCATCGCGCGGTAGGTCGCTCCGTCGAAGCCAATCTCGCCGATCACGTGCAGGATTATGTCCTTGGCCATGACGCCCGGCTGCATCTCGCCCTCGAGGCGGAAGTGCATCGTCTCCGGCACCTTGATCAGCAGTTTGCCGGTGCCCATCACGAAGCCGGCGTCGGTGTTGCCGATGCCGGTGGCAAACTGGTTGAACGCACCGGCCATGCAGGTGTGCGAGTCGGTGCCGAACAAAATCTCGCCGGGACGCAGGTGGCCCTTTTGCGGCAGAGCCGCGTGGCAAACGCCGGCGTAGCGCGAGCCGTACTGACGCTTTAGCAGGCCCTGCGAGGCGTCGAACTGCCACTTGCCATCCTCGTCGTCGATGACGTCATAAAAGTACGGCAGCTCCTGTTCCTTGGCAAAATCACGCAGAATGTCGACGTTTCGGTTGGACAGCGAGTCAGAGGTGAAAATGTAGTGGTCCGGGATGATTACGATTTTTTTAGCATCCCAAACCTTGGCGTCCTCGCCGAACTCGCGCTTGAACACCCCGATTGTGCCGGGGCCGCAGACGTCGTGCGTCATCAACGTGTCCACATTTACCCAGACGTTTTCGCCGGCGGTCACCTCGCCCTTGCCCGCTGCCCGGGCCAATAATTTTTCAGTCAGCGTCATCGCAGCCGGAGCAATGTACCGGCACACCCCCGCTCACGCAAGGAAGCGCTCAGGGTTTCGAATTCCCAAAACTAGGTGTGAATGCCGGCGACGACGTCGTGGCTCTGCAGTTCGGGCGTGTATGGCTCGAGCGGCATCGGCTCGTCATGGTTGAGGTGTTCACAGCAGATGGCAAAAAAGTCAGCCTTGGTCTGGGCACGGCGAATGTCGTGCAAAAACCGGCCCTCCGGATCGACGCCCAGGCCGAAGTAGTTCATGTACTTTTTCATCTTCTGCACCTGACTGCGCTCGATGTAATTCTCCGGGGCAGTCATCTCGAACAGGTCGGTGACGTAGTCAAGTACCTCGCGCCCGCTTGGCCAAGCGGGTAGCTCACCCCGGAGATGCTCACGGATCTGTATGAACAGCCAGGGATTGCGGATGATCCCGCGCCCGATCATCAGGCCGCGTGCGCCGGTCTCGTCAAGCACCGACTCGGCCTTGGCCGCAGAGTAGACGTTGCCGTTGGCCAAAACCGGGCAGCCGGCCTCTTCGACCGCACGCGCGATGAAGTCGTAATGCACGGCGCTGCGGTACATCTCCTTGACCGTGCGGCCGTGCACGGTGAGCAGGTCGAGGTCATGCCTCGCAAAAATCGGGAGCAACTCGTCGAATACCGCAGGGTCATCGAAGCCGATCCGCGTCTTGACCGTGAGCCGAGTCTCTACCGCCTCACGCAACGCGCCGAGGATGCGGTCGACGCGTTCCGGTTCGCGCAGCAGTCCGCCGCCGGCGCATTTCTTGTAAACGACCGGCGCGGGGCAGCCGAGGTTAAGGTCGACCGCGGCGATGGGATGCTGCTGAAGCTCGCGTGCCGTGCGCACGAGGTCGGGGATGCTGTTGCCGATCATCTGTGCGACGACCGGCCGGCCGGTGGCGTTATCGGTGATCGAGCGCAGGATCGGCTTCTCCAGCCGGGAATCGGCGTGCACGCGAAAATACTCAGTGTAGTACACGTCCGCGCCGCCGCGGCTACGGATCACACTCCAAAACGGCAGATCGGTGACATCCTGCATCGGGGCCAGTGCCAGCACCGGCTCGTCCCGCTGCAACAGAGCATCAAATTGTTCAACCTGTTCAGTATGCGACATCGCGCTTGCGATTTCTCCC
>Ga0115011_10000778_pt1 | contig 24279 bp, 22 predicted proteins | sample TroAtlMetagenome_2_FD_88705 | JGI IMG/M metagenome (GOLD analysis project Ga0115011, IMG submission 88705) | Marine eukaryotic phytoplankton communities from Atlantic Ocean - Tropical Atlantic ANT8 Metagenome | ecosystem: Environmental > Aquatic > Marine > Oceanic | place: Tropical Atlantic...
CCCGGGCCTCGGCCTTCACCCAGAACTTTGTCGAGCAGTGGCTCCACCTTCGCAAACTGGGAGAAATGCCTCCAGACCCGGAGAAGAACCGGTCCTACTACGACGACGATATTGAAGCTGCCATGCGCGAGGAAACCCGGCGCTATTTCCAGCATCTCCTTTCGGAGGACCGGAGCATACTTGAGTTTATTGACTCCGATTACACCTTCCTCAACGCCGCCCTGGCCCGCCACTACGAAATCCCGGGCATCAATCACGAGGAGTTCCAACACGTCCATCTGACGCCCGAACATCATCGCGGCGGCCTGCTCGGCCAGGGAAGCATTCTCACCGCCACCTCGAATGGGGTGGAAACCCAACCCGTCATGAGGGGCGTCTGGATTCTGGAGAACCTCCTTGGAACTCCGCCCAGTCCCCCTCCCCCTGACGTCGAACCAATCGAACCTGACACCCGCGGTGTGACCACCATCCGGGAACAGATGGTCAAGCATCGGAAAAATGCCACCTGTTTCGAATGCCACCGCCGGATTGACCCGCTCGGCCTCTCGATGGAGCACTACGACTTCCTTGGCCGCTGGCGGGACCGTTATGGCAAGCGATTGCCCATTGATGCCTCCGGAAAAATGCCTGATGGAACTGCTCTCAATGGGCCTGACGGGATCCGGGATTACCTCGAGCAAAAACCGGAACAGTTTACCCGCTGCCTGACCGAAAAACTCCTCGTCTACGCCCTCGGTCGCAGGATCAGCTTCACGGATCGCGACGATATTGACCGGATTGTCGCGGATATGCCCGAGCACCGCTACGGCCTGCGCGAACTGGTTCAACAAATCGTGGCCAGCGAACCGTTTCACTCGAAATGAAAAAGCTGATTCTTCTCTTCTGGACGACTATCATCCTCCACTCTCACGCCGCTGAACGACCTAACATCATCCTGGTCATGGTCGACGACATGGGCCGGGACTGGATCAGTTGCTACGGAGCCAGGCATCCCACTCCAAACATCGACCGGTTAGCGAAGCAGGGCGTTCGATACGAAACTGCCTGGTGCACTCCCATCTGCACCCCAACCCGCGTTACCCTCCTGACCGGTCAATACCCCTTCCATCACGGCTGGATTCAGCACTATGACGTCCCCCGTTGGGGAGGAGCTGGATTACGGGCAGATCGCTTCACAACCTTTGCCAAGCTATTGCGCGAGGCGGGATACGCCACCGCTATCGGCGGCAAGTGGCAGATCAATCACCTTGGCAAGGAGCCCGATGCGCTGGAAAAGCATGGGTTTGACGAACACTGCGTCTGGCCGGGAGTCGAAGATGGCCAACCAGAAACTCAGGAACGTTTCTGGAATGGGCTGGTGGTTACCAACGGCAAACGCGGCAGGGCTCCCTACGGCCCCGATACCATTAACCGCTTCCTGATTGATTATATCAAGCGCCACAAGGACAGACCGTTCCTGCTCTACTACCCGATGCTCCTTACCCATGGGCCTCATACTACCACGCCAATGAACAAGGCGGAGACCCCAGAAGGAAAACCGGCATTGTATGCAGGCAATGTCACCTACATGGATCATCTCGTTGGAAAACTGGTTCGAACGGTCGATGACCTGGGACTCAGAGAGCGGACCGTCATCATCTTTACGGGAGACAACGGGTCTGCTTCACCGGGCACCCTGAATGGAGAACCATATCCCAAGGGCAAGGGCCGCCAGGCTGACTGGGGCGCACATGTCCCCTTCATTGTCCGTGCCCCGTTTCTGAGCAAGGGTGGGATCGTTTCACGAGATCTGATTGATTTTACCGATCTCTACCCGACCTTTCTTGAACTCGCCGGGATAGCTCCCCCGAGAACCATCAAACTGGACGGGAAATCCTTTGTGCCCGGGTTGCGTGGCGATGAGGATCCCTTCAAAAAGCGCAGCTGGATTTATTCGCAGATCGGAGACTTCCGGATGGTCCGGGATTGGACCCATCTCCTCGACAGCAAGGGCGCGTTTCATAATCTGCTCAAGGATCCACGCCAGGAACAGGAAGTAAGCCCCCTGGATAAGATTGCTCCCGGCAGACGCCAGCGTCTGCAGATGATCCTTGATAGATTCCCCGGGAATGCTCCCGCCCCGTTTCCGGAATTCAAGATCCGGCACCCGTAACAACAGACCTCTCCCCGCTTGCCGACGGTAGTCGTGCACAGCGATGAGGTCGTAGCTCCCAGCGCCGCTCGATATGCCTTGGGATATGGATCCGGATTGCACGCTCTACAATACGTCCAGCTTGCCAGCCTCCCCCTTTCGCGCCGACAACTCCCCGCCCAGATCCGAGTGGATTGGGCTAACACCACGCCGCCCCCGGTAGCCACAAGGCTCCCCGCTTACCTACCGCGCCTGATGACTGCATTACAAAGATAGGACCTTCTTGAAACACCTTGCCCTGATGGGGTTGCCTAGCCTTTCAGAATGACGAAAGACAAAGATGACGGATGCGTTGGATGCCTCCTATTCTTAGCGCTCTTGGCGACTCTTCTTATAATGGCGCGCCTCTGGCTCCTGCCTGGCTAAGGCCTCTGTTTTCGGTGACTGCGCTCTCTCATCTTTTTGCCTATTTATCCCGGAATGACACTACCACGCACTGGGGGTTTTTCGGAGGGTTCCCATTATGGAATTACCACCCTGAGGAATGAACTCTGGCCATTCAATGCTTGCGTGTAGTTCAAGATGTTTCCGGTTCCGAGTCGTAGTGCCCCAACACTCGTCCACCTTTGCAGGTCCGTCGATCTCTGCACCTGATAGCTGGCACCTTTGCTCGTCTGCCACGATATCGTTATCCGGTTTCTGTTGAGTTGAACACCCAACAGGCTCAGTGGATCCGACTCCGGCTCCGGACCAATCTCGAACGAAAACCATAGAGCCCCACCTGCGCCAATCCTGCCTCCAACTGTCTGGCCCAGAATAATTTCGCCACCAGTAGGTCCACTCGCAAAGAAACCAGCTCCAAAGGTTGCGGGATACTGTCCTGCCGCCAGGTAGTAGGTCCCCTCCGCTAGTGTGGGAGTCACGATTTGGCTCTGAAGAGTACCGTTAGCATCATCATTTTCCAGAAGCAGGTCTCCACGGGAATTGAACAGCCCGAGCTCCGTATCAATGACGGAGGCAAAGGTATTGAAATCAAGAGCTCGGGTTCCGTCCCCGAGAAGACCTAGAGAAATCGAATTTTCAGGCGGGGTGAACTGGGAAAAAGCCACACCAATTGTCGCCGCCATACACGCCGAAATCACCAAGAATGCTCTTTTCATGCTGTCTCATACCTACCACACCGTGCCCCGGAACTACAAGCCTCTCCCCGCTTTGCCACGTGAATTCCGAGGGACCGCGACCCAGAGAACCACCCTCATGGCATTCAACTTTCCATTCTCACTCCGCAAAGAATTGTATGCGGAGCTTGCCGGTCTGGGCATGACTTTTTCGCACATCATGGGAGGGGGCTTCGGCACGGCCTTTAAGAACCATATCGGACACGAGGGCGGGCGGACGGCGGCGCCAGACCTAGGAGATCTCAGCCCCCACATCCCTGAGCCCAGTATTTGCAGGGGTAAAACAGCCGAAATTTTTGTGGCTTGGCATTTATGAGCCTGGAGCCTCCCCATTCTAACTGGAAACTTTGCTCTTGAGCATGAATCCCCGGGCCCGATTCTTTGGTGTGCCTCTTCCACGGACCCTTCTTCTTCTCTGCGCTCTTTTCCAGCAGCCGTGTTCTGCAGAGAAACCGGTTCCTTTTACCCATCCCGGAGTTTTACACAGCGTGTCAGAGCTCGACTTCGTACGCGGGAAGATCGCGTCGGGAGAAGAGCCTTGGGCCTCGGCCTGGGAGTCCCTCAGAGCCCATCGCTGGGCTTCTCTCGATTACACCCCAATGGCACACGCGGATGTCGTGCGCGGCCGGCGCGGAAAGAACAATGTGGGAATGAGCGAATTGATGAACGATTCTGCGGCCGCCTACACCCACGCCCTTCACTGGTCGATGAGCGGCGAGCGGGCTCACTCCGACAAGGCTGTCGAAATCCTGAATGACTACGCCCGCACCCTGAAATCGGTCGAAGGTCACGACGCCCGCCTTCTTGTGGGCATCACTGGGATTCACTTCGTCAACGCCGCGGAATTAATCGCACATGGCAAAGCTGACTGGGATCCAGACGATCTAGCCCGTTTCAGCACGATGTTACGAGAAGTTCTCTATCCGGTGATCGAGAACTTTTATCCAAGAGCCAACGGCAATTGGGACGCGTCCATGATCCAGACCATGATGGGAATTGGGATCTTCCTCGACGACCGGTCCATCTATCAACGCGGGGTCGACTACTTTCTCAAGGGTGAGGGAAACGGCTGTCTCACCAACTACGTCAAGCCTTCGGGCCAGTGTCAGGAAAGTGGACGTGATCAGCATCACACTCTGATGGGACTCGGTTATCTTGCCTCGGCCGCGGAGATCGCCCGTAATCAGGGACTGGATCTCTATGGAACGGCGGAAAACAGACTGGCTGCAGCCTTCGAATACTGTGCCAAATACGGGCTGGGACACGCGGTTCCTTTCGAGCGCTACGTGAGCATCGGTGGGTGGTACGATCATCACAAGATCTCAGAGGTCGGGCGTGGCTGGGGAGTGCCGGTATTTGAGCTCCCTTACCGCCACTATCACCTCCGCAAGAAGAGGCCTATGCCCTTCAGCGAGAAAATGCTGAAAAGGTTACGACCGGAGAAACCCTCCATAGACCATAAGCCATGGTCGACCCTCATGTGCGCGCAAGGAGTGCTGCCGATCAAAAGTGTGAAGCTCCGGTTGGAGATGCTCGCTTCCATCCCGGGGACAGATCGGTGGGATTGGTGGCAAGCCCGCACGGCCCAAGTTCCGGGTGAGGAACCGTTGTGGGTTACCACCATGTCGGAGACCGGCAAGAAAGTATCCCATGACTTTCACGACATCTATCAGACCCTGAGCAGGGATGAGGGCAAGACCTGGAGTAAGCCAACGATCATTCCCTCCCTGAAGCGAGCCAGGCTGGACGACGGGTTTGAAGTAGCCATCGGAGACCTCTGGCCAACCTGGCATGCGAAGTCAAAGGTGGTGCTCACAACCGGAAAGACTTTCAATTTTGAAGGCGGCAAGCGTGAAATCTTCACCCGGGAAAAGGTGTCGTATGCGGTCATGCAGCCGCAGAGCGGAACATGGGGAGCCATGAAGTTTCTGGCCATGCCGGAAAATGATCACTCGGGAGAAGCTATCGTGGCTGCGAATGCCGGCAATAATCAGCGCGTCGACCTCGCCGACGGCGACATCCTTCTCCCTGTTCGTTATCAGCGAGGCCTCAAACGCCGCAACTACACCAGCGTGGTGGTTCGATGTGGATTCGACGGCAAGACCCTCACTTACAAGGAGCATGGGTCGGAGTTGAACATTCTACGGGATCGCGGTCTCTACGAACCATCGCTCACTGAATTTGGGGGAAGGTATTACCTGACCCTGCGGTCAGATCATTCTGCCTTTGTGACGAAGGGCGATGACGGGATCAACTTCGAGCCCATTCGCGAATGGAAGTTTGATGACGGGGCTCCGCTGGAAAGTTACAACACGCAGCAACACTGGATTACGGTCGGAGGCGGCCTGTTTCTGATCTACACACGCAAAGGAGCGAACAACGATCACGTTTTCAGACATCGTGCCCCCCTCTTTATCGGGCAGGTCCACCCCGAAACCCTGCGCGTGATTCGTAGCACCGAACGAATTCTTATTCCGGAAAACCATGCGACCTTGGGGAATTCAGGAGTATGTCGTCTCAACGACAACGAATACATCGTGACCTGCGGCGAGGGACTCATGCGGCTGGGAAAACGCAAAGGGGAACTCAACACCGTTCATTTCGTGAAAGTGGCTGCTACCGCCAGTGAGTAGCCGCATGCTGAGATGTGGACTCGTTCGAACCGACCTAATCACAATAGCTTGTCTGCAGGGAGGTAGAATCCCCCGCTTGGCGGCTCATTCTCAGAGGTGCGGCAAATTCAAAATCTATTGCATAACCGGCCATTGCCGGGGATGGTCGCTACGGTGACCCGCGGTAGTTGGATAATCTGGAAATTCGTCATTGGCCTCTTGATCATCAAGTTCGTGACCCTTGCGTTCCTGTGGCAGTTTGCAGGCCTGTGGTGGGGATCCGCACTCAGGGGGGCACCCTATATCATCATCTGTATTGGCGGTCTGTATGGCTATCTATGGCTACAGAAGCGAATGAAAATCATAAGGACTCAGCCTGAGGAAGAACATTAAATGAGCGAAGATCCATCAGAGCCTGAGGAAATGAGCGAAGAGGAAATCATGGCCTATGCCGCAGAGCTCAGAGGCGTCATGGAGAATCAACGCAAAGAAGAGAAGCGCTCCCTTCTCATCGGCGGCATTGTAAATAGTGTCCGCGTAGCGCTTTGCCTTTGGGGCGCATTTCTGGCCGCGAAGTGGCTGATCTCTTTCTCGTGGGCCCCTGGGTGGCTTTTCCCGTTTGTGATGGGCGGCGCTCTCTTAGCGCTCTTGGCACTCACCATGCTATTGGCTGAATTCGTCGGAAAGACGGGAGAGGGACATAAAAAAAACCAACCCGAGGAAGAGAAGTAAGGACCCCTGGAAGTTCCCGGCTGTGGCACCGCCGCCCAAGGCAACCCCGATGAAGCTTGTCTGGTTCGCTGACAAAAACCTCCGCACCTATTCAATCCCTTTACCGCCCCGGCTCCTCCTCATCCGATGGCTGACCCTCTTCAGGAACATCCGGAGCGATGACATCGAAGGCCTCGTCCATGTCCCTGGACCTGGGGAAAAGCAGCAGGAGCACCGCGACGGTCCCTACCGGGCTAATTAAATTCAAGAGGACCCATGGGTGCTCCTGTGCGTTTCCGGAGCTGACTAAGATCACGCTCACAAACACACCCATAGCACCAGCAGGCGAACTAATAGGAATCAAAAACGCCCAGGAGCCGGCACGGGCGAGTATCGTCGATCTGGATCTCGTCTTTTTGAGAGGCCGGGTGACCATCCATTGGCAAACCTTGTAACCCACAAACCATAAGAAGGCCGTGATACAGGCATTAGCAATGCTAAGACCGACCATCATCGAAACAACGTCATCTTTAGTTTTAAAATCCGAGGGCTGAGGACCGACTCCGTAGGTGCGGCCCTCGTTACTCTCAAAGAAACGATGTAACTCCGCCATCCATGGAGGAGCTGCAGCATAGAGGTAGAGAGTAAATACGACGCCCACCACTAGCATGACCATGAAGCACCCTCCTGCAAGGAGACCATTATCAGAGGCCTTCGATGATTCCTTCCTTCTGGGCATTGCTTGCTTTCTAGACTCCACTCGGTGGTTCAGGGCACTCGAAAATGCGACCCACGATTAAAGCACACCCGAGAACTCGCACAAGCCGCAAGCCCCTTCTACTTCATCGTATTATCCTTGAGCGGCTTTCCGTTGGTGGTGAGAACCTGAAAGTGGTGGAACCCGTGTTTCCCCCCACTGTATGTCCACACCACCTTCTTTTCTCTGGTCACCTCGGTGAGTTTCACTCGGTTGCCACTAGCGTGATAACTGGTGATCACCGTATTTCCGTTTGGAAGGCGCTGCACACCGCAGGCATCATCGAGAAGCTCTTTGCCGAGGTCCTCGTTATCTACCTTCCAGACAATCTCCCCCTGACCATCAACCTCAATCACCCGGTTGCCATTTGTACAGCCAATAAGGGTATTCCCATCAGCCAGACGAATCGCGGTAAAAGGCCAGTCCCGCTTTTCCCGGCCACGATCATCCGTAGGAAAGGTCTTTAGCACCGCTCCTGTCTCTCGGTTGTATTCCTTGACCGCGAAATCCAGAAGATGAGGCGCAATATAGTTCCCATTGGGAAGCCTCCTCAACATCCGAGTCTGCATATGTGCATTCCCCTTCTGGCAGGATAATGGCATATCATGAAGGATCTCTCCTTTTCTGTTAATCGTCCGAGCACGAGGCTCTGGCCCTAGTTCAGCCACAAGAAAGTTGCCATCGGGGAGAAGCTGAACTGTGCTGATTTCCCTCTGTTGCCCCTGGTAGGAGAACACCGTGCTGTTCGACGCCCGCTCTATCTCCGCCACCCCGCCTCTCGGGTATTTCTGGCAGGGGTAGACTGCCAGCAGGACATTCCCGTTTGGCAGAACCCACCCATCACTGGCTGGAAGATCAATTTTCCATGAGACGGTTCCGTCCTCGGCAATGATCGAGCTGCGAGCCCCCTTCCCAAGGCCCAGAAAGGAATGCCTGATCTCCCCCTTGCGATCATCCGAGTAGAGGGGCGAAGCGAAGAGAACGAGCAATAGAAGGGTCTGACGAATCATTCTCATGGCTTGGCCCAAGAGAGACCTGAGGACAAGCATTGAGTCTTCGTGATTACCTCTTACGCATGGGATTAGGACACAAATAAACGGTTTCACCTTAGTTTGGGATCCTGTTCCCAGATTAATGCCAGCCTCTTAGCCAGGATTCCCGTGCTCCCGCAAGGGGGACTTGACTACTTTAACGCCCATGGGATGGTTGGCTAGGTTCCAAACAGGATCACCCCGAAAATCCTATGAAAATTATTTCTCTTATTGTCTGCGGACTGATGTTGTCTCTACTCCCCGCCTTCGCCGGCCCAGTGAACAAAATCTGCCCGGTGAAAGGAAAAGCTGCGGATGGCAGCACTGCCGTCGAGGTGAAGGTTGGTTTTTGCTGCGGGCGGTGCGTGTCTAAGTTTGAAAAGGATCCTGCCGCTCTTCTCGCCAAGGTCGCCAAGGCCGCTGATGGCAAGTGCCCAATTAGTGGCCGCGATAACGACCCAGATGCCACTGCGACAATCTCTGTGGCGGTGTGCTGCGGAGGCTGCAAGGGCAAGGTGGCAAAAGACCCCAAGAAGTTTCTCGCCAAGATCGCCAGCGAGAAGAAAGACTCCTGATCCCACCATAAATATTCTTTAAACTCCTCGACCGTTGCGGTCGGGGAGTTTTTTGTGGACAGCTGTCGCGCACTCCACAGCAGTCAGACTCGGGTCACTGATTCAGTATGTTCTCCCCGAATCTTACCCAAAAAAATCGCCACCCCAGCTGGATAGTTATAATTCACGACAAGCGTCTCTCCCTGCTGCTACCCGAACCCTCAGTAGAGAATACAACAGCTATATGAAAAGACTCACAACTGCTATCACGCTCGGTCTGCTCACCGCAACCTCCTCCATTGCTCAAGTGATTGAGAAAGCCGCTGGTCCGAAACGCGAAATTACGGCCGCGAGCATTGGGGTATCGGAGAAGCTCGCTGTGGACCTGGGCGGCGGGGTAAAAATTGATATGATCATGGTCTCGGCAGGTGAGTTCACAATGGGTGACAACGAGAGCAAACCTTCCCATACCGTTAAACTCACTCGGCCGTTCTATCTAGGTCAGTTTGAAGTGACTCAGGAGCAGTGGAAAGCCGTGATGGGCAACAACCCGAGTCGGTTCACAAATCCCTCTAACCCCGTGGAACGGGTTAGCTGGAACGACTGCCAGGAGTTCATCGCGAAACTCAACGCCAAGGCGGGAACCAAGGAGCGGAAGTATTCCCTCCCTACCGAGGCTCAATGGGAATATGCCTGCCGAGCCGGAAGTGAAAATAAGTTCTGCTTCGGAGGAGATAAACCCGGACTCCTCGACTACGGCTGGCACGTGAAGAACTCCGAAAGCGTGGTCCATCCAGTCGGCGAGAAGAAACCCAACGCATGGGGCTTCTATGACATGCACGGCAATGTCGCGGAGTGGTGCCAGGATTGGCACCAGCCCGACTACTATGAGAAATCACCGACAGAAGATCCCGTGGGTCCAGCGGCGGGGACAGTCCGCGTGGTCCGCGGTGGCTTCTGGGGCGCCAGCGCGTGGAGAAGCCGCTCAGCCTACCGCGACCATAATTCGCCAAGACGCTACGGCCGCCACCTGGGCTTGCGCCTCTGCCTGGTTCAACCGGAATAGCGGCCGGCGAGAAAGGGGCTCGCACCCGGCTACTCCCCTGTGCCGCCCTGCCAATCCTTGGTTTGGAAGGGTGACGCCGGAAGACCTTCCTTGTTGACGAGGTTGGGATAGGCCTCGTTCGACCAGCCAAAACGGGCATTTACTGGCACGGGTACTTCCTTGGACTGAACCACGACCGAATCGCCCTCTATGATTGCCTTGGCCATCACAAACTCGCCGTCCGCGCCAGCGACTTCGAACTCGATCAGAGGGTTGCTGTCTCGCGACTTGAGCCCGCCCCCGGCATGCGCAAAGGACAGCCGGATCTTATCTCCCTCGACCTTCATCGACTTGTAGATCGGCCCTGAGAAGACGACATCGCTCTTGTAATCTTTGGCCAGCGCCCAGAGGGCGAGCCTCTCGCCCACATCAATCTTGTTAACCGGATGAATATCGCTGATGGCGGGGACCAAGTCGGTCGTCACTACCATCCCCGTCTTCGGAAGCTTCAGGTTACTCACTTGAGCCTCCCACAGCTTAGGGAGGCTCCCTGAGGGATAGCCTGAGAAGGGTGCAATCTGAACAAAGTAGAACGGAATCTCATACCCCCATTCCTTCCGCCAGCCCTCAATTAGAGTCTGCATCCTGCTGGCATACCGTAGTCCATCTCCCACATTGGACTCGCCCTGATACCAGATTGCCCCGCGGATCGCCATCGGGGTCACTGGAGCGATCATTCCATTATACAATCTACCGTCTCGTCCGGGCGTCCATGACTCGCATCGAGTCCCTCCGATACTTGCCGTGATCATCCCGATCGGGACCTTCAGCTCCCTGTGAAGTTTCCGGGCGAAGAAATAGGCGCAGGCTGAGTAACCAGCACCACGCCCTCGCTGCACCATGATGCTCTGCGGCGAACAGGGCAACCAGTCACAATCGGCGTCCGATGCGGGATCTTCCGCATCTCTAGGCAGCATCTCCAAAAGACGAATCTGGGGAAAATTTGCCGCTGCAACTTCCTCCTTCCAGTCATTGCATGGTGTCTGACCAATAGCCGGCCCCAACGGCTTTTCCATGTTCGACTGTCCCGAGGCTACCCAGACTTCGCCAACGAGGATATCATCCAACTGAATCGTGTTCTTACCGCGGATAATCATACGGCGGCCTGTGCGATCCGCCTTCATGACTGGCAATACAACCCTCCAGCTCCCCTGCTCGTCCGCCTTGCCCTTCGCCGTCGCTCCACCGAACTCCACAGTGACCTCTTCCCCGGCATCGGCCCAACCCCAGATTGGCAGTGGCCTATCCCGCTGTAAGACCATGTGACTGCTAATCACTCCGGGCACGGTAACAGCCCCCTCGGCCTGCCCGAGGGCCATCCAGAAAGCCACGACGATATACCGGCCTGCACTCTTCATCATTGAAGACCTCTTGGGATTGCAACCTGGGTGACAGTTCACGGCTTCTCGCGAGTATTGATATGATCTTCCCCGTGAACCACGATAAAATTCAGAACGCCAAGATACGGAAGAACTCTCTCGCCGCTCTACCCCCATGCCATCCGAAATCCGTGCCACAAATAATATGGCTAAGCGTTCCGTCACCATCCAAGTGGGCCGCAAGAATCGGGTTGCGGGGAGGGCGCTTCTTTCGGAAGAATTCCCGAAACCGTATTCAGCCCCTCCGAATCAACCTGATCGAGGCAAGGATCCTCGGCACCATTACCGACAACCTTCCGACCTTTAAAACAATCCAGCATGACCCGCGCACTTTTTCTCACCCTGATCATCACGAGCCTTCCGCTCGCTGGAGAAACCAGACGCTACGCCTTCTTCATCACTGGCGACCCTCAGTATCTCGCTGAAAAGGCTCCCCAACCCACCAAACTCGACCCCTACTCTGAAGAGGCGAACTCTCGCTTTGTAACGATTCTTAATGAGCTTCCGGGACAGCCCATTCCTGAAAGTCTCGGCGGTGGCCACATTGCGAAAACCATCCTTGGCGTCATCGTCACGGGCGATCTTGTCGATAGCTTTGACAAAACCGGCGGCCACTACGACGCCATGGGGAAATACGAGTGGCGCCGCTACGTCCGCGACTACGGTCTTACCGGCAAGGATGGAAAGATCCCGTGGCCGGTCTACGACCTTCATGGCAACCACGATGGTCCGCAGGGTGACACCTTCATTACCGACGCCCTCATCGAGCGCAATAAAACCCGTCCTCATGTCGATCATATCTCATCCAACGGTCTCCACTACTCGTGGGACTGGGGTCCTCTCCACGGGATCTCGGTTGGGATCTTCGCAGGGGAAGGCGAGGAGCGCCGGGACGGACATCACTATGCCGCCCGCGCTAGCCTCGAGTTCCTGCGAAAAGACCTCGCTGAAAAGGTCGGCAACTCTGGGAGACCCATCATCGTCTCATTCCACCTCCACCCCAATGGCCCCGAATACGACTGGCCCGCCGAGGACCTCAAAGGCTTCTGGGACACCCTGACCAAATATAACGTAATCGCCCTCGTTCACGGCCATACCCACGGATCGCCACCCAGCAAACTCACCTGGGACGGCAAGACCTTCGGGCGGAATCTCCCGGGCTCCATCGACGTCTTCAATCCCGACGACTCTGGCGCCGCCAAAACCGACCGCCGCAACCCGGGAAAGGCAGTCGGCATTAACCATGGCCTGCTCTATGCCGAACTCGTCGACGCCCCGGGCACGCAAAACGACGTTTTCGTGGTACGATCCTATATCACCAAGGATAACTGGGCTACCCATGCGTGGCACACCCGCTGGGAGCGGAACGTTTCAATTCCGTGATCAAAGACCGCTCTCTCCAGAAGATGGGCGGAGCGATTATGCCGACACCGAAAGCATGCGGCCCATCAAGTGCTCGCGATATGCCTCTTGCGCGATCCGAGGACCATCAGGACCGGTATCGCCACGAGAACAACTAATACAACAACCAGAACGATCGTAATGGCTCTGCCCGACTCCGCGACGTTCTCTTTTCCATTTACCCCTCCACTATCCCTGAGACCGGGTGAAGCCGGTAATTCCTCTCCGAGCAACTCGCCCTCCTTCCATGGATCGACCACAAGCACACCTCGTATTTCTGCCGTATCAATCGGCATACGACCATCGAGAATGGCATGAAACACCTCTAACCCCGTGACCCATTGCTTCGCGGGACGAACTTCACTCTTCTTTGACACGGCTTCAAATCCACTCTCTGGAATGTGCGGATCAAAACGAAACCGGGCGCCGCTATCGATCAGGACAAGCTCCAGGCTCTCATTCCACTGCGGATACCTCTGCAGCAAACTCGCCATTCGGTAACCCAGCACCCGCCCACTGGTCGGAAGCGGCGCGGCGGGATTCGGCTCAAGCCCTCCCGAATCCAACTCGTGTCGAATGGCCGAGGCAATCTCCAGTAATCTAGGGCTCAAGGTCCCGGAAGCACCTGGGAAATCAGTGCACAACGAACATCCGGTGACCGGTTGCGAGAAGACAGCGAGCAACGCTAGCGTTCCGAGGATCGCCTTCATCCAGTCTACTTTTTCGCCTCTTCAATCAACTCGATGACCCGCTCAGGATTCATCTTCTTGGTAGGGAGCGGAAATCCCAGCGTGTCCCCATTGGCCTTGAATCCATTACCATCCACGTCGACAAAGATCGGATTGTTATACGCACAGGGCTGCATGTGAGCCTGGTCGCTCGTGCCATATCCGGCTTTTAAATCGAACCCCTCTCCCGTCGCAACCACGATTAAATGACTGTCTTCCTTGAGTTCCACTTTCAGGGACTGCTCGAATTTTACCACCCCGCCCATAAACATCTCCGGATGAGACTTTCGGGTGAAATTCAAATCCTTGCGCTGCCGCCCGTTGACCAAAACCTGCACACGGTCGATATCAATCCAGTCCGTGCACTGCACCCTGACATCGAGCGAGACCTCTCTGGCCTCTATGTCCGCACCCGGCAGGGCACCATTGGCAGTCACATTGAGAAACGGGCCGGTCGTTAGCACCATCTGCCCCTTCTTCGATTTCCGGGACAACTCACGCCAGTCAACCTTCGCCGGGTCGTCGCTCGAACTGGGAACATAAGTGCGCCATCCTCCTACGCCGTTACCCCACACCGAATGCGCATCGGCAACCGCAATCGCCCAGACACGCGTCCCTTGATTCAATAGCTGCAACCAGATTACTTCACGCACCATGGCAATGCTTCCGGCACTCCGCTCACCCTGTTTGCGCACACGATAAGGCACCCCCGCAAGGATGCCGTCCCCATACCGGAACTGCGTGACGAAATTCTCCGTCTCCAGCCCGTCCAGCATTTCTCCTAGAAGGACGTAGCCTCCATCAAGCGTTCCATCTCCATTCCGGTCAAAAAACTCAATCTCCATCCGGGGATGATTCAAGTGTACCCACCGGTCGGGCTCCAACCCCTGAAAGTCGCGTAAATGCAACGCGTTGATCCGCGCATCATTTTCCCACACTGGCGCTCCGCCGTCCTGAGTTCGCGGCACCGGCTTCAAGGGAAACATATTGAGATGCCCACCGGGACCAGTCAGTTCCATTCCAGCAACGGTGGCCAGCTCATCACTCAAACCCAGTTCCGTAATGTGTGGCGCCCAGTCGTAGAGTCGATTGTGCTCCGTCGTCGGGGCAAACTCGATGTGCTCTGCAGCGAGATTGATTAACCGGTCCTTCGTGCCGCACGTATTGTCTCCACTCGGGGTGGAGTGGTTGTGGTAATCCGTGCTGACCCAGCCCTTTGTATCAACAAGTCGCCTCAATTCGCCTTCCACCGCCACCGTCTCCCCTTGTGCAAGCTCGATCTCCTTCACGTAATGCGAATACTCGATGCCGCGGGTCACTGTAACACGATACTTGCCGGCGGCCAGCGGCACGCGGAAGTCGCCCCGCTCCGAGTGCCATTGATCACGGCACCCGTGCGCCCGGTTCTGCGGTCCCAGATTCGGATTCTTTGTCCCTTCGCTCCCCGCGAACTGCACCTTGCAGGGGATTGACTTCCCCGCGCTATCCTTGATGGAGAACATCACCACCGATTGCGGACCCATCTTCACCTCCTGCCTCACCGACTCCACCCCTTCTTCAAGCTTGATCGTTCCCGTGACCGTCTCGCACCCCTGATCCTCAGCGCTCCACGCATAAGTCCCGGCCGGGAGCGCCAACGACACCTTACCCGAGTCATCCGGATAACCCACGAGCGTCTTCCCCGGCTCAACTTCCACCAGCAGGGCCGCAGTGCTGGCCGGATTCCCTTTGTCATCATGCAGGGAAACCCCGGCTGCTATCACTCCGCCACGTCGCAATCCGGCAACACCCACCGCTTCGAGGGGCGATGTCCCCACTGCGAGGAAGCGCGAAACCGTCAACTCCTCGCCTGACTTGAGAATCTCCGTTCCCTTTGGCATGCGATCCACCCCATGGGACTTGACCCAAGACAAGGCGTAACCTGCCTTGTCGGCAGGATCCACCGCATCCCCCCACAAAAATCCCTTTGCATAATTCGCCCGCCCGAGACCAGTCCACTTATCCTGCATCTTGAGCGAAACCGGGGCCTTTCCTTCGTTACGCAGCGTGGTCAGAACGGTCACTCCCTGCACTCCATCGGTCACAATATAGCGGTAACGCTTGAAGACACCCTTGCCCAACGCCGCCGTGACCACTGTTTCCACGGCCGCCTCATTGGCCGCGACCTCTTCTCTGGGAACAATCCGCACATACGACACCTCCCCCCGCTGTCCAAGCGGAGCCAGAATCGTGATCTGATCGTTATCGGCATCACGAAGCGTCAGATCATAAAGACACCCTGGGGTCGCGCCACCGTCTCCGTAAAAGGTGCTCATGTTAGCCCGACGCAACGGAGCTTTGTGCGATATCACCGCTTCAACCCTGTCACTCCTCAACACAAAATCCCCAATGATTCCATCCGCCTCCTTTCCGCCCGGAAGCTCACTGACTCGCGCCTTGGTCACCTCTGTCGCTTCCGCTGCCAAAACGTCCCCCACGCTAAGCCCCAACACGGAAAGCGCAATAAAGGCGCTAGACACAGGTATATTCATCTCTCCTTTCTTCATGTTTTGAACGGAATATTACTCCCGAGCAGTAAACAAACCGGAAACCGGAGGAAAGGCGCAATCTCACTTAGTCCAGATTCGCACGGACTGCATCAGGCCACCGGAAGCCCGTCCGCCCACTTTACTACTCCACCCACTTCAGAGCATTTTGGAACATCTCGACAGTCCTGGCGCCCGAAACATCAACACCCGAGCCACTCGATTGACACAGGGGCCAGAAGACACAGAATTCCATCCATGAGAATTTCAATCCTGACAATCCTCGGGGGATGCGCCCTGCTGCTGTCTCTTCCCGCATACGCGCAGTCCCAACAGGAGATGAACTCCCAGGCCCGCAAGGACCTCAAGAAAGCCGATGCAGAACTGAACACGGTCTACAAAGAGGTAATCGCACTATTGCCAGACGAAAAAGCCGTCGAACTCCTGCGGAAGTCCCAGCGGGCATGGCTCACCTTTCGAGATGCCGATGCCACTTCCCATGCCGATGCGATGCGGGGCGGATCTGCAGCCCCACTTCTGTTCTACGGCCAGCAAGCCCAACTCACGAGGTCGCGCGTCAAGCAGCTTCAGCGCTATCTCGATCTTTATGGAGAGCGGTAAGATCCACCTCTACTTGCCCCAGGAATTCAGAGCATCTAACAGCATAGGGGTGACTCGCTCCATCTCCTGCTCAGCATCGATAGCGAACCAGCGCTTCGACCCCTCACCCACGGACTCCACTCGAAACTCAATCTGACCACCCTTGGCGAGAAATTGCTCTCCCAGAACGATCAGGAATACTCCACCCGTATCAACTTCGGACTTCCAAGCTGGAAGATAATACAAGTCCAGAGCCCCATCGACGCCCTGCCAAAAGGATAATTCGCGGGCCAGATCAAAGCGCAGGCGCTCCTGACCACCCACCACCAGCGAGAATCCCCCCGTCGTGGGCTCACTGCTCCACCCGAGACCCCCAGAAAAACAGAGAACCCTCGGAGTGTCACCCCGGGCAGGAACCCTCCCCAGCCAGCCCACCTTCTGAGCCCGCTTCTCCTGTCGAATGAAGAATCGCGGAACAAAATCTCCTGCCCAGTTATGCCAGGCAGTCTCCTCTGCGGTCAGGGGAATGACTGCCTGCAGAGCCGGCAGGGCGTGCCGCAAATGGGTGTAGAAAGCTTTCCTCAATACAGAGCTCCCGGGAGGACCATGTTCTTTCGCCCTCTCTGAGAGACGTCTGATCGCCCGGCGTTCCTGACTGGGAAGGCGATGAAAGGGAGCCCTCTCCTGATCCGCAGGGGCGAGGAAACTCTCACCCACCACCTTGCGGACAGCTCCTACCACCTCGTCCTCCACTTCATCCCGGTAGCGACCGGGTTGCCCGTAGTAGACCTGCGAGAAATCAGCCTCGTAGCCACCTTCCTTGAGAATTCGCTTCGAAGGAATATAACCCGGCATTCCATTGGACCAGGCCGTCAACCATAGGCGCGGCCACGCCAACTCCCTATTCAATCGGACGGAGTAGTCTACCACCACCTCTCCAGGCAGGAACACCATGGCGAGGTCGTTGTCAAAGCGCCAGCTCGTCACCGGGTAGGCCACCTGATTTGGAATCCTTTCTCCCTCATCAAGTCGCTTCAGCATCGCCACCCCAAGCTCTCCTTCAAATCCACCCTTTGACCTCAGACCCTCCCAGAATTCTCTCGGTTTCGGTTCGACCAAGGGCAGGCTTGCCGTCACCGAAGCGACAGTAGGAGCCCCATTCAGTTTCCTCAACCCGCCTTCCACGAGTCGCTGAACCTCGTCCCCGATAGCTTGCCCGTGCCGCTTTGCAACGGCAGCCCCTCCCGAGGGCTGGGGCCCTATATCCGCTCCACAACCAATCGTCATGAGAGCCCTTGCAAGAGGGAAATTTCTTTCCATTGCTTCGTTGGCATAACCCGCCCAGTCCCCGTGCACATGATTACGAGCACCCAGAGTGGTACAGTGGCAGGCATAGTTTGCCCAGAGAGCTTTCACCTTTCCCTCCTCATCACGGGCTACCAGCACAGGCAGGCTGTGATCCACCGGACCTCCTTTCTCCAAGCCGAATCCCTGCCAGCGACCATCACCTAAAACTCTGCGGTTTCCCCCGAAATCAACACGCCCCTGCGCCCAGCTCAGAGCAAGAGGTTCCCGGTTCTCAAGGGCCTGCCCCAGCGCCTGAGCCATCTTCTCTATCGCGAAATCCGTGTAGCGCCTCATCCGTTCCTCCTGTCCGGGTGTCATCCTTCCAGCCCATAGGACAGGGGCATACCCTGCGAGATTCGGAGCGTTATGAGTGTGCGTTGCGGACACCACTAGGCGTTCGGAGGAGATACCCATCGCCGCAACCCTCCTCGCCAGAATGTCCCTCAACACCCCCGGGACTCCACAATTATCGATAACCACTACCGCGACTGGATCGACATCACCGATCACCATCGCCCGGGCCCAGAGCCGGGTTTCAACTCCTTCGAATTCAGTCTGCCGCCCTCCATATCCAGCGAGAACCACCGGGTGCAGCGGCGTAACATCAACCTTGGCGACCCCCACCGAAACCATGCGCTCGACCCCGTAAGCTCCGGTCCCCAGCAGGACCAGAACCGCGCTCAAACCGGCGAACCACTCGCCAACCCGCGCCATCTTACCCATGACTTCCTCTGGCTCAGGGTTTGGATTTCTTGACGCGAGGCTTTCTCGTAAACTTGTTTACAGTCACTTTTTCTGGTTTCCCAGCCCGCGACAGGGCCTGACTTCTCCGATCAGGACCATCACTTTTCCAGGTGACCATCACCTCGTAGGTTTTTCCCGAAATACTCTCCGTGTATTTCCACCGGTCTTCGCCCTCGTCGACACCGATCAGCTCTGCAGATCCACTGTAAAACTTGCCTCCATCAAACCCGGAGGAACTGGAAACGATCTTTTTCCTCTTTGGATCCCAAGTCTCCATCCCGGATCCAGTACTCAACACCGTTCCATCGGCAGTCTGCATGATATGAGATGTCAGGATCTTGGTGCCATCGGCACTCAATTGACTGGTAAAAGTATTGCTGTAGTCCAGACCCGCAGGGATCCCCTCCCAGATATCTGTCGTTTTCCCCTCATTCGACCAGACTCCGAACGACTTCTGTTTCCGCTTGAATGACAGGAAATTTTTCCAGCTGGTCGGAAGACCCAATTCTCCCTCCTCTTTTTTGTGGTGGTCCGCCAAAACAACAGGAGCCCCGCAAAGAGAGAACGCAACAAGACAAGAGAAGATTCGCTTCATGATCAAGCAGTGACATATCGGCAGTGCCCTGACAAGAAGGGCTTTACCTCTCTCCAGAAACCCTCCTGCCAAGGATTCCCGTTGCCGCCCAGCCTCGATTCGTAGTAGGGACGCCGTGTCATGAATTCCTCCAACGAGACGCTTGATACAATCTCCCAGATCCTCTCTCGCTGTACGGTCATGGGCTTTATTCTGCTCTTCTGGTGGTGGGGAGCCTTGGTACTGGGAGGGGATTTCGTCTACGAGGTGCACTCTAAATTCGCGCCCTCCATGCCCGAATCACAATTCGAACTCATTAATTACATAGGGATTATCACGACAAAACTGGTGATTATGCTCCTGTTCCTTATCCCTTGTATTGCGATCAAGCTCACGCTCAGGAAAAGAAGGGCTCAAACAGCGAATGCCACCACGGCACCCGAATCATAAAACACTGTCTCCTCCTCGCTTTCATTCCCCTTTCCGGGTGTAACCACAGAACACCCTCTGGAGAACAGACTCCTGAAAGAGAGAACCCGAGGGACCGGGACGGCAGGAAAACCACGATGAGGGGGCTTTCTAAGACTCCTCGCTCCCAACTGTGAACCCACGAGGCACTGCCGATTGCATTCGGCAATCAGATCACTCCACCGCGTAGGACCGGAGAGTGTATTCCGTAGTCCCCACAAATCCCGCGAGATTCACTTCCCCCACGTGCCTGATCAACCCCACATCAGGGACAAACCACTCGGTCGTCACACCCGTCACCGCAAAACCGCCCTCCACCAGACCGTTGTAGCGATGCTCAACCCGGATCACATCCGCAAATGTTCCGGCTGGCACTGTGAAAGGCTCCGACTGCGGCGTTATCGTGATGCGATCCGCCACGCTCCCCAGCACGCTGGACTGGTAATCGTAAGTGATCACCTCCCCCGGATTAAAGGCTGCAAGGAGACTTGGAAGGGCGGGATCATTCCACTGCTCCCCCTGCCCTGCCGCCACTCCCCCTACTTCATAAATTCCAGTAGTAAAGTCATCGAGGATGTAGATGACCTGGTCCCACACCTGATCTCGGTAGAAGTTCCACTCAATCACCTCTTTCCCCCGAAAGATCGCTCGACCCTCGATCTCACTGTCCCATGTATACCGGTCATTCCCATTGATTCCGGAGACCACCACATCGTAACTCCACCTGCTTCCGATCCTGCCAAAGTTGAATCGCGACAGATCCAGAGTAAAGTCGGGGCACTCCTCCACCCGGTAAAACTCCCTGTCACGTCCTGAGATATCCTGCTCCACGGTTAGCAGGCCATCTACGCCGAGCTGACGAGGCCCCAGCGGCGACCAGTTTACGAGGTCCGTGGAACTCAGGACCTCATACTGTTTCCCACGCGTGGAATCCCAGCTGATCTCCAGCACGGATTGATCAAGAACCCGGAAGGACGGATCACCCGTCACCATTCCCGTGAGGAGAAGAATTACAACGAACTGAAACAGGGCACGCATAGGACAAAAAATCTGCAACGCGTATCCGCGCAGCACTACTGGGAATCCTGAAGGTCACGGTCAGCCTACATCGATACGCCCGGGAATTGCACGCCCTAAGAGATTTCCGCTCACTCCCTTACCGCAACAGGGTAATCTACAGGCTTGAAAGAGCCGATCGGCATGACACCTGTATCTCTCTTTCTTCCCTAACCCCGGGGAGAAATATCAATCTCCACGGTCACCCGGGTTCTCAAACCAGATGACATTCTCGCTCTGCTGCCCTGCCACAAGGATATCCTTGTCCCCGTCACCATTGAGATCCGTGATCATTGTGTCGTAGGCCATCTGGTTACGACTGAGGACATGTCGGGTGAAGTTGCCCCGCCCATCATTTTCATACCAGGCGGCGAGCTTCGAGCCAAAACCAACGCTGGAGAGGTCTATATCTCCATCCCCGTCAATATCTCCAAAATCTGTGGAGTGGGGGAACAGGATGTCCTCGTCGATCAGGTGCTCCTTCCAGTCCGGTCCTTCGAACCAGACCACCCCCTTGCCGTGTCCTCGGCTCGCCAGAATATCGGGCTCACCATCCCCATTAACATCAGCAGGAGACGCGTGTGTGGCACCAGTCTGCCCTCCGGGATCGGGAAGGAACTCCCGGCGCCAGGGCTGGGCAGGATCTTCCGGGGCATAAAAGACGGCAAAATAGTTTCCGTTAGCAAAGGGTTTTCCTTTTGCACCGAGCGTGAAGTCCGGTCGACCGTCCCCGTTGACGTCACCAAAATCAAAATAGTGGCTACCTCCCGGCGCACTACCTTGGGCAATTGGTATGATCGACCATCTCATTCCACTGGCCCCGGGAGGAGTGGATGGCTTAAGCCAGCAAATCGAGCCGGAATACGGCCCCTTACCGTCCGTAAAGTCGTTGGCGATCAGGTCCAGGGTTCCATCCCGATCAATATCGAAAGACCGAATACAGTGAACACCATGGATCTCGTCGGTGATCTGGTGGGTTTTCCAGGTGGTGGTGGTGGCCTCTTCCCCGGGGCACTCAAGCCAGAAGAGCCCGCGGACATAAGAACCCACGAAATCCAGGTCCCCATCGCGATCCACGTCATGCAGGACACTGTGAATGCATTGGGCTTTTGACTTCGGGCGTTTCGACTCAAGCGAAGCCAAGACCTGCTTTGTCTTATAATCGGGCCCATGAAACATGAACACCTTGCCAGCGGCAGAAAAGATGATCTCCTGGCACCCATCACCATCGTAATCAGCGGCTGTGGCAGAATTGACTCGCGCGCCCGAGTAGACCTCGTGACCAACCCAGGAAACACCTCTGTCAGCCGTGACCTTGGAAATCCTTGCCACCGTGAGCGTAACAACAAGAAGGCTGACGGCTAGGACTACCGGCCACACACGAGAAGGGATCATATTCATACGTATTCTTCCTGCCTGGCAATCCCGAACGTTTCATTGCCCCCTTAAGCAGAGGGATACTAGTGCTTTGCTATCCAATCCTGCAGGCATCCTCCGACCCTAGGGAAGAGCTTCCGGTTCGCCCATTTAAAAAAGGGTCTGTTCAGGACTCAATCGCATTAACGCTGCGAATTGACCCCTTCCGATTCCTGACCCCCTTCAGGAGGATCAAGAGCAAAGATCTCTGCAGCAGCTTATCGCCTTACACTCCTTCGGCATTCAGCCACCCGGACGAACCGAACCCCCTTGCCAAGGGGAATCCATTGCCCTCCATCACTTGTCCTGCGACCGGGCTCTGGGCGCCGGCCTCGGTCCGACCGACCCGGGGCGCATGATTTCCCCAGTCAACCATGCCAACCCATCAAGATTATCACTAAGAACCTCCCTCGCATCCAAGTGAGCTTGATGATCGAGAACCCCCACCGCTCCCTTATAGCCACTCTCAATCAAGATACGCAGCATCGACAGCTCGTGTTCTCCCTGCCCAAGAGCCAGAATCTTCGGCTTGGCGCCAGAATTCATCCCGTTGAGATTCACGCAGTGCAGAAAGGGCCGCATCTCCTTCAGGTCCTCAGCCCAGCTCCCGATCCGGGCATGCCCGTGGTGCCAGTTATACACGATCCCCACATGCCGGTGACCCGCGGCACGAAGAGCCCGGCAAACCGCGATAAGATTGGCGGGCTCACCGCCCCACCCTCCATGATTATAGAGCCCCAGCTTACAGCCCATTTCTCCCGTGTGCTTGGCCAGAGGAAGCAGCGCTCTTGTGGCAGAGGCGACGTTCTCGTCCTGAGTCGCCTTCCCGGGGCTGGGAAGAGTATTCCAGATCTGAGGATGAAGATCATACTTCCCGAAGAGCCGAAAAGCCTGATCGTGCTGACCCCAGAAGGCGAAGTATTCAATCCCATGTTTCTCATACTGCAGGATTTCCTCCTCGAACTCAGCAACATGCTTGCTTCGCCAGTCATAGGCACACCGACGAAGGCCTAGTTCAGCCAGCATTGTGGCGCGTTCAGCGGGCCCACGATTTGCGGCATCAAAGGGGACGATACACCATGGCACGAGATTTTCCCTCTTGAGATTTGCGGGAATATCCGCCTCCAGACTGGAGATAACCATCCAAAACGCCAGACAGCAGTGAAGAGCAAGACCCCGGGACATGCCCTCAGAATGAAACCCCTCCCCGGATCTGTCGAGTCAGGGGAAGCACCCTTTGAGGCCCAATTCTGCCACCTCCTCCTTCCCCTGACATCCAGCCCCCACTTGGCCAGAACCATCCTGACGACCGATCGGGAAAGCGCCCCCGCTTGCGCAAATGAATGGATACTTCTTCGGCAGACCTATCGAGGCAAAAAGGCTCCTCGAACCGGTCATCGTTGGCAAGCCTGCGGGCGCACTCCAAACCAGCGAAGCCCCCACCCGCAATCAAAACACGCTTTGGAGGAGTCACAAAGCTACTTGAGGGACAATATTTCGATCTATTAGCTGATCGTAACGTTCCGCTTCCCGAGGATCAACCCAAAGCCCCCCCTGAAGCTCCACTCAGCCAAGGGCATTGAGCACACCGTTCCGCTGAGCCCTTAAAGGGCTCACCAGACACGGAGCGCGGAGAAGCCTTCGAGTCAAGATGCTACCCGCATGTCGCGCCCCATGGGATCTGCCACTGGGTCCGGCATTGGCTTCTCGATCCTGTGAAGAGCTTTCCTCATCTTGGTGAGAGCCTTGGCCTGCAGCTGCCGGATTCTTTCCCGGGTGACCCCGAATTCACCCCCCACTTCCTCGAGCTTCAAGGGCTTACTTCCATCCAACCCGTAGCGAGCGTCAATGATCCGTTGTTCACGCTCGTCTAACACCTCAAGAAGATCACCAAGTTGACCCATCAGGGTCTTTTCTTCGAGAGCTTCCAGGGGATGCACGGCCTTCTCGTCGCCAATGATC
>Ga0115011_10000779_pt1 | contig 24263 bp, 17 predicted proteins | sample TroAtlMetagenome_2_FD_88705 | JGI IMG/M metagenome (GOLD analysis project Ga0115011, IMG submission 88705) | Marine eukaryotic phytoplankton communities from Atlantic Ocean - Tropical Atlantic ANT8 Metagenome | ecosystem: Environmental > Aquatic > Marine > Oceanic | place: Tropical Atlantic...
ATGATACGAATCTTCACGCCGCGCTCAGCAGCTGCGAGAACTGCTTGACCCACCCGCATGCCGGATTCATCTGCGCGCCAGACATACATGAAAATTTCTGCGCTTTTCTGCGCCTGATCTAATTCCCTGATGATGAGGTCAAAGGTGGGTTCTGCCACTCGCTCAGGGGGAAATGGCCCGGTCAGAGGAGGATGCAGGAGGTGATATTTCTCGCTCATGGCTGCGTGCTCTTGTCTGCACAGGATCGGCTGCGGACGGAATAGGAAAATCAGGAATATACGGATTTCTTGGATTATGAGGTGTTATCGTGGGCAACCTTATCCTGGAGAGTGATGGGGCAGCCTGAATTCTCGGCAGCAAATTTGGAATTTGTGGTTTGAGATGGGGCGGTAAGCCCCCCAGAATGCTCCTACCCATGGGACGTGCATTTGAGTATCGGCGAGCCGCGAAGGAGAAGCGGTGGGATAAGATGTCGAAGGTCTTCCCCAAGCTTGCGAGAACCATCACGATGGCGGCAAAGGAGGGGGGGGCTGACCCTGACAGTAATTCCAAGCTGCGCACGGCGATCATCAACGCCAAGGCGGAGAACATGCCCAAGGACAATATTGCGACGGCGATCAAGCGGGCTGCAGGTAAGGACATGGCCGATATTTCGGAGGTCAACTATGAAGCCAAGGGCCCCCACGGAGTAATGTTGTTTATTGAAACTGCGACCGATAACACCAACCGGACGATCACCAACGTGCGTACCCCGATCAATAAGGCTGGGGGAGAAATGCTCAACGGCGGCTCACTCCAGTTTCTGTTTGATCGCAAGACCGTGATTCAGTTCGAGAAAAAGGAGGGTCATGATCTTGAGGAAATTGAACTCGAACTCATTGACCATGGGCTGGAGGAGCTGGAGGAGAATGAGGGGACGGTTTTCTTGTATGGAGATTTCACCAATTTCGGTTCTCTCTCGCAGGGTTGCGAGGAGCTAGGCATCGAGTTAAGCAGGGCCGGTCTGCAGCGAATCTCCAACAACCCTCAAGAGTTCAGCGAGGCCCAGCTGGACGAGATTGAATCCCTCATCGACAAGCTCGAGGATGATGAGGACGTGCAGGCCGTTTATACTAACGTGGCCTGAGTCTGGGGGCGAGGGCCGCGGGTCAGACGGGGTGAACGGTGTATCCCCCGGAGCGCTCATCGGCCTCGAGTTTCAGGAAGTCGTGTTCTTCGGCTTCCAGCAGAACTTCATTGAACGACCGGAATCCGTGGGCTCGCTCATTGAATCCGGGGTTCCGGCGCTTGAGGGCCTGTTTGATCATGGAACCCCAGATAGCTTCGTCGTTGCCTCTTTCTTCAAGAAGCGCCTCGAAGGTGGCTGCCACCTGTTCCAGGGCCTCCTCAGTAGTGGGCCCGTCTGAGGGCTTTCTGCCTGCGGTTTTCTTCTTAGCGACCTTTCTGGCAACCTTTTTCTTGGTGGCCTTCTTGGCAGGTGATTTGCGGACGAGATCGTCGTAGTAGATAAACTCGTCACAATTCTTGATGAAGAGATCCGAGCTTGAGTTCTTAACTCCCACCCCGATTACAGTCTTTGCGTTTTCGCGAAGCTTGCTGACGAGAGGCGAAAAATCCGAGTCCCCTGAAATGATCACGAAGGTATCGACGTGGCTCTTGGTGTAGCAGAGGTCCAAGGCATCGACCACCATTCGGATATCGGCAGAATTCTTGCCGGACTGTCGGAAGTGAGGAATTTCGATCAGCTCGAAGGCGGCATCGTGAAGGTCGCGTTTGAATTCCTTGAACCGTGAGAAGTCGCAGTAAGCCTTTTTCAGGACGATGTGCCCCCGTAAGAACAGGCGTTCAAAGACTTTTGTAATCGAGAAGGTTGGATAGCGGGCATCGCGGGCGCCAATGGCGATATTCTCCAAATCGAGAAAGACCGCCATGGTGGCATTTGGGTCATTGAGAGAAGTTGTGATGGCAGAGTCTAGGCAGGATGAAATCCGGGAGCAAGAAGCGACCGGGAACCGATTTCGGCTTCTTGGCGAGACAGGGTTTAGTTTTTACGGGTGCCAGGCCCTTTGTAGGAAATTCCCAGATCGTTTTTACGGACTGCCTTCAGTTTTTCGGCAAGGCGATCTTGGAATGTCCGGGTAATATCCGCATGTGAAGCTTCGCCAGCAAGGTTAGTGAATTGTCCAGGGTCCTCCACCATGTTGAATAATTCCCGACCCCCCTTGGCCTCCTCGCCATACTGCAGGTAAGCCCAGTCCCGGTTCCGGAGGAGAAATCCCTTTCGCATGGGTGCCACGCAAAAAGCATCCTTCCGCACCTCGTGCCCTGGGTCGTCGAGCATGCGGGAAATATCGTTCCCCTGGAGGCGCTCCGGCACCTTGAGACCGCAAAGAGCGGCGGTAGTGGGATAGAGGTCGAGTAGCTCGACAAAGGAATGGCATACCGCGGGCTTTTTCCCCGGGACGCAGATAATGAGAGGGACACCGGCAGACTCGTCTCGCAGGCTGACTTTGGCCCAGAAGTCGTGTTCGCCGAGGTGAAAGCCATGGTCGCTGGTAAAGATAATGATGGTTTTCTTGGTAAGCCCGGACTGGTCCAGCGCATCAAGAACCTTGCCTACCTGAGCATCCATGTAGGCGACCGAGGCGTAGTATCCGCCGATAGCCTTTCGTTGTCGGCGGAGGTCCATTTTCATATTTGTGCTCGTGCAGTAGTTGATGCCGGCCGGGGGGATGTCTGTCCAGTCGTCCTTAACCTTGGGGGGCAGGGTCATCTTGCTGTAGGGAAGGAAAGGTTCGTAGTAGGGCCGAGGGGCGACGAAGGGAACGTGTGGTCGGACGAAGCCCACCCCGAGCCAGAAGGGTTGCTTTGAGTTCTTTCGCTCTGCGATAAGCTTGCAGGCCTTGGCAGCGGTCTTTCCGTCAGAGTGGACGAGATCGCCCCCGTCAGCCTCCACTACTACGAAGGTGTTTCCGCCTACGGGGGGTTTTTTCCCGTCGGGATTGTTCTGAAGGGTTTCTCCGTCACCGGGGGCTCTCCACTCAGGACCCTTGCTGTTGAATCGCTCGGTCCAGGAGGCCTCATCATCAGCGCCGTGACCTCCGCCCTCGATTCCGCCGGGAACCCCCATGTGATAGATCTTGCTGACGCGGGCGGCATGATAGCCGTTGTTGATGAAGTGCTGTGACCATGTCGCACGGTTTCCGATTCGCGGCCGGGGATTGCGATAACCGAGTTCTCCGGTGGCATGGGGATAATAGCCTGACATGAAGGAAGCACGGGAGGGACCGCAGTAGGTTCCCTGGCAGTAAGCTCTGGTGAAGCGTGTCCCACGGGCGGCAAGGCGATCGATATTGGGGGTCTGGCAGACCCTGTTTCCATAGCACGAAAGCGCTGTGTAGGTGAGATCGTCGGAAATGAGGAAGAGGACGTTATACTTAGGAGGATCAGCTGCGGTGAGTTTTGGGGCGCAGCTGCAGAGAAGGAGAGTGAGAATAAGGAGCGTCCGCATCATGGCATGGTAGCCTAGTGTCCTCACGGGAAGAACCAATCAGATTCAACGGGCTCCAGATGCGATGACACAGGGGGCTTCTCTCCCCTGGCCGTTAGCGGGCGGAGCAGCAGTATGCCCGAGGCATTGTTTCTCGCTTACTTGAGAACTCCGGAAAGATCAAAGGCCGTCACTTTGTTCTCCAGCATCTGGGGAACAATGAGCAGCTTTTTCTTTGCGATGTAGGCGATGTCGGCTGACCCCTTAGGAAGGTCCAGAACGGAAGTCACCGCTCCCTTTGCACTGATATGGAGAACCGCACCTTCAATCCAGTCGGTGACCAGGAAGCCGCCTTTCCCATCCATTTCTACGCCATCCAGATTTCCAACTGTTGCGGTGGTTACTGGTTTCACCTTGCGGGTGCGGAGGTCCATGGCGAGAAGTCGGCCAAGGGTCAGGGTGTCAAAGGAGTCCTGGATTTCGCGTCCCCATCCGGCGATGTAGAGCGTGTTGCCATTCACGAGAAGTCCGTTGGGGCTGTCCAGTTCTACTCCGGACGCAATTTTGGACACCTTGTTAGCCTGGAGGGCGTAGATTGAGCTGGCTAGCATATCGGATACGAGCACAGTGCCTCGCGGTGTCACTGCGACGTCATTGAGGAATTTCGCTCCGGCAACTTCGTGAATTGCCAAGGTGTTGGCAGTTTCGATGGTTATTCCGACCAAGCGGTCAATATCGGCAACCCAGAGGACTCCTCCCGAAGAGCGGAGTCCCTTGGGGGCATTGAGTCCTGCGAACCAGCGAGGATTTACCACCGTTCCATCAGGCTTAAGAACAGAGATCACACCGTCTCCATCCTTTCCCAGTCCACCGCCCTCACCGACCTGTGAGAGGTAGATGTTACCCGTCTCTTTATGGTAGTAAGCGCTCTCGGGAGCCTTAATGCCCTTCGAAAGCTCCCAGGCTACCTTCGGCGCCTGAGCCATGGAGAAGAGGCTCGAAGCAAGGAGGATAGAGCTGATGGCTAAGGGATTGCGGTAATTCTTCATTGCGGAAAGGCCAAGCTAAGCCTCGAATTCTGGTCTGCCCAGTGGAAAAGGTGTTTATCGGGGAGAGGGTGCTTGCTGTCTGGGGAGAGCTGGAAATTCGGGGATATCTACACTTATTGCACACATGGGGCTGCTCCCCGGGATGTGTGTCTTGACGAAGGAGGCGAGTGGGACTCAGTTTGTGCTATGAGCGCACGCCTAATACCGCAAGCACTGCCGATCTGTCTGCTCTTGCTGTCCCTCGCCCATGCCGAGCCTCCGAAGGAGGCTGCCTTCAAATATCTTTCTCCGGATGAGGCCATCGCCAAGATGAAAAGTCCCGAGGGCTTCGTGGTGAATGCCTTTGCGGCTGAACCAGATTGCCAGCAACCCTTTGCCTTCACCTTCGACGAGCGAGGCCGGATCTGGCTCTGCGAGAATCTCAACTACGAGACCAGACGCTCGGACCTCTATAACCTGGGGCCACAGGGACGCATCGTGATCCTCACGGATACCGATGGAGATGGTGAGATGGATGAACGGAAGGTCTTCAAGGACAAGATCATGTTCCCCACCGGGATTGCGCTGGGCCATGGTGGAGTATGGGTAGGCTCTCCTCCCAACCTCCTCTTCATTCCAGACCGAAATCGCGATGATATTCCGGATGCTGAGCCTGAGATCAAACTGGATGGATGGGGACGACAGGACCGGCATGAAACCCTGAACAGTTTTCTCTGGGGTCCCGATGGCTGGTTATATGGAACTCATGGAGTCTTTACCCATTCCAATGTTGGGAAGCCCGATGCTCCCGACAGTGATCGCCAGAAGATTAACGCCGGGGTGTGGCGCTACCACCCCCTCAACGAGAAGTTCGAGGTCTTCGCCTACGGCACCAGTAACCCCTGGGGGCTGGATTTTGATGAGAACGGACAGGCTTTCGTAACCGCCTGCGTTATTCCGCACATGTTTCACATCATTCAGGGGGGGCGCTACCATCGGCAGGCAGGTCGCCACTTCAACCCTTACGTCTACGACGACATCAAGACCATTGCGGATCATCGCCACCCCTCTGCTCATGGGGGCGCACGATTCTACCTGGCGGACCAGTTCCCTGAGAAATACCGGAAGAAGCTCTTCATGTGCAATATTCACATGCATGGGGTCCTGGTTGATGAGATCAAGAGGAAAGGCTCCGGATATGTCGCGAGTGATCCGAAGTGGGGTGGAACGTTCTCTATGTCCAACGACCCGCAGTGGCTTGGGTTTAATATGGAGATTGGTCCAGATGGGTCCCTGTATGCCATCGATTGGCACGACTCTGATATCTGCGGGCGCAAGGTCCTGCACCGCAAGACCGGCCGGATCTGGAGATACAGCTGGGGAAAGCAGAGCTTCCCGGTGGGAATGGATCTCACGAAACTTCCAGACGAAGAACTGGTGGAGATGCACCTTCATCCCAATGAATGGTATGTCCGGCAGTCCCGGCGTCTTTTGCAGGAGCGGGCTCTTGCTGGCAAAATTAAGCCTGCGACCCTTGGGGGATTACGTAAGATTCTCGACGAACATGAGGACCCGGCGCGTCGTCTGCGGGCCCTTTGGACTTTGCAGCTCGTGGGTGGGCTCGGGGACGTCATGCTGGCTCCGCTCCTGAACGACAAGGCTGAATATATTCGTGCGTGGGCGATCCAGTTAATTGCAGAGGATAAGCGGGTTCCTGATGCGGTCCTCGAGAAGTGGGCGTTGATGGCAAGGGAAGACAAGAGCGCCGTGGTTCGGCTCTTCCTCGCCTCGGCGATGCAACGCGTCGATCATGCCAAGCGCTGGGATGTCCTGACCGCCTTGGTGAGCCATGTGGAGGATAAGAGTGATCACAACCTTCCGCTACTCATCTGGTATGCCCTCGAGCCGCTGGTTGTCACTGATGAAGATCGGACCGCGGAGGTTGTTGCCGCCTGCAAGATACCGAAGGTCAGCGAATACATTGCTCGCCGGAGAAAGGCAGGGGGTAAGGCCGCGGCTGTCAAACCCCGTCCCAAGGGCCCCAAGGCTAAGCCGGCCAAGTCGGTCTCCGGAAAGGGGCTGGTATTACATCTCAAAGCAGAGGACATCGGTAGCAGCGAGGAGTGGGGTGGAGCGTCCCAGCCGCAGAAGGCCTTCCGTCCTGCAGTAGTTGCCTCTCTGGGAGGGCGCCGGGCCTTCAAGTTTGACGGAGCAGATGATCGGCTCGAGATTGCTCACCGGGAGGATCTTGCCTTCGGGAAAAATGAAGCCTACTCGCTGGCCACGTGGGTGTATATCGAGGGGACTGGTCGTGGATGGACCGCATTGGTGAACAAATCCCGGGCGAAATCAGATTGGTATGGCGTCTGGATCAACGAGGAGGGCCACTGGCTCATGGGAGGGCAGAAGTCCAATGTAGAGGGCACCCGAGTGACGAGGGGCTGGCATCACGTCTGTATCACGCAGGATAAGAGCGAACGTTTTCTTTTTGTCGATGGCCATCTTGCGGCCTACGGCGCGGGCTCGGTAGCTGCCGATGGCGCAGGTGCGCTCTGGATTGGGGGTGCCCCCTCGGTAGAGGAATTTTTCAAAGGGGGGATTAATGAGATTCGCATATACCGCCGAGCATTGAGTGCTGGTGAGGTGAGCTGCCTTTCCGACCAACCGGTGGGCCTGGCGAGTCAGGGCGCGCGGGCGGAAGAAAATACTCCTGAACTATTTGCTCACTACCGCGAGCTTCTCTCGGAAGAGAACCTCAACGGGGCTGATTTGGAGCATGGACATCTGGTGTTTTCGGAGAGTTGTGGTCGCTGCCATGCAGTGAACGGCGAGGGAGGTCTTTCCGGGCCAGCCCTGAATGGGTCAGAGGTCGCAGACCTTGATTACCTCCTCCCCCATGTCCTTGATCCAGATGGAGAGATCGATGAGAGCTATCGTTACTTTAAGTTTGAACTTACGGATGAACGGGTGGTTTTGGGGGTGATTGCAGAGGAGAGCGCGGAATCCTACACCCTGGATTCCAACGTGGGCCGCTTCGACTTGAACAAGGCGGACGTCGCGCATGTTGACGTCCTGCCCTACTCACTCATGCCGGATGCCGTTTTTCAGACCATGACCGACCGCGAGGTGCTGGATTTAGTCGGCTTCCTGCGAAAGTGAGAGAGCGTCCGCTTCCTGTTGCGGGCTCGAGGACAGTCTTATGATATATCTCGACTCCAACGCGACATCCCAGATTCATCCGGAGGTGGTAGAGGCTATGATGCCCTACCTCACGGAGCATTGGCATAATCCCTCGAGTGGATACCGGTCTGCCCGAACGGTCCGGGACGCTCTTTCGACGGCGCGGGAGCAGGTAGCTGCCCTGATTAACGCCCACCCTGATGAGATCGTGTTCACGGGCGGGGGGACCGAGTCCAACAACATGACCTTGAAGTGGCTGGCACGCCATGTCGGGCGGAAGGAGTCGAAGGTGGTTGCCGGTGCGACAGAGCATAGCGCGGTTCTGCGGCCCTGTGAGGCCATGGAGGCGGTGGGCTATGATGTTTCCATGTGTGGTGTTCAGGCCGACGGTCGACTCAGGCTTGATCAGCTGGATGAACTTGTGGATGGAGGGCGCCCCGGGTTTGCCTCGGTGATGTGGTCCAATAACGAGACCGGGGTGACCAACCCGGTCGCTGAGGCCTGCGCCTTGGTCAAGGAGGCTGGCTGGGCATTTCATACCGATGCCATTCAGGCGGTGGGAAAGATGCCGGTGGATGTCCGGGAGGTGCCGGTCGACTATCTCTCCCTGAGCGGGCATAAGTTTCATGCCCCTAAGGGAGTGGGAGCTCTCTATGTCCGGCAGGGTCTTCGCTTTGAACCGATGCTACGTGGTGGAGGGCAGGAGAATGAGCGGCGAAGCGGCACCGAAAACGTGCCCTTTATCATTGGCCTGGGAAAGGCTGCTGAAATTATGAAAGGAGAGCTCGACCGGGACGGTCACGCGGGAGTGCGCCAGCGCCGGGACCGGTTCGAGGATCGTTTGGTAAGCGAAATCGAGGGCGTGACTCTGAACGGCTCCCGGGAGCACCGGGCAGCCAACATCATTCATGCGTCCTTTGACCACTGTGAGGCGGCAGGTCTGCTTATCCTTCTCGATGAGGCCGGGGTTCAGTGTTCGGCAGGAAGTGCCTGTATGACGGGAAAGCAGCAGCCCAGCCATGTCCAGAAGGCCATGGGGTTCTCCGATGAGAAGGCCCGGAGTAGCCTGCGAATTTCTCTTTCCCTCTTCACCACCGACGAAGAGGTGGAAGAGGCTGCCAGCGCAGTGGCCGCGGCAGTCGCCAAGCTACGCAGCGTGCAGGGCCCGCCCGGGGTTGGGCCCGTGGTTGTCTACGGAAGTTAAGCGTCAGGGGAGGGGAAGTACCTCGCGGCTTGACGAGGGCTCACCGCTACCGCAGTCTCCGCGGCCCACTGACTCACACCAATATGGCCACCAAGATTTATACCAACAAGGACGCCAACATCAACGCCATCCGGAGGAAGAAGCTTGCCGTGATCGGATTCGGATCACAGGGACACGCTCATGCCCTCAACCTCAAAGAGAGTGGTTGTGACGTCACCATCGGTCTCTACGCTAAGTCAAAATCTCGCCCTGTTGCTAAGAAACTGGGTTTCAAGGTCATGGATACCGGAGATGCGGTAAAGCATGCGGATGTGATTTTTGTCGCGACTCCTGACACCGTGATTCCCTCGGTCTACGAGAAGGATATTGCTCCCAACCTCTCAGCGGGAAAGACCCTCCTCTTCTCTCACGGGTTTGCGGTTCATTTTGATCTCATTGATACTCCGGATGATATTGACGTCATCATGGTGGCTCCCAAGGGTCCGGGACACACGGTGCGGAGCCAGTTCGTCGAGAAGAAGGGGGTTCCGACCCTGATTGCGGTAGACAACGATGCTACCGGGAAGGCGAAGCAGACTGCCCTCGCATGGGCCAAGGGGATTGGGGGCACCCGCGCGGGTGTCTTCGAAACCAACTTCCGCGAAGAAACAGTGACCGACCTTTTTGGTGAGCAGTGCGTCCTTTGCGGGGGAGCCTCCGCTCTGGTGAAGGCGGGCTACGAGGTGCTGGTGGAAGCGGGCTACTCGCCAGAGATGGCTTACTTCGAATGCCTCCACGAGCTGAAGCTCATCGTCGATCTCATGAATGAGAGTGGGATTGCTGGAATGCGATTCTCTATCTCGGAGACTGCGGAGTATGGTGATGTGACGGTGGGGCCGAAGATCATCAACGAGTCGGTTAAGAATCGGATGCGTAGGCAGCTCAAGACCATTGAAAGTGGCAAGTTCGCCAAGGAATGGGTGGGAGAGTTCGAGGCAGGGTGCAAAAACTTCAACAAGATCCGCAAGACTGAGGAGAAGCACGGTATTGAGAAGGTCGGCGCCAAGCTGCGAGGAATGATGACTTGGCTCGGAAAGAAGGCCAAGAGTGTGGGTAAGGGAGTCAGCCAAGCCAGCTACGTTTCGACTTCAAAATAATGATAAGAATGGAGTAGCCACCCGGTTACTCCTGCTCTCTAACCGCCGGCTCTTACCCAATCGAAAGGGTCCGCTGTAAGCCGCCTCTCTATGAAAGAGGCGGCTTTTGTATTTTTACGCAAAAGCTTTCAAAGAGGCGGGCTGTCTCTCAGATGCGGAGGAGCTGGTTATCTACCAAGGACTTGTGTTATGAAAATTGACCTTCATACTGTCTGAGCTTCTAACCTGCTAGACACACTATGAGCGACAGTAACGGAATTAACAGGTCCCGCCTGCTTTGGGCTGGATTCATGGCGATCTTGGCCGCGGGCGTAGGCTTTGCGATTCGAGGTGGAATCTTTGATAACTGGGGTGGTGAATACGGATTCACCGGTGCCCAGCTAGGGGCCATTGGAGGGGCCGGCTTCACGGGATTCTGTTTCGGGATCGTTATCGGTGGAGTCGTAGTCGATAAGATCGGCTATGGCAAGTTGGTGGCCCTCGCGTTTGCGACTCACGTTCTGTCGTATGTGGTGACCTTCCTCGCCGGCACTCCGGATAATGCATATATGTTCTTATTCTGGGGTATGTTCCTATTCGCGTATGCCAATGGAACTTTGGAGGCGGTTGCCAACCCCTTGGTTGCGACAGCGTTTCCCGAAAACCGCAACCATTACCTGAATATCCTCCATGCTTCCTGGCCGCTCGGTTTGGTGATTGGTGGCATCATTGGGTGGACACTGGACGACAAGTTGCAATTGGGATGGAAGTGGCAGCTGGCGCTCTACCTTGTTCCCACCATAATCTACGGGTTGATGTTCCTCGGGCAGAAATACCCCAAATCGGAGGCGTCGAAGAAGGGGATGTCTCTGGGAGATATGTTCAAGGACGTGGGGATTCTTGGAGGGCTGGTCATCTGTTACCTTCTTGCCCTTTTCTTCGGAGGGTTGTTCACCCAAGTGCTTGCTAGCGCGGATGCGACACCGGAGCAGGCATTGGCGACAGCTAAGACAGCTAAGATTATAGGATATGTCATCGGGTTCGTCCTGCTGCTGGTGATTGGAATCATCACCAAGTTCTCCATGGGATCGGTTCTACTCTTTGTCTTGTTCATCGCCCATGCCCTAGTTGGTGCGGTAGAACTGGGCACAGATGGATGGATCCAGAATATTACGGGTAATCTCTTTACCTCGGAGGCCGGTAAGTGGCTCTTCGTCTTTACCTCGGCAATCATGTTTGGTCTCCGCTTCTGCGCGCACTGGTTGGAGAAGACCCTCAAGCTCTCACCGGTATCGATGCTCTTTGCCTGTGCCGTCCTAGCCTTTGTAGGCCTGCAACTTGCCGGTGGAATGGACAGCCTGATGATGGCCTTCGGAGCTTTGGGTCTTTACGCGATTGGTAAGACCTTCTTCTGGCCTACGATGCTAGCCGTCGCCTCGGACCGCTTCCCGCGGACCGGTGCGGTCGCGATTTCTATCATGGGTGGAATCGGGATGATGTCCGCAGGGCTGATTGGTTCCGAGGGGCTTGGTTACGGTAAGGATCGGTTCTCGGCGGCTGCGCTTGAGGAGAGCGCTCCAGAGACCTACAACGAATACAAGATCGCGGAAGGAGAGGCCAAAGGGTTCCTTGTCTTTGACAAGGTGCAGGCCATCGATGGGGGTAAGCTCGCTGCAGTTCAGGGCAAGTTGGGGAATGCGCGTGCGATTCTTGCTAAAGGGAGTCTCGAGAAAGCAGGTCTTATCAAAGACGTGAAAGAGCTTGAGGGTGAGGAGAAGACCAATGCTGAGAAGAGTAATGAGGATCTCGTAGCGTTGGAGGCGACTCTCCAGCAAGCTGGAGTCTTGAAGGCCGAGGGTAATGAGAATTTCCTTGCTGATGGGATGAAAGGCCTCACCGCAGCTGAGCAGAAGGTGCAGGAGGCCAGCATCGCTGGTGATCGTAAGACCTTGAAGGCGGATTCTGTGATTCCTCTTACCATGGCGGTGATCTACCTCCTCTTGATGCTCTATTTCAAATCGAAGGGTGGCTATAAGCCGCTCACGATTGAAGAGCAGGAGGCGGCCTAGTTGCAGGAAGACGGGAAACCGTTCACTCTCAGATTTTCAAGCGGCTCCGGAAAACCGGAGCCGCTTTTTTGTGGGGGGAAGGGAAACCTCGAATACAGCCCGGGGATCAGGGGGCTGGCACATACCGCCAGCTACCATTCTCGATAGGATCTGCCGCGTTCAGGAGATCGGAACCTTCAAGGCGACTGGGGTTCGCTAAAACCGGAATAGAGAAAGGCGGGGAGCCGTTAGACCAGGCGAGATCGTAATGAAGGATGAAGCGGTAGGTGGGCTGGTTCCCGGTGGTCGCAGAGAGCTGAAATTCCCGGGTATAAGGAGTGACCTCTTCCTGGGAGAGGTCAAAGTCACCGGTGCCGAAGGTGCTCTGGTAGGTTCCGGCGTAGCCGGTCTCGTCGAAGAAGCAGCTGGCATTGACAATTCCCCGGTTGGGGTCGCGGAAGTTTAAGAGGATTGCCGCATTCCCAAAATTGCGCTCGGTGGAAGGCCAGTGGGGATAGTCCACCACTCCGCCCCGGAAAAAGGCCCGGGAGGCGAAGGCCTGAGTTGAGCTTAGGTCATAGCCCTCAAATTCGCTCCCGGGGAGACGATTGAGGACGAGGGGCCCGAGCCAGCTGCGTAAATCGAGTGAACTCCACAGAAGGAGGGTAGAGCCCGGGGTGGAGTTCCAGTCGAGAAAGGTGGCAGGACCAGAGCGTCGAAAGCTGAAGATTGGAGAGCGCGCAGATGGAAGCAGAAAGAGGGAGAAATGATCAGGATCGAGAAGGTTTCGTCGGAAGACGAGGTCTCCCGGGGTCAGGTAGCGGATGCGCACCGAATCGAGGATGTGGAAACCGGGGAGACTGTTGGAGAGGGCTGCTACGGTGAGTCGGCCATTCCCTCCCGGGGGGTAGGTGGGCTGGAGAACTCGTCCGAAGGCGGTATGGGCTTTGCCAGCCCGGGCAGGGTTACTGTTGAGGCTGCCTGGCATGTTGATGAAGAACCTGCTCCCGTTGGAATTTGGTCCGTCATTCTCCATATAGACGGTATAGGTTCCGCCTCCAGGCAGGGTGAAGTCATCCCGAAGGATCCAACCTGCGTTGTCTCTGCCGGTCCCGTCCCGAGAGCCGCTTGCGATCTCGGTGCCTGCGTTGAGGGAGTGGAAGGAGAGCCCGTCGTAGAAAGGGGTCTGGCGTACCTGTCCCCCCGAGCTGTCTACCCAGGGGACCAGTCCCTCAGCGAGACGAATGAAATTGGCGGTAGCGTGAGGGGAGTTGTATTGATCCAGCTGAATGGTGAAACGGCCAAATTCCTTGTCCTGCAGGGAAATTTCAAAGTCGGCAAGGATCTGGCCCCGGGCGGGACTGATCACGGCGACAAGGAAAAGCAGAATGGCAGGGCGGAGCATGAGGGAACGTGGGGCTTGAGTGTCTGGGGTGAATTGCGGGTCGCCCGGCTGGGTCACTTGGTGACAGCAATACGCAAGAGGGCCACCCCTGTAGCGGGGGAGGTGATTGCTGAATCTTCAACGGTGAGCTGCCATGCGCTTCCAAGATCCGATTGGCTAATCACAGCTGAGCTGGTGATACCCTCTCCGGTTCTCCAGACGGTGCTCCACTGCTGCCCGTCCAGTGAACTCTGCACCTCATAGGAGAGGACCGCCGGGGTCTTCTCGTGTCGGAATGTGACCGCGGGGTGACCAGCCGGAGAGAGTAGAGGACGAAAATCGAGATCAAGGACACAGTAGGATATTGGGACCGGGAGGATGGTGCCATCGAGATCTTGGACTTCGATGGCAATCGATGTAGTGCCGGTGGCATCGGGAACAGGGGTGATGGTGAGCTCGGTATCCGTGAGGGAGCTGGAGACCAGAGATGAGTCTCCGTCTGGCCCGAGGCGGTAGGAGAGCAGATTCTCGAGTTGAGTGGCCTCGGTGATCTGGACCAGCTCTGCGGGGGCAGGGATGCTGCCCTCCGGAGCAGTGGTAGTTGGCCAGTCGTTAAGGGTTTGCGGAAGGCTGTCGATGGTAGCGGTGTAGGTGCCGCGGGGCAGGGAGGAGATATCGGCGATGACTGGAAGGGATTCCGTGGTTACCCTGCCGAAGACGGTATAGCCACCGTTAGACTGGGGCCCATCAAGGTTGAGGTTATCGATAGTATTGAAGTAAACTTGGCTGGACCCGCTGTCGGGGGCGCCGGTCTTGGCCATGGCGAGGGTTCCGGTGAGGTTGGAGAGGGCGGGTTCATCCACCACGGTTGGATCTGTGACGATTCTGGTGAAGTTCTCGTCATTATCCAATTTCATGAGTCCTGCCTGAACGACGGCGACCCCGGAGGTAGCGGTGATTGCGGAGCGATGAAAGATGGCGCCATTATAGTCACCTCGGGTGATATAGTTCAGGAGGTTTTCCACATGAGCGGGACAGGCCTCGGGATAGAGAATGGAGTCGATGGTTCCGAGATTGGTCTGGAAGCGGATTGCGGTAGAAGTGTCTGGATCCTGAAAGTGAGGAGCCAGGTCGTAACGGATCGGTCCAATCGGAGGACTGAGAAAGAGAAATCCAGGCAGGGGTGAAACGGCCTCTGGTCCGGAAAGTGCGGGCTTGATCCGCAGGGTGATGAAGGTCGTGGCGATAGTATTCCCGTCAGTCGCCGAAATCATGGGTCGGTAAATTCCCGGCGCGAGAGGGCTACCTGAGAATGTCCCAATGCTGGAATCAAATACGAAGCCCTCAGGCAGATCAGTCACTTCGAAACTTGAGGCGTTTCCCTCCCCCTCGACGGTATACACTGTCAGGGGCGGGCTGGTGAGTGGACTTCCGACAGTTCCCCCGATAAATCTCCCAGCTTCGATCGCGAATTCCGAGGGCAGGGTCACATCAGGAGCTTCAGTCCAGCCGGAGTTCTCCTCGGCCCTCAGCGCTCGGACTCGGAAACTCAAGGTGCTCCCCGGACTGCCTCCGCGGAGTGACAGCAGGGTGCTGTTCGCCGGTGAGACTACGACTGTGAACCAGTCTTCTCCTTCGGGCCGAACTTGCAGTTCGTATCCGGTCTCGTCATCACAGTTATCGATCCAAGCAACCTCGATGGGGGTCGAAGCCAGGAAAGGAGTGGCGACCCTGACATTCGTGGGCTCGTCCCCGGCCTGAAGAAAGCTCGCCATGATAAGGGAGATGGCGATGACCTTCGGGATAGACAACACATATTTCACGAGGCCCAGCAAATGCGAGGGGCGACCGTATGGCAATACCGGTTTCTGGTAACCAGGGTTATGGGAGTAAGCCTTCGATAACGATTTCAGTTGCCAGAAGGAGAAGCGGTGAAGACGGTGGCAGGGTCCGATTTGAGACAATCAACTTCTTTATTTACCTCTCATGGCTCAACAAAAGAGAACAGGTGGCCTTGCACTCTTTGATCTCGATCAGACCCTTATTGCCTGGGATACCCAGCTTCTTTTCTGCAACTGGGTCCTGCGGAAGGAGCCTGTGCGCCGGCTCTACCTCCTTGTCTTTCTTCCCTTTCTAGCCCTTTCAAGAGTGCTTGGATCAGAGGGAATGAAGAGGGTCTTTCTCTCCTTTCTCTGGAGAATGCCACGCCGGGGTATTGAGGGCCTGGTGGAAGGATTTGTTGCTCACCATGTTCCGCGGTCCTTTTATCCATCGATGCTGGACGTGCTCGCAGAGGAGCGAGCGAAGGGGCGCCGGTTGGTTCTGGTCTCGGCGAGTCCTGAGTTTTATGCCCGGCCTCTTGGAGAGGCGCTGGGGTTCGATGCGAGTTACGGGACGAGAGTTGATTTTGAAAGCACGATGCCGCTTTTTCCTGATTTTATTGGAGGCAACAACAAGCGGGAGGTGAAAGTATCACGGCTCCTCGAGGAGGGAGAAATCCTGGAGAAAGGGATCCAGGAGAATAGCAGTGGCTTCTCGGACAGCACGGTAGACCTTCCCATGCTGGAATTGTGTGAAGAAGTGACAGTTGTGAATCCAGGAGAGACCCTGAGGAAGATTGCGGAGAGCCGTGGATGGGAAACCGTATGTCCCAGCCGGCCTTTTTCCAACCGGCGTGCGATGGCCTTCCGTTGTCTCAGGCAGATATGTGGATTGGACGCTGGGAGTGCTGGATAATGAGGTTCCTTTTCCTTTCCGAGAGAGCAATTAGTTGGTAATCTTCTTCTTGGAGTAGAAAGCTGCAGTTCTATGAGACGAAAACGAGAATTGACTAGTGAGCGTCGGTCGGCGCTCAGCGAAACGGCAACTCGCCGCATGGTCTCGCTTGCTCTCAGTGGACCTGCGGTTTTTTTGTGCCCAGTGAGGCGCCTGTGTGCGCTGCAATGACCCTAACGGAACAAAAAAAAATACGCTTCGAATCATGATCAAAACAACATTATCCCGCCTTTCGGCGGCAGGAATAGCTGGACTTCTTATCGCCTGCGGAGGGCCTGAAAAGCAAGCTGATGGTAACGAGTCAGAGGTGAAGGTGCTTCGCTTCTCTGCAATCCCGGATGAAGATACAACTGCCCAGAAGGAGAGATTCCAACCAGTAGCAGATTATCTCTCCAAGGCCCTGGGTATCGACGTGGAGTTTGTCCCCTCGAGTAACTATGGAGCTTCGGTGGAAAAGTTCGAAAATAATGACGTTCAGCTGGCGTGGTTTGGAGGAGTGACCGGAGTGCAGGCAATGACCCGGGTGGAAGGAGCTCGTGCCCTGGTGGCGGGTGAAAAAGATCTCGCCTTCAAATCCTACTTTATCGCGAATGCCTCCACCGGACTGGAAGCCTCGGATGAATTTCCGGCTGCCATTGCCGACCTCAATTTCACCTACGGTAGTTCCAGTTCGACTTCTGGGTGTATCATGCCGAGCCATTTCATCATGGAGAATACCGGGAAATCCCCTATGGAGTTCTTCAAGAAAAAGCCTGGATTCTCCGGAGCGCATGACAAGACCGCGATGCTGGTGCAGGACGGGTCCTTCCAAGCTGGAGCATTGAGTTTCGGGACTTACGAGAAGCTGGTGGCAGCTGGTAAGGTAGATCCGGAGAAGTGTGTTAAAATCTGGGAGACTCCACCATATGCCGATTATAACATGACCGCGCACCCGTCACTGGAGGAAGCGTTCGGAGAAGGTTTTCTCGATAAGCTCCAGAAGGTGCTGGTAGATTGTCAGGATGAAGCAGCTCTCAAGGCGCTGGGTCGCAAAAAGTTGGTGCAGGTCAATAACGAGACCTTCGCGGGTATCGCTGCCGTGATGGAGAAGGTCACGTTTGACTGAATCCACTAGGGTAAGAACCGAGAATCATGGAGACGATGTTTGAGCTTTCCGAGACTCACAAGAGCTTCGGGGCAGTGCATGCACTCTCGAGCATCAATCTCCAGATTGCCAAGGGCGAGCGAGTGGCTTTGATCGGGGCCTCCGGGAGTGGTAAGACAACGCTTCTTCGCCTGCTTGGGGCGCAGCTGGCACCCGACCGCGGTGAGGTCCGGGTGCTTAGCTGTAACCCCCTTGGCCTCGGCGAGGGCAAGCTGAGGGAGTTGCGCTCACGGCTGGGCTATCTCCCTCAGGATCTCGGGCTCGTGCTCAACTTACGAGTTCTTCAGAATGTCGCCGCAGGGCGATGTGGGCGCAGGTCCGTCCTAGGAAGCCTGCGTGATTTAATCCTGCCGGCAGTAGGAGTTCGCCGGCGTATTTATGAGCTTCTGGAGAGGGTTGGGATTGAGGAAAAAATGTATGACCGGGTGGATACCCTCTCCGGGGGGCAGCAACAGAGGGTCGCGGTAGCGCGAGCGCTTTTCCAGGAGCCGGCGGTGCTTCTGGCAGATGAGCCCGTTTCTGCAGTCGACCCGGCCCGTGCCCGTGATGTTCTTGAGCTTCTGACCCGTCTCAGTGCAGAGGAAGGCCTCACTCTTGTGGTTTCCATGCACCAACTGGATCTCGCGCGGGAATTTTTTCCGCGGCTTGTAGGACTCAAGCATGGAAAAGTTCATTTCGATGGAGCATCCTCCAAGTTGGGGAGTGAAGCTCTCTCGGCTCTCTTTCAGCTCGGAGATAAAGTGGCTGATTCGTGAGAGTGCCGGCTACATTCTGGTTGGGAAAACGCCTGGTGGTAGTGGCGTTCCTCGGCGTGCTCTTGGTTTCCGGATGGGTTTTGGGACCCCGGATCGTACAGCTGAGTGCGGGAGCGGATCCCTTTGCCGAGATGGGGCGATTTTTCGGAGCGGCCCTTTCGCCTTCTTTGGCGGATGAAAACCCCTCTCTTCCGCCGGATGCCCGTCCGTTCCTCCTCCGCCTCGGAGAGAGCCTCCTCCGGACCTTTCGTTACGCACTAATCGCGATCAGCCTCGCGGTGCCTGCAGGACTCGCCCTGGGTTTTCTTGCCTCGTCCGCGTGGTGGCCCGGAGGAATGCGATATGGGAAGGCGTCCGTGGGGAGGACTGCAATAAGAAGTGGGCTTCGCCTGCTCCGGTGGGCGTGCCGCTTTCTCATTACTCTTGGGAGGTCGATTCATGAGCTGGTGTGGGCGCTGTTTTTTCTCTCGGCCCTCGGAGATGCCCCCATCGCTGCGTGCGTTGCCCTGGCGCTGCCCTTCGCTGGAACCCTTGGCAAGGTCTTCTCCGAATTGATCGATGAGCAATCCCAGGAATCCCGTTCTACGCTCATGGCCACGGGGGCCTCTCCACTGCAGGCCTTTCTGAATGCTCTGCTGCCCTCTGCGGTGCCGGAGATGCTTACCTATACGGTCTATCGTTTTGAATGCGCTCTTCGCTCGTCCGCGGTTCTGGGCTTCATTGGCGTAGAAACCGTTGGGCTGGGGATACGTCAGTCGTATGAGAGTCTCTATTATGGGGAGGTATGGACCCAGCTCTATGCTCTGGTGATCGTGGTGGTGGGAGTTGATGCCTTGGGTGCTCGCCTTCGAGGTCGGTTGAACCGGGGTGCTACCCGTAAGTCGGTGCCGGAACTCAGTAAGTTGGAATTGGGGAGGTCCGAAGCGCTTTTGCGGCGAACAGCTCCACGCGACTGGGTGGTCCGGGGAGGCCTCCTCGCCGGGATCATGCTGGTTGTGATTTCGTGGACCAATGGAAGGGAGCTCGCAATGGACATGGCGGTCGATCAACGGGATGCGCGGATAGGTCGCTTTCTCACCAAGCTGACCCCGGCGCCAGCCCGTCCTGAGAATTCTACCGCTTCCGGGCCTGAGCGGATGGAGGCTCTGGAGGGCAAAGGTGGTGAGATAAAGGATTGGGCGGTCGATTTATGGTCACGAAACGGCGCAGAGGCACTTCTTAATACTGTCGCTATTGCCAGCTCAGCGATTGTCCTTGCCGGATTAGGGGCGGCCCTGCTCCTGCCAGTTGGAAGCCGGGCGCTCGCCCGGGGAGAGCCATTCGGTGTTCTTGGGGCCGCCTCGCGATGGGGTCATTGGTGGTGGTGTGGAGTTGGATTTCTAACCCGAAGCCTTTTCATCCTTGCCCGAGCGGTGCCGGAATATGTCTACGCTTTTCTCCTTGTTGGCCTGCTTGGACCGAGCGCCTGGCCTCTCGTTTTCGCCCTGGCGCTCCATAACCTCGGCATTCTGGGGCGATTGTGGGGAGAGGTGATGGAAAATCAGCGACCTGAGGTTCCGCGGCATTGGATCCAAAGTGGTGCGGGGCGTGTCCAATCCTATTGCGGGAGCTTGGCTCCTTTGTCCTTTAACCGTTTTCTCCTCTTTTTCTTTTATCGATGGGAGACCTGCATCAGGGAGGCAACGATCCTTGGGATGCTGGGCATCTCATCACTGGGCTACTATGTCTCAATCGCACATAACTGGCTTCGTTACGACGAGATGCTTTTCTATGTTCTCCTTGGTGTTGCGGTTGTTTTCGCTGGAGACATTCTCTCGGATTGGATGCGGCGTAAATTACGCGGAGAGATTGCCTGCTCCTGAGGAGCAATTAGTCTGACTCATTCGCTCTTCGATCTGGATGATCGCCCAGGCAGCATGTTCGGCAATGAGGTCGTCCTCTCTTTCCGCAGCAGCTTCTAAGGCGGGAAGATCACTTGGGGCGCCAACGTTCCCGAGAACAACACATACGTTGCGAAGAAAGCGATTCCGCTTGATACGTTTGATTGGTGATTTTCTGAAGAGACTGCGAAATTCCTCGTCTGTCAGAGTGAGGAAATCGCGGAGCTGGTGTTCGAATACTTCCTTCCGTGCATGGAAACGAATATCACTGCTGGCCTTTGCAAACCGGTTCCAAGGGCAGACCGCGAGGCAGTCATCGCACCCGTAGAGGCGATCCCCGATTAGAGGCCGGAACTCCTCGGGAATTGAGCCCTTGTGTTCAATAGTGAGGTAGGAAATGCATCTAGGTGCGTCCACGTGGTGAGGACTAGTGATGGCGTTCGTGGGGCAGGTGTCGATACATGCGGTACACTTTCCACAGTAATTCTGAGTCGGCTTATCAGCCTCAAGTGGGAGAGTCGTGATTAATTCGGCAAGAAAAAACCAGGCTCCCATCCGGCGATGGATTTGAACACAGGATTTCCCATTCCATCCCAGTCCGGATTCGGTTGCGAGATCCCGTTCAAGAACCGGACCGGTATCAACGTAGTAACGCTGGGTGCCGCCAAGTTCCTGCATTGCAAGATCGAGGTCCTTGAGCTTTTCCTCGATAACGTCGTGGTAGTCCTCGTTCCAAGAATAGCGGGCAATTTTATAGGTTGGGTTGGGGTTGCCCGGTCCGGGGTAGTAGTTGAGTGCAAGGCAGATAACGGCCTGAGCGCCGGGAAGAATATCACGGGGGTCAGTACGCCGCTCGGGATCTCGCTCGAGCCACTTCATATCACCAGCCTTCCCCTCCGCGACCCATTGCAGAAACTCGTCGGCATGCCTCGCCCTGCGGGCAGGCGCGACCCGGCAATCTTCAAAGCCGAGTTTGGCGGCAATGAACTTTACGTTGCGCTTGGCGATGGCAGGATCCACGGCGGTAGGGCGTGACAGGGAACGAGCCGTTCTTCAACCAGAGAAAAAGTAGCGGGCAGATTCAACGATTCCGGTAGTGATTTCCGGGAAGGTGAGATCATCAGTTTCAATCTCCTGATGAGCGGTGTCCCGGTAAAAATTCATTCGTCTCTCAAGTAGACGGTTGATTGTTTCCTCCGGATCGTCGGTATTGAGAAGGGGCCTTTCCCGGTTCTTCGCGGTGCGGCGCAGGATTTCCCCGGGAGACACCACCAGCCAGACGACAAATCCCATTCTTTTCAGGATGTTGCGGTTAGCGGGGCGTTCGATGATGCCGCCACCAGTGGCGACAATCCGGTGGGTTGGGCTAGATTGTTCCAGTTCGGTGAGAACAGCAGTCTCGCGATCCCTGAATTCCTCCTCGCCGTTTTCTTCAAAAATTGTACGGATCGGTTTGCCTGCCTGCTCTACGATCAGGGAGTCAGTATCTACGACAGGATAGCCCAGTGCGGCGGAGAGATCACGGGCGACAGAGGACTTCCCTGACCCCATGAATCCGATCAAAATTATGTTTTCGCTGGGAAATGTCGCTCCTCCGCTCATCGAGATGGTAGTTTAAAGTGAATTTCTAAATTCTAAACCATAACAATTAATTGTTACAGTTCGGCGTGCAGACACGGGTAGAAATAGCTGACTTTGAAAACTGGAGGGGTGTTGTGGAGGATGCCGCCAAGGTTCTGAGGGCGGGAGAGGTGGTAGCGCTACCTACCGAAACCGTCTATGGCTTGGGCGCTGACGCCTTTAATGCTGAGGCAGTGGCCAGAGTTTTCGAGGCCAAGGGCCGCCCTTCCTTTGATCCTCTCATTGTGCACATAGCAGGGATTCGGGACCTGCAGCGGGTAGCGGTTGTCTCTGAGGAGCTCGAGGGCGTTGTGCGGGAGTTGGCTAAAGCCTTCTGGCCCGGGCCGTTGACGATGGTCCTGCCGAAGCACGAGGATGTTCCCGATCTTGTGACCAGTGGCCTCCCTACCGTGGCGGTGCGTGTCAGTAAGCATGAGGTCATGCGCCTGCTCACTAAGGAACTCGGTCCGATTGCCGCTCCCAGCGCGAATCGATTTGGTCGTATCAGTCCTACTTCGGCGAGTGCGGTGTTGACCGAGCTTAATGGGCGCATTCCCCTGATCGTGGACGGTGGAGCGTGCTCGAACGGATTGGAAAGTACGATCATAGCAGTGGAGGTGGGAGAGAAGCGTCCTGTCCTTCGGTTGCTTCGTCCCGGCCCGGTAACCCGGGAAGAACTTCAGAAGTTTGGTAAAGTCCCGAGAGCGGGCCGGGTGACTGATGACCGACCAGAGGCTCCGGGGAACCTTGATTCCCACTATGCGCCGGAGATTCCGGTTCTGCTTCATGATAGTCCGGAGGAATTTGAGCCGGAAGAGGGCAAGCGCTACGCCCTTCTGAGTTACAGGGGAGAGGCCAAGGATGGCTATCTTGAGCGCCATGACTGGGTCCGGGTGGAGGTCCTCAGTCCTGGAAAGGGGAAGTTGGCGGAGGCTGCGGTTCGTTTTTTTCATTCCCTGCGTAATCTGGATACTGAAGATATTGATGCGATCGTGGCTGAGCCTGTCAGCGATGTAGGCCTTGGCTCTGCCATTATGGACCGTTTGCGCCGCGCAGCGTTCCGGTGAGAGCCCATTGACGCCTCCCTCGATGAGGCATTGAACATTCGGAATGAATAAGGCACTCTGAAGGCCGATGTTGCGGGCAATGATGACGGTGTCCGGGCTCACCTTGGTGAGTCGAATCCTTGGGTTCCTGAGGGATGTTCTGATCGCGAGGTTCGTGGGGACGGGGCCGGTGGCGGATGCCTTTGTGGCGGCCTTTCGCTTTCCCAATATGTTTCGCCGTATTTTCGGTGAGGGAGCCTACAATGCAGCCTTTGTTCCACTCTTCGGGCGGAAGTGTGAAGAGCAGGGGAGTGAAGCTGCGGTTGGTTTTGCCCGGAACACCTTTTCGGCACTGGTCTGGGCAGTAGGGATTCTGACCCTGATCGCAATTCCGTGCATGCATTGGATCATGATGGCCGTGGTTCCCGGATTCCTGCCTAAGTTCGACAAAGACCTTGGAGGAGTTGGTCACGAGCATGCTTTTCATGAGTGCAGGGTCGACATCAAGGGTGCACGGGAAATCTACTTTCAGATCACCGGTAAGTCCGAAGCTGCGGTAAGACACTGGTCGGCGAGGACGAGGGCTGAGGACATGCACTTCCTTGATCTCGAGGGCAATCAACACAACGTGCTGGTCTCATTGCAGGAGGAAGGGTTCCCGATGATCACCAGCGGAGAAAAAGGGATCGCCTCCGAGGGTCTGATCCTGACCCAGCTCAGCCTGAGTGGGGACAAGCACAGTGGGGTAGGGCGTAATGTCGATCCCCGTAAACGGTTTGTTCCGAGAGAGGGTGAAGATGTCGTGGGAGTTATTTTTGGCATGGAGCCATCAGGCTTAGGCCGGATTGAGTTGCCGCAGGATCACGGAATGGAATCCTTTGTTGTCCGAGTTGCGATCCGAGCGGTGGACGAGGGCGCGGAGATCCGGCAGTCGACCCTGCGTATTTTCCGGAACCATCCTGAGAATTTTGATCTCACGGTGGCTCTTTCGCGGATCATGTTCTGTTACCTGTTTTTCATGGCTCTTGTCGCGCACTTGAGTGGGGTCCTGAACACCTTCAGGTATTTTGCCGTTCCCGCGGGCGCTCCCATTCTACTGAATCTCGTGATGCTGGGCTCTCTCGGCCTAGTGTGGTTCATGCGCTGGGAGGGAGACCTCGAGGTAGGAAAGTCCCTGGCTTGGGGAGTTGCGCTGGCTGGATTTTTGCAGTTTGTGGTTCTCTGGATTGCGTGTAGCCGGGCCGGGGCTGCGATGGTTCCTCATAAGCCTCTATGGAATCCGGAACTCAAAAAGCTCCTTTTCCTGATGGGTCCGGGGGTGATTGCCGCCGGAATTCAGCAGGTGAATCTTTTGGTGGGTGGGGTGATCGCGTCTTTTCAGCAGGGAGCCATTTCGACTCTTTATTACGCGGACAGGGTCAATCAGCTGCCTTTGGGAATGATCGGGATCGCTCTTGGAATCGTGCTCTTGCCGGAGGTGACTCGCCGTCTTCGTAGTGGTCGAGAGGCGGAAGCGGCCCACAGTATTCTCCGGGGCATGGAATTGGCCATGCTTCTTACTCTTCCCGCGGCTGCTGCGATGGTGGCTGTTCAC
>Ga0115011_10000780_pt1 | contig 24206 bp, 22 predicted proteins | sample TroAtlMetagenome_2_FD_88705 | JGI IMG/M metagenome (GOLD analysis project Ga0115011, IMG submission 88705) | Marine eukaryotic phytoplankton communities from Atlantic Ocean - Tropical Atlantic ANT8 Metagenome | ecosystem: Environmental > Aquatic > Marine > Oceanic | place: Tropical Atlantic...
CTTATCATGATTACATGGACAATGATCTTAACTTTCATCTTTTTTGCTGGAATGATGGGCTTAATTATGTGGGCTGAAGGGGATATTCCTAGGTGGGGTAGAGAAGAAGTTCCTGTCGTGTGGCCTGTATTGGCATCATTATTGGGATTGATTTTGCCGGCATCATTTGCGGTATTGACGATCAAAATGTTAAGTCAACCGACTGCTGTTGAAGCGGAGCCAGTTCCAAAACCAAAGGCCAAGCGAGCAGCGAGTAAAAAGAAATAGGATTTTATGTCACTTAAAGCGTTCCATCTCGTATTCATAGTGCTTTCCATCCTGTTTTCACTGGTATTTGGGATCTGGGCGATTGTCCACTATGGTTCGAGTGAAAAAATTGCTGAGTTGATTTTAGGGATTATTTCCTTATTAGGGACCGTGGGCATGTCTGTTTACCTTTATTTCTTTTTGAAGAAATTTAAACACGTTGGTTACTTATGAATTTTATGCGCTCATTTTTTGTTTATTTTTTTGCTATGGCCGTAATCGCATGCCCTAGTAGTGTTAATGCATGTGCAGTTTGTTTTGGTGCACCTGATGACCCGATGACAAAAGGCATGCAGTGGGGGATTGCTTCATTGCTTTTCATATTGGTGCCGGTTTTAGGTGGTGTTGGTAGTTTTTTTGTATTTTTATCCCGGCGTGGCAGGGAGTATGCAGCATTGGAAGATCCGGAGTTATTTAAAGAGTAATTGTCTAAAATGGAGTTGTTAAACGATATAATTAAAGCGTTCTCATTTCCTGAATTGGTTTCTCAGGACGGGGGCAAGATAGATGGGCTAGTTATTGCCGTTCACCTATTGATGCTGGCCTTGTTTGTTGGGTGGATTATTTATTATTTTACTGCGCTTTGGAAATTCAGTTCCAGTCGTAATCCTAAAGCAGACTATAAAGGCGTTAAGAGCAAGACTGTCACTAATTCGGTTGAAGGTGGGGTGATTGTGGCAGAATTGATACTTGTAGTTGTAGCCACTTATTACTGGAATTTTTATGTTAATGAGGCGGATGATTACGATCAAGTTGTTGCAATGGCAAATGGATCTAAGAAAGATTTACATGTAGTGAGGGTTACAGCTGAGCAGTTCGCTTGGAACGCCCATTACCCTGGGCCAAATGGGCGTCTGGGCAAGCAGGACAAAGCCTTGGTTGGTGGAAGTAATCCATTTGGAATTATTAAGGATAATGTCGATGGTTCGGACGATATTGCTGTGCTTAAGTCTGATATTATCGTTCCAATGATTTATAACTATCGAGTGCAGAACCCTGGTAAAACTGATTTAAAGTTGGGAAGTCTTCTTACTGAAACCGAGTTTAATGAAGCTCAATCTAAATATGGATCTGATTCATTTGAGGCGATCAGGGATGGTTCCATTCGTAGTGTTACCATTGATCTTACTTCTAAAGATGTGATACACAGCTTTAAGGTGCTGCCACTTCGAGTCTGCCAGGATGCAATTCCAGGGTTGAATATTCCTATCCACTTTAAGCCTACTAAACCCGGGCGATATGCACTCACCTGCGCACAGTTGTGTGGTGATGGGCATGCGCGAATGCGTGGCGTGGTTAAGGTTGTTAGTGAGCAAGAATGGAATCAGTGGCAAAAAACGGAGTCTGAAAAAAACAGTTCTGACAAAGAACAAGCCTCTGTAACCATTGACAAAGTAAAGGCCTGAGCTTGGCTTTGCTAATTTTGAATTTAGGGTGCTCCTGATGGGAGTGCCTTTTTTATGTAATGGAATCCAATGCCAAAATGGTTCGATGGGTGGTTTGGAGTGGCTTATTTTTTGTCATTCTTGCCATCTGCTTTGCTTTTGTACGAGAGCAACGAGCTTCAATTTCGACATCCAATTATCCTGATTCCATTAAGCAAGATGAACTTCCTATTATTTCTGAGTTAAGCGATTTTACTCTTACCAATCAATTGTCAGAGCCGGTTGGTTTAGCTGATTTTTCTGGAAAAGTTTGGTTTGCCGACATTGTATTTACCCGATGTGCAGGTCCTTGTCCTGCTATGACTAAGAGAATGGCGGAGCTTCAGTCTTATTATGCAAACAATCAGAATGTAGCATTTGTTACTCTCACTACAGATCCTGAATTTGATACGCCGAAAATAATGGAGCGTTTTGCCGTTAAGCATGGCGCTCAAAATCAAAGCTGGGATTTTTTGACTGGGGAAAAATCAGAGATAGTTCGTTTGGCTGTAGATGGAATGAAACTTACAGTTATGGATAAGCCGAAGGGTAAGCAAGTATCTCCAGAAGATTTGTTTATTCATTCATCTTATTTTGTGGTGATGGATCAACAGGGAAGGCTGAGAGGAGCTTTAGAGAGTTTGGAGGAAGGGTGGAAAGAAAAGGCGATTGGTATCGCTACAGAATTGTTAAAAGAATAGATATTTATGACTATTCAGGATTTGCCGCTTATTAATGCCTGTTTAAACGCACTTGCAACAGTGTTTTTAACACTAGGTTATATGTTTATCAGGAAAGGAAATAAAACTGCACACAAGAAGTGCATGATTAGTGCGTTTTTTACTTCAGCAGTTTTTTTAACCTGTTACTTAATTTATCATTTCAATACAGAGGTGGTGACACGGTTTGTAAACCCCACTTGGTTTCGTCCAATCTATCTTGTTATTCTAATTACTCATGTAATTTTAGCTGTGGTGATTTTACCGCTTATTTTCATGACTTTTAGTCGTGCCCTAAAGGCTCGCTATGAATTACACAAAAAAATCGCCAAATGGACGTGGCCATTATGGATGTATGTTTCGATTACCGGTGTTTTGATATATTTGTTGCTTTATCAGATTTTCCCACAACCTAAATCAATACCAAATATTCAGAAAAGCCTTAGTGCCCAGTTAGTAAGTAGCTGAAGCTCGGTTGATTTTTTATGCACGCGGATGAGCTTTGTTGTAAGCACGCTTGATTCGCTCAGTTGTCACGTGCGTATAAATCTGTGTTGTTGCTAGGTTAGAGTGCCCTAGCATTTCCTGAACACTTCTTAAGTCTGCTCCAGCATCAAGCATGTGCGTGGCATAACTATGTCGTAATTTGTGAGGTGTTAATGCGGGGTCCAAGCCACAGGCGTTAAGATAATTTTTCAGACGTAATTGAATCAGTCTTGGGTAGATTGGGCTTCGTGTCTTTTCTGATGCGAAAAAAACAGGTTCGTTTGTTTCTGGAGGACTGTCCAAGCGCAACCAATAAGACTGGATTGCTTCTACAGCAGTTTTCCCAATTGGAACTTGTCGTTCTTTTTTTCCTTTTCCATGGATATTCACGACCAATTCATTTGCATCAATTTCACCGGACAACATGTGACATATTTCACCGATTCGTAGACCGCACGAATAGATAGTCTCTAGAATTGCCCGATCACGGAGATAGGGTGTTTGTAGGACTTTCTTATTAGCCCCTTCATTAGCTAAAACCTTTGTTCGATACTCGGCCTCTGGGGCGTCCAGTAGTTGGACCATTTGTTCAATGGTCATAAATTGAGGTAGCCGTTTGGCAGGTTTGGGTAGTGTTATGTCTTTTACAGGAGAAACTTCAATTAAACCACGTCGAATGAGATATTTGTAGAATGAGCTGATAGCACTAAACCGAAGTCGAATAGCTGCTTGGCTGAAATTACTACGTCCCAAATGTCTAAGAAAAATCCTGAATGTATCTCGTTTTAAATTTTCCCAGGGCGCAGTTTGATCGTTTTCATTGCGGTACCAATCAGCAAATCCACCGAGTGCCTGGCGGTAGTTCCGGAGTGTGTAGATAGAGGCATCCTTTTCATTTTCTAGAAATCTGAAAAATTGTTCTGGCCAATCTTTGGAGAGACTATTTGATTCTATGCTTGGCACGGCGTTATTTTAACTACCGATATATTTTTTTGGAGCGTATTTTTGTCATTACTGAGTTAGCTTTTCAGAAAATGAAGATTTGGTTTGTTAAGGCATTATTTAGCTTAATAGGTTTTATACTGGTTAATTCGGTATTTTCTGATGAATCGCCAAAATCTTCGAAGTCCAAAGAGGTGCCGGATAAATTCATTCGTATGACAATGAATCCGAAGCGGCCGAAGATTCCGGAAGCACTTAATACCTCTATTGTCAGGTTTGTTCCAAAAGATGATAAACTGGCGGAATCAGGGATATATGTGGATTTAATAGGAGCGATTCATATTGGTGATCAGAAATATTTTCAGCAGCTTAATCGCGAGTTTGAGAAATATGATGCACTCCTTTATGAGATGGTTGCGGATAAGGATAGTGTGGGAGGAAAGCCAGTTAGATTTGTAGAGCGTAAAGAAAATCAATCTGATGACAGGTCAATAAAGCCCGATCTTATAAAAAATAAAAAAAATGCATCTGAGGAAAAAGGTTTTAAAACTGGAATGGCTGTTGTTGGCGGGATGCAGCTTGGAGCTAAGGACATGTTGGGCTTGGCGTTTCAAGTGGATTGGATTGATTACTCTATAAAAAACATGGTGCATGCGGACATGTCGCCGGAGAAATTTGCTGAAACGATGGATAAGAGAGGAGAGTCATTCCTTACTTTGTTTATGGATTTGTTTGTTCAGGGACTAAAGCAGCAGCAGGGTAATAAGAGCAAAGCTCCAGGCGATCTCGCTTTGCTTTTTGCATTGTTTTCTGACAATCGGGAGTTGGTGATGAAGCGAGTTATGGCACAGCAGTTTGCTGAGACGGATGTTCTCGACAATCTTGGTGGTGAAAATGGATCTGCTATTATTACTGAGCGTAACATTGTGGCGATGAATGTTTTGCGTAAGCAATTGGATAAAGGAGATAAGAAGATAGGGGTTTTCTATGGCGCAGGGCACTTGTCAGATATGAGTAGGAGATTGATCCATGAGTTTGACATGAAGTTTGTTGATGAACGATGGATTGAGGCTTGGGATCTTCGTTTGCCTTCGAATAAAAAGGTTAGAAGATAGAGAATGTCTGTAGTCAATACTTAGGTCAATTAAGTAGGCAAATTTGATTGGAACGAGCCGGATACAGTGAAGTTATGACCTTGAAGATTTTTGAGATATGTTGAATAAAAAAAATAAATATATTGTGTTGTTAGCTGCTTTTATTGTCAGCTCGATGTTCGGCTTAGAGTCCGTTCAAGCGGACGAAAAGAACCGTGTTTTTGAAATGCGCACCTACTATGCAAATGCAGGAAAGCTTGATGATTTGAAGACGCGTTTTAGGGATCATACCGTGGATTTATTCAAGAAACATGGTATGACGAACATCGGTTATTGGGTGCCGACAGAAAACAAAGATAATAAGTTGGTTTACATTCTTGCTTATTCAAGCAAGGAGGCCCGGGAGAAGTCTTGGAAAGGTTTTTTGAATGATCCGGATTGGAAGGCGGCCTATAAGTCATCTATTAAGGATGGGCGTTTGGTGAAGAAAATTGAGAGTGATTTTCTGAAAGGAACTGATTTTTCAGCTATTAAGTAGTTTGAAACAATTATGAAGATAAGGCGGGCCTAAACAGCCTGCCTTTTTTTATTTTGATATTTTTTGGCTGAAGGCACTTGGCTTGCACTTGATGAGGTGGAGGCGTAACGTTTGTCTTTTAATCTTTTTAGCTATGAATAAAACAACGCCTATAGGGGATTCGAGTCGAAGAGACTTTCTTAAGAACTCGTCAACAGCTGCGGTGGCCAGTGCAGCGACACTAAGCTTTATTGCTCGCAGTAGTGCCTATGCACAAAATAGCGATACAATACGAGTAGGGCTTGTGGGTTGTGGTGGTCGTGGAACTGGGGCAGCTAACCAAGCGCTCACAGCAGATGAAAATGTGAAACTGACAGCTGTTGCAGATGTTTTTCCAGACAAGGTGGACCGAGCGGTTAATATTCTGAAGAAGCAGCACGAAAAGAAGGTTGATGTACCTCACCAGTTTGTAGGATTGGATTCTTATCAAAAGCTTATTGATAGTGAGGTGGACTTGGTCATTTTGGCTACGCCTCCCGGGTTTCGTCCGTTGCATTTCAGGGCGGTAGTTGAGGCTGGTAAGCATTGCTTTATTGAAAAGCCAATGGCTACCGATGCGCCAGGGGTTCGCTCAATTATGGAGTCGGTGAAGATTTCGAAGCAGAAGAATTTAGCTATTGTGGCAGGCTTCTGTTGGAGATATGACCATGAGCGTCGTGCATTTTACGATCGAATACTTGGTGGTGAAATTGGAGATGTTCAATCAATATATGCGACCTATCTAACTGGTCCAGTAAAGCCGATGCAGCCTGATTCTAAACGTAATCCGAATTGGAGTGATATAGAATGGCAGGTTCGAAACTGGTATAATTTTGCCTGGCTTGGCGGTGATGGTTTAGTGGAACAGGCAGTTCACAGTGTAGACAAGATTGCTTGGGCCATGCGTGATATTCCTCCGGTTAGTTGTACAGCTGTCGGGGGTCGTGGAATTCCAAACAATAGTGGAAATATTTTTGATCATATTGAAGTCAATTACCTTTATCCAAAAGGTGTTCGAGCTTATATGGCTCAGCGTCAACAACGCCGTTGTCATAATGAGAACAGCGATTATTTACTTGGAACAAAAGGTAGAGGTGATATTGCCCGTGGTATTTATGTCGAGAATGCCAAGGGTCGTTGGACTTATGATGGTAAACGCGAGAATATGTATCAGGTAGAGCATAATGAACTGTTTAAATCGATTCGAGATGGCGAACCAATCAATAACGGTGAGAGAATGGCTTTGAGTACTATGATGGCTATCATGGGCAGGACGGCCGCTTATACCGGCAAGGAGATTACTTACGAACAGGCTCTGAACTCTAAAGAGGATCGTTTTCCAAAGGATATGAACTGGAAGTCCGGCAAACATACTCCGCCACCGTTGGCTCAACCTGGCATCACTCCATTTGTCTAATATTATGTCTTATAAATTCAATCGAAGAGAGTTTGGAAAAGTCAGTGGCTTGGGATTGGTCGCAACGGCAGCGGTGCTGCCAGAATTTGGCAGGGCGCAATCTGGTAAATCTTTCAATCGTATACTTAAGTCCATTAAGTTTGGGATGTTTGGAGAGAAGATTTCGACAGTTGAGAAGTTTAAGGTCTTGAAGGAAATCGGATACGATGGTGTAGAGTTAAACAGTCCGGGCGGAGTCAATAAGGATGAAGCCTTATCTGCAAGCATAGAGACGGGATTACCGATTCATGGCGTAGTGGACTCCATTCACTGGGGAGTTCGTCTTTCATCACCGGACGAGGCTACGCGTGCCAAGGGCTTGCAAGGTTTGAAAACCGCGCTTCGTGATACTAGCAAAGTAGGTGGTTCGGCGGTGTTACTAGTGCCTGGCGCTGTACGAGATGCAAAAAATGAAAATCATGAACAAGTATGGGACCGATCTATTCAGCAGATTCATTTAGCGATTCCAATGGCTGCTCGCTTAGGGGTGCATATTCTCATTGAAAATGTTTGGAATGGTTTTCTTTATAATCCGAAAGGTGATGACAAACAGTCTGCGGACCTGTTGGCAAAGTATATTGATGAGATCAATAGTCCTTGGGTGGGCAGTTATTTTGACATAGGCAATCATCAGCGTTTTGGAAAGCCTGCTGAGTGGATTCGAACCTTGGGTAGGCGAATTGTTAAATTAGATGTGAAGGATTGGGGTAAATCGAATAGCTTCTGTAAGATCGGCGATGGTGATGTTGATTGGCCGGATGTTCGAAAAGCACTTGAAGAAATTGAATTTACTGGTTGGTCGACTGCCGAGGTTGGGGGCGGTAATCGTACGCGAATCAAAGAAATTCACGATCGAATGGATAAACACCTGCTCGGTAAAGACTGAATTCAATTTATACTCACTAATTTAAACGGGCTCAATATTGAGCCCGTTTTTTTCCGTTCAATGAACTTCTTTATGCTGTCTTGGCTCCATCAGCAGCGATGGCAAGACATTCTTTAATATCTGAAAGCAGTTTAGGGTGGTCGTTTGGTGTTTCTTCATACTCGAGACTTAATGCTCCGTCGGCTGGAAATTTTACTTTTTTTAGGGCTTTAAACACTCCAGCGACATCGAGATGCCCTTTGCCGAGAATTACGCCGTGAGTGCTCTTTTTTTGCTCAGCAAAATCCTTTAGATGGATGCCATACAAGCGGCTTCCAAGTTTATTGATCACTTCGATTGGATCTTCACCGGAACGAATGTAGTGACCTAAATCTGCACAAAAACCGATACGCTTGTCGTGTCCCTTTACAGCATTGATTCCATCCTCGATTTTGTCATAAAGCGCCCCCGGTCCGTGATTATGGATAGCGATTCTAATATCGTATTTGGCAACTAGTTTATCAAGACTATCGAATGAGTTTGGAGCTGGGTTGGCAGATATATTCTTTATACCTGCCATTTGTGCGAACTTAAATATTACCTCATTTTTGGCGTGGTCATCTCCAAAACTATTTACGCCATGGGCGCTAATATTCATGTCGAACTTGCCAAGTTTTTGATTCATTTCGCCAATCTTGATTTTGTCTTTTGTGATAGGAAAGTGGCCACTAAAAAATTCGATGAAGTGCAGCCCGAGTTTGGCAGTTTGTTCAATTGCCCCGTCCACTCCAAATCCACGGAGAGAATAACTTTGGATGCCCATAGGAAAACCATTGTATCCATCTGTGGCGGCTTTCTTGTTTTTAGCAGCTAGGATTTTTGGGACATCAAACCAAGTGGCTCCAGCGATTGTAGCTGAGGTTAGAGAGGATTGGATAAATCGCCTTCTATTGATATTAATATTGTTCATGATGTTAAATTAGAGTGGCTTGTGATCTTTGTACCACCAAAGCTTTTTATCGATATGATATTGGTTTTGAAATTCATAATGTAGATCCGCGTAAGTTATGTTGCTGCCACCTTTGCTTTGAGGGCTTACGCGGGTGCTGCTGTTTGCGTTGTGACGGGCGTAACGACCATTGGGCCCGTTTTTTGTGCTTCCTTGAGGAGGTGTGCCACTTGCATTGTACATTCGCTCGTGATCCCAATGAGGGACAACCATGTAGTTGGCGCAACCAAAGAAGAGTATTTTATTTGGTTCCGGTACTTGGTTGGCATTGCCGTGCATAATGAATGCTGGTCCAACAATCTGTTCATTTGCTCCATAAGAAAACAATATATCTTGGCTTTTCACTCCAAAAAGAATTCGGCGCTTTCGATGTGCAAGTTGGTCTGATGGGCCCTCGTAGTCGGCTGGGTCAGAGAATAAATCCATTGTTTTAAGATAGCCTACCTTATACATAATCACGAGCCAGTTGGCATGGTCTTGAGTTGATCCGGAACGAGATTTCGGGAATTCGCCATCATAGTCTTCTGCATACATAGCGGTTGAGAGGCCAAGTTGTTTTTGGTTGCTCATGCAAACCGTTTGTTTTGCTTTGCTTTTAGCTTTGGCCAACGCTGGTAGCAGTAAACCCGCAAGGATTGCGATAATGGCTATGACTACTAGTAACTCAATCAATGTGAATCCGTTATTCTTCTTTTTCATTCTATTATATAATCAAGCGATTATGTCGTGAGCAACCTTTCCGTGGACGTCAGTTAAGCGAAAGTCACGGCCGCTCCATCGAAAGGTTAGTTTCTCGTGATTGATGCCCATGAGATGAAGAATTGTTGCGTGGAGATCATGAACATGCAATCGATCACGCTGAGCATGCATACCAAACTCATCACTTGTTCCATATGTTAGGCCGCCTTTAACCCCTCCTCCGGCTAGTAGCATTGAAAACGCAGTGTTATGATGGTCGCGGCCGATATCTTTCTTTTTTTTCTGTTGCGCATAAGGAGTTCTTCCAAACTCGCCACCCCAAATAACAAGTGTGTCTTCTAACAGTCCTCTTTCTTTCAGATCTGAAATGAGAGCTGCTGTAGCTCGGTCACTGTCCTGACAGAGTTTGGTGTGTCCCTCGTTGTGTTTTGTATGTGTGTCCCATGGTTGATTGTTGTTGTTTACGTAGTATACCCCCACATAGCGAACACCTCTTTCGACTAGCCTTCTTGCAAGTAAACAAGAGTTTGCAAAAGGTGTACTCCCATATTTTCCCCTAGTAGTCGTACTCTCCTGTTCAACGTCAAATGTATCCATCGCTTCGAATTGCATTCGGTAGGCTGTTTCCATCGCTTTAATTTGCGCATTCAATTCGAGGTCGTTATCGCGCTTGGCTAGATGCAATTTATTTAGACGGTTGATTAGATCAAGTTGCTTTCTTTGGTCGCGATTGGTCAGATTGGTGTTGCGTACGTTGGCTACAAGTTTTTCAACCTTCATGTCAGCAGTGATGACGCTGGCTGCTTGATGCTGTGCAGGTAGGAAGCTGTTACTCCATAGTGCCGGTCCGACAACAATTTTATTCGTTGGTCGTAGAACAACGTACCCAGGAAGGTTATCATTCAGTGACCCTAATCCGTATTGTATCCAGGAACCAATCGAGGGCCGAACCGGTTGCACGTTGCCGGTGTGCATTTGTAAGAGAGCTGGTTCGTGGTTGGGAACATCAGTATGCATCGATCGAATAACGCAACATTCATCGATGATCTGACTGATGTAGGGTAGGGATTCACTAACTGCAACTCCGCTTTGTCCATATCGCTTAAATTCGAACGGCGACGGCATGAAACCTGTAGAGTTTGGTTTTTTGTAAATTTTTCCGGTTGGCTGTGTGTCTTCGTATTTCTTCAGTGCTGGTTTTGGGTCGAACGTATCAACATGCGAAGGGCCGCCGTTCATAAAGAGGAATATCACTCGCTTGGCCTTGGGTGCAAAGTGTGGTCCAAATGAGCTAACTGCCTTAGCCTGATCTTTGCCAAGCATTCCTGCTAAGCCGAGTGAGCCAAAGCCCGCTGTACATCGCCGAAGCATTTCTCTTCGATTAATCTCTGTTGAAAAATGGAGTGGCATTAATCGATATAGTTCATTTCATTTGCTGCCAGTAGAGCGTGTGAATATTGTTCCCATCGTGTGAATTTGCTTTCGGATGGTAACCGAAGAAAGTCAAATGCTATATCTAGCTCAGTGGCGCTTGGTTCACGACTATAAAGAAGGCTGTATATTTTGTGAACCTGCTCGGATTTGGTCATTTTGTAGCCTGTAACTCGTTTGGCCAAGCGTTTAGACTGCTCGGCCATGAACTGGTTATTCATTATAAACAGTTTTTGTATAGCTGTAGTTGTGGCTGAACGCGCGGATGCATGAACGTTTGCATCCGGATAATCGAATTGCATTAACATATCGTTTAGTTTCTTTCGGCTGATTCGGCTGTAAACTGTTCTACGTTTATTATTTTTATCGCTTAATTCTAGTGATTTGCCACCAATACGTTCCAGGTTTCCGCTCACAGCTAAGATTGAGTCGCGCCACTGTTCAACGCTGAGCCGCCGCCGATTCATTCGCCAAAGATAATTGTTTGTTGGGTCGATTACTTTGTTTGCGTTAGAACTTGTAGAGTCTTGTCGATAAGTTGATGAGAGAACTATCTCACGGATTAATTGTTTCATTGACCAGCCGTTTTCCATAAATCGTACAGCGAGATCATCTAGTAGGGAGGGGTGGGTGGGAGTTGTGCCTAGTTGGCCGAAGTTGCTTGGAGTGGTGACGAGTCCGCTCCCAAAGAACATTGACCAAGTCCTGTTAACAATGACACGTGCCGTGAGTGGATTTTCAGAAGTGACGATTGCTTCGGCCAGTTCTAGCCTACCACTGCCTTGGGTGAATTGCTTTGGTTCTTTTTTTGATAAGACTCGAAGAAATCGACGAGGTGTGAGTTCTCCTTTGTTATCTACATTTCCTCTCAGAAAGACGTGGAGATCTTTAGGTTTTAAATCACGTACCATGTGAATGGTTCCAATCCGTTTTTTTGCGGCTTCAGAATCCTTTTTTATTTCGCTGCCATCTGCCATCCGGTCGACTAGCTCAATGCTCGCAAATATACCAGCCAATGCGTAGTAGTCCTTTTGTGTAAGTGGGTCGTATTTGTGATCATGACACTGTGCGCAAGCAACAGTGAGTCCAAGTAGTGAGCGGGTTAATGTGTCAACTTGTTCAGCCCATTCTTCGGCTTTAACTGCAAGCCGATTACGATCGTAATATTTGTGGCCTAATCCTATAAATCCTAGAGCAGGTAAATCTTTTACTTGAAAGTCTTGCAATAAATCTCCTGCGAGTTGTTTTCGGATGAAATTGTCATATGGGAGATCATTGTTGAATGCATTGATGATCCATTCACGATAACGAAAAGCGTTCGGATAAAAAAACGCTTTGTTACCACCGACCTGATGGGCTTGATCTTCGGCATATCGTACATTGTTAAGCCACATGCTTGCCAAGCGTTCACCGAATGCCTTTTTTTGTATAAGTTTTTCTGCCAAACGTTCATAGGCATCACTGGTCTCGTCGGAAAGAAAAGTTTTCATTTCCGTCGGAGTGGGAGGTAGGCCAGTTATGTCCAGAAACAGGCGTCTAGCTAGAATACGTTTTGAAGCCTGCTGGGATTTAGTGAGTTGTTTTGCTTCCAGTTTAGCTAAGATAAAGTAATCGATGCGTTGACTTGGCCAAGCGATATCTGAAACAACAGGAAGTTTTGATTTTTTTGGGGTCTGAAAAGCCCACCATTCTCGGGCTTTTTGCCAGTCAATAGAAGTTGCTTTTGTACTGTCAGCTGCATGAATGCTTGCCCAAGTGGAGCAAAGACAGACAATTAAGCCAGTCAACTTTAAATAAAATCGAAAGATTCTAGTCATCTCCCTAAGAAAGCATTCCTAAAGTGTTCCAAAAGATTATGAGTTTTGTTGCTCTTCTGACAACTCAATAAGTCTATAATCTTGGTAGTTGACCATTGGTGATTTTGGTCGTTTTCTTTGTTTTGATTTTTTATGAAGAAATTAAACCTATTTGCGGTGGTTTTTGCTTTTGGATTATCCGTTAATGGGGCAAAGCAGCCGAATGTAGTTTTGGTGATCACTGATGATCAGGGATATGGTGATCTTTCTTGCCATGGCAATCCGGTTCTTAAGACTCCTCATTTGGATGAATTACATGGAGATAGCATTCGATTAACTGATTATCATGTTGCTCCGACATGCTCACCTACTCGCGCGGCTCTAATCACTGGTCATTGGACGAATCGTACGGGCGTCTGGCACACGATTATGGGGCGTTCAATGTTACGTCATAATGAGGTCACTATTGGCCAAATCCTTTCTAATGGAGGTTATCGTACCGGTATGTTTGGCAAGTGGCATCTTGGAGACAATTATCCATATCGCCCAGAGGATCGTGGATTTCAAGAGGTGCTTCGTCATGGCGGAGGTGGGGTAGGGCAAACTCCAGATTTTTGGGATAATGCCTACTTTGATGGTTCCTATTTTCATAATGGTAAAGCTTTGCCTGTAAAAGGTTTTTGTACCGATGTGTTTTTTGATTACGCAAAGAAGTTTATCCGTAGTGTGAAAAACAGCGACAAGCCGTTCTTCGTATATCTTTGCACTAATGCTCCACATGGGCCAATGCATGCGCCCGTGAAATATAGCAAGCCTTACGAAAAACAGGGTGTGAATGTTTCCAACTTCCTCGGGATGATCGCGAATATCGATGACAATGTTGGTTCAATGCGAACCTTTCTTAAGGAGGAGGGACTTGCCGATGATACCATTTTCATTTTTACCACTGACAATGGCACCTCTAGTGGTGCGAATATCCATAATAATGGTATGCGAGGACGGAAGGGCAGTGAGTACGATGGTGGCCATCGGGTGCCGTTTTTTATTCATTGGCCGAAGGGTGGTCTGGTTGGTGGCCGTGATGTAGATATGATTACTTCTTACGTCGATGTGGTGCCCACTCTAATTGAATACTGTAATGTGCCTAAGCCTAAAGGAGTGAAGTTTGATGGTGTCAATATACGGTCGTTAATTGAGGGTAAGCAAAGTAATTGGCCTGACCGTATTCTTGTAACTGATTCACAGCGGGTGCGGGATCCAATTAAGTGGCGTAAGAGTTCAGTTATGACTGATCAATGGCGTCTGGTTAATGGTAAGGAGTTGTACGATATTAATGTAGATCCTGGTCAAAAGAAGAATATTTCTAGTGCTCACCCTAGCGTGGTTTCTCGTCTTAAAATTTTTTATGAGGCGTGGTGGAAAGAAATCTCGCCAACTTTTGGGCAGCCTACAGCTATCTATCTCGGGGCAGATGCGCCTTTAGCTGATCCAGTCGTGCTTACATGTCATGATTGGATTGCGGATGCCAGCACGCCTTGGAATCAACGACATATTCGTAATGCTGAGAAGAAACCTAGCAATACCGGCTTTTGGGCGGTGGATGTTAAGACCGCAGGAGAATACACTGTAGAACTTCGTCGATGGCCTAAAGAATCAGGTTCTGCAATCACAGCACCGATTGTTGCTGGAGCGGATGTGCCAGGTGTTAAACCTTTTCGAGCAGCGTCTGGAAAGCCATTTGGAGCGGTTCAGGCACAACTAAAGCTGGCTGGTAAGGAACTTATTCAACCCGTAAAGACTGGTGACCAGAGTGTTTTATTTAAAATTAGACTTAAGCCAGGTAGAGATGAATTATGGGCTAAGTTCATCGATGCTGAGGGTGTTACTATGGGTGCTTTTTATGCTTATGTCAGCAAAGTGAAGTAAGTGGTTGTAGGCTATGAAAAAGACACTAACTCTATTTTTCACACTTGCTATAGTTCTCCAAGCGGGAGCGGCAAAACCGAATCTGGTTCTCGTTTTTATCGATGACATGGGTTGGGGCGATTTTTCATGTTTTGGTAATCGAGCAGCGAAGACGCCTCATATTGATCGCTTGGCCAAAGAGGGAATACGATTTGAGCAATTTTATGTTAATTCACCGATATGTTCGCCTTCTCGAACTGCCATCTCTACTGGTCAATACCCACAGCGTTGGGGTATTACCTCTTATCTTGCTCATCGTGAAATGAACACTCGACGTGGGATGGCACAATGGCTCGACCCTAAGGCCCCAATGTTGGCGCGTTCATTTCAACAGGCTGGTTACTCGACTGGGCATTTTGGTAAGTGGCACATGGGCGGGCAGCGTGATGTTGATGATGCTCCATTAATCACTTCCTACGGGTTTGATGTATCACTAACCAATTTCGAGGGTATGGGTCCGAAGTTATTGCCGCTGACATTAAGGCCTGGGCAGGATCCGGCTAAGCCTGGCCGTATCTGGGTTGATGCTGAGCGATTAGGTGATGGGGCCCGATGGATGCAGCGTTCAAAAATTACAGGTGGGTTTGTTAATGAGGCTATTCCGTTTATTGACCATGCTTCCAAGGAAGGGAAATCGTTTTATATCAATCTTTGGCCGGACGATGTGCATAGTCCCTTCTGGCCACCTGTAGCGAAGTGGGGTGATGGCAAACGAGAACTGTACCTTTCAGTTTTGGAAGCGATGGATCAGCAGTTGGGCAGGCTATTTGCCTACATTCGAAATAGCAAATCGCTAAGCGATAATACTCTCATTTTAGTTTGTTCTGATAATGGTCCCGAGCTTGGGGCCGGTGTCGCCGGGCCGTTTCGAGGATATAAAACTCAGTTGTACGAGGGAGGACTACGTTCATCCTTGGTTGTATGGGGTCCGGGATTGGTTAAAATAAAAAACAAGGTAAACCGCACTTCAGTCTTCTCCGCAATTGACCTTGCGCCCTCGCTGTTAGATATAGCTGGTATAAAGCATCCTAAGGGTTCGAAGTATGACGGAGAGTCTGTGCCAAATATTTTGCTAGGCATAAGCGATGATTCAAGGAGCACGCCAATCTATTTCCGACGTCCCCCTGATAGGGATGCGTTTTATGGAGACAAAGATCTTCCTGATCTTGCTATGAGAGATGGTAAATGGAAGTTTTTATGTGAATACAATGGAGCTGAACCAGAGTTGTATGACATGAATAATGATTTGAGCGAAAGAAACAATTTAGCAGAAAATCATCCTGAACTTGTGGCTAAGTATACTAAATCTTGTATCGATTGGCACCGATCCATGCCTCCTGATAATGGCCCTAATCTTGTAGGTAATTTTCGCCGAAAAACTTCAAATAAAAAGAAGGCTAGATAGTAAGTTAGTTGTTTAGTTAAGTGGTGGCGTTGACGGGAGGCTTTGGTGTATCTAGTGTTCTTCGCATGATCATACGTTTCTTACTTCGTTTATTTTTTATTTTCTCACTCAGTGTTTTTGTTTCGCTTGCACAAGCTGAGGGTAAACAGAAATCAATTCGAGCATTGCTCGTGACTGGGGGGTGCTGTCATAACTACAAATATCAATCCAAAGCACTAATAGAAGGTGTGGCTAAGGATGCTAAAGTGGATTGGAAAGTGGTCAATGAAGGGGGTAGTGGTACAAGAGCTCAGATTGCGTTTTATGATGATCCCAATTGGGCGAAGGGATTTGATGTAGTGGTTCACAATGAATGTTTTGCCAATACCGCAGATGAGAAATATATCGGGAAAATTACTAAGGTTCACAAGGCTGGTATGCCTGCAGTCGTGATTCATTGTGCGATGCATACTTATCGCGCAGCGAAAATCGATGATTGGCGCAAGTTTCTTGGGGTAACAAGCCGTAGGCACGACCATCAGAGCCGTTATCCAGTTAATAAGGTTTCGCCGAAACATCCAATTTTGAAAGGCATGCCTGATAACTGGATTACCCCGAAGGATGAATTGTATATAATCGAAAAGATGTGGCCTTCGGCTCAGGCTTTGGCGAAGTCCAAGAGTGAGCGAGACGGTAAAGAGCACGCAGTGGCATGGACGAATCAATATGGTAAAGCAAAAATCTTCGGAACTACCTACGGTCATTCAGATGCGACCTTTGACGATCCAGTTTTTCAAAAGATGATCGCCCGAGGTTTACTCTGGGTCACTGGTAAACTTAAAGATTAAGTTGTTTTATTCTGTGGTGAATAATGCTTCACCTAAGGCATCCATCTTTGGAGTAATTCCAAGGCCTGGTGAGGTGGATGCAGCTAGCTTGCCTTTCTTACGTTGAGGGGCGCCGTCGGCAATGGAAACAGTTACATAGCTATTAAAATCAGTGGAGGAGAATAGTAGTTCCTTTGGGGTGCTGTGAGCCAAGTGAGAAATTGCTGCAGTGATGATGTCACCTCCCCAGCTATCTTCAATGGTCATCGCAATGCCGAGCGAGACGCAGAGATCTCGTGCTTGTCTAGCTTTGGTCAGTCCGCCGAATTTACTAATCTTAATGTTTACTACGTCCATGGCTTGCATGCTGTTGGCCCGGAGAAGGATTGGAAGGCCGTCGATATTTTCGTCGAGCACAAAAGGATGATCGGTCAATTTCCTGATCGAGTAACACTCTTCGAATGTTTCGCAAGGTTGCTCAATATACACGTCGATGTCCTTAACAGCTCGCACAACACGTGTGGCTTGATGCATTAACCAACCGGTGTTTGCATCAGCAATGAGAACATCGCCACGTTGTAATTCAGCTGATACGGCACGAATACGTTCAATGTCGGTTTCTGGATCACCGCCGACTTTGAGTTGAAATTTTCTATAACCCTCTGATCGGTAGCCAGAAACCTTGCTAGCCATTGCTTCAGGTGATTCTTGTGAGATAGCTCGGTAAAGCAGGAAATCATCGTTATAGCGTCCGCCGAGTAGATTGCACACTGGTTGTCCAGTCGCTTGGCCAAGGATATCCCAGCAGGCCATATCTATAGAGGATTTTATATATGGATGTCCTTTTAGGGTGGTGTCCATGTGGCGGTTGATTTTTGCTAATTGTAATGGATCTTCTCCAATTAATGATGGTGCTAGAATTTGAATACCAGCTCGAGCTCCTTCGGCGTAGGCTGGTAGATAAACTGGTCCAAGTGGACAAACTTCGCCGTGACCTGTAATGCCTTCATCAGTCTCAATTCTGACGACAGTACTATCAAAGACTTGAACGGATTTTCCCCCTGACCAGTTATAACTTCCCTCGTGAAGGGGTAGGTCGACCTGATAAACACTGATTTTGCTGATCTTCATGAATGCCAGCCGGATGGTTGGGGTTTGTGGCGATGAAATCAATCCGGAATGCGCTTGGCCAAGACAACTTGTTGTCGGATACTCCGCTTTCGAATGAACGAGGAGAACATACCTGTAGATTTTAGTGATCCTATAAACGCCAAGATCTTGGCCGTTTCAGAGGATCAATTACAGGGGTTTCAACAAAATCCAATAGGCGCGATCGTTCAAAAGTCTGGCGTTGAAGTTCAAATCGTTATTGAGCGTATCCGAGCCATGCTTAGGGCTGGGGCAATTCGCCGTGTTCGTCAAACCTTGCTGGCTACGAATCTAGCCAAAGGGGCTCTGGTGGCGTGGAAGGTGCCAATTGAGAAAATGGATTCTGCTTTCAATTATCTATATGAGGAAGATCCGTTTTCAGGCCATGTAGTTACGCGTACTACGGATACGGTGTCGACAGGATCCAATTATAAGCTTTGGACGACGCTAAAGGTACCTCAAGGGTATTCAATTGAAAAGCACGGACAGTGGTTGCTTCGGAAGATTGGGGGAGATCATTTTCGTTTGATGCCTGCAAAGCGTTTATTTGCTCTTGGAGTGGGGCATGTGCGTCGTCGAGGGATGCCTCCTGGTAGCCGAGCTGATCAGCCTGCTGAGGCAACAAAGGTAGCCATTGTTGATCTAACAGAGCAGGAGTGGCATGTCATGACAGCCGTAAAACGTGAGTTTGAACCGGAGGAAATTGTTGAGGATATATGGGCAGCTCGCGCCATCGAGGCTGGACTTTCCTTGGATGAATTTTTTCGAATTGCAAAGGACTTGGATAAACGTCGTGTCGTTGGGCGCTTTTCTACATTCTTGGAGCATGTTAAGCGCCACTCTTCCGGCAAGCGAGTTACTAAGTTTAACGCGTTATTTCACTGGGCGGTACCTGAAGGGCGTGAGATCGAGGCTGGAAGTGAGGTTGGGCGTCACGACATTATGACTCACGCTTATTGGCGAGAGGGCGGTCCGGATTTTCATAATGTGAATATTATGGGTGTTGCCCATGGAACAGACAAAGAGTTGGTTCTTGCGCACAAGGCTGCAATTGACAACCATCTTGAGAATGTTGGAATCCCGGTTAACTATACTAATGTTTTCTGGGGAGGCAGAAGTGAGATTAAACCTTCAGAAATTTCGCCGATTGCCTATAGAGCATGGTGTAAGAAAGTGGGCATTAATCATCAAAGCATGCAGGAAGAGTAATATGAGACTGAATGAAGTGATTTAACCGATGGATCCAATAGTCATAGTTCTGAGTTTGCTCGTTTTGGCGGTAGCGCTATTTGCTACGCGGGCGTTGCCTGTTGATCTTGTGACTATTTTTCTCCTTTTAGCACTAGTGCTAACCGGTATTCTAGATACTGCACAAGCGTTCGCGGGTTTTAGTTCGCAGATTATAATAATTCTTGGATCGATCTTTGTTATCAATGGAGCGTTATTGGAGGGGCGAGTGCTTGATATTGTGTCTACTTGGTTATTGCGTGTTGCAGGTGGAAGTACCAATAAGCTTTTATTGACTACGATGTCAGTTGTAAGTGGGCTTTCCGGATTTATGAACAACACGGCAGTCACTTCTTTGTTTATAGGTCCTACGATGTCGGTAGCTCGCAAACTAAAAACAAGTCCTTCGAAATTGCTCATGCCGGTTTGTTTTGCTTCGATTCTTGGTGGAACATGTACATTAATTGGTACTTCGACCAATGTTGCAGTTAGTGGTGAAATTCAAAGGCAGCATGAAGCCGGACTAGTTGAGTGGATTGCTCAAGAAGGGGATGATCTTAATGATGATGGAGAATTGGATTCATTGGATTATTTACTGTATGCTGAGGCGAACAAATTAAAGATTTATAAGCCGCTTGGTCTTTTTGAAATCACCCCGCTTGGTCTTTTAATTATGGGTGTTGGCATCGTTTATCTGATGTTGATTGGTAGGAAGTTGTTGCCAGATTATCCTGACGAAAGTTTGGCGGAGGATTTCAATATTCGGGAGTATGTTTCCGAGATTGTTGTTATGTCAGGTTCGAAACTTATTGGTGAGTTAGTATTTAAGTCATCATTGGCTCAGATGGATTTTCAAATTATAAAAATTCTTCGAAAGAAAAATAGTTTTGCACCTAACGCGCGTTCAAAATTTGAAGAGAATGATGTGTTGTTGATATCTGGTAGAATTGATGACTTGATGGCAGTTAAGGATGCAAGTGGTATTGAAATCAAGGCAGAGGCAAAATTAGAAGATGACTCACTTCAGACCGAGGAGACTAAAATTGCTGAATTATTAATTACCCCTAAGTCGACGCTGATTCGACATTCACTGAAGGAGGCAAATTTTCGACAGCGCTTCGGATTGGCAGTGCTTGCGATCTACCGGCACGGGCAAGTACTGGGTCGTAAACTAGGAGTAATTAAACTCCGTGCTGGAGATTTGTTATTGGTTCAAGGCTCAAAAGATCGTTTACAAGCTTTGGAGCATGATACAAACCTTGTAAGGCTTGAGGTAAATGAAGCTCCAAGTGCATATCGACGTAGAAAAGGTTTCATGGCACTGACTTTTTTTGGTTTTGCTGTTTTGGCCGGTGGTTTCAATTTAGCACCTTTACCAGTTTGTTTTTTAAGCGCAGCTGCAATGACAGTGGCAACTGGATGTATAACTATGCAAAAGGCATATGAGGTGATCGATTGGCGTATATTGATTGTTATAGGGGGAATGACGGCGTTTGGTGCTGCGATGCGTGAATCTGGCACTGCCAGTTGGTTGGCAGGCGGTATTCAAAGTGCTTTTGAAAGCCCAAGAATGGTATTGGCCGGATTTATTTTGCTTACTATGTTTCTAACGCAAACGATGTCCAATGCGGCAGCAGCGCTTGTAGTTTTACCCGTAGCTATGCAAACTGCTCAGACACTTGATGTGAGTGGTCAGACATATGCGATAGCTGTGATGTTGGCCGCATCATCCTCTTTTGTTGCGCCTTTTGAGCCGGCTTGCATTCTGGTTTCAGGCCCGGGTAAATATCGATTCACAGATTATGTGAAAGCTGGACTCGGGCTTACGCTAATCATGGCGTTTCTTGTTTGGTTTTTCGTTCCATTGATTTGGGGGTTTTGATTTGAATGGAGCTAGTTAAGCAATAAAGCCCGGCTTTTGGCCGGGCTTTATTGCTAGTAAATATAATGGATGTTAATTCAGAGCCTTCTCAATTGCGGATGTTACTTCTTTTGCATCAGGCTTTGTCCGAGGAGAGAAGCGTTTGATGACCTTGCCGTTGCCATCTAGTAGGAACTTTTCAAAATTCCATGAAATCTTATCCGAACCGCCAGATTCTTTTTTGATTTTCTTATATAATGGATGTGCATTTTTGCCATTAACTTCAATCTTAGAGTGAAGAGGGAAGGTGACATTGTAATTATCGCTACAGAATTTTTTTATTTCTAATTCTGAACCAGGTTCTTGCCTGCCGAACTGATTGCATGGGAATCCAAGTACGGTGAAGCCTTTTTTAGCGTACTTTGAGTGTACGGCTTGAAGCTGTTTGTATTGCTTGGTTAAACCGCATTGGCTAGCAACATTGACGACAAGCATAACTTTGCCTTTGTGGGACTTGAGGCTGGTTGACTTACCGTCTATGTCTTTCAATGGAATATCGAGTGTAGATTTTTCAGCGCAAACGGTACTGGCTACACTCATTGTTAGTAGTAGTGATAAAAATGTTTTCATGCGCCACAAATCTCTCAAAAAAGATTTATTTGTCAAACACCTAGCATTAATTATGCCGGCTTGTTTTTGTTCGATCTTTTGTTGAGACTGCCTGCCCGTCGATTTGCAATGAATAAGACTTCGAGAAAAACGACTAACAAAAAGAAAAATATTCCTAATATGCGGCCGCATTCAGCAATTATGTTGGATGGTCCGGACAGGGCGCCGAGTCGGGCGATGCTTTATCCAACAGGGTTCAAAGCTGGGGATTTTAAGAAACCGATCATTGGTGTGGCTTCTACATGGAGTAATGTAACTCCATGTAACATGCATATTGATGAATTAGCTAAGCAGGCTGAAATTGGGACTAACAAGGCCGGAGGTAAGGCAATTGTATTCAATACTATTACTATTTCTGATGGTATTTCAATGGGTACGGAAGGTATGAAGTATTCTTTGGTCTCCAGAGAAGTTATTGCTGACTCGATAGAAACAGTGGTGGGTTGCGAATGCATGGATGGATATGTTGCTATTGGTGGTTGTGATAAAAATATGCCAGGTTGCATGATTGCTATTGCAAGAATGAATCGTCCTGCGGTTTTTGTATATGGAGGAACTATTCTTCCGGGTTGTGTAACTGGTAATTCAAAGAAGCTTGATATTGTTTCAGTTTTTGAAGCGGTCGGGGCGCATTCAAACGATAAGCTTTCAGATAAAGACTTAGAGGACATAACTTCATGTGCGATCCCTGGCCCGGGTTCTTGTGGCGGCATGTATACTGCTAATACTATGGCTAGTGCTATTGAAGCGATGGGAATGAGTCTTCCGGGAAGCAGTGCTCAGGCTGCGATTAGTCCAGCAAAGAAGCGTGACAGTCGTGAGGCAGGAGCAGCTGTGTATAATCTACTCAAGAAAGGTATTAAGCCCCGTGATATTATGACGAAGAAGGCATTTGAGAATGCAATTACCGTGGTGATCGCACTGGGTGGATCAACAAATGCGGTATTACATTTGCTGGCTATGGCTCATGCTGCTGATGTTAATATAACTATCGATGACTTTTCTCGTATTGGTAAGAAGGTTCCAGTTTTGGCTGATCTCAAACCAAGTGGTAAATACTTAATGAGTGAACTTGTAGCTGTAGGCGGGATTCAGCCGTTGATGAAGACTTTACTTAAGGCAGGATTGCTGCACGGAGACTGCCTAACGGTGACTGGTAAGTTAATGTCGCAAAATTTATCTAAAGTTAAACCTTATCGTAAAGGTCAAAAGATTATTCAGCCACTAAGTAAGCCGATCAAGAATGACAGTCATCTTCGTATACTTTATGGTAACCTATCGCCCACCGGAAGTGTGGCTAAGATTACAGGTAAGGAAGGGTTAAGTTTTACTGGTGTAGCTAGACCATACGATTCTGAGGAGAAAGCGATGAAAGCTATCCTTGGTGGCAGAATTAAGAAGAGGGATATTATAGTAATACGTTATGAGGGACCCAAAGGTGGGCCTGGAATGAGAGAAATGCTTGGTCCAACTGGGGCAATCATGGGTGCTGGTTTAGGAGATGATGTTGCGTTGATAACTGATGGCCGGTTTTCTGGTGGTACGCACGGTTTTGTAGTTGGGCATATCACTCCTGAGGCTTATGCAGGTGGTCCGTTGGCATTAGTGAAAAATGGTGATTCGATTACGATTGATGCAGAGCAGAATCAACTGCTGCTTCACGTGTCTAAGAGTGATTTGATAAGACGTAAAAAAAGTTGGAGAAAACCCAAACCTCGTTATGCCAAGGGAGTGTTGGCGAAGTTTGCCAGTGCGGTTACATCCGCTTCTCAAGGTGCAGTGACTGATTATAATCTTGATGTCTAATTGCTGCAGTTAAATCGTTAATAGATAATTTTGATCGCACGAATGCGAAGACAATACCCTTTTCAATTATTCGAGCCGAAGTGGCAGGAACTCTGGCATAATGGAGAAATATTCCGTTCTTGGAATCCAGGTGAGAGTGCTCCAACCGGACATCCGTTTCGCGAACGTCACCAAAATTCTACTCCAGAGTGCATACCAAAGTACTACATTCTGGATATGTTCCCATATCCTTCCGGTGCAGGTTTGCATGTTGGGCATCCGGAAGGTTATACGGCTACGGATATTTTGGCGCGATATAAGCGTATGCGAGGCTTTAATGTGTTACACCCTATGGGTTGGGATGCATTTGGCTTACCAGCTGAACAGTATGCGATAAAAACTGGGCAGCACCCGCGAATAACGACTGAGGCTAATGTAGCCAACTTCAAAAGACAGATTCAATCGCTTGGCTTTAGCTATGATTGGAGTCGTGAAGTAGATACTACAGATCCCCAGTATTTTCGCTGGACTCAGTGGATATTTTTACAGCTATACA
>Ga0115011_10000782_pt1 | contig 24192 bp, 20 predicted proteins | sample TroAtlMetagenome_2_FD_88705 | JGI IMG/M metagenome (GOLD analysis project Ga0115011, IMG submission 88705) | Marine eukaryotic phytoplankton communities from Atlantic Ocean - Tropical Atlantic ANT8 Metagenome | ecosystem: Environmental > Aquatic > Marine > Oceanic | place: Tropical Atlantic...
GGTTGAGCTTCTGGCTTAACTTCTGGCTTAACTTCTGGCTTAACTTCTGGCTTAACTTCTGGCTTAACTTCTGGCTTAACTTCTGGCTTAACTTCTGGCTTAACTTCTGGCTTAACTGGGTCTTTTTTACTCTTTAACAATGCTTCCTCTATTCCTTGAGAATTCAGAATGATAGGAAAAAGGCAGATAATACCATATACCAAATACTTTGTTTTTTTATTAAATAAATTACCAATCATTTTGCAGCTGTAAGTTTAGCGTTATTTAGAGAGTTCTCCAAGTTTCCAGCAGCAGCAGATAATGAAACACTAACAGTGCTACCAGAATTTACTTCTGTGGAATACCATCGAGCGAGGATAAATGCACATTTAAGTATAGTAGGATCCTTCCTGTCCGCTTCGAATTGAATATTTGGAATAGCATAATAACCATGTTTAATAGTACCATTTTGTATATTGGAATGATTAGCTGCTTGAATGAGTGACACTAACTTCATGATCGACATTGCAGAACCTGAAGCATTTACGTTTAGAGCAATCTGATTATAATTGGCAGTTGCTATCATTTCTGTTGGTTTAATAACAAGACTAGTCTCTGAAACTCCAGCCCCGAGTGCGCACGCCTTTAAATGAGCTTCAATTTCAACAGCAGCAGCTTCTTCACTAACAAATGCAGGTTGAGGACACTCATTAAGAAGAAATTTTCTCCGCTTTTCCCAATTTGGCCTCGTCTTTTCAAGACCTTTGTACTGAGCTAATTCTAATTCTAATTTATCCTTATCTTGACGTTTCTCGATCTTCTTTTCCTCAAGACTCGAATACCCTACAAAATTGACTACAGCAAAAAGAGCAATGCCCAGTATCGCCATCAAATTTTTTTCGCTTTTTTGTAGAGCCATTAGAATTTATTGAAATTTTAATTAATATATTTTGATTCAGACTGAATCTGAAAAGTTGCGGTTCGGTCTTTTTTCCTAGGATCAACCTGCGGTCTTTTAATCCAAGCCCATTTATAGTTTTCTTTAAGCCCTTGAGCCTCACTAAGGGTCTTATAAAAAGCATAAGCTGCATTAGTATCCTTGCTTTGACCTTCAATAACCATTACTCCATTATTCACCCTAAAACCAGTAAACCTAAGGTCCTCAGGAGGCATTGCATTGGTTGCAAGGTGTAACAACTGAGCTGGAAAAACATTGGAATCAAGTGTTGGTTTCAATGCATTCCATTTATTTTCAAAATTAGGTATCCAATCAACACTAGCTTTTATTTCTTCCACATCAGCCGCAATATTGTCGGCCTCAGATTTAATAGAAAAATAACCCCATAATAAAAGGGCTACAGCTAGAATATAAACTGCAGCACATGAAAGAATCACATACTTCAACTTCTCCAACTTTTTTTGCGTTTGTCTGAGCTGAGCGACTTCAACGGGTATCAATTTTGAAGTCTCAACCGGAAGCGTAGGATCAGGTCTAGAGCCAACGGAAACATCCAATCCTAAAATTTCTTTGAATTCACTTACAACATTATCACTAACATCTTCAAGCCAAACGCATGCACCAGAAAGCTCATCAGATATACCTTTTATAAATTCGCCACTAAGTGGCCCAGCTCCATCAAGACCCAATATAATGCAATGAATTTCATTCACCGCGGCTGAATTAAATTCTCTACTAGTTAAACCCTCAAAATATTCAATCTTCCCCTCGTGAGTAACAGCCATTACTAATCGTCCTAATTCTTTCCAGACAATAATATGATCTCCTGGTAACTTAAGGAACCGGCCACTAATATCAAACTCCTTGGAGCCTCCTTTTGGTAAAGGGTGTCTATATTCAGGATTAAGAACAGTTGCAAGGACTAGATTTTTTTTGATGCGTGATTCCTCACTGCCTTCTTCAGGCTCGACTTCAATAACTGAAACAATACTATAATCAAGAAGCTTTCCATCTCCTTCTGTAGGCTTAAGGCCTGTCCTCTCAAGGTGTAACTCTACAAGACTTTCAATGTCATCTTCATTTTCAGTGCTGACCCAAACCGGGACAGCAAAAACAGAATTTAATGGAAATGCATAATGAGTAGCTTCCTTGAAAGGTTCGCAAGATCCTGAATCATCGACTTCCTTAGTTTCAGATAAACTATAATCAGAACTTCCAAATCGATTTTCTTTCGCAATCCATAGCTCCCAAGCATCCTCACCTGGAAAACAAATCGAATTTTCTATGTTCTTTTTTGCCATTTACTAAGTTTTATCCTCTAATTTTGTTTATTTTACGAAAATTTCTTCACGGGAGATAATTGTAGGCCTAGTGCCACGATTACGCAAAACAACAGATATTTGTCGACGATAATCTCCTTTTATTCCAGTACTAATGATTCTTAAAGTATTTCCATTAGAAGTGAATCTAGAAGATAATTGCTCAGGAGACGGTGGATCTAGACGAATTAATTCCTGCACCAGCAGGCCAGAATCAATATTAACATCATCTTCTGTATCCTTGACTCCATCCTCACCATTTCGTCCACTCGGGCCTTCCAGAAACTCTTGAATTTCAAGGACTTTCTCAGAATAATCACTACCTCCAATATCTTCCATTTCCAAGAGACCTGCGGCGACGGCGATAACATTAGCAGGTGCATCATTAACGTCTATGGGCCCTTGGCTTTTAACCGTAAAATAATCTCTCCAATTAGGCTTGTAACCGGCTACGAGATCCATCCCCTTCACAAATTGCATTTCATCAACATCATAAAAAGCTCTATTAAATGGATAATTACCACCTCCTAACCCCTCTTTTTCATACCATTCTAGTTCTGCTCCCTCCGGCGCTGCAGTTGTAATCTCATCAGCATCTACCCAATCTAATAGACAATGAACAACTTCCTGAGCCTCAGACAACTCCATTCCCCAAGACTGAAAAACATCAGCCATAGCTTTTAAATTCTCTGGAGTAGGTCGAAGTAAATAGTAATTCGGATTGATGAGACTCGCTTCCTTTCTAATTTCAACTTCAAAGCCCTCATCTGCTTCAAATTCAAAAAAATCTGCTATTGCTGGATCTTTCTCTCTACCTGGAGGTTGAGTAAGAATATTATCGTACTTCTCAATGCCATTATGTGCTGCAACAGCAATGCCCATTTCTGCAAGTTGCAGTGCTCTAAAAGAAGCTTTCTCAGTACCTACCACTTCCAAATCCGCTTTTAGAACAACCATAGCACCAAAGATAGTTATACCCATGGCTACCATTAACCAAAAAACAGCAATGAGTACCGAAGCTGACTCATCTGACCGTTTACTGGTTATGGTATCTTTAGAATTCATTTTCTTTTTTGTCCTGACCCTCCAGGCAATCCGGATGAACTAGAAGGTGAACGTCCGTTAGCTGATGTTGGTGGTCTGGATGGACCTCTACCTTTTGAACTTCTTCCACGTGATTCATTTCGCCCCTGATCTCCTCGGGATCGTGATCCATCTGGGCGCACAACTCCTCCCCTGCCATTAGATCCTCTTCCCGATGAGGCTCTATTGCCTCCAGAATTACCTGACTGAGTGGCCCGAGCAATAGTAGCGGGGTCTTCTACAGTTGGAATCCAGTAGTAGCTTTGAATCGGCTCCGAATCATCTAAAAAGCTAATTTCCATGTAAACCATTGAAGGTCTCTGGTTTGGATATTCTTCAACACTCCAATTATCTACCCATTCCTTATTTCCCTGATCATAGAAGTTCCAAGTAACATTCTTCAAACCATTCATAAGAACAATCCCCATACCAAGGTCCTCGGATAATGATTGCCGTTCTTCATAAACTTCAGCTTCTTCCTGATTCAAATATCGAATCTCTATTTGGGAAGCCCCTTGAAGACTCTTGTCGGGACCAGTTACGATAAAAACGATTTTAGATCCTGCGGAAACGCCAGCCCATGAAAAAGCAAGAGGATAATCAACAAGTGCAATTTCAGATCTAGCCACACCAGACTGCATTTGAGCTGGCTCCATATTAATTTTCGCATTCCCAGGTATATCCTCAATATTCCTCTTAAGTAATCCCATAAAGCTATGCATGTGCATATTTTCATGCTGACGGGTCAATACATTATCGCTGAGCTCCATGGATTTTGTGGCAACCTTGTATACTCCAGTAAGAACAACACCAATCAAACCAATGCCAACGATCAACTCCAGCAAAGTAAATCCTCTATCAGCTTTTTCTGGATCTTTAGCGATTTTGATATAGTGACGCATATCTAATGGTTTCTGCTATTCTTTCTCTCGGCTGATCACGATCTCCCCAGATAGCTTCGATGCGGACGCGATACATATTGGTAAGTTTTATTTCTGCCTGCTCGTCCTCCGTATCTCTAACTGTATACATTTCCTCAAGCTCTTCGACGATGGCATAATAATTAACTCCCATCTCATCCGGCTCGGGCACCTCTCCAAAAATCTCCCCGGCAACTTCCTCAAGTGGTAGCGCGCTTCTAAATTCTTGGTCATTAAAGTCTGCCTTACTATAACGCGTTAACCAACTCTCCAGCTTACGCTGAACCCTAAGTTCTTCACCAGATCTGAATGCAGATTCTCCAATCTGCTTTAATGCTCCAGTAATACCAACAGAGATCATGGAAAAAAGCGCGAGAGCAAGAATTACTTCGAGTAAAATAAAAGCCCGCAAGCCTGATTTTTTTTGTACGGTTAACTTCATTCTAACTCGTCAATGTTATCGACTCCCAAAACAGTCGTTTTACTCAAAGGCTCTTGAGTCTGCGCGGTTAGAGGGTTGAAATTCATAGTGACCATGCCTTCAAGGCCTTCAACATCGCTAATTAATTTAACACCTATTGGCTCACATATCCCACTCGACTCAAAGACCCAGAAATAAGTCTCTTCACCATCATCACGAACTTCCTCGGGCACTCGGAAAAACTTATCTTCCCAACCCCTAACCAAAAATCTCATGCCCTCCGGTAGTTCAAAACTTTGAATAACTCCTGGATTGTCGGCAAAGTCGTCAAAAAAAGAACCAAAAGAATTAGATCTTACGTTAGCGTTTTGAAGAGCCACTGAATTTTCACCAATAGCCAAAACATACGGTCTACGATTAGTGATAGCCATTGTCATCCCACGACGAGCAAGACTCGTCAACTCTATGGCTGGTTCAACGACTTTCTTTTTTGAACTCTGAGCCCCTAAGGATAGAGCACCTATTCCAATCACAAGAATTAGAATACAAAAAGTAAGCATAATCTCGATTAGGGTGAAACCCCTATGTCGCAGATATATCGCTTTCTTCATACTAAGAGTTAAATCTTAAAAAAAAATTTAATGATTATTTGGGCTATTGGGCCACCCAATTCCCGACATCATCTTCAGTGTTTTCTTGGCCATCAGCACCCTTTGAAAAAATGTCTGGCTTATTCTGACCTTTCTGGGAAGGAAAGCGATAACCATATTCTGCTCCCCAAGGGTCAGTTATTGCCTCCGTAAAGTAAGGCCCCTCCCAGCCTCGAACATCAGCAGGCTTAGTAATCAAAGCCTGTAAACCCTGGTCAGTTGTAGGATAATTACCCGCAGAGATCTTATAGTTTATAAGAGCTATTTCGATCGATTTGAGATCCTCTTTGACTCTAGTTTTCTCTCCAGTCTTAATAACTCCACCAAGTTTGAATATAGCTGTTCCTGCTAACAATGCAATAATAGCAAGTACAAGCATAATTTCAATCAAAGTGAACCCAACTACAGATTTCCTAATTTTTGAATTAATGTTAGTTTTCATTTTATTTAATTTATGAGATTTATTATTGATGTGATCATATTTGGACTATGCATTTAGACCTGAAATTGTTTCAAATATAACTGAAATCATCATGTATGCCATTACCCCAACGAGCAAAGCCATGGTTACAACAATGACCGGTTGGATTAATGCGCTTATCTTAGCAATATCTTTTTCTAACTCCTTATCATATCTTGCTGCGGCTCTTTCAAGACTTTCTCCAATTTGACCGGTTTGTTCGCCAACAGCAACCATATCAAGAAGGAGCGGCGGAAAAAATCCCACACGCTTCATGGTTCGAGAAAGAGACGCTCCATCCCCCACGTAATCAATAATCTTAGCTATTATTTTTTTAAGAAACAAATTTGGCGTTGCCTCTCTACCTAATTCAAGAGCTCTAAGAAGCGGCAAACCATTACCTACCAAATTTGCAAGAGTTTCAAGAAACTGCACAAAAAATCTCGTCTTTAAAACTTTACCAAAAAGAGGGATTTTTAACTTCGTTTCATCCCACCACTCATGATTGTTGGGATTTTTAATATACGAAATGAAAGAAACTACGATAATAGTAACGAATAACAAAATTACCCACCACCAAGATGTTATAAATTCACTAACATTAATCATGAACTGACCAATGGGCGGCATTTCTGAGTTCGTATTGTCTAGCAATCCCATTAATTGCGGTATCAAAAATGTAATAAACAAAACTACAACTGCAATACCAGAGGCAATGAGAAACGAAGGATATATCAAAGCCATCTTCACCTTACCTTGAAGGTCTTGAATTGCAGTCAGGTAAGATGCTTGTCTTTTTAATATGGTAGAAAGAGCTCCACTAACTTCACCAGCCCTAGCAAGACTACAATACAAGTCACCAAAACTAGGCGAAGTCTTCTTGAGTGCATCAGAAAATGACATACCATCACGCACTTCAATTCTTATTCTTGTAGTTAGACTTTTTAACTTGCCCAGCTCTTCCCGGTTTTCCATTACCCTTAATGCTGGCTCTAGTTGTAAGCCGGCTCCAAGAAGCTCAGAGAGCTCTTCGGTAAATAGAACAATCTCCTGTTTCTTAAGCTTTATTGGCCCAGTAGCTATAGATTCATCACTTTTTACCTTGGCCTTAGACTGAGCAGAACCATTTTTCCCGGACTCATCTTTTAAGTCCAGCTTCATGGGTTGCAAACCTCCACGATCTAGAAGATCCATAGCCGCACCCCTGTCTCCAGCGTCCAGTTCTCCTGTGACTCGTTTTCCATCCCCTTTAAGGGCCGTGTAAGCAAAAGTAGGCAAATATTATTTTTGGTTAGTTGGTATTTTAAATTCTATTCAGGATCAACCGTCTACTCTCAGCTCAACCGTAGTAGCCGCTAAAACCTCCTCTAAAGTGGTATCGCCACTCATGACCTTATGCCAGCCATAATCACGCATAGGAACAAAACCTTCCTCAATAGCCTTAGTTTTAATCTCTGCTGTTGAAGCTCCTCTAACAATCAGTTCCTCAATTCCGGGAGTAACCAAACAAACTTCATAGATTGCCAACCTGCCAAGGTAGCCACTGTTTCGACAACGATCACAACCATCTTCAGCAGCAACATAAAAGTCACCATTATAACCCTCAGGGAAACCAACACTCTCAAGATGCTCAGCAGTATAACCCTGTGTTACCTTGCATGAAGGACACAATCTTCTCACAAGCCTTTGAGCCAAAAAGGCACGGACAGAAGCAGATACTAGGAAAGGCTCAACTCCCATATCTGTGAGTCTTGAAATTCCACCAATGGCATCATTTGTGTGCAAAGTGCTGAATACAAGGTGACCTGTCAATGAAGCTCTTACTGCAATCTCAGCAGTTTCCAAATCTCGCATCTCACCAATCATTACAATATTTGGATCTCCTCTAAGAATACTACGTAGCCCACGCGCAAAAGTAAGATCAATCTCGGGTTTAACGGCAATTTGCATCACGCCATCAAGTTTATTCTCAACGGGATCTTCAATAGTAACTATTCGAGTCTCAGATTTATTCAACTCAGAAAGAAAAGTGTATAACGTCGTAGATTTACCAGAACCAGTGGGACCTGTGATCAGAATAATTCCATTAGACATGGAAAGAAGTTGATCAATTCTCGATCTAGTATGATCAATCATTCCTAGCCTATTGAGGTTAAACTTTTCCTGGTTCAAAAGTCTCAAACTCACACTCTCTCCCTCCACTGTAGGGATAGTAGCTACACGAACGTCAATCTGTTGATCTTCAAGTGAAAGATTAATTCTACCATCCTGAGGTAATCGTCTTTCGGCTATGTCCAACTTAGACATTATTTTCAAACGAGCTATTACAGAGCTTTGAAGCGCATTGATGTTTTCTGGAACTGCTACGTCATGAAGCATCCCATCAATTCTATATCTTATGCGGAGATCTGAATGCAGTGGTTCAACATGTATATCAGTGGCTCTCTGATCTAACGCCTCTCGAAGAATCTGATTAACAAACTTTACGACAGAAGCCTCTTCATCTTCATCTTCATCCAATACATTAGCTTCATCCTGGTCTACTTCCAAGGAATCCATATCAAGTTCTCGACCCGCAAGAATCTGCTCAAAAGTGTCAGCTCCTACACCATACAGTTCCTGAATACCCTGAAGAATTTTGGAACGAGAAGACATTGACCATTCGATCGGGAAATCAATCGCCTGGCTGGCAGCTTGGCGAGCCAAATAGTTGAAAGGATCATATGTTGCAATTCGCAATCGCATTTGCCCATCACTCAATTCTTTCTTCTCTGATTTCCCTTCCTCATTTGATTGATCAGGAAGATCATTGCTAGCATCGTTTGGATCATCTGCTTCTATTAACTCTGATCCATCTCCAAATGAAAGAGGCAGCAATCTGTGTTTGAGTGCAATTTTTGCGGAACAAACTTCCTTGAGCTTTCGTTTATTTATTGGATCAAGAGTATCTTCCCAACCTAAATGAAGCTCCTCAGCAAGCCCCTTAAGAAACTCCTCTTCAGGAACCAATTCACGATTGAGTAACTCTTCAATTACGGGTCGCTGACCAGACATCGCTTCTTCAATAGCTTTTTGAAGATCGTCCTCATCTGCACCTTGAAATTTTTTGGCAGTATTTAAAAAAATTTTATTCATTTGTTTCGTAATCCACGACCGAAAGAACAATACCAATACCTCCACGCTCCTTGAGCGTTTCAGTACTAGTTATTCAAGTCAGAGGGGGGGGAGTAAATGTGTCACAATTTTTGAAAAATCGCATTAATAAAAGCATCAAAGCTTTGATTTTTGCACAAATTAATAATCTTTGCGTAATCTTTAATAAAAAGCGCTACATGACTATCCTCTAATTGCTAAAATATTCAGAAATATAGCTATGGTTTTAGACTAAGATTTACTCGGTAAAAATGTGAATAGCGATGTTATTACTATTTAAACCAATGCCTGTTAAGCTTAATATTAATCTTCAACAGGTGGCAATTTGAATAATTCCCCGGAAAAAGGACATCTCAAAACTGAACCTGATAACTTACCTTTGACATCTATGAGCTGACCACCAAAAGGGCTAATGACATAACCCACTCTTTTTGACCACCTTGCAAAGGGAACTGTAGATTTATCATTTTTACCAATCCCTTGAATTTTTTGGTCAATCTTAGTTTCAAGTACCTTAAATTCTATATTTTCTGAAATAGATGCAATAGCCTCCTCAACAATATTTTTTTGATCAGATTCTTCTGATTTAGAGTCTAAACTTATCGTAGGAATTATGAAAATTTTACCAGTAAAAGGGCAACGCGCCCTCTCTCCAGGTTTTAATCCAGTGATATCGACAATATAATTGCCCTTAGTATATGGACTAAAAACTAGATTATCTTTGCCAGCCACTTTCTTAGCCACCTGGCCTTCTAATATTTCTTTTTCAGTATTTTTAGCGTTTAGTTCACCGTCATTGGCATCTAAATTGTTTGGAATTTCATCATTACTGACAGCCACAGCTGGAATTTTATCCCCTATATTAAATTCTAGCCCTACGATATCAGGCACTATAAAAGGGAGTCCAGAATGAGGACAGACAACCTCATCACCCGCGGTGAATTTGTTTACATCAACTAATTTACCATCAACGTGAGGAGAATATACCAAACCAGGAGCACCTAAGACAGATTCCGCAATAAGGGTTTTTCCTGTAGAATCTTTTGTAAAATCAGGATCTAAATCCGTTTTCTTAACAGACCATAAAAAACCAGTTAAATACTCAGTAGGACGGGCACTGGCCAAATCTCTTTCTTTTAAACCAAAGATACCAAATGGTAAGGTTAAAAGCTGACTCAATAGCCCTCTGTTCCCTTTTTGCCTAATTGAAGCCTCTTTAGTTGATTTACACGAAACAAAATTAAATGTTATTAAAAGAATAGTAAAAACTGCAATAAACCTTCTCAAATTGGATCTAGACCTATTCATAATATAATGTTTTAAATTAGAATTTAAGTAATTGATAGTTTAGCAAGTCTTTTACAACAGAAAACTTAAAATTTAAGACATACATAATATTTAGATAATTACTAGAAATTTTTAATCTTATTAATAAAATAAAATTATCTAACTCCAATTTTTTTAAAGCGTCTTTCAAGCTTGCCTAAAACAACTTCCTCTAGTTGAGGGTGGTTCAAACGGTCAACGGCATCCTTAACAAATCCAAAAGTGACTAACTGTCTAGAAATCGGCTCTTCAATCCCCCTAGACATTAAATAAAAAAGCTCCTCTTCAGCTACAGGGTTAGATGTCGACCCATGGCTACACTTAACCTGATCAGCTTTAATTTCCAAACCAGGCATTGAATTAGCCTCACATTCATCACTCATCAGTAAATTACGACAAGTTTGGTATGCGTCAGTAAAATGTGCTTCATCCTCAACCTTAATCATTCCTGCAAACGTGGTTTTGGATTTATCATAAAGAGCATTCTTATATAGCAGGTCACTTGAAGTGTTAGAGTGCTCATGCAGCTGCATAGTCCGCATATCAAATTCCTGATTATTTTCTGGAACATTTACCGAAATCATTTCGCTATGAGCCTCATCACCTAATAGCCTGCAAACAGATTCTTGCCGTAGCCACTCACATCCTAAATTGAGAGAAAAATTTTTGATCGTGGAATTTGCGTGAGCTGAAACATTTGAAATATGAATCGAATGAGCTTTTTCACTCAAATTTTGAGTCCTTACATAAGTTAATTCAGAACCTTCTTCAGCAATCAGATCAGAGACTCCACAAGCTAATCCAAACTCATCGTCGGAAGACGCCGTATACTCTGCCACCTTTACACTGGAACCAGCCCCTGTAACAATGAGGCTATATGGAAAAATCACATTATTCTCTCCAGAGAGCCAATGGAAAATTTCTAATGGATGTTTGAGCGAAAGGCCCTCTGGAACATAGATAAAATAACCATCTCTTTGTCTAGCTTTATGCAAATTTAATAGTTTTTCAGACCCTAATTTAGAACCCTCTTTCATAAAGTAGGACTTAAGTAAATCAGCATTCTCCACTAATGCTAATGAAAGAGGCTTAAAGATTAGACCTTTATCCAATAGTTCATCGTCTATATTAGACTGATACTGCAGTCGATCATTATTGAAAACCATACTTTCGTTGTCACCTTTTAAAGAAACAGAATTCGAAACGTATTGATTGTAATCAAAGTTATCTATTTGTTCAGAATCACAGACATTTTCATATGATAACTTTTTAAGGTTAGCGAACCTCCAATCCTCATCCTTACGACTTGGCCATGGAGTTTCAAGAAACTTTTGCCAAGCTAATTTTCTTGAATCTGAATACCATTTTGGTGAATTTTCACCCACAGGGCTAGGCGAATCTGATAAGGCTAATGACACTATCTTTGTTCTATAAAAATTAAATCATCCCACCGACCCCTCCATCTCAAGGTCAATTAATCTTTTAAGCTCAACTGAATATTCCATTGGAAATTCGCGAACTAAATCATTCACAAATCCATTAACACTCAAACTCATAGCTTCCGCCTCACTTAAGCCTCTTTGCTTCATGTAAAAAATTTGTTCTTCACTTACTTGGCTTACACTAGCCTCATGCTGTGTCGAATGCTGATTTCCTCTTACGGTCACAGCGGGATAAGTGTCTGTCCTGCTTTTAGGGTTAATCAATAAAGCGTCACATTCTGTATTATTTTTACACCCTTTAAGATGTTTAGGAATATGAACATGACCACGATAAGTAGATCTCCCCTCACCTACACTAATAGATTTAGAAACAACATTTGAGGAAGTATTGTCAGCCGCATGAATCATTTTGGCTCCTGTATCCTGATGCTGGCCATCGTTAGCCAAGGCAATAGAAACAACTTCACCTCGCGCTCCCTCACCTTTCATGACTACTCCGGGATATTTCATAGTTAGGCGACTACCAATATTGCAGTCAATCCATCGAACTTCAGCACCTTCGTGCGCAAGACCACGCTTAGTTACTAAATTAAAGACATTGGCACTCCAATTTTGAACAGTAATGTATTGAATCTTTGCATTCTTCATAGCAACCAATTCAACAACAGCACTGTGTAGTGTACTAGTTTCAAACTTTGGAGCCGTACAGCCTTCCATATAAGTAAGTTCAGCACCTTCATCGACAATGATTAAAGTTCTTTCGAATTGGCCAAACTGTTCAGCATTAATTCTAAAATAAGCCTGCAGTGGATGTTTTACTTTCACGCCCGGAGGAACATATATAAAACTCCCTCCAGAAAAAACAGCTGAGTTAAGAGCTGAAAATTTGTTGTCCCCTGTTGGAATTACCTTGCCGAACCATTTTCGAAATATGTCCGCATGCTCGGCCAAACCCTCAGAACTATTAACAAAAATGACCCCTTGTTCTGAAACCGCATCTTTTACATTTGAGTACGCTGCTTCACTATCAAATTGAGCTTCAACTCCAGCCAAAAATTTTCGCTCTTTTTCTGGAATACCCAGTCGCTCAAAAGTTTCTTTCATTTCATCGGGTACATCTTCCCAACTTCTCTTTGGAGCCTCACCCGCAGACAAGTAATATCTAATTTCATCAAATTTAATAGAGTTAAGATCCTGACTTGCCCAATGCGTTGGCATCTCTTTCTTATTGAAAATTTTTAACGCTCTTTGTCTAAATTTTCTTATCCATTCATCCTCTTTCTTAACATTTGAAATATAATCAATCGTTTCCTCATCTAATCCCCTGCCAGCATCATGCTTATAATCGACATCATAATGAAAATTAGCTTCTTCCCTATCAATTTCGATACGACTCTTGGTTTCCGTCTCTGTTTTCATATATACAAAATTTAACTTTTTATCTAATCCTCCTCCTTCAACCAATCGTAACCCTTTTCCTCAAGCTCTAAGGCAAGGTCTTTTGAGCCACTACGAATTATCTGCCCATCATTAAGCACATGAACATAATCAGGCACTATATAATCAAGAAGACGTTGATAATGCGTTATTACAAGAAACCCACGATTGTCTGACCTCATCGCATTAACCCCATCAGCCACAATTTTTAAAGCATCAATATCTAACCCACTGTCAGTTTCATCAAGAACAGCATAACTTGGCTCAAGCATCATCATCTGAAGAACTTCATTTCTTTTCTTTTCACCACCGGAAAAACCTTCATTAACTGATCTCCCTGTGAATTTTCTATCCATACCCAACTGATCCATCTTGTCGTAAATCTCTTTGTAGAATGCAACAGCATCAATCTCTTCACCTTCTGGCAACCTTGCTTGCCTAGCAGCTCTAAGAAAGTTTGCATTACTCACACCAGGGATTTCTGCAGGGTATTGGAAAGCAAGGAACAATCCCTCCCTAGAACGCTCATCTACTTCCATTTCGAGTAGGCTTTTACCATTTAAAAGCACGTCTCCTCCCGTGACCTCATAGTCTTCATGCCCAGCCATCACCTTTGCAAGCGTACTCTTACCAGATCCATTAGGCCCCATAATTGCATGAACCTCGCCTTGAGGAACGTTTAAATTTAAGCCTTTAAGTATTTCAGTGCCATTGATACTCGCATTAAGGTTTATAATTTCTAAGCTAGACATTATATTGTGTTAATAAATCTAAAATTGATTAAGTTATTTTTTATTTTTTAAACGTACGCACTCAGGACACTGACCTCTAACGGCAAGTTCAAACTTCTCGACCTTTGCACCACGAGGTAGCTTTACAGAATTGGAAGGATCAGCACCCTCTTTCAAATCAACATCCATTACAGAGGCACATGTTTCACAATGAAAATGAGCATGTGGTTCCAGATTTCCGCAATACCTGGAAGGCTCTCTATCAACATTAACTTGCCTAACCACACCAACACCGACTAAGGCGTCTAGACAATTATACACTGTGGCTAAGGAAATGGAATCCATCTTGTCTTTGACCCTAATGAAAACCTCAGTGGCAGTGGGATGATCTATACTATCCATCAAAACCTCGTAAACAAAACGCCTTTGAGGCGTCATTCTATGACCCTCTCCAAAATTAATTTGTTCAATAATTTTGTTGTTATTTTGTGACATACCCTGATGACTGGTAGCTTGATGCTTATTTTTATCAAGAACTATTCTAAATAATAATTATTAAATAACGCTGATTATTCGACTCTGGATTCAAATACATTATATTATGATCATGAAATTAGGTGTCATAGGATGTGGTAAAATGGGATCAGCTCTGGTGAAAGGGGCAATTAGTAAAGGTGCTATTGAAAGTGGAGAGGTTCTGGTATTCGATACATTTGAAGAATCTGCAGAAAAATTATCAAAAGAAATCGGAGTAAAAATTGCTAACAATAGCAATGATTTAGTTAAAAATTCTGACGCTGTACTTCTTTGCGTTAAACCACAGGACATCATTTCTCTCACTGAATGCCTGGACAAAGATCGTAATGGAATTCTATTTATTTCAATCGCTGCAGGAGTGAAAATTCAAGATCTTGAAAAATCTCTACTTGATAAAGACAGAGTAATTAGAGTTATGCCAAACACGCCCGCAATGATCGGGAAAGGTGCTTCAGCTCAATCGAGAGGAAGTAATGCGACAGAATCTGATATTCAATTTGTAAAAAATCTTCTTAATGCCGTTGGCATTGCCTTAGAGGTACCTGAGAAGCAACTCGATGCAGTAACCGGATTAAGTGGTAGTGGCCCAGCTTACATCTACACTGTCATAGAAGCAATGGCAGACGGGGGCGTACTTGTTGGACTTCCAAAAGACCAAGCATTAATGCTTGCAGCACAAACAGTCTCAGGTGCAGCCGAGATGATTATTAATTCCAAAGAACACCCTGCAACATTACGCGATCAAGTCTCAAGCCCAGGAGGAACAACCATAGCGGGTCTAGCAGCTATAGAATCAGGAAAATTGAGATCTACACTTATTGAAGCTGTTAAAGCGGCAACTGAGCGATCAAAAGAACTTGGAAATTAAACAACCTAGCCCTCAGTAATTAGAGGCACGGAAGGTTTGGTATGTGTTTCATTAAAACCATAAAGGCGGGCAGCATTTCCTCCTAAAAAAGATTCCTTATCTTTTTCTCTGATCGAAGGTTCATTCTTAATAAATTCAAGGCTCTGACGGTATGTAAAGTCGACCATTGTTCTGGGCCAATCTGAACCCCACATCAATTTGTTATAGCCAACTTTATCTGCTGCTCTTTTAATTACTTCAAGGGCACCTTGAAAAGGATAACCTTCCGACCTGTAGAGCCAAATAATACCTCCACATTCAATGTATACGTTATCGTATTTACACAAGTTAAGTTGACCAGGCCAACCTTTTCGGTTTGGCATCCCAAAATGTCCTATTGCAACTTTCAGGGAAGGAAACCTCTTCATGATAGCATCAAATTCGGGTACTTGAATCTCACCTTCAGAGAAATCCACGGCAAGAACATGCCCCTCATGCTCCATTCTTTCCCAAATAGGAAATAATATAGGGTCATCCAAATGAACTTTCCCTAAAAGATGCCCACCACATACCTTTAATCCTCTAAAACCTTGATTTAAAAGAAGTTCAGCCTCAGAAACAACTCTATTAATATTAAAAAAGTTTGGGAGCCCGTGCATGAAAAATCGGTCACCATGTTCGGCTAAAACTGATAATAAATAATCATTCTGAGGCCCATCCATATATTCTTGTACAACAACACCAGCCTCAACCCCACAAGCATCAAATTCTCCTATAACATGCTCCGCCAAAGCCTTGCAATCTGACAATACAGCAGGCATACCAAGAACTTTTCTTTCACCAATGCTAATCATTCCCGAACCTAATGGCCGAACGGGAGACTCTCCATTGATAGCACCATATACACGGTTCCAAATGTGAGTATGTGCATCAATAATCATAAATCAAATACTGGAACACTTTAATATTCTTGTATAACATTAATATATTAAGAATGAAATCTCGAATCCTTATGACAATTACATTTACTATTTTGTCATGGACAGACCTCAGAGCTAAGATTGATTTCGAAAGAGAAGTAAGACCAATATTAATTAATAAATGCATAAACTGTCACGGTGGTATTAAAGCAAAATCGGGCTTAAATTTCACAAAGAAAAATACGGTATTTAATAAACTAAATTCAGGTGAAATCGCCGTTACAGCCAAATCTCCATTAAAAAGCGAGCTTTTTCATCGAATTACTTCGACTGATGAATCAGATAAAATGCCTCCCGATAAGCCTCTGAGCCAAAAAGAAATCAATACCATCAAAGCTTGGATCAAAGAAGGGGCAATATGGCCTGAGCATTGGGCCTACTCTCCACTACAAAAAAAAGCGCAAAATGGATCCTCAATTGATGAAATCATAGTAGCTAAATTAAAAGAAATTGGAATTACTCAGAGCAAGATTGCAAATAAGCGCACCCTCATCAGGCGGTTGTCGCTTGATTTGATTGGGCTTCCTCCAAGCAAAATTGAAATAAATAATTTTATAAACGATACATCAGAGAATGCTTATGAAAAATTAGTCCAACGGTTATTGGAATCTAAACATTTTGGAGAACGCTGGGCTAGACACTGGTTAGATAGCGCCAGATATGCCGATTCTGATGGTTACGAGAAAGATAACATAAGACCTAATGCTTGGATTTGGAGAAAATGGGTCATCGATACAATCAACAATGACATGCCTTTCGATCAATTCACGATTGAGCAAATTTCTGGTGACCTTAAAAAAAATGCGAAGCCAAGCCAGGTTCTGGCTACTGCTTTTCATAGACAAACACTTTACAATCGAGAAGGCGGTGTCGATCCAGAGGAGGATCGAACTAAAAGAACTATCGACAGAGCAAATACAACCGCTCTCGTTTGGTTAGGCCTCTCACTCGAATGTGCGCAATGTCATGACCACCCATATGATTCTCTAACACAAAAAGAATTCTATCAATTTTACTCTTTCTTTAACGACATGACTGAATCAGAAATTGATTATGAAAGCGATTTTTTAGAAAAAAAATCAAAGGTTAGGGTTATGAAGAGAAAAGATAGACAGACATTTATTTTTCATCGTGGCGATTTCCTTCAACCCATGAAAGAAATAAAGATATCATCAACCACCCCGAGCTCTCTTCCTCAAATCAACGCTGATAAATCTAAAGAATGGGATCGAATCGATTTAGGAAATTGGTTGGTTAACGTTAATAATCCATTATCATCCAGAGTCTTGTCGAATGATATTTGGACTAAACTTTTTGGTGCAAGTCTAGTTCAAACAAAATCAGATTTTGGAACCAGATCGACACCACCCGAACAACTCTATCTATTGGATCATCTTGCAGAGAAATTCAATCAACTTAATTGGAGTAGAAAAAAATTAATTGCCTATATAGTCAATTCAAAAACTTATAAACAATCTTCAATAAGAAGAAAAGAAACAGACGAAAAGGATCCAGATAATCATTTTTACCACAGACAAAACCGATTCAGAATTGAAGGCGAAATTGTTCGAGATATTTTCCTATCTTCATCAGGACTAATAAAACATAAAATAGGTGGACCAAGTGTATTTCCTCCAATTCCTGATGGAGTAGCTGAACAAAGTTTTGCAGGTAACTTTAAGTGGAAAACGAGCCAAGGAGATGACCGATATCGACGTGGAATGTACACATTCTTTAAACGCACAGCACCGGACCCTAATCTTATTACTTTTGATTGCCCGGATGCGAATGTTTCAATTACAAAACGTAATATTTCTAATAATCCTATTATAGCATTAGCTACTTTGGGTAATGAGGTTTTCCATGAAGCCGCTCAGGCGCTAGCGAAAAGAATTATTAAAAATCTACCGAATGATAATGACCAAGATAGAATCGCTGAAGCCTTTCAGTTATGCACCTCCAGAAAGTCTAAGCCCGAAGAGACAAATGAACTCATGACTCTCCTCAAAAAAAGCAGGCATTTCTATGCAGAAAACAAAGAGGAAGCAAAAACAGTCATTGGGAAATATTCTATAGAAAACATCGAGGCCGCGGATTTAGCTCCATGGGTTAACGTCTCAAGAATCATTCTCAATCTTGATGAAACCATTACTCGAGAATAATTATTAACATTATGCAGGCAAATCTACGGAGAGATTTTTTAACAAGTTCGGCCTCGGGAATTGGAGGAATTGCCCTAAGCCATTTACTCAACCAGGAGACTTTTGCTGATGCGCATGTGGCGAAAAATTCACATTTTTCACCAAAAACGAAGAATTGCATTTTTATATTTATGGCAGGAGCTCCTTCACAATTGGATCTCTTTGACTACAAACCAAAACTCAATGAGTTGAATGGAAAAAAGATGGACGCCGAATTATTGAAGGGGAAGCGATTTGCCTTTCTTCAAAAAGAGTCTGCTGTTCTTATGGGTTCATCAAGAAAATTTTCGCAACACGGTAAATCCGGAATGTGGTTTTCTGATTTGGTTCCAAATTTAGCAAAATGCTCAGATGACATTTGCATGATTCGGTCAATGCACACAGATCAATTCAATCATCATCCAGGCCAATTACAAATGCAATGCGGCGAAGCTAAATTTGGTATTCCTTCCACCGGTTCTTGGATCAATTATGGTTTAGGTTCAGAAAACCAAAACTTGCCGGGTTATATTGTATTAACTGCAGGAAGAGGATCTAGTGGAGGAGCCACTCTTTGGCAAAATGGATTTCTCCCGTCTAATTATGCTGGAGTTCAATTTAGAAACGGAGACTCTCCACTATTAAATTTAAAAAATCCTAACGGAATACCAATTCAACTCCAAAAATCAGGATTAGAGACCTTAAGAAAATTAAACGAAAAACATTTTTCAAGAACCCTAGATCCTGAAATTTTAAGCAGAATTGAAAATTATGAACTTGCTTTTAGAATGCAATCCGCTGCGCCTGAACTAGTTGATCTTTCGAATGAAACATCAAAAACTCTTGAGAACTACGGAGTCAACAGACAACTACCCAAAGAAGGAGGAGGAAGAGGCAAAGGAAATGGAAATACTTACGCGGACTTTTCAAGAAATTGCTTATTGGCCAGAAGAATGGTCGAACGTGGAGTTCGTTTTGTGAACATTATTCACGCCTCTTGGGATCACCATTCTAACCTAGATCCAGAGATCAGTTTTAACGCAAGGATGTCAGATCAACCGATTGCAGCCTTAATTAATGACTTAAAGGAAAGAGGTTTATTAGATGAAACTCTGGTTGTATGGGCCGGAGAATTTGGAAGAACCCCTTTAGGAGAAAATCGTCCCGGACGAAAGGCTAATACAGGTCGAGACCATCATCCAAATGCCTTTACAGTACTCATGGCTGGAGGCGGTGTTCGTGGGGGTCTAACCTATGGAAGCACTGATGAGATTGGTTGGAATCCTGAGGAAAATCCTGTCCACGTTAATGACTTTCAAGCCACTCTACTACATCTTTTTGGCCTAGATCATGAAAAGTTAACGTATAACCATGCTGGAACCCAAAGAAGACTCACAAGCATCACCCGCAAGTCACGAGTTATAAAAGATATCCTGACTTAGTTAAATCAATAATCAAATAAGGGCAGCTAATAAATTAAGATGACGCACTTGATAAGGCCTTATCAAGATCTGAAATAATGTCATCAATATGCTCAATACCAACTGATAACCTTATTAATTCAGGAGTAATCCCACCAGCAGCTTGTTGTTCCTCATTTAATTGAGAATGGGTCGTGGTTGCAGGATGAATAGCAAGACTTTTTGCGTCACCAACATTTGCAAGATGAGAGAAGAGCTCACAACTCTCGATGAATTTTTGACCAGCAGCAGCACCTCCCTTAATGCCAAACACAACTATAGAACCGCCCTTCCCTTTCAGATACTTATTGTTCTTATCAAATTCAGGGTCAGATTCCAGACCTGGGAATCTCACCCATTCCACTGAATCATGCGCAGATAGATGTTCGGCGACTAGCTTAGAATTACTACAATGACGCTCCATTCTTAATGGCAACGTTTCTATACCTTGTAAGAACATCCAAGAGTTATCAGGTGAAATACAAGCGCCAAGGTTTCTTAGAGGAACTGTTCTCATTCTAAGAATGTATGCTAGAGGAGCTAACATATCAGGCAAATCATGGCCCCATCTAAGACCATGGTACGAAGTATCAGGTTCATCAAATAATGGGTGCTTACCAGCAGACCAATCAAAACGCCCACTATCAACAACTATACCTCCAATTCCTGCTCCATGACCACCAAACCATTTTGTGAGAGAGTGAACTACGATATCAGCTCCATGAGCTAGAGGATTTGTTAAGTAAGGAGTTGAAAAAGTTGAATCAACTATAAGTGGAACTCCGCACTCTTTTGCGTGCCCAGATATGGCTTCTAAGTCTGCAACTTCAAGGGCTGGATTTGAAACGCTCTCGGTAAAGAAAGCGCGAGTTTTATCATCCGCAGCGGCAGCAAAATTTGCCGGGTCTTGAGAATCAACAAAGCGCACTTCAATTCCAAGTGCGGGCAGAATATCATTAAATTGTGTGTAAGATCCGCCATAAAGGTTTCTAGCAGATACTATATTGTCTCCTGCGGAGGCCAAATTAATGATAGAGTAAAAGACTCCACTTGTTCCTGAGGCCAATCCCAAACCCGCCATTTCATGGGCACCCTCTAATAAAGCAACCCTTTTTTCTAGGACGTCTGTAGTCGGATTCATTAGGCGGGTGTAAATATTTCCCAACTCCTTGAGAGCAAATAAATTTGCCGCATGTTCTGTTGAATCAAAAACAAATGAAGAAGTTCTGTGTATCGAAACTGCACGAGCTTTAGTTGTCGGATCAGGAGTATGTCCACCGTGGAGGCAAAGAGTATCAATTTTCATGGACGCGATGGATAATATAAAAAACTAACAATTACAAGCTTAAGTGATCGTCTAATGATATGATTTTGTTATGGATGTCCTAATATTTGACTATAACTAGACAATCTAAGACAATTATTAAAGCATCATCGAAGTTTAATCTTATAAAATGAACAATTTAAGATCTATTATTGATGAACAAAAAAAATCGATGATATTATTATAGATTTATAAGAAATCTCAAAACTCTGATTTAATTAATAGAATAATTTAAGAAATGAAATTTTCACAATTGGCAATATTCATGAGCTTATCCTTTGCACTTGGCATCGGAGTAATGAGCGTTCTCCAATCAAACAAAGAATCTTCAAATAAAACTGCACCTAAACCCTCTCAAAACTTAAGCGAAAGAAAGGGGGCCATTGGAGAAAATAATATTTCGACTAGCCTGAATACAAAAAACTCAATTTCATCAAAACCTAAAACTCCTAAGATTAATCAGCTCGAAACAAAGATTGAAAGTGATGAACCAGCAGGACCTGAAGAAGCTTTTGCAAAATTGTTAAATAGCCCCGAAGCAAGAAGTCTAATGAAAGGGTTTGCTGGTGCCATGAGCCGTGGGGCAGATAGAATGATCGCCGCCGAGATGGAAAGCCAAAAAGAGAAGCTAGGACTATCGGATGTTCAAGTTGATTCAATTAAAGGCAAGATGGTAACTATGATAGAGGAAGAAACTAAGAAATTTCAAAGTGAACTAGATGATAACAATAAATCTTTTGGTGAAATAATGCAGTCACAAGGAGAATTTTGGGAGAAAAATGAACCTAGAATCAATGCCCTACTCAAGGAAGAACTTAACGATGAGCAATATGCAAAATATGAAAGAAATCAATTAGTAGAAAAGACAGAAAATATTCAAAAACGAGCAAACTGGGAGCTCGAAAGAATGGATTCGTTAGATCTTTCAGAAGAACAAGAAGATCAGGTTTTTGGTATTCTTGTTCAAAAATCATCACAATTTGATGAGTCAATGGAAATTGAGGGCATATCTTCAGAACTACCTGAAGCCGCTAGATCTCAAGATGTGAGCAAAGAAGATGCGATACGCTCTATACTAAATACTGAGCAATTAGAAAAATATAACGACAAGATAGAGAATGGCGGCTATGGCAGAGGTGGCCGCGGACGGGGGCCTTGGGGACGTAGAGGATTTGGCGGCTAACTAGAAAAAAACTTTAATCGCCAAAATCGCCACAATGTTAGTTACCTTAATCATTGGATTAATTGCTGGCCCAGAAGTGTCTTTATAAGGATCACCAACCGTATCTCCTGTAATTGAGGCAGCGTGTGCTTCCGAACCTTTTCCTCCGTAGGAACCATCCTCAATCATTTTTTTAGCATTATCCCATGCTCCACCCGCAGCGGTCATTGATAATCCAATAAACAAGCCTGTTACAATAGTTCCAACCAAAACCCCACCAAGCGCGGTAGGACCTAGCGCGGGTATCGCTGAAACAACTACAACTGTGATTACAGGCAGTATGGCTGGGATGATCATCTCACGGAGAGCGGACTTCGTTACGATATCAACGCATCTGGCATATTCTGGCTCATCCTTACCTTCCATGATGCCTGGCCTCTCACTAATCTGACGTCTCACTTCTGAAACAACTGCTCCAGCAGCCCGACCAACAGCATCCATGCTGAGAGCGGTGAAAATAAATGGTAAAAGCCCACCAATAAACATTCCTATAATGACTCTTGGATCTTTTAGAGAAAACTCTTCGACGACGCCTGTGTGAACTTCAAGCTCGAGAAAATAGGAACCAAATAATACTAATGCCGCGACTCCAGCAGAAGCGATCGCATACCCTTTAGTCACTGCCTTCATTGTATTACCCACTGCATCTAAAGCATCAGTTCTCTCACGAACAACAGATGGCAAGTCAGCCATTACTGCAATTCCACCAGCATTATCCGTAATGGGGCCAAAAGCATCTAATGAAACTATAATTCCAGCCAATGCCAACATTGCCATTACAGCAATAGAAATACCGTATAAACCAGCGAGAGAATAACTAATCCAAATAGCAGCGCATATCAAAGCAACCGGCAAACCTGTAGCCATATTACCAACTCCAAGGCCAGCTATAATGTTGGTGGCATGGCCAGTCTGTGAAGCTTTAGCTATTTTATTAACAGGTGGATACTTAGTGGCAGTATAGTAATTAGTGATCAGAACAATTGCAAAAGTCATTACGATACCCACTAAAGAGCACCAGAAAAGATCTGTACCTGAGTAGGTACCGCTAGACATTACGAGTCCATCTTCAGGGATGATCGATTGACATAAGGGCCAATAAACGATGGCTGAAAAAAGTGATGCTACTAAGACTCCTTCCATTAACAATTGGGAAGCACTTCCTTTACGAAAATTAACCCAAAAAACCCCACAAATAGAACCAATTATTGCAATACCTCCCAAAAGAAATGGTAAAGCTAATGCAACTTCTCTCATCGAATCATTAGTACTGGTACTCAAAGTTCCCAGAAGGAGTGCACCAATAAGACTAACCGCGTAAGTCTCAAAAACATCCGCAGCCATTCCGGCACAATCACCAACATTGTCACCAACGTTGTCAGCGATAGTTGCAGGGTTTCTTGGATCGTCTTCATCAAGACCCTGCTCTATTTTTCCAACAAGATCGGCACCAACATCTGCAGCCTTTGTGTAAATACCACCGCCTAAACGAGCAAATACACTTATGAGACTTGCTCCAAGAGCCAAACCAACAAGACTATCAACTATAACTTTTCCTTGCTCAGGGTCACCCTTAGGAACAATGCCTTCCATTACAAAATAAAATAAGCCCACAGATAAAAGAGCTAAACCAACAACCAAAAGCCCAGTTACTGCACCCCCGTTAAAAGCAACATTAAGAGCTTTGTGTTCATCATCTACTGCAGCTTGAGTTGTACGAACATTTGCCATTACTGCAATTTTCATCCCAATATATCCCGCGA
>Ga0115011_10000784_pt1 | contig 24191 bp, 15 predicted proteins | sample TroAtlMetagenome_2_FD_88705 | JGI IMG/M metagenome (GOLD analysis project Ga0115011, IMG submission 88705) | Marine eukaryotic phytoplankton communities from Atlantic Ocean - Tropical Atlantic ANT8 Metagenome | ecosystem: Environmental > Aquatic > Marine > Oceanic | place: Tropical Atlantic...
GTAACAGGCCCTAAATCTAGTGGAATTATGTGAAAACATTTCTTGAAGATTCAAAACCCTTTGCATACTCGCCTGTCTGCCCCCTTAGGGGCAGAGTGGTAAAATGACAGGCAATAATCCTCATCAGAGATTACCTGACATAGATCCAGAAGAGACCGATGAATGGTTAGAATCATTACGTTCAGTTGTAGATTCATCCGGTCTTGAGAGGGCTAGATTATTGTTGCATGAGATACTGACTGAAGCACAAGACTTGGGGGTAGAAATAAGTCCTGCTTCTCAGACGCCTTACGTTAATACTATCCCTTGGGACAATCAGGTTCCATATCCTGGTAATTTGGAAATCGAGAAAGAGATACAAGACGCTATTTTATGGAACTCAGCTTTAATTGTTTCAGATGCGAATAGAAGGACTGACGGTATCGGAGGCCATATTTCCACATACGCCTCCTCCTCTACGATTTATGAAGTTGGATTCAATCATGTTTTCAAAGGAAAAGAATCTAATGGGATTGGAGATGCACTTTACATCCAAGGTCATGGTAGCCCAGGAATTTATGCTCGCGCCTTTTTAGAGGGCAGAATAACTCATGACCAATTACTCAATTTTCGTCAGGAAGCCTTCCTTGACGGCCTTTCATCCTACCCCCATCCTCGTTTAATGAAGGATTTTTGGGAATATCCTACTGTATCGATGGGTTTGGGGCCATTAGCTGCAGTCATGCAGGCGAGATTTTGGAAGTATCTCACAAATAGAAATTTAGTTGATACATCGCAAAGTACGGTTTATTCATTCTTGGGAGATGGTGAAATGGACGAACCGGAGGCTATAGCTGCAATAGCAGTCGCAGGTAGAGAAAAATTGGATAATCTGATTACTGTGGTCAATTGTAATCTTCAGAGGCTGGACGGTCCAGTACGTGGTAATTCTAAGATTATTCAAGAGTTGGAAGGACTCTATAGAGGGGCCGGTTGGGATGTTTTCAAGGTACTATGGGATAGCAATTGGGATCGTTTATTTTCTCAAGATACTAATGGAGTATTACTTTCCAGACTCGAGGAAATAAACGATGGAGATTTCCAAAGAATGAGTACACTTTCACCATCAGATTTTCGTAAAGAACTATTCAGTGGTTCTGAGGAGTTAGTTTCAATTGGTTCAAAACTTTCCGATGAAGAAATCATCGATTTAAGAAGAGGAGGGCATGACCCACTGAAGATATATGCTGCTTATCACGCCGCATTAGAATCTGATAAACCAGCAGTGATATTAGCACACACCGTCAAAGGTTGGGGCATAGATTCCTTTGCCGGAAGAAATACAACGCATCAGAAAAAGAAAATGAATATGGAAGATTTAATTGCATACAGAAACCGCCTAAATATCCCCTTAGATGAAGAACAATTACAAAAGAGTCCATTTTACTTATTAGATGAAGAATCAGATGCATTAGAATATATACATTCTACTAGAGAAAAACTCGGTGGATATTTACCATCAAGAAAATCTCCCGATATTCATTTCAAACTTCCATCTGAGAAAACTTACTCTGAATTTGATAATGGCACCCCAGAAGGCCAGAAAGTATCCACTACAATGGCTTTCGTTAGACTGCTAAGAAATCTTATGAAGTCAGAAATAGGAGAAAAAGTAGTTCCAATAATTCCTGACGAAGGCCGAACATTTGGAATGGATCCATTATTCAGTGAATTTGGGATATATTCCCACTCTGGTCAAAAATATAAGCCAGTAGATCATAAAATGATTATGAAATATAAGGAGTCAATTACTGGACAGATTCTAGAGGAGGGAATATCTGAAGCAAACTCAATAGCTTCATGGATTGCATCTGCAACATCATATTCTCATGCTATGACGCCCACCCTGCCATTCTACATCTTTTATTCTATGTTCGGTTTTCAACGTGTAAATGACCAAATTTGGCAAGCAGCAGACGCCCGTGCTCGTGGTTTCTTGATGGGCGCTACAGCAGGGAGAACAACACTTAATGGAGAAGGATTACAACATCAAGATGGACATTCTTTACTTCATTCTAGCACAGTCCCATTCTGCAGATCATGGGACCCTGCATATGCATACGAATTAGCTACGATAATACAACACGGCATTAATGAAATGTGGGGTGAAAATCTAGATGTATTCCATTATATAATGCTATACAATCAGAATGAAAGGCAACCTCCAAAACCAAAAAATGTCGATGAAAAAATCATCAAAGGTGCATATAAATTATCTGAAGTTACGAATGATTCAGGGCCCACAGTTAGGCTATTAGGCTCGGGGCCAATTCTTACTCATGTTATTGAAGCATCTGAGATATTATCTAGTCTAGGCATTAACTCAGAGATCTGGTCTGTAACCTCATACGGTGAATTAAGGAGAGGAGGATTAGAATCTCAAAGAATCAATCGTCTATACCCTGAAGAGGAAAGAATTCCTTATGTCTTAGAATGCTTCGGAGATGCAACTACAACAATAGCAGTATCAGACTATATTACAGCAGTTCCCGAAATGATTCAACGTTGGGTTGGAGGTAATTTTATTGTTCTAGGGACAGATGGTTTTGGAAGATCTGATGATAGGCTAGAATTAAGAAGATTTTTTGAGGTTGACACTAATAGTATAGTCTTAGCTACAGTTTCTGCATTAGAAAGAGAAGGCTCAGTCAAAAAAGGATTAACAACTGAAATAGTTGAAAAGTTTGGTATTTCTAGAGAGAGATTCGATAAGACTCATTAGTCTTCAAAAGTAATTTTTACTTCCATTGTTTTATTCACTGAGTGACATACAGGACATTCACAACCTTCTTGAATTAACCATTGTTTATCCTCTTCTTTGATATTATCAGGTAATTTAATTTTGACATCTAGACATCCAACTCTTCTTGGATTCTGATGCATAGTTTTCTCTACACTTCCAAACATTCCTGAAACATCTATTCTTCTCTTTTCCGCTCTAATTCCAATGATAGTCATTATACATGTAATCATAGAAGTAGCTAGTAAATCGGTAGGAGAAAATGACTCTCCTTTACCATGATTGTCTACAGGAGCATCCGTTATCAATTCTCTTCCCGAAGGAACATGAGTTGCAACACATCGAAAACCTCCTTCATATTTTACGTCTATTTTGACCATTAATTTCCCTCCAATTGTTGTAAAACAGGAGAATTAAGTGAGAAATTATGTTTCAAGGCCTCTTCCAGACTCACCCAATCTGGAGTTGTTCCATCTATCCAATCATATCTATGTCCAGGTATTAATCGCCATTCTTTAGGTAAATCTAGAAGCAATTTTCGGGCATAAAGTATACTTTTCCATTGTGCTAAAGGGTCACTACCTGGTAAATCTACTCTTCCGCTATGTGCTGTAAATAGTAAATCCCCTGCGTGATAAACGCCATGTCCGTGTAAAGTGACATGCCCTGGAGCATGCCCTGGAGCATGTGTGACTCCAAGATTGATTCCACCACAATCCCACTCAATAGTTGTGTTGGGTGCATTATTCCATTTATTCGTAAAATCTACTTTCTTAAAAACAGCAAAGGATAGCAGTCCAGATACCGATGCATTTTCATGCCCCCATACCTCAACTTCTGGTACGAGACCAATCATTTCTCTGTATCCTTCTACATGGTCTCTGTGAGTGTGTGTATAAAGTAAGTGAGTAGGCCGCAGACCTTCTTCCTTTAGAGCCGAGACCCATCTTTTAGAATCAAAAGGATCAACAATCGCTACAGTACCCGTAGAGCGATTTATCCACGCTGTATTCATATTCATGTAATTACCCATTTGAGTAACCCACACTTCAATTCCATCTTCACTTTTTTGAATATCAAACTCTCCATCGCCAAGCATTATAGTAAATGCAAGTGAACCTACTGCATAGCAATATCGGCTCATATTCTAAGGCGAGGATTCATATCAAACTCTAATAGTCGCCACATGTGAATCTGGTGTTGAACTCATTAACTGGAGAAAATAGTTCTTCGATAATCATTACACGTTGCTTGACAATAATATCAAACTAAAGAAAGTTATAGGAAGTGTTTTGATGGAATATGACATGCATCAGATAGAAGAATATTGGCAACAAAAATGGAAAGATGAAAGTATTTTTTCAGTCGATACGGATCCTAAAAAACCTAAGTTCTACTGTCTTGAGATGTTCCCCTATCCTTCGGGAAATATGCACATGGGGCATGTAAGAAATTATTCTATTGGGGATGCAATGGCTAGATTTCAAAGATTAATGGGAAAAAATGTCCTGTATCCAATGGGGTACGATTCTTTTGGAATGCCTGCAGAAAATGCCGCTAAGAAGGAAGGTGGCCACCCCCATTATGTAACAGAGAGAAATATTGCCATGATACGTAAGGATCAGGAAAGAATGGGATATTCTTATGACTGGAATCGTACATTTGCAACCTCAACTCCTGAATATTATCGTTGGAATCAAGAAATTTTCATTAAATTTTACGAAGCAGGACTTGTAGAAAGAAGATTTGCACCTGTAAATTGGTGTGTTGATTGTGACACAGTACTTGCAAATGAACAAGTAAAAAACAATCGCTGTTGGAGATGTGGTTTAGAGGTTATCCAGAAAGATATGGCACAGTGGTTTCTTCGTATGACGCAATATGCAGATGAATTATTAGATGAACTGGAAAATATAGACTTCCCTGAGAATGTGAAAGCTATGCAGCGTAATTGGATTGGCCGGTCGCAAGGTGCACACATAGATTTCCCTGTGGTTGGAGAAGATTCAGTAATTGGCGCGTTTACAACCAGGCCAGATACTATTTTCGGAGTGACTTTTGTAACACTCTCTCCCGAACATCCTCTTTGTGAGTCGCTTGTTTCAGGCACTGAATACGAAGAAGGTTGGCGCAACCTTCGCGATGAATGTGCTAAAATGTCAGAATTTGAGAGGATTAACATGCTCAAAGAAAAGAAAGGAGTCCCACTCGGAAGATTTGCAATTAATCCATTAAACGGAGATAGAGTTCCTATTTATGCAGGAAATTTTGTTGTTGCCAGTTATGGTACTGGTGCTGTAATGGCCGTTCCAGGGCATGATCAGAGAGATTATGATTTTGCTAAGAAATATAACTTACCTATCAAGCCAGTGCTTTCTCGTAACTCTAATGATGAAGCAATTGAACAAAACCCTGTTTTTGATTCACTTGGATATATGAGAAATTCTTCTCGTGACGGATTTGATGGATTATTTGGAAATGAAGCCAAGACTGAGGTCATTAATCTCCTTGAAAAAGAAGGTTCAGGATATGGTACTGTACAATATAGGCTCAAAGACTGGCTATTAAGTCGTCAAAGATTCTGGGGTACGCCGATACCAATGTTACATTGTGAAAGCTGTGGAGTAGTCCCTGTTCCTTATTCAGATTTACCAGTTAAGTTACCCTTGGATATTAAGTTCAGTTGGGATGAGAGTGGTAACCCACTAGCAACGAATAATGACTTCCTTAAGGCAAATTGCCCTAAATGTGGAGAATTAGCAAAGCGTGAAACAGATACTATGGACACGTTTTATGATTCATCTTGGTACTTTTTCAGATATGCAGATTCAGGTAATCTGAATAATCCATTCAACAAAGAAATAGCCGATTATTGGATGAAAGATGGTGTAGATTTGTATATTGGCGGAATTGAACATGCAGTAATGCATCTTCTTTATGCTCGATTTTTCACAAAAGCAATGAGAGATATTGGGATGAATAGTATTGGTGAACCATTCGGTCAATTGGTTTGTCAAGGGATGTTGAATGCTCCAGCGCCATTCTGTAATGAATGTAATATTGAGTTCCACGTCGATAAAAATGGAGGAAAATGCCCTACCTGTGATTCACCCCTTGGAAATAGACAGGCAAAGATGAGCAAATCTCTAGGTAATACTGTTAGCCCAGGAGCTATGGTAGAAGAATATGGAGCAGATACGGTAAGATTATTCATACTGTATGGAGCAAATCCAGAGGCAGGAATGGATTGGTCAGATAATGCTATAATTTCAAACCACAAACAAATGCAATCAATTATTGATGCATTTAAATCTTCCAGATTATTTACAGATTCACCTAGTATTGTTGACTCTTGGTTATTATCTAAGATGCGGATGAATCATGCGAAATGGCAATCAGCAATGGAAAACGTTAGTCTTAGAGAAGGCGTAATGATAAGTCATTTTGAGATGTTATCTGATTGGCAGTGGTATAGGAGGCGAGGGGGTTCTGATAGGAAAACGGTTGAAATTTTCTTTAGACATTGGATCCCAATGATGGCACCAGCTACTCCACATATAGCAGAAGAATTTTGGTCAAAAATTGGCGGCCAAGGAATGGTAAGTGAATATGTTATCGAAGATGTCACTAAACTTGAAGATGATATAATTCATATTGCAAAAGAGGAATATCTTAGAGATTTAATTGATAGTTCTAGGAATGTTAAAGGCTTAGCCAGTAGGCATTCAGAGATTTCTCTATCTAAGTGTATAATTCAAACATCTCCCAAATGGAAGAATGATATCGCAATTGAAGCCCTTTCACTATCGAATGAAAATTTTGATTTTAAGAAAAATGGGATGAATTATGTCAAATCATTAGAAATATTTGATGTTGAAAAATTACGCGGAGAAGTTATCCAAACTTGGCAATCATTTACAATTGGAAATAAGAAAAATAGAGGTAAGGTATATACTTGGACAGAAGCCGAAAAATCTTTGATCAATCTGAGATTTAATGAATCGAAATTTGTTAATGATAATGCAGAGTTTATCGCAAACGCTCTATCAATTGCATCTGTATCTTCTTATGATGTCGGCGAGGGTGATGATGTTGCAGGTAAAGCCCGAGTATCTTCACCACTTAACCCCGGAATAGCATTCATTTAGATGCAATTTTTCTAATCTTTATCTCGGTGGGTTCATGGTCCTCTTTCACTTGGGTTGATTATTGAGTGACCAAGAAGAAGGTAATAAGAGGCCAAAGCGCCGAAATCGCCGCCGCCGTTCTAACGGCAATAAGACTCCCTCTGGAGTAAAGAACATCGGCGATAACGAGGCAACTGAGCGTGCTCTATCTCGTTTTACTGCAGACCCCCCACCAATGGGTTTTACACAAGATATTGACCCTCCTGCAAAAATTGTTAATATTAATTGGAAGTTAAATGCTGTCCCCAAATCTGTTCAGAATAAAGCTAGTCCACTAGTTTGCTCACCCGGCGAGTTTGGTTTTCTCCCCGAAGAAAGAGTTGAACAGATTGCTAAAAAAATTGAGAAATTAGACATAACTCTTGAACAATCACTTTCTCTTAGGAGCGCTTTGAATCAAGAAAAAAGTGTTTACTCTCATGGAAGGTTAATGAGCCGTGCTAATGAATTGAAGAGAAGATATGATTCAGGAGAAAGCGTTTTGTCTTTATCGACTAGATTTGATGCCCCCCCCGTTAATGTCTTCAGAGCAATTTTAACTGGAAGAGGCTGGTCAAAAAATAAGATTAAAGAGACTCTAAAGGCTCCCAGTAAATTGAATAAAAGAGACAGGGAACAATTCCAACTTGCAGAATCTGCTGATCGTGTAAGTTCTGTTAATCAATCTGAAACACAAAATGCTGCTGAAGTATTTGAAGATATCTTATGTGATTATTTCAGTTCACTTAATGTTAGATTTCGACGTCAAGAGGAATTACTTGATGAACAAAAAAAATCTGAAGGGCGTGCGATAATTACTCCTGATTTATTATTATTAGATGATGTTAGAATTAATGGCATTCCTTGCGCTTGGATAGATGCTAAACATTTTTTCGGAGCAGACTTAAGATTTCCTAGGAAAAAAACCCAGAAACAAGTTGATCGATATGTCAATGAATACGGTCAAGGTGCTATTGTTTATCGGCATGGTTTTTGTGAAACATTGAAATTAAAGGGAGCTATTTTATTAGATTCTAGCCCATTAGATTTACAGCCTCTAGCAACATTTCACGAAAAATTATCAGATTCAAAATAGTTTTCCTATATTTGTTTTTACGGTATTGAAACCTGTACTTTCTAAGTCATTAATCAAAGAATCGTAGTCAATATGGTCACCTTTTTGAATATCTTCCGGAACAATAACTAAACTTCTACCTAGTAAACATAACAGCGGTTTAAAATTAGAATTTGATTTAATTATTATTCTCTCGACCTCCTTTAGTAGTTCTAATCTAAGCGAGTCTTGTAGTAGTCCGCTTTCATCGACAAAGATTTCTGATCTTTCCAATAATTCTTCCCAACGCTTTTCATCCCATTTACCATTAACAAGACTCTTCATTTGTTCTTTGCCCGCGGAACTGATTGAGTCTTTCCACTTTTCATCATCAATATATGAGGAAGTATGTTTCCCTGAATCTTTTTTCCAAGCTAATATCACTTCTATTTTTCCAGTCCACCCTTCTGACAAACCAGGACCTCTATTGAGTAATTTCCCACTAAATGGTGCACCAGGAGAGGTTCTTCTTTCAACTCCTCCTGCCGCTAAAGCAGTAACATCTCCCAATCCTGTAGAAAATTCTCTTTCTACCCTATGAGCAATCGAAAAAGCTCTTCTCAAACTTTCTTCATGTGGCTTGCCCAATGCTCTTTGAAAAGCCATAGCAGCAGATATCGATCCAGATGCAGACATACCAAATCCTTGAGATAATGGTAATTTTAATTTTACAGCTAAATCCCAAGAATATTCCCTAACTTCCGTAATTTCTTCTGATAGCAATTCTAATGTTCGCTCATAAAGATTTTTTTTCCCCATTCCTTCAATGAATCTAATGTCGATATTAAAATCACCTTCAATTCCCCTAGCAATAGTTTCTACTCCTTGCTCCAAGCAAAGTCCTGCACCTAGACTACCTTGATTCATGATTTCATCATCATCGTCATTAACTGTGAAAATCAAAGTCACATGTGAGCCGCATTCTCCACGTCCCATTACAACAGTCATGCTATCGCACCCTGTATCTAACTGAATAAATACTTGTTAATTTTATCAGAGCACAGCCTTAGAATCTTGTTCGATATTATCGAATTTTTCTGCTAATTCTTTGACAGCCATGTTAAATGCAGTCTTCGGAGTCATTGAACCGTCTGTCTCGAAACTTAGAACGAATTCTCCAGATATATCTTCTAAAGTTATAGCATCTTTGAAAGTTCTTGATTCTTCAGTACCTTCGCCAACATGATGTAATTGTGCCTTTAATTCTTGGACCTTGTGATAATCTTCTAATTTCCCGTCAGTAAAATCTTTTGCTGTTATACCTAATTTCAAATCCCATAGAATCTTAGCTTTAGTTTTATTATTAATAATGCCAATTTGTCTTGCTTCAAACGTAACTCCACATGCCGGAGACCATTTTGCGTGATCTCTCCCTCTTCCCATTATTGCAGTCGCATAAAACTCGACCATTTGTCCATTGAATAGTTTTGTAATTGGAATTGATTTGTATAATTCTGGTATTTCCAAACTTGCATCTCCAAGATAGTTTAGATCTCTTGCAGTCACCATGGTTCCTTCTTTGCTTCCGAAAGCTTTGCAAGTGTAAATCATAGTACATATCGGACATCCTCTATCTTCTTCAACAAGTTCTGCACAGTTAGGGCATTCGTGTTGAAAATGGAAATCTTCATGACGTGTTGGAATAGGAATCATTGCAAGTCTTTGAGCAATCATTTCATCAGGAAGAGGGCCGGTAGTTTCCCAGACCTGGTCTTCTTGTTCTATTGTTCCCATTTCAAAACGTACAGTTTCTATAGCCATTTTCGGAGTATCTGACATCAAACTTCTTCTAATTGAGTTCACCAAAGCTCTATCAGTATCAGCTAATAGAATCTTGATTTTATCCTCTGATTCTTCAATAATTGTAACTTTAACCATAATTTCACACCTCACACTCTTCGGCCACGTCGGCCACCCTTCGCTTTTGTACCATCTGTTGGTATTGGAGTAACATCTTCAATACGTGTAATTTGAACACCTGCTCTTGTAAGGGCACGGATTGCTGATGTAGCTCCTGGTGCATTGTGGTTTCTATTTCCACCTGCACCTCTATATTTCACGATCACTTGGTCAAATTCTTTTTCTGCAAGCATTTCTGCAATTCTTTCCGCAGCTCTTGTTGAAGCGAATTGGCCACCTGAGTCACTACCTCCCTTAGTTACCATGCCTCCCGAAACCTTGCAAATTGTTTCAGCCCCTGTTAAATCAGTGGCAGTGATTAGTACATTGTTACTAGTGCTGAAAATATGTAAAATCGCTTTCCGGCCCATCAGTTCTCCTCCTTAGGAATTGTTTCTTCAATTTTTGGTGCCTCTTCAGCATCCTTTTTGATTTGCTCTACGAAATCTTCAGTAGCTGCTTTTGGTTCTTCCACTTCTTCTGTTTCCTCGTCACTAACCATAGTCAGTCTTAGTTTTTCCATTTCAACTCTGAATGGGTGATCAGGATTATTGTAAACTGATTTTGAAGAATAATTCAACAATTCTTCTTCTTCCTTCTTAATGTGGTAACCAGGGACTGTCATACGTTGTTCACCAATCGAAATATGTCCGTGAACAATCATATTCCTAGCAGCTCTCATAGAGGGAGCTAACCCTCTGTAGTATACTACTGATTGTAATCTTCGAGATAACATATGTTCTACATTAATTTGCAAAACGTCGTCAAGGCTTGCCCCCTCAACTAATAGTCCTTTACGGCATAATGAATCAATCATGTCACTTTTTTCTCTAGCAAAGTGTCCTTCTGTAGTATCTACTCTTCCAATAAGTTTCATAGCTTGATTCCTATGTCTCCTTAAAGCGGATTTTTCTCTCCAGATTTCTTTCATGCCGCCAATTTTCTTTAGGCCGTATTTTTCTTTCAAGGCATGCTCTTCATCGATACGTGCTTGTTTCCAAGGATGAGTTGGAGTTTGTGTCTTAGATCTTGCGAATTTCGGATCACCCATTATCTCACCTCACTTCTTCCTCTGCACACCAAGTGCAGTTCCACTTCTACCATTACTTCTCAGCCTCTGACCACGGACTTTGTGGCCACTTCTGTGCCTTAGTCCACGATACGTCTTCATACCTGCTAGACGAGATATGTCGTCATCCCTAGTCATTCTAACATCCATTGCAACTAGGTGAGCATCCTCATTTGATTCCAAGTCTCTTTGTCTATTTACTAACCACCAAGGTACATTTGTTGCATACCCGTCGATAGTTTCTCTAAGTCTATTTTGCTCCTCATCATCTAGGTGCCCTCCGAGTTTTGTTCCATCGATTTCTGCTAATCTGCAAAGTTGCTGTGAAGTACGTACTCCAATACCTTTTACAGATGTTAATCCAATAGCTATTGGTTTCAATCCATCTATGTCGCTGTCAGCCATTCTGATAATATAGGAGAAGTCATCTCCAATCTCTTGTTTCTCATTACTCATTGTACGGTCCTCCCGTGTTCACTGTTTCCAGTGGCCTTTACGGCAACCTCGCGACTTACCAACCCTATTTCAACCCACCCGACAGGTAAAAAATAAAATATTTATGTTAAATCTAGATTTCTTTACAAATTATATACAATTTATGACTTCCAGAACCACGTTCCAGATCTACATCTATCATGTATGCTCTTGCCCCTTCAGTATTACGTAATGCTTTGTCTAGACGTCTTTGTAATGTTGGTTGAATTTCAGGATCTAGAGAACATCTCAAAGTAATTTTCCCTATTTTATTTTTAGAAGCCGCACTAGCAATTTGATCTATATTGCCTAGTTCAGGAGGAGTTAATCTATGCTGAATTATTTCTCCGGTACTAACGACAAAACCATTTATTTCATCATTATCAATTAGAGGATCTGTATGTATTAATAAAGGCCTCCTCCCCTCTATTCTAAGCCATGAATAACCAGTATTTTCCTTCACCGCTTTAGATATCCATTTTTCTTGTAAGCCACTTTGAATTAATGCTGAATCAATTATCGAGACATACGCTCCAAATGGCGGAGGTCTCGACAAAATTTCTGTCTTAGAATTCTTTCTTTTACCTTCTATCTTTGCAATTATATTTTTTGTACCCATGCGAATACAACGTCTTTCATCTTTTGATGAGATTGAACCTATCCAAAGTGATAATCTGTCAACTCTCCCTCCGCCTTGGCTTAACCATTCCCAAGTTCTTGGGACTCCTGGGAAAATAGTTTCGACAATTGCTTCAATCATTCCTTGTTGTTCTTCCCCTAATCTGGGTGATAAGTCAAGTAGTACGGCTGGCCCTCTGGGGCCAGTTTGTAGATATTCATTCCATGATTTCAGAACATCCATCAAAGCAGGCTTCATTTCGTCAACATGATGATTTTGTGCATCCCTAGGTCTAGCAGGGTCCAAATGGAGCATAGCGATTGGAGGATGCGCCCTAATTCCTGATTTCATCAGGCTATTCCAGTAAGTTGTAATTGCACCTTCAGCATCACTACTATCTCCAATTATAACTCTATCAAGAGTTTTCTGCATCTCTTCACCATTGGATGCGGAATGCATATTTGCAGCACATAATACTGCAATATTCCCGTCTAATTCTATACCTAAAGCAGGCCTTTTCAATTCGTTTGCTAGGGCAATAAGTTGCGCTCCAGAACCTACTGCAGCATCAAGAATTACGCCAGCAGGCAAGTCAAAAGATTCAATTTGTTTCGCTCTAACCATAGATATTGACCATGGCGTAGATAATCTTCTCATATCTTCAGTCATATGGAGCAAAGGTTCTCCTTTTCTTGCAGCTTTTGCACTTTCCCTCTTCTCCGCCTCATTTACAATATCTTCTGAAGGTATTAATGCGATATGATTCTTCTTCCCTGTCATTTTATCTCCTCTTTTCATCCTATATCTCAAGTATCATACAACAGCGCGATCTATTTTAACTTCAAATCGGAGCCAGGTATTTTCTAATTCATGCCCTTCACTATTTCCATATGCTATAGGGGGAGGCAAAAGAACGGTATGAGTGGTTCCAGTATCTTGAATCCAACCTCTGTCTTCATCAATATCTAGTCCAATTACCGCCCAACCAAAACCTTTGATGTATCTTGAATCATCTCCTCCAGTAACTGGTAAATCTCCTTCATCTAATTGATCTCCCGTATCTGCATCCCATAGTATGTAGTGCACTTCAATATTATTTCCATCTGTAATATGGACATCTCTTTCATTTGAGCCTTTGAAAACATGAACATCTAGATTAATTGTCGAAGATTGGAATTCTACGTGTGTGGCAGTAATGGTAATATCTTTTTCAGTAATCTCTTCTGTCAAAGAAATCTCAATTATTTCTGAATCTCCCCCCTCCAATCCATTCAATAGAAGGTTTTCACTCCCTTCATTTTTAAATTCAACACTTCCACCGATGATTTCTAAAATCAAATCAATAGTTGTATTTCCTCTATTATATATTACAACACTCGCTCCATCTCCAACACCCTGATGCTCCCAATCACATCTTAATTCACCAGGGTACAGGAATGAACTATCCTGTCCAGACAATGAATCGGGCCAATCCCAATCGTCCAATCTTGAATCACAAGTATCGAATAAAAGATCAACTTCCCATGTCCACCTACCATCTTCTTTTACATCCGCTTCTGTTACAGTTTTTGGGAATAAATTTTCCAATTCACTTTGAAAACCTACAGCAGCAAAAGCGAGCCATATTGATGAAAATAATATTATTAATATTGTAGCAAATGATAAAATCATCATTGTTCTTGGAACCGCCATTTCATTCAACCCTATAGGTATTGGAGGATGTTCAATTTCCTCCGATGTATCGGCTATCCACGACCTCGTCACAGTACTTTGTCAAGCCAGCCCATCATCAAGGTTAGCATATATCGTTAGTAACAAAATAGTCCTTATTTACGATTAATAAAGGCGCAGTGCATCGTTTTTTACATTTTTTACTAATCTTTAATCAATTCTTCTTCGTTAGAGAGACTTAACCAAGTGACGAACCCTAATTCTGCTGCTAAAACGATTAATGAAATCAATAAAACAGAAGGATTTAGCATTGTACTTCCTAATACTAATAGAGATGCAATAATAGCTACTACAAGATCAAATAACCCCCAAAATCTCAAGATTCTTCTCAGTTGTAATATTCCAACAATCCAAACAACGGTCGACAAACTAACCAGAATAATTGGGAGATAAATTGTTGTAAAGATTCCAGTCCACAAAATCCCTGTATACAACATTAAATGTGCATCTATTGCCAATACCATTGTCCAGATTTCTTTTTTCAGTGGCACCGTCAAGGCACATAAAAATAGTAATATCAGTCCAATAATCAATGTTATTTCATCCTCAATACCATTTATGCTAGTTACTATATTTGATATTGAAATTATTGGGAAAATCATTGCAGGAACTATGAAACCTAACTCTGAAACTTGCTCATTCTTTATCGTGTGATATAGAGTTAGTAAAATTGCTAAAATCCCCGCTGGACCAGTTGAGATGAATATTATTGCAATTGCCCTAATTGAATTGTTATTCGTAGGTTCTTTTCCATTTTCTTTCCTTTTTAGTTCTAGCCAAGATAATAATAATACAGAAAGAACCAATAAACTCTCCAGTATTGTCCATGGCAATATCCATTCAATGAGATCACCTTTAGTAGGATTTACAGTTAGAGGTGCTGGCAGTGATTCGTAAAGTATAGCTGCAACTAATCTACCAATGAATATTGGAATGATAAACCAATCAACCGCAATAGCGATTCTTTCCATTAAATTCTTTTGATTCATCAGAGAAATAATACAGAGTAATAAAACTAGCAGCACCATTATTGCCATATCAAATAGTTCTGAATTACTCATTCCAGGAGATAGATGACCTGATACTTGGATTAAGATCATCCCACCTATTGCGATTGCAATTGGCAATTCAATTCCTAGAAAATGAGGCAATTCTAATTCTAAATCTTTAGTTCGCTGCCGAGCAATTAATATCAAGATAGAGATAAAGATTCCACTTACTAGAAGTAATAATTGATTTACTCCTCCAATGAAGCTAAGAACCGATGAACTGATAATAACTAATCCAAGAACTAACAAAATGATTAGAGGCTTATGAGTTGCATCTGTGAGATATAATTCTTCCAAGTCATCGACATCTCCCATTTCTCTACTCTTCTTCCTTTTATTTTTTATTTCCAATAGTTGTGAATCGAAGATTTTAACATCACTAGGGGATAAAGTTTGATGCTCTGCTTTCTTTTTCGCTAATTCTTTTAGATTATCTCTTTTCGCTATGCTCTTTATTTCTCTTCTTACTTCTCCATTACCTACCATCCAGATTGTACTAATTGCGAACAATCCTAATGCTATTATTAATTCAGAAAAATTTCCAATCTTGTAAACTAGAGCGATATTGATTGTTAATAACCATAGAGACGCTAAAGATGGATTAAGTAACTTTTCAATCTTATTTATTTTTATCAGATAACTAAATATTATTATTGTAGTGCATAATAATGATGCTTTTCCAATACCTAATTCAGGAATCATATCAGTATCAATTAATTCATTTCTCCCCCTAGTAATTAGACCGATTAACATCGGCAATCCCATGAGGGTCATACCAATAGAATAAATTCCATCTTTGTTGCCATCATTTTTGAAGAATAGAACTCCTGCAGCCAGACAGTATATTATCATCAAAATCTCATCAAGTCCAAACTGCCATTGTACTATTAGATACCCAATCGCCAGGGTTGTTAGCATCACAGTAGAATTTCCAATTCTCTTCTTTTTCAATTCAGAAATTAAGTGTAGTGAAGTGATTATACCTAGAATAATCAATATAGTGACGGCAGTAAAACCTCCGAAATTAGCCATGAATGTTATAGTGATTAATGGCAGCCATAATCCAATACTCCATAATTGTAGTAATCCCGAATCTCTAATTGATGCAGAAATTTCAGTCACTCCAAGAAATTTCGATGCTAGATTTACATCATTTTCACCTAATCTATAATTTACAATAATCATCAATAAAGATGAAACCGAAAAATAACCTAAAAGTGGAATCGGCTCTAGATGAATAATTGAACCGGGATCAGCATTACCATTCGCTACAATCAAGGTTCTAATCGCTTCTTCCAGAATTTCTTCTATCATTACCCATGCCCATGGTAGAATTACAGTAACTCCTCCTAAAGAGGGAGAACTTCTTTTTATTGCAAGATATCCTGTCCCAATATGGACTAAAGATAGCCCAACTAATAGTAATGACCCCCCATCCCCTGCAACGCAATTAGAAAGACAGAATGTGTTTTCCGAGGTCTGATTTGCTGGAATCATTATCACTAGTAATATCAGTATTCCAATAGATCCTGTCCATAGCACTCTATCTGTGACGGAGTGTTGGTCTCTGATCATTAGAAATCCAGTTACAAATACTCCTATTACTGCAAATACCTCATAAGAATCAAATGTTAGTAAATTTTCTGTTTCATTGATTACTAAGAAGATAGTCATTAATATAGATGAAATTAATAATGGTATCGAAACTCTTCGAGCATCTATTCCTCGTACAACAAGATAAGATCCTCCGAAAGAGGAAGCCAAAATTGAAATCAATCCTAATGCATATCCAACATCCTGTCGATTAGCACCAACGGCCATCAAAGCTCCAATCATTCCCAAGGATACTGAAACGCCCCATAAACCCGGTTCACCTAATCCTAATGCTTTGAATGCCTTTGAAAACCAGTTCTCATCTTTAGCAAATATTGCCGCCATACTAGCATTAATCCCAGAAATAACGATAATTAAAACAAATAATAGTAGTGGTTCATCAAGTGGCAGTATTCTCATTGACCCTATACTAAATCCTTCAGTAAGTGCATGCATTCCAATCCACAGATTAGTTGATGCTATACCCAAAGCTGCCAAATTACCTGATTTTCTATGCAAAGCTAAACCGTGTACCAATATGGTTGCAATTAATATCATCACTGCAATTCCAATTTCTCCAAAACTGAATCCTGTTGCGGAACCTATTGCTAGCAAAATCAGTGTTGATTGTGCAGCTATTGCATCATGATTATGTCGGTAAGAAAGATATACATTGAATCCTACAAGAACTAGCAATAGTCCACCAAGAATTTCTACAGATATAATATTCCATCTTTGTAATTCTATCGCTAAGCCATACAATACTTTCATTGAAATTATCACCCAAGTTATTCCCAATAAATGAAGATTCTTTTTAGGTATCCAAATTTCTCCTAGAATAAATCCCATTACTGCTAAAAATATCAAAAGAATCGTTGCAAATAATGGTTCTAAAGCAATTCCTGCAACGATACTAACTCCAGAAAATAATAGAATCATTGATGCCATTAGTATCCAATTAACTTTCCTTTCTCCGTCCTGGGCTAAGTTGGTTGTCAAATCTACTTCGGGTCTATTAACTACAGTACCATCCTTTCGAATATATCCTGGTGAGTTTTCATCTTCCTGTGCGAATGGATCAAAGATATCACCTAAAGCCTCATCAATTTGTTTAGTATCTTTTTCTTGTTCTATTTCTGGCGTGTCACTAGGAATTAATATATCTGCTAATTCAATAGAATCACTGATCTTAAATGCTCGTTTTCGAATAAGTTCATCATCCGAATCTTCGGTGCTCACAGTATCTCTGAAAGGTATTGATGACATAATCTCATCCCCTTTTTCATTAAGTCTAAGATATATATTCATTATATCTCTATGTAATGATTGAAAAGTGATTCATATTGTCAGTGTCCATGGAGACGTCGTCGAAAGGCACTGGCCCATCAGAATTTGCAACCCCATTGGCGAGTCACGGACTAGATCCCAAGGGTGCAGTACACTGGAATCTCGGCTGGGAAGAGCTTCATGAAATTGCAGTCAAGAGAGGCGAGGCAACTCTGACGTCTCATGGAGTTCTTCTGGCGACGACTGGAGAGAGAACTGGCCGTTCACCTAATGACAGATTTATTGTTGAAGAGTCAGGACTTGCAGATGATGTTTGGTGGGGTGAGGTGAATAAATCAACATCTCCTGAAGTGTTCGATAATTTACTATCCAAGGTACAAAATCATCTGGATAATAGAGATGTATTATTTGTCAAAGATGCTCATTGTGGTGCTGATTCAAAGTACTCAATGCCAGTTCGATTAATTACCGAAAAAGCATGGCATGCATCCTTCTTTCACAACATGTTTGTCCGAAGTGAACCAAATAAATTGGTAAATCATAAGCCAGAATATACTATCCTACATGCGCCAGAATTATTAGCAGAACCTAAAGAAGATGGTACAAATTCAGGTGTTTTTGTAATCTTGGCATTGGATAGAGGGCTTGTTATAATCGGAGGTACGCATTATGCAGGTGAAATTAAGAAAGCAATTTTTACAATTATGAATCATATTTTGCCCGCTAAAGGTTTACTTCCGATGCACTGTTCAGCTAATACTGATTATAAAAATTCAGCATTATTCTTTGGGCTATCAGGAACAGGTAAGACAACACTTTCCGCAGATCCAGCACGAGCACTAATTGGAGATGACGAACACGGTTGGTCTGATGATGGGGTATTCAATTTTGAAGGTGGTTGTTATGCTAAATTGATAGGGCTTTCAAAGGAAGACGAACCAGCAATTTTCGCTACTACTAGAATGCCGGGTTCAGTCTTAGAAAACGTGATACTAGATGCCAATGGAGTGCCTGATTTTGAAGACGCGACCCTCACTCAAAATACTCGAGGATCTTACCCAATTGAATCAATTGAAAATCGTACTCCTGATTCGATGGCGGGCCACCCTAAAGATGTAGTATTCCTAACTTGTGATGCATTCGGTATTTTACCTCCGCTTTCTAGATTAACTCCTGAACAAGCGGCTTATCATTTCATATCTGGGTACACTGCTAAAGTAGCAGGTACAGAAATAGGTATTACTGAACCTCAGGCAACATTCTCAACATGTTTTGGTGCTCCATTTATGCCAAGACACCCTAGTGTTTATGCCGATTTACTTTCAACTAAGATACGTGATCATAATGCCAATTGTTGGTTAATTAACACAGGATGGGTTGCAGGGGGTTATGGCGATTCGAGCCGCATTCGGATTAAATGGACGAGGGCACTACTTAATGCGGCTTTAGACGGCTCACTTGATGATGTTATATTTGTAGAAGATGAAAGATTTGGTTTCAATATCCCGACATCTTGTGAAGGAGTGCCGGATGAAATTCTTCAACCTAGACAAACTTGGTCGGACAAGAAAAGATTTGATAATGTTGCAAATCTACTTGCTCAGATGTTTATCGAAAATTTCGAACAATATTCTGAGGGTTGTAGTGAAGCAGTGCTATCTGCTTCTCCTAAAGTCTTAGATTAAGGATAAGATTACAATTTTTGTGTTGCATGTCTTTGAGCATCAACTGCACAAATAGCAGCCATATGAACAACTTCTCTTACGCTATCATCTCTTTGAAGAACGTGTGCGGGCTTAGCTAATCCTTCAAGAATAGGGCCGGTCATTTCCGCGCCAGCAACTCTTTGTAGCAACTTGTATGCAATATTTGCAGAAGCCAAATTGGGGCATATTAAGACATTTGCTGGACCTTCAAATTCCATGAATGGATAATTTTCTTGGATATCTTCAATTAGAGCAGTATCTGCTTGCATAGGCCCATCAATTACAATCCCTGGGTCTAATTCTCTAGCCATCTCTATTGCTTCTTCAATACGATCGGTTCTCATTTCACCGCTGGTACCAAAGTTTGAGAAAGATAGCATTGCAACTTTTGGTTTAACTCCAAATCTTCTTGCAACTTTCGCAGTCTGAACTGCAATCTCAGCTAGGGTCCTAGAGTCCGGATAGATATTTATTGTTGCATCTCCGATGAACATTAACTGGCCGTTCACAGTCATCATGTACATCCCTACTATACGGTGAGTATCTATTGCTGGACCAATTGTTTGTAAGCATGGTTTCACGATATCTGGATAATTATGTGAGATTCCTCCAAGATATCCATCAGCATCACCCATGTGGACCATCATTGGTCCGAAATATGTAGTAGTCTTCAACAATCTGATTGCATCTTCCATAGTAAGTCCCTTCCTCCCTCTTAGTTTATGGAATTCCTTTGCATAAGCTCCTCTTCTTCTTGGGTCATATCTTACATCTATGCTTTCACATTCAAATTCAAGACCTAGTTCTTCTTTTACAGCATTGATTCTTTTTGTATGTCCTAATAATATGGGTTCACAGATATTTTCAGAAATACACTGAGCCGCTGCTTTGATTATTGTCGGGTGTTCTCCTTCAGCAAATACAATCCTCTTTTTATCTCTACGTGCTCTATTGATTACACGCCTCATAATCGAGCGAGTGAGCCCCAATCTGGCCTCTAACTCTTCACGATATTTTTCGATATTAAATTGATTTTTAGTTAGTTTGGATACACCCTCATCAACAGCAGCCTGCGCAACTGCACTTGCTTCCCAGATCAGTACTCTCGCATCAAATGGTTTTGGAATAATGTAATCCGGACCAAATTGTATTTGCTCTCCTTCATAAGCTGCAGCAACGTCATCAGGAACAGCCTCTTTTGCTAGATTTGCAATAGCATGAGTTGCCGCCATTTTCATATTTTCAGTAATCTCTGTCGCTCTAACATCAAGAGCTCCCCGGAAAATGTATGGAAAACCCAATACATTGTTAATTTGATTAGGATAATCCGATCTTCCCGTAGCCACGATTGCATCGCTTCTAACATCCAAGACATCATCTGGTAATATTTCTGGATCAGGATTTGCCAAAGCGAAAATTAGAGGTCTGCTGGCCATTGATTCAACCATCTTTTTACTAACAATTCCGCCTTTAGAGAGCCCTAAGAATACATCGCTATCTTTCATAGCCATTTCTAAATTTCCATCTTCGATTTCTCTTGCAAATTCGTCTTTATATTCATTCAATTCGCCATTTTTTGAACGCTTAATTGTCAAGATTCCTTTAGAATCAACCATTAGTAAATTTTCCTTTTTTACTCCTAAGCGGATATAGTGCCGAGCACAGGAAATAGCCGATGCTCCAGCCCCGGAAACAACTACTTTAATTTCTGAAATTTCTTTTTCTATAACTTCCAAGCCATTCAATAGAGCAGCTCCAGAGATAATTGCAGTGCCATGTTGATCATCGTGCATTACGGGAATGTCCAACTCTTTGATCAATCTCTTCTCAATTTCAAAACATTCTGGAGCCTTAATGTCCTCTAGATTTATTCCTCCAAAAGTCGGTGAGATAGCCTTTACAGCTTCAACAAATTCATCGACATTTGTACGATCTATTTCAATATCAAAAACATCGATATCGGCAAATGCCTTGAACAACAATCCTTTTCCTTCCATTACTGGTTTTCCGGCCAGTGCGCCGATATCACCAAGTCCTAATACTGCAGTCCCGTTACTAATAACTGCTACAAGATTTCCTTTAGAAGTATAATTGAATGCAGCATCCGGATTCTTCTCGATTTCTTTGCATGGGTAGGCTACGCCCGGAGAGTATGCTAAGGACAGGTCTCTTTGTGTGCCATGAGGCTTTGTGGGAATCACTGTTATTTTCCCAGCAGGCTTGGAAGAATGGTATTCCAGCGCGTCTTTTCGAAGTTGTTTATCTGTCAGGATTACATCCCCTGTGTTCTATCCGGCATATCTCTTACCTATGATGCTATCCGATATTAATGATTTATATTATCAGCCTTGAATACAGCCTTTTTCAATATTTAAGCAGATAATATGTCACCTACGGTGATTGAGCATAAATGGCACATTCGCCCAATTCTTTGATAATGTATAAAACTACGCGACTGGATTAATGCGTATAGTGCATGATTCGGTTTCTGGCCCCCAGAAGCGAATGGCAATGATTTTAGTGGCTTTAATGCTACTACTTCCTTGGGCATCCTTTCAATCCCCTAATCTAGAACAAGGTTCTGAAACTATGAACACAATTCCTGGTGCTTGGGGGGCCGGTGGAAGTAACGATACTGGCTGGATTGAATTATCAGCAGAGGGAGCTAATCCATCCAATGGAACCTTTGCATACGGGGACTTATTTCTTGATTTTGCACCCGGTGCATTAATCGATAATATGACTTTTGAAGTTAAAGTAAATGGTTCAGATGGTTTGTGGGCATATGAACCACAGATAACTTTACTAGATAGTCAGACTCAGATTTTAGATTGGACAGATTTAGGCGGATTTGGCATACAAGACTCATTCACTGAGAATCAACCAGATGTCAATTCCAATGGTATTCTAGACGCTCGTTTACAACCAAATTCTGTGAGCGACACCAGCTGGCAATTACCTACTGGAATTTCAATAACTGACTTAGTTATGGAAGCGTTGCGCCCAGCAGATCCAAAGGTTTCTTTTTCATCTTTAGATATTGAGATATTTGATAGTGCAGTAAATCCAGTTGATGGTAGATTATACATTCTATTAGGTGATGATTTACTGCATTTAGATGATCAAACATCTACTATTATTGTTGATATTGAATCAGATGTTTATGGGAGAAGTCTTGCAATAGATGAGATCGGCAATCGTTTGTTGATAGGAACTGCTAACGGGACAATATTACAACGCAGTCTATCCGATTCTTCCATTATGGAAACATATGTTTCTTCTAATAATCAGACAGTAGATGCTTTAACGGTTGATGATTATGGTACAATTTGGGCTGTCTCCGGTTGTAGTGTTTACTACATTAGCGAAGGTAGCTTAGAATCTTACTACTATTGCCCTGGGAGCGCTATTAAGACGGCTACAGACATAGTCCCTTATGGGAATGATTTGTACATATCTACATATCAGGGCCTTCATTTACTAGGTTTTTCTACATCCAGTGGAGTTAATGGAACGTCGGTTACTGTAGATAGCAATGTATTATGGAATACAAACAATTTCTTGAGTTCAGATAGGATAAATGATTTGCAATTATTCGGTTCTCAATTATTGATTGCAACAGATAATGCAGGAATAGATCGTCGTAATTTAGTTTCTAATTCTTGGATGGCAACATGGTCAACAAATAATTGGCTTTCATCTAATCAAGTGGTTGGATTCGGTCTTACTGAAGGGTGGTTATACATACTAGCCGCAAATACTATTCACACATATGATACAAATGCATTATTCTTTTCATCTCAGAGGCAATTAACTGTCTTCGATTTGAAAGAAAACGGCAATGAGATAATTTCCTGGCCAGGCCTTGGTAAGCAAAGAAGTCCAGATTCAGGACTGGTTTTGGTAGGCGATGGCTCTGGTGTTCTGGGACGTTTAGTCGGGGAAATAAATGATGGAATAGAAACTCTTGTTAGTAGCCCTTCAACAAACCAAATGAATCAGGTTATATTTGTTGATGACAATGAAGAAGGAGAAATCTGGGTCTCTGGAGGCACTATAATCGATAGATTTGACGAAGCTACCCAAACATGGCTTACTCCAATTGATATATCTGACTATGTAAGTAACCCTTTCGAAATAACAGCATTTGTTCAGGATTCAGACGGATGGGTCTGGGTTGCAACAATTAATTCTGGAATCTTGAGATTAGATAATACTGATGCTTCATACATGGGGACAGTTCAGGGCATTGCTTCTAATGCAGTAAGCTCTCTTTCTCATGATTCTTATACTGAAATTTTAGTAGTTGGGCATTATGAAGATGGTTTATCATTTGTTAATACATCTTCAATGACGCTTTCAGATGTTATTACTGAACAAGATGGGTTAGATTCTAATTTTATTAATGATGTTGTAACTAGATATGGGGTTGCATATATTGCTACTCCTGATTCAGGAGTAATGAGAATTAACTTACAAGAATTTACAATTTTATCATCTTGGCAATCCCTTGGTGCCGATAACTTAGAAGCAGCCCCATTGGCTGTTGATGATGATATAATTTATTTTGGACTAACCGGATTTGGAATCTTATTGATCGATAGACATACTAGTGAGATTATTGACATCTGGGATGCAGATGGAAGCAGTGGTTTGCCGGATAATGATGTTCTCTCTCTCCATCTAGATTATTATGGTGGCCTAA
>Ga0115011_10000785_pt1 | contig 24183 bp, 25 predicted proteins | sample TroAtlMetagenome_2_FD_88705 | JGI IMG/M metagenome (GOLD analysis project Ga0115011, IMG submission 88705) | Marine eukaryotic phytoplankton communities from Atlantic Ocean - Tropical Atlantic ANT8 Metagenome | ecosystem: Environmental > Aquatic > Marine > Oceanic | place: Tropical Atlantic...
AGATGATAATTTAATAGGAGGTATTCCCACAAGAGTATATTCCCACAGAAAGGGACTAATGGTTGAAAAGCTGATAGAAATTCATGGTTTTGATGAAAAAAAGGTATTTTCCGTTGGGGATTCTAGTACTGATTTATCAATGAAAATTGGAGACTCTAATTTTATTGGATTTAATCCGGTTAGAGAAAGGGCAATTCATGCCTTTGAAGGTTCTAATGTCCCAATAGTTTTTGAGAAAGATTTACGAAAAATTTGGCCATTGATTTTTGGAGAAGAATTCTGAGTTAGAATTGTATCGAAGAAGTGGAGAAAGAATTCAAGTTTACGATAGTCAATATGCAGGGTTTTGGCTTAAATCCCAGCATCATTTGAAAATCGGTTTGATCTTGCCATGTTGAACTATGGACCATGAGTGTACCTTTGTAATCCTCTACAACATGGCCATGAACATGGCCAGTAACAAATATATCAGGAATTTCGGGGATTACCATTCTATCTTCTGGTTCTGGTGAAATAGGAGTTTTACCTCCCCATGATGGCGCTAGATGTCTACGTTCTAGCATTGCTCTCATTGCCATTTCTGGTTTTGAGTAAGATACTGATCTTAGAGTTGCGACGAAATCAACGATACTCTTTCCATGATATCCTAAAACTCTGACTCCATGTAAACTGAAATCGCATGGATTTCCGACAAAAGTCGTGTTGGAATAATCTTGCTGAATTTCTGGATCCAAGGATGGTTGTGGCTCTGCAGGTCTAACTGCATCGTGATTTCCTGGCAACATTATTACTTCTACCCATTCTGGCAATTCTTCTAGCATTCTTCCTAATTCACTGTATTGTTTGTATAAATCAGTTATTGACAAATGTTTTTCCTGGCCGGGATATATTCCTACTCCGTCAACTCCGTCGCCGCTAAGTACAAAATACTTAATTTTCCTAGCCAAATCATCAGTATTAAACCAATGAATCATCTTATCCCACTGTTTAGACAGGAATGTTTTACTCCCCAAGTGAATATCAGATAGGAATGCAGCACAAACTGCATTTTGTAGACCTGCGGATTTCTTCGAATGGAGCCCCAAAGGTGGTTTGTGAATATTAGTCACAAATAGTGGTGCATCTCTGCCGCCAGAAATGAAGAATCCACTTACACCAACAATCTCATCGTCCATCAATCCATCTAGGGACGGATGAGTTGATTCTGCATCAGAAGGTATGGGCAATATGCAGTCAATCTGTGATGTATCATCTTCTACAGTGAATTTTAGTTTCCCTGTTCTAGTCCACTTGACTTCGCTTGCGAGGCCAACCAATGTTATTTCATATTCTTGAGAATTATATCTATTCCTTCCTCTCCATGCATCGGAGTTTCTTATTGGCAATCTGGGTAAAGAATTATGAGATATCATCATATCTCTAATTTGCTTGAGTCTGCTACTGAAGTATGAAGTAATATCTTTCATTTTCCCTTCTGTTATCGAATTTCCGGTAACGTCAAAATTGATTTGTATATCTGAAGTGATTTCACTTGCATCTAAAGATAGAGTCTCTAATTGTGTATTCGAAATTGTGCCTTGAGTAATATTTTCCATGTGTTCATTTTCATTTATTGGAGCTAATTGTCTACCGAATATTTTTCCATTTCCTTCAACATTAAATGTCTTTTGAGTTAATTTTATTGATTTTTTTTCTTGGATAACAGATTTTTGTGATATTATTGATAATAATTCTGACATTGTTTGATCATTTAGTAAGGTAATGCCGGATGAGTTGGCAGCTTCAATCAATGATTCGATGTCGGATAATTTCTCTATATGATTGCGTGAGCTAGCCTGGACAAGAAGTCCCGCCGCAGATAGAGTTCGCAACTTCTCAGTCCACGAATCATCGGTCATGAGTCAGTCGTGCTGCGAGGATGCTGATGATATTTTCTACTCAAACGAAAATCTAATTCTCATCCCAGTCAATTAATGAAGCTAGATCTATCTTTTTGAGTGACTCGGCCACAGTACTCTGTTCTTTACCCCAAGATATGCTACCCTCCCACTCTTTAGAACCTGGATCAAGATTTTTGGATTCGTCAATTTCTTCATTCTCAAAAGATAATGATTCTTTAGATTTGAGTTCTGATTCATCGACCTTATCTATGGCTTCTAGGGCCAATCTTAGTGCAAATGCTGCGAATGATTTTTTATTTTCTACTCGATCATTCTCTCCAAAATCCATCCTCCTTACAATAAAATAATCTTCGGCCATGACTGCTACGTGTACGCGCCCTATTTCTTTTCCATCTTCATCCCCACCAGGGCCGGCTATTCCTGTAACTGCAATTGCTACGTTTGAACGCGATTTGTATCTTGCTCCTCTTGCCATCTGTACAGCGACTTTGTGTGAAACAGCACCAGATTCTCCTTGATCGAAAGCCTTGGGTTCTACACCTAATTCTCTCATCTTTGAATCGTTTGAATATACTATCCAACCTTGTTTGAACCAAGAGCTTGATCCAGAAATATTTGTTATCATGGATGCGATTAAACCTCCAGTACAATACTCAGCAATAGAAATTGTCCAAGAACGTTTTTTCAAACGCCTTGATAGTCGGGATGCTAGTGCTTCGCCCTCTTCTACCATAAAAAACGCTGACGGGTTGGACTCTTGACCTTTTCACTATAATGTAAATTATTTAGGCGAAAAATTAGTGGTGGGTCCGGCAGGAATTGAACCTGCGATCTTCGCTTTGTAAGAGCAACGTCATAACCCCTAGACCACGGACCCCGAGAGGTCCGTGGAGCAATGCATTCAAATCATCTATGGTCAATTAAATGAACGAGGCGAGTGGGTTTGGAGCAGATGATAAAATTGCTAGAACGCCTTAGAGTGGCTGGAATCCCCATAAATCCCCTAATTTCGGAAGTTATGGAATCAGTGAATCCATCAATTTTCACGGATTTCTCTATTGAACCATTCTGGAACGATTTACCAGTCCCATTTTTGAGAACAAAGTTAGGTGCATTGAAGACTTTTTCAGCTCCGCATATGATTGTAAATCTTCTTCACCATCTTGAAATTCATCAAAGGCAGAAAATCCTACTGATTGGTTCCAAGAGTGGATATTTTGGAGCATTATTAGATGGTATGGTGGGCGAAGGGGGGATGATATCAATCATAGAACCTCATGAGGAAGTAAAATCGTTTACTGAGATTAAAATTGGGAAATATAAATCGATGGGAGAGATTAAAATTTTCTCAGATAGTCATGATATGATTGATTATTTTGGAGAAATTGAGTATGATAGGGTGATAATTTCAGGTTCAATTAGTCAGATTCCGCCTGGAGTTGAGGATTTGATAATCGATGGCGGTTTTTTAATTGCGCCAATTGGAGGGCCGATTCAGCAGAGGTTGATAAAAAGAGAGAAGCAAGGTAAAAAATGGTTTGATACTGATTTGGGAGGTGTTGTATTTGGACCAATGGATACTAGTGCATCAGAAAGAGCTGATCTAGATCCGGAATATATTGCCGACCATATTGAAGATATATTCTCATTATTGAATGAATTGATTGAAATGGACGTGGATACAATGACTAAGGCTAGAGAATTAGTAGATATGCTGAGGGACCTTCCGACTGATATTCCAGATTTAGATGAATTTTCATCTGACGAAGAAATCATGAATCATCCAGTAATTTCAGTTCTAATGTCACAAATTGATTGGTTAGGGCCCATATGGCCAATTATAAACGATTATTTGGCTTTGGGAATTGCTAATCCGGGTGGACATGATGAAGATGAACAAGAATTCTTAGGTGGACATGAAGATTTAATCCCTTAATTCTGATTTTCATCTGAAGTAGAAGATGCGGGTAAAATCAGCCTAGAAAGAGGTATGGCGATAGGAGGTAAGTGGTCGGAAAGTCTGTGTCTGCTGGTTTTTGGCGGAAATAATTCCTCAGACAGACCTGCATTAATTACTTCCTCTTTAGAAAGTTGTTTGAGGTCAGAACTTGGCCACACTTCCAATTCTATTGTATTATCTCCCAAATAATCAACGCAAACACATGGAAGAGATATTAGGTTTAGACGTAAAGCTACTTGATGCCTGTGATGGCCATCCAAAATCACTCCGGTTCTTTTATCCACCACTAGTGGTAAAACATATGCCCCCCATCGATGAGTCATTTTTTCTAATTGGTCGACCTTCTTGTCAATAGTTTCTTCATGTGGCCGCAATAATTCAACTGGTACCAAATCCACTTTCATAGATGCCGCACGAGACGTGATTCAATATATCTGCGCTTTCAGAGAGCAGTTACTGGGAGGGTATGCGATGGCAAATCTAGTTAACTTTTTGGACTTAGAAACTAATGAGGTTTTGAATAGATTAAGAAAATATGGCGAAGCTTGGGTAGTGGGTGGATGGCTGAGAGATGTACTAATTGAAGGGCCTATAGAAGGCAACAAAATTGATATTGATATTGCGACTTCATTAATTCCCGAGAGAGTGAAAGAAATCTTTCCTAAATCCATAGGAGTAGGTGAAAATTTTGGAACAATCGGAGTTAGATTAGATTCTTCAAAAAATAGAGTCTGGGAAGTAACGACTTTAAGAACCGATCAAAATTACTCTGATGGAAGGAGACCGGATGCAGTTGACTTTGGGGTGACAATATTAGAAGACCTTGCTAGAAGAGACTTTACTATTAATGCAATGGCCCTAGATAGAAATGGGAAAATAATTGACCCTTATGATGGAAAGGGAGATATAATCAATTCAATTATTCGAGCAGTAGGGAATCCTTCTGAAAGGATACAAGAAGATGGATTAAGAATTCTGAGGGCATTTAGATTTATGGACTCGGGAGAAAGGGGAATCAGAAAATTGGATGTTTTCCTTAGTAATTCGATAATTGAAAATATAAATTCACTTGGAAATATTTCTAAAGAAAGAATTGGATCGGAATTTTTGAAAATATTGTCGGGAATGTATATCGATGAGATAATTAATTCAATGAATGAACATGGCATTTTCGGATCCATACTTCCTGAAGTGAACATAAATAATTCACATAATTATACCAATAATAAAATCATAAATTTAGCTTTAATTTGTAGTAAAAGTGATATGAGCGGCTGGGAACTCGGAAGATACCTAATGAATGAGCTCAGAATATCAAAAGAGGAGTCAAAGATGATTGCAATATTACATGAATGTCGTGGCATTGATGTTGATTCATCTATCGAAAGTGCTAGAAGATTTGTGGCATTTCACAGAGAAGAAAGGCGAATGATGATTATTGATTATCTCAAATCATTAGGCAGAGACTTGGAGGATTTTAGTTCAATAATTGATTCGTTAAAATCTGTTGAAAGTAAATTGCCCCTAATTGACGGAAATAGGTTATCACAATTGACAGGATTAAAGCCTGGGAAAAGATTGGGTAAATTGAAAGATTGGTTATATAGAAAGCAAATAGAAGAGGATATAAAACAAGCTGAAGAACTTTCTAATTTTCTAGATGAAATGGATTGGAAGAATTCGGAACCCGATGACTGGGATGGGATGTATTGGCCCTAATTAGAGATCATTGAGATATTCAATATATTCTCCTTCATTAAGGAACATGTCCTCATCCCACTCATGTGGCCTTACCATTACGCACCATCCGTCTCCATAAGCTTCCTCATTAACTAGATCGGGATTATCTTCTACATCTCCATTGAGTCCTAGAATTCTGCAAGGGAAAGGCGCATTAATTAACAACATTTCATCAACAGTTCTAATTGTCATTAAGATATCATCAACATCTAGTTCATCTCCGCTAGTAGAATTTTTTCTAGGCGTATCATCTTCATCTTCTTCTCCTGATTCATCAACTTCAATCTGGAATTCACTATCATCTTCAGGTTTTGTTAGAACGACGCGGACAATATCTCCATATTCAGCTCTAATAAATTCACTAATTCCAATCTTTACTGTTATCTCTTCCTCCTTGTCATCCAGCAATTGTAGCCAAAGATGATCTAAGGAATATTTGCGGTCGTGAGCAATGCTAAACTCGAAAAATTCGCCGGCATTCATGGCAATCCAAAGGGCCGGCCGTAGCATATCTAATTTGAAGTATTCGATTAAATAGTAAGATTATCCGAGGCAAGACATTAATTATTGAACTCTTTCGGAAATTTTGTTACCATGCAGTTCAAGGAGACCGAAGAACAAAGTATGATTAGAGAAATGGTGAGAAATTTTGCTGAAGAAGAGTTAGCTCCTTCGTGCCTCGAGAGAGATAAAAACCAAACTGCACCTATTGAAGAATGGAAATCATTCTGCAAAAAAACTGGATTGCAAGGAATTACAATTCCCGATGAATATGGCGGAAGCCCAATTGATGATATTTCGGAGGCAATTATCATAGAGGAATTGGCCAGAGTAGATCCTTCCTTCTCTGTTATGTTTTGCGTTCATGTTGGACTTTGTGCCAAAACAATAGAGCTTCATGGAAATCAAGCGCAGAAAGAAAAATATCTATCGAGATTGGCGGGCGAAGAGATTGGAGCATATTCTCTCTCAGAAGCAGGTTCTGGAACAGATGCAGCTTCTATGATATGTAAAGCAGAATTAAGTGATGATGGTAAAAACTACATCCTTAATGGAGAAAAAATGTGGGTAACTAATGGATCAAGTGCTGATATATACGTCCTTTTTGCTAAGGATATTAATCATCCTGAATTCGGAGTAAAAAGGCATGGAGGGACAACAGCATTTATCGTAGAAAAGGGATTTTCTGGATTTTCCGTTGGCAAAAAGGAAGATAAGCTTGGAATAAGATCGAGCGATACTTGCTCACTTCTATTGGAAGATTGCATAGTACCAAAGGAAAATGTACTAAAAATTCCGGGAGAAGGTTTTCCGATCGCAATGAATGCATTGGACAATTCAAGAATTGGTATTGCAGCTCAGGCACTGGGAATTGCCCAAGGGGCATTTGAAGCGGCTCTGAAATATGCTCATGAAAGGGTTGCCTTTGGAAAACCAATCGCAGAGCATCAAAGCATAGGAAATTATCTCGCCGATATGGCCACTAGGACTGAAGCTGCTCGTCTTATGGTGTATAAAGCAGCATGGGCTAAGCAAATGCATTATGAAAATGGGAGAGTTCGCCATACCAAGGAAGCTAGTATGGCTAAATTATTTGCGGGAGATACAGCTATGTGGGTTTCTGAAAGGGCGGTACAAGTACTAGGTGGATATGGATATACTACGGATTTCCCTGTTGAGAGATTTTTCAGAGATGCAAAGATTACACAAATATACGAAGGCACTCAAGAAGTGCAAAGACTTGTAATTAATAGAACAATTGCGCCTGAATAATAGTATTTACATATCACTCCCAATCCATGAAATGGGAAATAGAATTTTTGATGACCTCATCCGGATGACTGAGAGAAATTTGGTGCCCGGCAGGAATTTCATATAATTGAGAATTTGGAATCATAGAATGTAATCGATTCACGGCTTTTGGAGGTATGAATCTGTCATATTTTGCTTTGAGTAATAAAACTCTTTTTCCTAAATGGGCATAATGGGAAAAATCAGGCGCCCATCTAGCGGCCGCAATTATTTGTCTTAGAGTGGAGAATATAGAAACTGAATTTTCATTTCCCAGATAAGAGAATTTACTAGCTATCCAATTTTGCCGGTCATTATTTTCGGGTAAATGAGTGACTATGGAGACCAATGTTTTGGGGAATTTCTTTGTTCGTAGAATTTTATCTAAGGTCATTGATAATGATAGTTTAAGCCAGTTTATAGGATTTATTCTTGTTATGGATGAGTAGAATTTTCCACCTGTTGAACTCATTGCAGAAACCGATTTGATCTCATTTGGAAACATTGATAGCCACTGAATTGCTATCATACCACCCAAAGAAAGGCCGATGATATGGAGTCCTTGGGAAAGGTGATCGGGATGAATTTGATTTCTAAGAAAATTGACGTGTTGAGAAATACTTAATGGGGTTTTTGAACTTGAATTGTTGCCAGTTCCAGGTAAATCAACTATGAGAATTTCTATGTCGCTATTGAATTCATCGGGAAAGTCCAACCAATATCTTGAATCACTGTTTATTCCTCTTAGTAAGAGTATTGGTGATTTGAGATTGGACATATTACTCTTATTCTATCCATTCATAGTTTCTTTGGCCTTCAAGTTGCCCTTCTCTTCCAATTCCGACTAGTGCGAACTCTCCATTGGGTTTGACAACGGATCTTTTTCTTTTTCCCTTATGTAATGCCTCATAAACGGTTTTGTTTATTGGGGTTCTAGTGGATAATCTTTCAAAAAGATGGAATCTAGATGCAATTTCTCGCCAACTTTCTTGAACTATGCCTTCGAATACTTTTGCCTTAGCTCCTGAACCGTAGCCGCAAAGTCCAATCGATTTACCTGACATCTCAGTATTATCATTGTAATCTGATTCCATAGATGACATCAGTGCAAGGAATATGGATCCTGTATACTGATTTCCTATTTGACTTGAAGCTCTTTGAGTTTTTTCGATTCTTTCGTTTACAAAATCTCTGAATAATTCAGTTTTAGAAATTAAACGTCTGTATTTATCATTCTCTTTCTCGAATTGACTGATTCCCTCTGGGCTGTCTGGAAATTTTTCTGGCAAAGGTTCGCTTCCAATTTCCTTAGTTATTTCTTCCCATATTGGCAGGTGCCTTCTGTCGTGTCTGAAAACATCGGGAAACATTCTTTTTGCTTGGAATGCATACGGCAGATGGACGATAATTCTCTGCCATTGGTTTGTAAGAATTTGATCTTTCTTTGGATCATATCTTCCCTCATAAATAGCCTTTCTTCTGAAGTCAATGAAAGCCTGTTTGACTGATTCAGAATAACATCTATTTGAGTATTGACCATCAAAGACTGGCGTATCCTTGTGAATCATTAACTTTTCATTTTCAAAAATTACTGAATTCTTCTTATTGGATCTTGGTAAGTACTTGAGTATTTTCTCAGCTAGATTTGATTTTATTCTTTCACCGGACTCACGTGCAACATCTAGAACATTTTCCACTACTGTTCGAGTATCAACCTCCCTTCGTGGCTTGAAAAAATCGTGTACCGGCATTGTTGAAACGCCCCAAATATCTGGAATTACCAATAATCTAGGATTGTGTCTTATCAGAATTGCCCCCCCTCCGGCACCCTGTGTATATTCTCCGGATGATCCTAGGTCATATTTGGCATTATCAGCGAAAACTACTATGCCAATTCTTTCTCTTTCTTCGCCACCTCTAGCTACCCAATCAAGAGTATTATGCATCGCATCTACTGCTCCTATGCATGCAAAGGTTAAATCGATAACGTCGCAATTACGAAAACAATTCTCTCCATGATTTCCGGAATATCTTTGCTCAAGCATATCCATGATGTAAGTAGCAGTTGGTTTTGCCCCATCTAATGCAGATTCTGTACCTAAATATATCCTTCCTATGGATTTTGGAGAAATTCCGTTTCTATCAATTAATCTTGATACTGCATTTGCACCCATAGTAGCTGTATCTTCATGGACATCGGGAATTGCCATAGCCGATAGCCCTAGTCCTTTATTCAATTTACCAAAATCCGCCCCTCTAAATTTTGCAAAATCCTGCATATCAAAGTAAAGTCTTGGAAAATGAAGGGCAATGTCATCTATTCCTACTTCTGACATTTTTAGTCACTCCCAACCTTCGAGAATTATCATACATTATGAGTGCTATGGAAAATATGTAATAATTTAGTACTATTACTGGCCCTTGGTTATTGGCCAGTAATATCTTCCATAGACTTCAAAAGATCCGATTTATGTGAAAAGTGTTCTTGAATTGGACCTAGTATTGAGGCCAAAGATGAGCTAATAGCCATCTTTGCGTCAAATGGATGGATTTCCCCCTCATCAATCGCTTTCATGAATGAATCGATATCTAGCCATTCAGAGGGATCTCCATATTTTGGATTGGGAGTTACAATTATTTTTCCTAACTGCGGCAATACAATATGTCTGGCTATTTCAAAAATCGGTGAATTGTGATTACCGATTTCTAAAAATGCTTTCTTTAATTTTTTATTGAGTAATTCGATATCATCGTGCACCAATATTGCATTGCTTGGATTTGATTTGGACATTTTGTGGTCAAACGAATCCATCCTACCTGTTGATCCCTTTAATCCTGATAGCATTGGAGTATGGATGCACGTTGGCTTAATCCAGTCATTTTTATCTGCAACTTCTCGCATGTACATGTGTGCCTTTCTCTGATCCATTCCACCCATTGCGATGTCTATTTTTAGTTCGAAGATATCGGCGGCTTGTAATGCTGGATAGTAGAAAGCAGACAAGTCATGTTCTGAAGAGTCTTCATCCCTGCCCATAATGCTGAAAGTCCTTCTCACTCTTGAAAGACTCATATTTTTAGAGCATCGTAATACCCTTTCCCAGTACTTTCCAGAATCCATAATTTCTGAAGCTGTGATGAATTTTAGTTGACCCGGGCCATCTCCCTCAATTGGATTACTTAGAGCAATTCGGAATACTTCCTTCATGTAATCAGATGCTAAAGTTATTTTTTTCATGTCCCTATCGAATTTGTCATTAACCCATGCATGCCAATCAGCCAATAAGATAATTACATTGACATCTTCATTCAGAAGTTTTTTGATTGTTTCTGAAAGAATAATCCATCCAAGATGTGCCTTCCCGCTAGGCTCTAAACCTATGTATGCGGAAATTTGACTATCTCCTGAATGGCTGGGATTTCCATTTAAGATTGATATAATGTGATCGAGTCCAATAACTTCTTCACAACCGGAAAACATTCTATCTACTTGGGCACGTTGTGAATTATCTAATGATGAGAGTGGATTACTCTCTGACATTTTATCACCATTAATTGAAAAGTTTGTTTAGCTTTTCGCCTCTACTTGCAGCCTTTGTGTTTTCATTGGCATCAAGTAGCATTTCTATCTCGGAAATTAATTCTTTTGCTTGTAATGTAATCTCTTCTGATAATGAGTCGGACATTGACATGAAATGATTGGCGGATGAGATGGCTGATTTGGCTTTAGATGCCTTTTTTGCCCATTCTTTTGCCTTGTCTCCTCTTTGTTTGGCATTATATCCTGTTGATTCATCGAGGAAGTTGGTCCATCTTTTTCTTGCATCCATTGCTGCTTTGACTTCATCGGGATTATCAAAATTGGGTGGTACGTTTGTTACATCGACAATTAATGCTCCATCTTTGAATCTAGCATCTATTGATGTCATAATTCCATGGGATCCCTGGAATGAGTCTTCAGATAACATTTCCACATTGTCAAAAAATTTCTTCGCTAATTCTGAAAGACCCCCATTTTTTTCTATCTCTTTTATCAATCCACGCTTGACGTCGAACCTCTCCATGCATCTGCGGGGAGAGTAATACACTTGAATGCTGTCAGAGAAAAATAGTTATGAAATAGTACAATTGCTAAACACTCGAACGGTTCCGTCACAATATGTCCGGACGGGGGAAGTGTTGGGTTGTCTTATTTTCATTCATATTATTTCAGGCTCCAATCATTCTTGGGGAATCCGCGGTAGAATTAGGTAAAGTTATCTCCCTTAATGACTCTGATATTGGATTAGAAAATGCAATAAAATCAAACGATGGAAAAATAGTTTTGGCATTTGGAATTGGTGATGCCATCTACAAAATTAATTCCACCAATCCCGAGGATTTTGATGAAATATCATGGAATGGAAGCGATAATTTACTTGATGCGGATTTTCATCCTTCTGATAATACTGCACTTATTGTAGGAGAAAATGGAATTGTTTTGAGATTTTCAAGATCTGGAAATAACATTTCTGATGCAGGGGGTCGAATTTTTTTCGGGCAAACTGAATTGAAGGCCATTTCTTGGAATGCTGATGGTTCTTGGTCTTACATTGGAGGGGAAGATGGGTGGCTATGGAGGGCTAGAGGTGAAGAAAATGGTGGAATGGATGTAATTCCTATAGAAGATAGGAGAGTTAGTGACATTACAGGAATAGATTGCATTAGGGAGAGGAATATTTGTGTATTTTCAACTAATTCTGATGGAATAGGTATTATTGACGATAGTCATCAAGTTACTTGGATAGGCGGAAATGGATATCCGTGGAAAGGAGTCGTTTGTCCAATTAATTCTGATTACTCATGTGTAGCCATTTCTGACGAGAAGAATATAGCGACAATAAAAATTAATATTTACACTGTTGGAGATTCGACTATGGAAATAGTACAACTTTTGGAATTAGAAGGTATGTTCACTGATATTTTCTATTTTGAAGGTAGTAAGTCATTAATTTCATTGGTGCCTTTCTCGATTATTGAGCATGACTTGGAAGAAGAAAGATCATTTCCTTGGTTAAATAATTCAGATGTCTCGGCATTTAATTTGGAAATCTCTAGTCAATTTATCATCCATAGTTGGTCTAACGGAGAAAGTGATGGATGGATTATGACAAGTTCGGGAAATATAATACAATTCAGTCCAATTTCCTCGCAAGAAGAACGGAAATTATTAGATGAAATATTTTCAGTTATTATTGTTGGAATTGCAGCTGCAATTTTAGTTAGCTCTTATGCAATCAGTTATCCTAAAATAAAAGAGTGGTATGTTCATAGATTTGAAAATAATAATTAAAATTTTAAAGAAAATAATATATTTTTTGACCGGGCTTAGTGCATAATTTCATGAATGTCATGCTCTGAGGTCTGAGTGATAGCATGGCGTATACAGGATTAGACTTCTATGGCATTGAAGATCTTCTGACAGAAGAAGAATTGATGATTAGAGATATGGTTAGAGACTGGGTAGAGAAAGAAATAATTCCTAACATCGAAGAGGCTTGCAGAAATGGAGTATTTCCGGACAAGTGGAGAGAAGATCTGGGCAATATGGGAGTCCTTGGAGCGCCACTAAAGGGATATGGTTGCCCAGGGCTATCATACACTGCATATGGATTAATTTGCCAAGAATTGGAGCGAGGAGATAGTGGAGTGAGATCTTTTGCTAGCGTTCAAGGCTCATTAGCTATGTACCCTATCTGGGATTTTGGTAGTGAAGAGCAGAAGAATCACTATCTCCCAAAAATGGCAAAGGGTGAGTTAATTGGATGTTTTGGATTGACTGAACCCGATTATGGATCTAATCCTGGAGATATGATAACTAGAGCTAAAGAAGAAGGAGATTATTATGTCCTTAATGGGGCTAAGATGTGGATTACTAATGGTACGATAGCGGATTTGGCAGTAGTATGGGCTAAATTAGAAGGAGAAATTAGGGGATTTATTGTTGAGAATGGAGATCCTGGATTTTCTGCACCTGAAATGAAAGGGAAGCACTCACTTAAGGCCAGCATAACTAGTGAATTAGTACTGCAAGATTGTAAAATTCCTAAAGATAGGATTCTTCCCGGGGTGAAGGGTTTAAGGGGCCCTTTTAGTTGTTTAAACAACGCTAGATTTGGGATTTCTTGGGGGGCAGTAGGCTCTGCCCAGGCATGTTTCCACTCAGCTAAAGAATATGCAATGAGTAGAATTCAATTCGATAATCCCATTGCTTCATATCAATTAGTACAAAATAAATTAGCATGGATGTTGAGGGAAATCACCAAGGCTCAGTTATTAGCTTATCATGTTGGAAAGAAGAAAGATGACGGTAACTGGATTCCAGAACAAATATCACTTGCAAAGATGAATAATGTAGATATAGCGTTAGAGATAGCAAGAATGGCCAGAGATATTCACGGGGCTAATGGAATTTTAGATGAGTATCCAATAATGAGGCATATGGCCAATTTAGAGTCAGTTAAGACTTATGAAGGAACGCATGATATTCATAACTTAATTATAGGTAGATACATTACTGGAATACAAGCATTTACTAGAACTTTGTAGAAATAATTCAAAACTCTCTCGCAGAATCTTGATAGGTGTGAAAGTGTCCGGGCAATTATGTCAATTGCTGTGTTATTGAAGCAGGTACCTGATACAACTTCTAAAATATCTTTTTCGGGAAGTGCAGTTGACCTAAGTGCAGTAACTAAGTGGTCAATTAGTCCTTATGACGAATATGCGTTAGAGTCAGCTCTTAAGCTTAAGTCGGAGGGATTGGGCGATATTATTGCGATTACATGTGGACCTAGTAGATCATCAAAAATTCTGACTGATGCAGCAGCCGTTGGTGCTGATTCTTTGGTTCATATATTGGTTGAAGATTTAATTCATGATAGTAGAAACATACAGAAATTATTATCATCCGCATTGAATAGATTGAATTGTCAAATAATATTGTGTGGTAAGCAAGCTGCCGATACCAATAGTGGATCCACTGGTCCGGGCATAGCTAGCTTAATGGAGATTACTTGTGTATCAATGGTTTCGGAAATTAAGATAGATGGAGACGATCTGATTGCAATGAGAAATGGTCCAAATGGTCAAGAAGAAATTCAGGCATCGAAACCTTGTCTTTTCACCTTCGACAAAGGTACTGAAGAACTTAGAAGGCCCAATGTTAGAGGAATTATGATGGCTAAAAAGAAGAGTATAGAAACTTTGACTCCTTCGGATTTAAGTGTAGAATTATTGAACTCTTCAGTAAAATTTGATTCTCAGATTTCTCCGCCGGAAAAACCACCTGGGCAGAAATTCCAAGGGGCTGATTCGGTAGCATCAGTAGTTCAAAAGTTGCGAGAAGAGGCGAATGTAATTTAGGTGATAATATGGAAATTTCAATTATTGCAGAAAATATAGGAGGGTCACTAAATCCGGTTACGGCTCAAATTGTTAGTGTGGCGAAAATATTGGATGGAGAAGTAACGGTAGTTTGCCCTGGTGGATTTGGAGTCGAAGAAGCAGCAAAAATTTCTGGAGTTAGTAAAGTAGTTTCCGTGGAGGGGGATTGTTTCGCTAATTTTGATGGTATGGCATGGTCTCAAGCAATTAATTCTGCAGTAACAGGGGAGATATTACTGTCATCTTCATCTAATTTTGGTAGAGAAATAATGGCAATTATTGCTGCAATGAGGGATATTCCAATAATTCAGGACATTACTGACTTATCTGCAGATATGGCAATTACCAGGCCTATATTATCCGGAAAAGCTATTGAAAAATTAGAAATTGGTGGATCTTGTTGTTTAACGATTAGGGCGAACGTATTCGCTGCTGCGGGCAATGACGGGGATGCCGATATCAAGACAATTAATCATACTTCAAACGTTGGAATTTCGGTGAAAGAAGCGATTGCTAAGGCTGATGAAAAATTAGATGTTTCCGAGGCAGAAATTATAATTTCTGGTGGAAGGGGTATGGGAGATCCAGATAATTTTTCTTATTTATATGAAATTTCGGAGATTATAGGTGCTGCTGTTGGAGCTAGCAGAGCAGCTGTGGATACATGGGAACAAATTCCACATAGTATGCAAGTCGGACAGACTGGTAAGACGGTGACTCCCAAATTGTACATTGCCGTCGGAATCAGTGGGGCGATTCAACACCTAGCGGGAATGAGGACTAGTAAGTACATTGTTGCAATAAATAAGGATCCTGAAGCGCCTATTTTCGGAGTTGCGGATTATGGAATTGTTTCAAGTTGGGAAGATGCATTGCCACTACTCAAAACAGAGTTGGAAAAATTAGTATTAGATTGAATGAGTAGCTTTTGCATTATCGCTTCTCTTCTCCTCAATTTTTTGGAGATATTCTTCGGATATTCCGCCGGTAACATAAACTCCATCAAAACATGAACAATCAAAGTTTACTGGTGAATTCGTACCTTTTTCTGTGCATGATTTAATTAAATCTGGAATCTCCTGATAAAATAATTGATCCGCCCCAATTTCTTCACAAATTTCATCAATTTCTCTTCCAAATGCTACATACTCGGAGCGAGCTGGCATATCTATTCCATACACATTCGGATGAATAATTGGTGGAGATGATGATGCAAATAATACTCGTTTTGCTCCAGCATCCCTAGCCATCTGAACTATTCTTTTTGAGGTATTTCCTCTAACAATGCTATCATCTACAATTAATACTGTCTTATCATAGAATTCATTTTCGATAGTATTGAGTTTTTTTCTTACTGAGTCTTTTCTGATTCGTTGACCGGGCATAATAAAAGTCCTTCCGATATATCTATTTTTAACGAAACCCTCTCTATAGGGAATTTCTAGAAAATCTGCGAGGCCGATTGCTGCTATTCTTCCACTATCTGGAACAGGTATAACTGCCTCAATTCCATGATTAGGAATTTTGCGTAATATCTGTTTTGCTAGTTCCCTTCCGAGTTTTATCCTTGATGAATGAACAGAAATTCCATCAATTACTGAATCTGGTCTTGCAAAGTATACTTGCTCAAATATGCAAGGAGTGAGTCGTGGTTTAGGGTGGCAAATTCGAGTATTTATTGAACCGTCATTTCGAATAATTATTGCTTCACCTGGTCCTATATCTCTTTCTGGTTCAAAACCAAGGGCCTTACAAGCAACACTTTCTGATGCGATGATCCTTTCTGCAAAGTTAGAATAATTATTGACACCTAAGAATAATGGCCTAATTCCATTTGGATCTCTGAATGCTATCACTCCCCATCCAGTAATCATACCAACTACACTGTAGCTTCCCTCTAATCTCATCATAGTACGTTCAATTGCCCTGAATACATCATCATCTGATAATTGGTCATTAGCATCGATTTTTCCAGATACTGATCTTTGTAATTCAGCGGCAAATAGATTCATCAATGCCTCTGAATCAGAACTTGTATTAATTCGCCTATAATCATATTCTAGTAATCCAGAAATTATCTCTTCGGTATTGTTGATATTTCCATTGTGCGAAAGGCTAATTCCAAATGGGGAATTTGTGTAAAAAGGTTGAGCTTCTGCAACAGAGTCGGAACCTGCAGTAGGATAACGAACATGCCCAATTCCCATATTTCCCTTCAATTTACTCATGTGGCGAGTTTGGAAGACATCTCGAACTAGGCCATTTGCCCTTCTGTGAAAAATGTAGTCATCATTACTGGTAATTATTCCAGCTGCATCTTGACCTCTATGTTGTAGAACCAACAATCCATCATAGAGTGAAGTGGCGACATTATTTTCTGGATTTCCGACAATTCCGATGATTCCGCACATCGGCTATCATCCCTACGAGTGAAATCTAGGACTTAGAGTTTCATATTCCAATCTTACTTTTTCTGCCACATGGAACGATTTCTCTTATTCCAACCATATTTTCTCAATTTTGATGTCGCGCCGTATCCGCAACTAGCGCATTGCCCCTTCTGCTTGTGATATGAATGACGTCCGCAACGCCTACATCTGATATGGGTTGATTTCTGTTTTTTTCCCATACTTGGAGTTCCCTTTGACATCTAGAATCACCTTAGAACGTCGCGCCCACCGAACTTTTTGTTAAGAGTGTTGTCATGAAAAAGGATTTATAAATTTTCAATTTTGCTTTGTTATTTAATTATTTCAAGATGATTTGGATCTGATTTTTTGAATGATATTTTGAAGAAATTGTAGGTGAAAAATGCTAGAATAATTGGGAGAATAGAAATGATAACTATTACAGAGTTAGAGACTGCTTCCCTCAAAGAAAATATGGAGTTTGAATCTAAACTTGGAGTTAAGAGAAAAACTCCTGCTAATACTCCTATTACTGATGTAATAAGGGGAATGCTGGCCCTATGGTATGGATTTATTGTACAAATCAGATGTATAATAAAAAATGTGGAAGAAATTATTAGGCCACCTGAAAAATATGTAATTGCCAAAGCTATATCAAAACCCATCATCATCACCTTTAATTTCAATATGCCTGGATAATATATTTCTTACCAATGAAGATTCGGAGTCCGTCAATGGAGTGGAGAAATTCGAAATGTTTGTTACTCTCTCGGCTGCAATTATTCCAATGATAAATATAGCAAATGAAACGAGAACTCCAATGAAAAATCCGATAAATTCCAGTTTTAAATAATAGTGTGGCAATGAAGAATTAGAAATTACATAAATCCATGAAAATAGAATAAGAATCCATCCAGTAATCAAATAAGACCTATTGATCTTTAGATATACTGGAGCGCCATGTAAAATTAGATAGCCCCCGACTATTGAAGGAATTAACCAGGGCAGTAGATTTATTATTTCCTCGTGGATTATCAATTCTGGTTCGGGAACTTTGGCAGGAATTAGGACAAGAGTAATCAATCCAATTGTTGCTATTGATGAGCCGAACTTACTTCGGAAAAAGGCGGGCCCAGTTCTATGTAAGCAGAGTCCGGATAATGCGATAATCAAGCCGGCCCAAACCTGTATTGCATACACTTCCATGGGTGCCGGTAACAGACCAGCCTCATGTTATTTTTCCTATTTTTGATGTAATTTTGTCAAAATGCGTCCTTGACATAGTTCATAAATGGGTCATTGTTGGCTCGCGGCGCACAAGATGCTTAAGGTGATGTTATGGTAAAGATGCCTCGTAAAATTATGCGCTACAGTCCAGCTGCTGGAAAGCACACTGAACATACTGTAGAGAGAGTAAAGAAGCGTCGTGCTAGTGAATTAAAATGGGGACAAAGAAGATTTAGAAAGGTCACCTCAGGATATAGGGGTTTTCCTAGACCAAAGCCTTCTGGAGAGAAGCCTACAAAAAGAGTTAATTTAGTATTCAGATGTTCAGAGACGGGTAAAGCGCATTCACCCAAAGGGAAGAGAGCGAGGAAATTTGAACTGGTAGATAAGTGATATTATGAGTGGCAAATTTTTGAAAGTAGCATGTCGAGATTGTGGAAATGAATCTACGATTTTTGATAGAGCATCGACTATCATTTCTTGTTCAATTTGTGGTTCAACTCTCGCTGAGCCTTCAAGTGGCATGGTTGAACTTACAGGATGCAATGTAGTAGAAATCCTAAGTTAGAAAGAGGCGAAACTTTGGCTGATGAAATTAGTGATTGGCCAGAAGAAGGGGAATTATTGGTTTGCTCGGTGAAGAGTGTAAAGGAAAATGGCGCATATCTGGCATTAGATTCTTATCCTGGAAAAGAGGGTTTTGTTTTCATTGGAGAAATTGCAACGGGCTGGGTCAGAAATATACGAAATCATGTAAGGGAAGGTCAAAAAGTAGTTGCTAAAGTAATTGGCATTAAAATCAGTCAAGAGAGTATTAGCCTATCTCTTAAGGCCGTATCTGAAGAGAGAAAAAGAGAAACTCAGCAATCATGGAAAAATGAGCAAAGGGCAGTACAAATAATGAAAGTAGCTTCCGAAAGAATTGGATGGGATAAAGAAAAAACAGAAATTATTTCTGAAGAGATGATTGAAAATTTTGGCTCCCTATATGGTGCATTAGAAGAGTGTGCAATCAGTGAGACCGCCCTTTCTGATTCTGGATTTACTGGAAAATGGATAGAAATCATTACGGAATTGGCCGTAGAAAATATCATCCCTCCCTTCGTAGAGATTAGAGGCATTTATGACATTAGGGTTTGGGGTGCAGAAGGGATCAATGAAATAAAAAAACTATTAATTGAAGTAGAGAAGTGCGCATCGGGAATAGAGGATGTAACTTTAACCTGCCATTATGATGGCGCTCCTAATTATAGGATTGATATTAGAGCTCCCGACTATGCAACGGCAGAATCCATTTGGGAAAAGGCTAGCAGTGTGGCAAACAAAAATATCAAGACGGTGGAAGGAACATTGTCCATAGAAAGGCTATGATTAACATTTTTTCTCCCATTAATTCATGTACCGAATTTATTCATCACCACTAGATAGCATGGCAAGGACTAGGCTCAAACGTTGCATTGAATGTAAGAAATTTGGACTTAAAGATAAATGCCAGGACTGTGGAAAATCTACGGAAGTAGTGGCTCCTTTGAAATATTCACCAGAAGATTCCCAAGGAACTAGGAGGAGGAAACGACTTAATGCGGGGAGTCAAGAATGGGTCGAATCATTGCCATCCATAAAGGGAGAGGATTCAGATGAATAGGACACAAATACATTGGAAAGGTGAATCAGGATTCCCTCCTCACATTGCAATGATTGAAGCCGTACCGGGAGTAGGTAATGTAGGTAAATTAGTAATTGATGGACTCAAAGAAAAATATTCTTCAACATGTTTGGGATGGTTAATTCATCCTGATTTTCCCCCTCATGCAAGTTTAGATAAAGACGGATTGATATCTCCACCGGGGATGGAAATATGCTCAGTCATACTTACGACAGGTGAGAATATTATCACAATTTCCGGTAGAATGCAACCCCTAACTGCGGCTGGACAATTTGAGGTTTCTGAGGCGATTTTGAAATTAGCTGTTGATGAAAATGTTCCACAATTACTAGTCTTGGCTGGCTTATCTGCAGAAATAGAGGAACGAAGTGTGCATGTCATTTGCTCTGAAGCAGAAATTAGAAAGGGGCTAGAATCCAATGGTATTATTGTTTCTAGAGAAAAACCAGATGGCGGGATGATAGGGGTGTCGGGAATGGTTTTATCGTTATCAAATATTCATGGAGTAGCTGCAATTGGGATAGTAGCAGATACCATAGGGACGAGTGCAGATTTCTTAGCCGCAGAAAGATTATCTAAATGGATAGAGAATTCTTTGAATATTCCACTTAATTTAGATTTAGATACTACTGAAATAACTGCTAAGAAATTATTGCAATCAATGAATCCAGAATTTATAATTAGTGATTATTTAGGGGATGATAATGAAGTCGCGGGAGACTTTTATGTCTAATTTGCCACTAAAATTTCTTTTGCTATCTTTGGCATTTCTAAATCGGATAGTTTGAATGCTTGCTCTACGGATGAGAAATTTGTATTTTGTTTGTTTGAAATTTTGGCTCTAGTTGAAATTATCTTCCAAGAACCTTTACTTCCAACTCCGGGAATTGCTTCTAGTTGCTTCTGAGAGGCTAAATTGATGTTGAGGCCAATTTCTATTCCGGAGATACTTCTCATTCCATGACCGGTTACGATGACATCGGAATTAGTTTCTAGAGGGATCCTATAAGGGACTCCTATTAATATCGGATAAGCACCAATTTGTCTACCAAAAGTAATTCCTGGATCTCCATGAGTTTTTTCGTCCCAATAGTTAGGATTCGAAGATTGGTCGGGAATACGAATCCTATTTCCTTGTGATTCCCAATGTACGTCTTTCAGAAATGCCCCTTTTGGAAACATTTCTTTCAGGAGTGGATTGTCAATTTGCTGTCTTACTTGTTTTTTGAAATCATGGAATTCTTTTGCTGAGATTTCTTGGAATCCTAATCCTTCTACTTGGCGAATATTGATTCTTCTAACCCAAAGTCCTTCATCTTTGATATCCCGTAGTAAATCTAGATTCATTTTGTAGCTCCTAGAACTTTCGCCGTTCAAGCCCGCAATGAAATTGAGGCCTGGGAGAAGTTTTGGAAGTCCCCTTTCGCCTTTTTCTCTACCATACTTATTGATTAATCTGATTGCGGATTTGAGTTGTTTGGGGTCACAATTAAGCCAATTCATTTCATGCACTTTTGGATCTGCTGATTCCAAGCCGAATGAAAGAATGGCTCCATCCGATAGTGTATCAGTCAGAATTTTGGTGATTTCCTCGGATGGTTCAATATTCTCGGAAATTATTGATGGATTTCCATTATCTACGTGAAGAATAGAAAGTCTCTCATCATTTCTGACTCCATACAATATCTCTGAAATGGGCTCAGGATTTGGTATTGGATATTCAAGTTCCTTTACTCCTTCTGCCTGATAGGAAAAGATATCTGTCGCCCCTCCAATTCTAACATTTCTTACACCAGAATCTAGTGCTGAAGTGATTTCTGAAATTACTTCATCAGGAGATCTCCAAATGGGAATTCCTTTTTTTGGTTCTATACAAAATTTGCACCCTCTCTTAAATCTGACACAACCTTGGTATAATTCGACCTCATAAACGAGTGGCCCAGGAAATCCATTTGGTGATATTAAGTCGGGATGTGTAGTGACAGCTTTAGATCTAGAACCTGCAATGGACCAATTACTCCACTCTTCTGAAGTTCTTTTCTGATTTTTCCAACTACCAGAATTAAGATAATGATTTAGAGTAGCATCGGTATCTTGAACTGCGCAAAAGAGATTTTTGGATAATGGAGACCATCCGCCATACCTCCAATTCCTTATTGCCCATCCGCCGCATAATATGGGTAATTCCTCAGGGAAAAGGGATATTATGTCGTCTAATTCCTTTCTACTGATAGGAGTTCCTCGAATATATTTTCCTGGAACTACTGCTCCGGCTAAAATAACAATTCCCTCTAAATCTGAAAAATCTTGCCTGATTCTTTTTCTGCGTTCATCAGGATTATTGAAAATTTTGTACTTTATTCTCCATTTATCAATTGTAAGATAATTGTATTCAATTTTTCTTGATTCGAGTACTCCGCAAATATATCTTACATGGAAACCTAAATAATTAGGGACGCCAAATGCTGCAGGTTCATCTTCATACCCATCAATCACAAGCCAAGCACCCATATTTCCACCCCGTTGAGTATTTGGCCTTCGCGGCTTCGCTTATTATCGGTTTCTTCGAGAATTGGGGTCTGATTCTTTAACGGAAATTTTTCTCCCTTTCAAATTGTGTCCGTTGATTTCGCGTATAGCCTTATTGGCATCACTCTTCTTAGAGAAAGTAACAAATGCAAATCCTTTCGACTTTTTTGTCTCACGATCTGTTGCCAAGTGCACATCTTTCAACTTACCGAACTTAGAAAATAATTTTCTTATTTCTTCCTCTGAAACTTCGTATGAAATTCCACCTACAAATAATTTTATACCCATTGTTTTTTGAAGTTTTTCTCTTGCGGAATTAAGTTTTTCTCTTTCTTTAGATAGTTCATTCTTGCTAGCACTTCCTGATTGGATTTTTGACATGCAGTCTCTACATCGTAGAGGTTTTCCAGGAGTTGGTTCAAATGGTACCTCGGTCGAATCTCCGCATAAAGTACATTTTGCAGAATACATCTTCCTCCTATTTCTTGGACCTTTTGTGGAGTTTCTAGAATTAGTATTAATTGGAGAATGGTGAATTAAACCTCTCCTAAAATCGGCAACCGGAGATAGATAGGGGCGAGATCCTTCGTGCCCGAGAATCGACTCTGCATCTTTAGACCACCTCTCACCTTCTCGATTTAACTTGTGTAATTGAGATTTTTTTGGTATTATGAAGCCCATGCCGAATCCCGAAGAAAGAGCTCTGAATCCAGAATAATTACATCTAGTGCATGAGACATTGAAATCAATTTTTTCGTCATTTGACACTAATTCTTTACCGCAAGGAGGGCACTGTGCGTGAAGAACTCCTAGACTTTTACTTCCTTTCATTGAAGCCTTGATAATTGGTTTGTCTTGTGTAATTTTTACTCTGACTATGTCCCTAATCCTTACTGCATCTCCTGCAGAAGGGATAAATCGATCAACTATCTCAGAAACGAAAATGTCGGCAGATAATCCCTCGGCTGGTAGTGATCTATGGCCATTCTCTTTATTTTCGATGTGTAAAAGCTTGATTTCGGCAACTTTTTCTGAAATTCTAGAAACTTCGCCAATTGCAATGTCTCCTATTTCTGGAATTAGGGGGGATTCGGCATTTGAAGCAATAGAAATTTTACTACCATTGGAAATTATTTTTCCTGCAATCATTGCAATTGGTCCCTTGTCAGTAATCTTCACTCCTGAGCCAAACTCTAGACTGGAGTTTTCAATTGCATCTCCGGGGGTCACATAATCATCAACCGATGCAGTCATTGAATCGGCGGAAGCAGTTTGCCATATCAACGGTCCGGATTATTTGATAGGATAGGGGGCATCAACCTCCATATGCCAGCATTAGTTGTTGATTTGGGTGTTTTGTGATGCTCATAAGAAGCAGGAAGTGGAAACTGAACCTCTCTATATCTTTGTGTAGACCAATTAGATTCATTGAGTATTTTCTCGAAATGTTTTGACTTTGAGCTGTGCATTAAGTGAGTTCGGCTATTTAGATTTAATATTGCCTGCAAAAATGGCCTGTCTGCTTGATGATTTTGA
>Ga0115011_10000786_pt1 | contig 24182 bp, 21 predicted proteins | sample TroAtlMetagenome_2_FD_88705 | JGI IMG/M metagenome (GOLD analysis project Ga0115011, IMG submission 88705) | Marine eukaryotic phytoplankton communities from Atlantic Ocean - Tropical Atlantic ANT8 Metagenome | ecosystem: Environmental > Aquatic > Marine > Oceanic | place: Tropical Atlantic...
ACTCATGTTTGCTTTATCGCCAAACATTTCGTCTGCTTTTTTGTCACCTGCTGATCCCATTTCAATAGTTTGCAACATATTTTGATATTCTGATTTTGTATTCATTTGTGCTTGATATTCTTCTTCAGGTGCGTTAGGATGTTTAACCATAATCATCGCCGGAGACATTCTCATATAGTCTGCTAGATACTCTTTGATTTCTCTTGGTGATGCTGGATAGTTTGTTGTTAATTCAAAAATGTGTACTTCTTGATTCTTTAACATTGGAAAATCTAAAGGATGTTCTTGTATAGGTGTTTTTTTACCTGCTGATAATTTTGCTACTTCGTATTTTGCTAAAGCCTGTTCCATACGAGAACCAAAGTCGTCTGCTATATCGCCTGCAACTTTAATTCTGTACTCGTATTGCTTCGTTGATTCTGTTAGATATTGTCCGAATGTGCTCATAATATAATATTTAGCCTTTTTTCAATAGTTTCTTCATTAATTCGTTACGGTCAGATATGATCATACCCTCCGATTCTACAGGTTCCGGCCCTGTATCACCGTCTTTGTCCAGTTTTGCTTTCTTCAGTTGTAATTCAACCATTTTCAGTTTCTTATCTATCTTGCTAGATTTAGCATCAATGGCATTACGTAACATAGTACTTGCTACTTCAAATATACGTCCTGAATAACGAGAGTCAACATTCATTCCTAAGTCCATTAAATTCTTATACGAATCTTCTGCTTCTCCGGCCAACTTATCTAATTCTAAATCAGATAGTTCTCCTAGTCCTTTTACTGCTGGCAATGACGAAGAAATCTTATCAAATTCTTTATAAGTTTTTTCAAGTGCAGATGCAGTTTGAGGATCTACATTTTTAGGTGCAGAATGTGAAGTTCCGTTATTTTTAGACTCTTTAACTTTTTCTTTTTCATCAACTTTTGCAAATGCTTCTTTAACATTTGGTAAATTGAGTATGTCTTCTAATTTCTTTGTCATTGCAATTATTTACGATTACCATTGTGGAATAATTGTTCTTCTGAAACCACTCTAAACGTAACTTTGTTCTGTTTAGCATAGGCGTTAGCGGCTTCCCACTTTGCAGTATTCACTACTACTTGCATCTGTTTTCCTCTACTTTTACCTGCTTTTTCCATTGATGATTGTGCCGCGGGTTTTACTTCGATTATTTCTGCGTGTTTACGTCCGTTTTTGTCTATGTAAACAATAAAAAAATCCGGTACATAAATTGTATACTTTCCAGATATAGGATGTCTGTAAGGAATTTTTATCGATTCACTTGCCCACTTTGCCACGTTAGGATGTTCGTCACATAATCTCATAAATGCTTGTTCCCACCCACTTCTATAGGTAGGTGTTTTAATTCCAATATATTTTTCTGGATTTTTGAGGCTATACTTTCCTCTTGCAAATCTCATAGCCATGACGCTATCCTACTATATTTCTAGATACAGAAGTTTTTGTTTTTTTAGTTTGTCTTGTTCCTAAACGACTAGATTTATATCTAGTAGAATTTAAAATCATTTGTGTTACTTCGGATAATTCAACTGGGTTTGCATTTCCTAATTTTTCAATAACTTGTTGCGGATTTACTTCATCAATCTTTGCTTGTCTTAAAATAATGTATGATAACTGTTCTGCTGAAGCACGTTCAAAACCTCTTTTAACAAAAAAAGCAATCGCTGTATCATAATCGCCAACGTTAAATTCAAAAGCACCTTCGTCTTCATGCGTTAATGTTTTCATAGTTTGTTTTAGTTTGTCTTCATCTGCAGACGGTAAATTTGAATAAAAATTATTTGCCATTATATACTTTGACTTTCTGTTGAGATAGATACATCAGAAGAGTTTCTATCAATTTTAATATATCCTTCGTTAACAAGTTTTGTAATGTTTGAAGTTGCTTTATTATTGTACACATTTTTTACACTATCAGATGAAGAAGCAAACTCGACATCACTTTCGGCAACTGTTAAACCTTTTCTGCTTCCAACATCTTTGTAATACATATTTGATGCAATTTGATTTTTTATATTAGGATTATTTGAAACAATGTCAAAACTTTCACTAGGTGTTAGATATACTTCTGTGTTTAGTGTATTGTTGTGTACAACTGTATTGTCATTATTGTTTCCGTCTATTAAACCTTTTGCCGCGGCAATGGTTGTTCCTGCTAATACTGCCGTTGTTGCCGCATTACCTATTGAAAAGTCTCCAATCGGGTTAGCAATAGTTCCAGCAGATTCTCCTATTTTTCCTATTTCGTCTTTTACTATTCCGCCTAGTTCTTCTTTTAATTTTCCTTTAACATTTTTTATTTTTCTAGCATTGTTGTATGTGTTAATTCCTTTTAGAATTGTACCTAATCCAACTCTACCATTTTGAACATCACCCATCACTGAGCCTATTCCGTCGACAATACCACCAGGTCCAAAAATAGAACTAGTGCCTCCACCTAAAACAGACAACGGTGATGGTGAATGATCGTAATGTAAACTAGCAAATCCTGGTACTCCACCGCCTTTAACTAGTCCTGTGTTATATAAAACTGTTTCATAAAAAACTTGCATTGTATTTTGTAATAATCCTTGGCCATCTGCTTGGTCTAATGTGTCATGTGCAAATGATCCAACAACAGGATTTATTAAACTGAAAGATGTAAATCTTTGTTTGTGTAAAACAAAAATATCAATACCTCTTAAAAAAGGTTTTTTTCTTTTTGTTGCAGTATCCATACCAAACTGTGTTGTAGTAAGTTTAGCATCGTATTGTGTATCTTTATTTTGAGTACGCATAGCAGGATTTGTAGTTATTGAATCTGCTATATGATGTTCGTAGTATGTTTTCCAGAATGCATTTACAGTATCAGCATTGTCATCGTGAAAAGTTACATTAACAGGTTCATAACCTATTCTTGTTGCAAGATACATTTTTTTATTATATTGAATTTTTTCATCAACGTTCATGTTATATTTTGGCAAATCAATTGCCTTAACTAACATATTCAATTCTAATTTTTCGTTATTAGAAAAAGGTTTTGATACACCCGTAACTCCCCAATCACAATCAAAAACAACATGGTAAAGATATTTGTGTTTTGGTGCTAATTTAAAATTATCATCAAAATATAATCTAGATGCGTGACGGTAATCCTTCATTCCTGGAAGGCCGTCTGAGAATCCTTTTAAAAAATTATTGATACTTGGCATACACTTGTATTTATAGTCACAAAAAAAGCGTCTATAAAGACGCTTTTTCCTTATTCGGGAGGCCGAATGTAATTTATAATGCTACTCTAATTCTATGCGACCGTTATTGACGATGCCGCTACACAGTCTGAACCTCTAACATCTATGTTATTTGGTCCTACTGCTGAACCCAAGTTTCTCACTCTTTGCTGAATATCAGCCGCGTTGTGATTCTTATCCATTACTATATGAATAACACCTGAGTTGTCATTAACAACGAAGTACATTAAAGGATTTAATTCTCCAATAATTTCTTCTACTGCTTCATTAACTGCGTCGTCTTCTGCTCTTAAATCTATGTTTGAGTTGGAGTTATTTTGTACAGTTAGTTTAAAACCATTTGCACCGTGACTGTAAAGAGTTCCTGCTGTTACTCCTAAACCAAATATTCTAGTTTGACCTGCCATTTTTTATACTCCTAACTTTATTGTCCACCACCAGTAGCAAGTGTACCAAGTGTTCTTGTTACAGCACTTCCAATTCCAGTACCTTGTGGTGTTTGTATTGCGTTGTCATATCTGATGTTCAACGTAATAGTTGCTGGATCTGAAGTGTTATATGCTAATGTGTTGTAGTTAACTGATTCAATGTATGCACCGTATAACTCAAATGTTTCTAAAACAGTTGGTTCTGATGCACCTTGTCCACCATCAAGAACTTCTGTTCTTGCAGTAAATTTATAATCAATACCTGATGCCGCACTCGCTTGTTCAAAGAAGTCAAATTGTTTCTGAATTTGTTCACCAACAAGTTTAGATACCGCATTGTTTACATCGTCTCTTAAATTCAATGTAATTGGGTTCCAAGTATGTTTACCTGCCATGTAAACTCTTGAGTTGTACACGTCTAAAGTAATTTGGTCAAAAGATAAATCTGGTCTTGTAACATCAACAACCTGTTTTGTTAGTTCGGATCTAGGTGTTGATACTCCAAAGTTTTCCAAAATAACTCTAAAACGATACTGTAATTTCGGCATTAACAGACCTTGTGACTGAGCACTTTGGTCGTTTGCTAAAGGTACTGTAAATTTTGATAATGTTGATATTGACATAGTTTCTCTCTCCTATTTATCTAAAAAATTAAGACCCTAATTTTCCGATTTCTCCTGTGTTTTTAATTCTTAATGGTATGTAAATAAATTCAACTGATTTAACTGGTTCAATTGCTATATCAACATACAATTCGTTTCTGTCTATTCTAGTTGCTGTGTTGTTTGTTTCATCACAAACTACTAGGAAGTCATAAACTGCTCTTTGGCCTGCTAGTTCTAGTAAGAATGATTCAATTGCTTGTTTAATTTCGTTTCTAGTAATTGTATCATTTGGTTCAAAAATAAACGGTTTACCAATTCTCTCTAATTGAGTTCTTAAGTAAACTGTTAATCTAGCAACATTTATTCTATCAAGTGCTGAAGTTGAACTTGCCGCAACTTTAGTTAAGTTACCGTAGTTCATAATTCCTGCGCCTGAGAAGAAAGTAATTGGATTGATTTTTGCTGTATGCATTGAATCTCTCATACCTTCTGATATTGCCATAGTTTGGAACTCGCCTTCTTTAGCGTCAATGTATCCAACTGCTGTTGCGTTGTCAACAATACCTCTTCTTGTACCTGCTGGTGCAAACCAAGGATATGCTAAATTGTCGTTGTTCGCTAATACTCTCATCATCATATGTGATGGTGGAACAATAATTGACTTACCTGCATTTGAAGTAGTTTTTCCTGATGGGTAAAACACTCCTAAGTATTCTGAACTTGAAACTAGACCGTCTTCGCCGTTGTCTGCCGCTCCAGCCGAGTTTGCTGACCAGTTGCTAACTTCAGTTGCTGAACCTTTTAATCTCATTGGAGTATCTCCAACTATAAAGCCAGTGTAACCTCTGTCTGCGTTTAGATTCAATAAGTTTGAAATTGCTTCTGGATATCCAGGACAAGCCATAACGTTGAATCCTCTTTGGTCTTCTCTAATTGCTTGGTTAGTATCAATTGTTGATTTAACTTGTGATACAATAACTTTTCTTTGTGCTTTTCTTCCAAAACAACCTGAACCGTCTGCGTTGATTGAGTTTTTAGAAACCCATCTGTCCGGGTGGTATGTAGAAACTGATTCGTTATTGTATCTAATGTTACCTAATCCAGTTGCTCCTGAACCTGGATACGCCGCAGTTGTAATATAACTGTTTTTGTATTCTTTAACATTGTAACCAGAACGTCTTGTGTTCCATAACAACATTGATTTAGGATATAATTTAGGATTTGGTGCATCTGGATCTAAGAAAGAATCGCTTAAAAGATCTTTAATTGAACTTGCTGTACCAACACCGCCTGCTGATGTAGTATCTGTTCTGTTAGCCGCTGTATGATATCTAGCGTCTGCAAAAACAATACCGCTTTCAGTTGTTTGGTCAGTGTTATCAACTAATTCAAAAGCAGGTCCAGTTGTTGTAACTGCTACACCTGATGTTGAATTTGTAATAGTTGCTGTTGTATTCCATCTGTAAAGTCTTGGATAGTTTTCTAAGTCTGAAGTGTCAATCCATAAGTCGTTGTCAACAAGTGCTGTACCATCTGATTGTTTAGTTGGTTCAACTGCTGAAAACTGTGGACCATTTGGATCAGTAGAAGCATAAACTTCTGCATAACCTTTCCAAGTTGTTCCGTTGTGTACCATGATGTCTGCATCTAAGTTTGTGTTGTACCATAAAGTACCTGCAACTGCTTCATTCGAAGGTTGACTTGATGCCGCTGTGTATGATAATCTTCTCCAGTTAGATCCAACAACTGCGTTGTTAGCCGATGAGTCTAATGCTTCACCAGTTGGTGCATCGTATAAGTTATCAACTAATGAAGTTGAACTTGCTGTATAAGATCCATAACTGTGTGCTGTTGCTGAACTGAAACCTGCTGTTGCAAGTGGAGTTCCTTGTGTATCAACCATTCTAAAATCACCACCAAGTGAGTGAGTAAATTTAATAGCACCTGCGTATTGTCCTGATGCTACAATTGAAGCACTAACGTTTGTTAAGCCTGCTGAGTTAACTGCCGCTACAAAGTCATTTTGGTCTGCGATTGTAGAGCCGTCTAAATTAGTAACTGTAACAGTTACCGCACTTGATAAAGTTTCTGAACCTTTTGTTGATTCTTGGATTGTAAATGTTCCTTGTAATCCAGTTCTGTGTGTAAGTTTAGATTGTACTTCTGTTGTTCCACCTTCGTATCTCATGAATGTAAAATCAGCAACGTTAGGTAAACTATCGAATCCTGATTCTTCAGTAACATTGTATTGTGCATATAAAGTTCCAGCCTTAATTGCAGTTCCACCTGTTGATGGATCTAAATTTCCTAGTGCTGAACTATTATTTGCATACATTGGTGCATCAACACTTGAGTATGCCGCTGATGATGAACTGTAAAGTTTAACTTTTAAATTTGCACCTGAGTTAGGTGAACTTGATTTAAACCAAACTGAACCATTAGGTCTTGGAGTTGTGTCTGCTGATTTCCACTCTGGTCTTGATGTGTGTGGTGCTTGTAAAAACTCTGGACCTGCATATGTTCCTGCTGTTAACCCAATATCAGTTAAAAGTGTTCCTGAGTTGTTAGCAATAGTAATTTTGCCATCTAAAACAGAACCATTTGATTTTGAAGTTCCGTCTGAGAATAGTTCCAAGTAACCTGTTGTTGCATCAACTGCCGCTGTAACACCTGGTATTGACGCCGCATTAATTTGCGAAGCCATGTTAGCAAATGTAGTTGAACTAGATGATACGTTTGAACCGTTAATTGTAATTGAATGTCCTGATGTTATCGACGCATTACTATTAGTTGAAGTAATTGTTGCGTGTGATGTTTGCCATGTAGTAGATCCAACTTGTCTCCAAGTTCCGCTACTGTTTTTGTAGTAGATCTTGTTTGAATTGTGTGTTGTATTAACTGCATAGTCACCAATTGTTCCAATATGAGGTTTTGGTGCTCCAGTTGCCACATCGCCTACTAGGTCAGTAAGTTTTGTAATCAACATTGGAGTTACTGTTGTAAATTTTTGGTTAGTAGATGACCACTCAAATATACCAAAAGAAGATGATGCAAGGTCGAACCAATAAGTTCCATCTGTTGGTTTTGAAGTTGGTGCTGAAGAACTTCCCAATAAATCGTTTAGATCTATGTTTGCTCTTAATACATATGCTCTGTTGGCAATTCCTAAGAATGAGTATGCCGCTTGTAAACCGTACTCATTTAGTTCGTAACCATTTAGTGAATTTCCTGATGCATCTGTGTAGAATTTTGGATCTCCAAAAGTCTCTGTTAATTCTCTTTGTGAAGTAATTAGATATACGTTACTTGCGTTTGCTGTTTGTGTTCCACCTGCTGTTCCGCTTCCTGAACCTGCTGTTTTATCCTGTGCTGATGCAACTATGAATAAAGGTGTAGTACCAGCATCTGCGGGTACGTAAAAACTCTCGTCAATGACGCTTACTGCTACTCCTGGACTAGTTAGTATTGCCATAATATTTTGTCTCCTTGCAATTTAACAAATTATTTGTTCTCTTTAAATATGTTAATACTATTTAGCGGTCATTAAGTATTTTACGGCAAAATAAATGCAATTTTGGTACCTATATAGGTGACTTAAATACTAGTATGAATGCTGAAATAAGGCCATTATGTGTAGAATGTAAAACGAATCCTAGAGCCATGGGATATCGCAAAGGCACTAAAATATACTGGCGTAAGCGATGTGATGCTTGTTTACGTAAAAAGAAGAATCTTAAAATAGGTGGTGTAACACCACTACAACGTTCTGGATATAGCAAAAAACGTAAGTGTGAACTGTGCGGATTTAAAGCACGTGAGCAAATACAATTAGATGTATTGTTCATTGATGGTAACAGAAACAATACTGTAGATACTAATTTAAAAACTGTATGTGCTAATTGTCAGCGGTTAGCCAGTGTTAAGCGGCTTCGATGGTCTGTGGGCGATCTTGAAGTTGACGGATAATATTGTCTATATTGTCGTTTAATTCATCTAGAGTACCGTTGTTATTAATAGTGTAATCAAATTCAGCACTCATCCAATCCCATTCAGATTTATGTCGTCCGTTTGCAGACATCCATTCTTGTGTAGGTAATTCTCCTCTTTTAACTAGTATAATAATACCTTTATTTTCACGTATAGTTTTAATTTCGTTCATAAATCTAGTATCCGAAATTACTGTATTGTCGCCTTTGTATCTTGCAATAACAGAATCAATCCATATTGCATCATGCATATTTTGACGCATAACTTCTGTACCAAAGTGTTGCAATACCCAACGAGGAGTTACTTCTTTTCCAAATTTTTTAGTCCAAAATTCATCAGGTTTTTCACGCCATGCTCTGCTTTCTTTAGTGTTACCTTCAAGCATTTCTCTATTCCAGTCAAAAATAGAACTAACTGCATCTTTTAAACTTTTAGCGAATGAATCTCTTTTATAATTGTGATGTGTAACCAGTCTTTCTGCGACTGTATCTTTTCCTGAACCTATTAAACCACAAATACCTATAAGCATTTGTACAGTATACTATCTTTTTATTCTTTTTGCAATCTCTTCTTTTGCTTCTTGTACAGCACCTAAAACTTGTCTTCTTAGGTGTGGATCGTGTTTGGCTCTTTGAGCATCGTTTTCTAAATGCTTTACCATATGTTCTAATTCATCAGGTCTTAGATCACTGTAACGTCTGCAACGTTCTTCTCCTGAATCTACATTTACACTTACTTTAGGCATAGTGTTAGTATTTAAAAAAGTTTGATAATGAATTAACCTATAACAAAACTATGTGGTGTTCCACCGTCTGCAAAATCGTTAATTTCTGCATCAAGTTTTTCCATCATTGCTAGGCCTTCTGCTTTCAAGGCGTCACCGTTAAGTGTTGTACCACCTTGTGGTCCAGCAATAGTACTAAATTTACCTCTTGCTTCTCCTAGCATTACTTTTGAAACTGCAAGAGTGTAATCTCTAATCCATGGTTTAGAATAGATATCTTTGAATAGTGTTATGTCTGGTCTATAATTGTCAGTGTGCATTAGTATAGTTTCGTCGTCTGCTCTTGGTCTTTGTGTAATAGTAAGTTTCTTGGTTGCTACGTCCCAATGAAATTGAATAAAAGATCCAAATAATTTTCCTACTAATTCCTGGTATGATGCAAAAGCAAAATATGTAGCAAGTCCACCTGTTGCTCCTGCTCTTAACAAATACGTATTTGTGTATGCAAGGTTAAATGGTTCAAACAATGTTCCACCTTCTCCGCCTTCGGTTCTTGAACCTACTGTTCTTCTAAATAACTTTCTTACGTTAATTACTTCATCTGGTAAAATGTAAGTATTTTGGTTTTTCTTTAGTGTTAGAAAAGCATACGATTCTTCAACAGCATTAGACGATCTTTGTCTATATCTGTTTATTGCTCTTTCTAAAGCAGTCTGATAATGTTTAGGATCTAATTCAACGTCAATCATACCTTCACCTAGGTTGTTTTTAACGTAATCAAATACCTCTTGTTGACCTGTTTGTAATTCTGACATATACATATTTACCACATGGTTCGCTTTCAATAAATATGTGTGATATGCCAAGATTATCTTTATTCAAACCAGAAAAAGGAAACGATTACAAATTTCACGATCGTAACATAAATGAGATGTTTCAGGTCGGCGGAACTGATCTAAATATTCACAAGTATTTAGGCCCGTATGACCAAGGAGACCTGCAAAAAGACGGAAATGCTTCTCCAACTCAACCTAATTATGCTGGTAGCGAAATTAACGAATTAACAATTCAAGATTTATTATTTTTAGAAAACAGAGATAGAAAATATTCGCCTGATGTTTACACAATTAGGGGAATTTATAACGTACAAGATGCTGATTTTAATTTGTCTCAATTTGGAATGTTTTTGCAAAATGATACATTATTTTTAACAGTTCATTTAAATGATACAGTTGAAAGATTAGGTAGAAAACCAATGAGTGGTGATGTTATAGAATTCCCTCATATGAAAGACGATTTTTCTTTAGATAAAAATATACCAATTGCATTAAAAAGATTTTATGTTGTAGAAGATGTAAACAGAGCGGCAGAAGGATTTAGTCAAACTTGGTGGCCACATCTATTAAGATTAAAAATGAAAACGTTAGTAGATTCACAAGAATTTAAAGATATATTAGGTGATGCAACAGAAACTGGATCTCTTGCAAGTTATATGAGTTCGTTTAACAAAGAAAAAGAAATAAACGATGCAATAGTAAATCAAGCAGAAACAGATGCACCTAAATCAGGATTTAATTATAAGCAATATTATGTAACTCCTATAGATGAAAAAGGTAATGTGAGATTAGATAATGTTAATAATAAAACAGATAGAGTATCTAATGACAAACCTATTAATTCAACAATAGATACACCGGCAAGTTCGTCTTATGGATTTTATTATGACGGCGATGGCCTTGCACCAAACGGTTATCCAACAGGTTTTGGTACTTCGTTTCCAACAGTTAATAGAAACAAAGGTGATTATTTCTTAAGAACAGACTTTTTACCTAATAGATTATTCCGTTATGACGGTGCAAGATGGATTAAAGTAGAAGATTCTATTAGATTAACAACAACAAATAACGATACAAGAAAGAACTTTAAAACACAGTTTACTAATACATCAGGAACAAAAACTATTAATGGTTTAACTGTTGAACAAAGACAGTCATTATCAGATGCATTAAAACCAAAGGCTGACAATTAATGCTACATTTTTACGAAGGACAGGTTAGAAAATTTGTAACTCAATTTATTAGAGTATTGAGTAATTTTTCTATTGAACAAGGTAAAGGCAAAAACGGAGAAGTTAATCTACGTCAAGTTCCGGTAATTTACGGAGATATGACAAGGCAAGTAGCAAATATTATTAAAAATAATTCAGAAAACTTTTTACAATCTGCACCAAGAATAGCGGCATACATTTCAGGTTTAGAATATGATAGAGAAAGAATGCAAAATCCTTATCATATTGAGAAACAACATTTAAAAGAAAGACATTACGACGAAACTACAAAGCAGTACACAAATAAATTAGGAGCAGGATACACAGTACAAAAAATAATGCCATCTCCTTTTAGATTAAATGTTACAGCAGATATATTTTCAACAAATACAGATATGAAATTACAAATTTTAGAACAAATTTTATACCTATTCAATCCAGATTTTGAAATACAAAAAACGGACAATTACATTGATTGGACAAGTTTAAGTTATATTGAACTAACAGGCATAACTTTTAGTTCTAGAACAATACCAATCGGTGCTGATACAGAAATAGATGTTGCAACTATGCAATTTTCTATGCCAATATGGTTATCTCCGCCTGTTAAAGTTTCTAAATTGGGTGTAATACAAAAAATTATTATGAGCATTTACGATGATGCAGGCACAGGTGCTATGAATAAAGGATTAATTGATGGATCGTTAATATCGAGAAGTTATGTTACTCCAAAACAATATCATGTATTACTAACAGGAAACCAATTAAGACTGTTAGGAACAACAGGAGATAATGCAAAAACAGGTGGCGACGGTTATCATACAAATGTTGATCATGGCAATAAATTAGATGCATTTACTACATATGGTCCACCATTAAATTGGAACATAATATTAAACCAATATGGACAAATAACAAACGGTGTTTCTCAAATAAAATTACAAACGCCAGAAGGAAAAGAAATTGTAGGAACAATAGCAACATCAACACTAGATGATTCTATTTTAATGTTTAATATTGATAGCGATACTATTCCTGCAAACACACCAGCATTACCAAATGTTACTAAAATAGTAAATCCATTAACTTTTGATCCTGGTACTAGTGTACCAAATGGTACAAGATACTTGCTTGTTGATAATTTAGGTGACTCAACAACTGCTTGGGGAGATGTAGAAGCAAGTACAAATGACATTATTCAATATAATTCAAGTACATCAAAATGGTCAGTAGTTTTTGATGCATCAAATCCAGATTCAACACAACATTATATCACTAATTTAAACACAGGTATACAATACAAATGGAATGGTATTGAATGGTTAAAATCTTACGAAGGTGTTTATATTGCTGGTAAATGGACTATGGTGTTAGATGGCGGAAGTACACCATATGATCCAAGTACTGACGTTAATAATCCATAGACTTAAAAAAATAATCTTGCTATAATACAAGTATGTCTCCAACTAATATAATATGTTCAGGTGCATTGTTTTATTCAACAAGCACAAGAAGGTTTTTGTTCTTACAAAGAACAGATGACAAAACAAAAGGACTCTGGGGATTATGTGGTGGAATGGCAAAGTTTCATGAATCTGCATTCGAAGGTTTACAAAGAGAAATTGCAGAAGAAGTTGGTAGTATACCGCCTATCAAAAAAACTATTCCGTTAGAATTGTTTACTTCAAACGATCAAAAATTTACTTTTAACACTTACTTAATTGCAGTTGAAAACGAATTTATTCCTAAATTAAACAAAGAGCATTCAGGTTATTGTTGGACTTCGTTTGAATGTTGGCCTAAAAATTTACACGCAGGATTGAAAAATACTCTTAACAATAAAAGTATAAAAGGTAAGTTACAAACTATATTAGATTTAATAGTCTAACCAGCACTAATTTTTACAGTACCGTTATCGTTCCAAAGTTGTCCAGCATTGTTAGGATCACTTGTAGGCAAGTCAGACGCCATTACTTTACCTGATTCGTTAACCATTACTTCACCGCTTTGATCAGGAAATACAATATCTCTTCTTGCAGTAGCATTGGTGCCATATAATCTTGTTTTTTTATATCCTGTTGTTTGTAACATTAAAGGTTTGTCTACGTGAACAAGTACTCCGTCGTTCTGTACAACCAACATTGACTTATGTTGTCCGCCGACTCTTATTGTAAATGTTAAGTTAGAATCGTCAGTGCCTTTTTTTGCGTCTTTAATTACTGAATGAATACTTGCATATCTGATTTGTTCACCGTTATCATTCATGCCTTTCCATTGTATTTTTCCTAGTTGATCACCTTGTGCTGGACTAGTAGAATCTCTATGAAACGTCATATGAGGACCGGCGGCAGAAGTATCTGCTTTAGTGATCATCAATATATTATTTTCACTAGTAGATGTATTTTTTACAACAAGTTTTTGTAATACTTGTTTTTTGTGAAAATCACTATCTTTATCCGTTACTGGTTTATTATCAGAATCGGAATCTTCTACCTTCATTAAACTATAATACTTTGGCATTATTCCTCCTTAATGTATGTTTTACCTGTTAATTTTTCCATGTCTCTAATCATTTCTTCCATATCAACTCTTACAACTTTACCTGTTTTAACGTTTCTAGAGTAGTATTCCCAATTTCCTTTTTTGTTGTGTGGTGAAAGTTTTGTAACGTTTCCTGCTTCGTCTTTTACAAATACTTCAGCACTTGCTGAATCGTCTTTAGCATAAATGTGAGCATGGTCGGCTGTACCTGATGGGTCACCGGACAGCACACCTAGTTCAACATGACCTGATACTCTTAAACTTGTATCATTTAATAATTGTAATGAGTCTGATCTAAATCTTCCTGATATGTTTTGCGATCCGTTTTTCATAAACGCAAACTCTAATATTCCGTCCTCAGATCCATCTGATGCATCTAAAATCTTACCTGATATTTTTGCATAATTTACTTCTTGATCGTTATCATTCTCACCTTTGAATTTAATTTGTCCTAGATAGTCTGCATCTGCTGGACTTGAACTGTTTCTCTTTAATGATATAACTGGTCCTGCTGTGCTTGAATCTTCTGTTGTAGTAACTAATAATGCATCACTTGTTGATGTGTTTGTGATTGATGCACCTGTGCTTGTTGTCTCAAAAACAGTTGTACCATAATGTTTTAATTTTACTGCACCAGTAGAACCATCTGCTACAACATACTCAGTTATTCCACCACTGCCGTCATCTGAACTGATTACAACATCTTTATCATTTGCATAAGTTCTTATGTTAACGTCACCAGTTGTTTCGTTTATGTTTAGATTTGTACCTGTGTGTTTAATATTAGCATCGCCACCGGTACCAAATTTTAATTCTGTACTATCAGTAAATGTTTTATTACCTGATATTGTTTGAGCCGCACTTAAAGAAACTGTATTTGAGATATCGGCTTCGGCATCTCTTTTTAAATTTATTCTATATGCATTTACAGTTGTTGATCCACCACTTGATGAAGCGGCACTAATTGTTACGATATCACCCGAAATTGTTGCTGTAAATGATAATTGATCTGTACCTTCAGAAGAGATAATTGGACCTGTTGTTGCATAAGCATCTGTTCCGTCAGTTGCTACAACAACTTCTGCCATACATGAATCACCATTTGCTATTGTAGATGTTACATAATAAAATGCTCCGTGAACATTGTTTACGTTAAATGTATCAATTGCAGTTGCACTAGACGATATTGTAGTTGCTGGAACGATTGACATTTGATCACCAGTATAAGCATTTTCATCATCTGCTAATAATATTCTATGCATTTTTACGTTTAGATTTGCTCTGCTACCTGTACCACGCAATCTTACGTTGGCCCCGCTTATATCCGCTGTAAGTGTGATTAAACCGGTAGATCCTGTACGTACATTGTTGTATACAGTAATAAATGCACCGGTAGTATTGTGCGTAACCATTGCTTCTAATGTTTCTAATTCGTCGTCTGCTTCGTCGTTTACAGATATAAAGTATTTTGCACCTCGATAAGATGCGTGTGCCCATGTATCTAAATTTTCTGTTGCACTGTCAACATCTGCATTAACAATAATTGCAGTATTTCCACTAGTACCTGCTGAATGATTATCACCAAGTGCTAGTTTGTATGCTGAAATACTGTTTGAATATGAACCACCGGTTGCTCTCAATCTCATTGAACCACCAGATATAGAACCATCGAACGTCATCTCTGTTGATGATCCTGTTTTTGTAACGTGTGATGTTGATGCAAATCCAGTTGAGTTGTTATGAATTGTTGTAACTTTTTGTGCAGTTACCATATTATTAACTTCGTCTCGTGCTACTATGTAATACAATACAGAATCATTAACACTTGTGGCGTACGATTCAATAGTTGATTCAGATTCAGTAATACCTGTTTTCTTAATAACAGATGAAGATGTATCATCGTTACTTGTTACTGTGGCACCTTTAGTTGATACTGATCCTGAAAATACAAATCCTGTTGATGTTGATTTAATTGTTTGATCACCAATGTGTACTGTGCCTGCGGCAAAGTAACCTTCTTTAAATCTTTTTGATGAAGATCCTAGGTCAACGGAGTTATCAGTTTTTGGAATGATGCTTGATGATGTTTCAATAACACCTGTTCCGTTGGCCGCAATTTCTATGTTTTCGTTTGATCTTTGTCCTGTAATTTTGTTATCGTCATATGTTATAGCACCTGTTGCCAAACTGTCTACAGATACACTTGCCCAACTTACGTTTCCAGAACCATCTGTTTGTAAAACTTGACTAGCACTTCCGTCTGCTGTAGGAAAAGTAAATGCACCATTGAAAGTTATTGCACCACCACTTGTTCCTTTAAGCCAAGTTGTAGTGTTTGAACCATCATGTCCAGCAATTATAAATTGTCTGTTACCTGTTGCTGAGTCTGGATTTGTTGCTGAACCTATGATAACGTTTCCAGAACCACTTGTAATATTATCTCCTGCGTTTTCACCAATTACTAAATTTCTTACTCCGGTAATGGACTTTCCTGCACTTTCACCAATTGCGATATTGTTATTGCCTGCGTCTGCATCACCTAATGCGTTTGCTCCAATTGCCACACAACCTAAAGGATTAGTTGATAGTTCTCCTGATCTGGCACCTATGAATACGTTTTGACTTCCTGTATTAATTGTTGAACCAGCATTATAACCTACGCCAACGTTTAGTGTTCCAGAGGTTAGAGCATCTAGTGCCGCTATACCAACTCCTGTGTTTTCACTTGCTGAACTTAAAGTACCTGAATCAGAATGACCAATTAATAAAGAGTTTGTAAAATTTGTTCCGGCTCTTTTTCCGTATATTGCATCCGCTCCATTGAGTGTAACAACACCAGAACCTGCTGTGTTTAATTGTAAGTCTGAGTTTGATGCTGTGGTTGTAATTGTGTTATCTGAAATACTGATATTTTCAAGTGCAACACTACCAGTATTTGATAATGTCATTACAGTAGTTGGTGTTGTACCTGCCTTAATTACAAGGTCTGTGCTTGAGTTTGAAAATCCACCAAATGCTGTACCGTCATCTTTTAATACTATATCTGCACCGCCGGCGTCTAGTGTTATGTCTGTTGTTGCATCAAGAGTAAGTGCTCCATCTGATGCCATTGTTGTACCTGAGAATGATATGTTTGACGAACCTTCTTTGTCCGCCCAAGTAACGGTTCCTGAACCATCTGTTGTTAGTTGTTGTCCTGCTGAACCATCAGATGTAGGAAGAGTGTAAGCATTATTAACATTAATGCCTGATCCTCTAATTGTTCCGTTTACGTGAAATGTTGTTGCTGGTTCTGAAGTGCCAATACCTACCCGTGAGTTAGTTACATCAAGATATAATAGGTTTGTTTCAAACGCAAGGTCGACTCCATTCCTAGTCATGTTAGACTTTAGGACCGACCCAGATATACGACCAATGGCCATATTTGGCTCCTTCTATAATTATGTTAGTGCAGTATTACACTACACACAGCCTCCTTTACATTGCCGGCTGACAGCAGTAACAGTATTTATACCGCCGTAAAAAAAGGGCGAGTAAAAACCCGCCCTTTATAATATTAGTTTAATGCTTAAAATTAGTTGTTTGTTCTAACTACTGCGTTAACTAAACCAATTCCTGCATCAGTTTTAGCCTCTAGTGCTCTACCGATAACGTGGAATGGAGTGATATCTTCTTCTGAAGTTACTGCTCTTGCAGTACCTTTAACAGATGAACTTACTAATCTGTCACCTTTTGCTACTGAACCTGTAACTCTCACTGGAGTTCTACCTGTCATTGCAACAAATGGGTGTGATTCGCTGTTACCTGCTTCTGCATTCATCATAAATGCTGGCTGAGTAGAAATAACACCAAATACTTGGTTGTTCATATCACCTTGTGATTCAGTAATTTCTGCTGATCCACCAAGTGTTACTACTGCGCCTTCTGACATAGGAGCGTCTGCTTCAAAACGCTCCGCCACGTCCGCGTAAGCCGCCGACGTTGCTCTTGCGTGTACAACATTTGCTCTAATGTCAACTAAATCTTTGTTAGATAAGTCGTCATCAGATCTATATGCTGTCCAGGCACCACTTGCGTTTCCGTAAACAGTTGTTCCGTCGTCTGCGAATGTTTCATCCCAAACCCAGAAAAGATCTTCTTCAGTTGCTGATGATGTTGCACCTCTGTTGGCTTTTAAGCCAGAGAATGATGGCATCCCAGAAGCCGCTGATACGTTTCTGTTAACTTCTATCATGTTGTCTTCAACTGATAAAGTTGCAGTGTTTAGTTCTGTTCTTGTACCGTCAACTGTTAAGTTACCAGTAATTCTTACTAGTCCTGCAGTTGCGATAAGTTGGTCTGTTCCACCGATATCTAATGATACTGATGAACCACCTACTGTTACGTTGTTTGATCCAGATACTAGGCTAGTTTTAGCAGTTAACTGATCATCAACATACTTCTTATTGGCCAATTTTGCGTCTGCGTTTGGCGCCGTTGTATTATCTAGCGTCAAAGATGCCACACCTGTTAATGCACCTGAAGATGCACTTATAGATACGTCACCGCAATCAAGACCATTGTGTACTCTAAAGTTTCTTGCTGTCATGGTTCCATGTCTCCCACATGATTGTTTAATTTAAATTTAACAAAATCATTATTGTTAAACTGTTAAGCAAATTGCTCAACAAACATATTTACCATTATTTTGAAGTTTTTTGTGTTGTACTATTAAAAAGCCACAAAAAAAGGGCGACATAAAGCCGCCCTTTTATGTAAACTGTTATTCTATTATACTGCTTGTAAAGAGTACTGTACTAGTGCCGTTTGTGCGCCACCTGTACTAGTCGCTTTAACTTCAACAGTGTTTGAACCGTCATGGTTGAAACTAATAGTTGCTAAATCAGTAGATCCAGTATTTGTTACACCGTATACTGTACCAAATGCTGTTGTTCCGTTATGGATAACAACTGCTTTTTGTACTGAGTATTCAGTGTTTGCTGAATCAGTAATTGTAATCAATAATTCTGCCGCTCTGTACGATGCTTGGTTGAAACTCATGATCGTAGTCGCTGATGATTCAAATGATACTGATGATGTTTGTGTTCTTGCTACACCGCTTGTTGCTAACGCAGTATTGTCAAAACCAGTTAAAGCAAATATTCTTGCACCACTGTGTGGAGCAGAAGTAAATGTAACTGTTGTTCCTGATACTGTGTAGTTCTCAGTCGGTTCCTGCATAACGTTGTCAATAAACACTAATACGTTGTTTACTGTTTCTGGTGCTGATCCAAAGAATGAACCAAATACTGTAGATGATCCATCTCCAGTAGCACTTACTTTAGAAATAGAAGGTGTATCACCTGCTATCGCTAATTCAACGTAAGTAGATCCATCATTACAAGCCTCATACTTAGAAGTTTGAGAGTTATATCTGATGATACCTGCTGTTGCAGTTGGTCTTTGTGCTGTTGTACCTGATGGTAATTTAACTGCATCAGTTGAACCTGATACGTCTAAAGCATAACCTGGAGAAGATGTCATAACACCCACTCTGTCGTTACCTGCGTCAACAAATAAACCATGAGTAGCACCATTTGATTCTACTCTGAAGTCTACGTCTGCTGATGCTTCGTTAAAGACAACACTTGAACTTGCCGCAGTAGTAATTGTTAAGTTACCAGTTGCGTTTGTAATTGCTGTGTTTGATCCATCGTGCGTTACTGCAAAGTCATTACCTGCACCAATTCTCAATGATTGAGAGTCAGCCGCTATGTCTATACCTTGAGAAGAATCAATAGTTGTGAATGAACCTGTTGAAGCAGATGATCCACCTATTGCTGTTCCGTCAATTGTACCGCCATTAATGTCTGCAGTTGTTACTGTACCTAAGTTTGCCCAAGTACCTGTTACTGTTGGTGTATTTGATAATACAACAGAGTTACCTGTAATTGTTACAGAGTCACCAGTTGCGTCACCAAAAACAACGTTACCTGTTGAAGTAATTGTTGTACCTGTGATTGCACCCGGAGTTGCTCCACCAATAGTTGCTCCATCAATTGTACCACCGTTAATGTCAGTAGTTGTTAATACTGAACTAGCGATTGTGTGTACACCTGTTGAGTTTGCTATTGTTGAACTTGCTGTTCCGTCAGCCGCTTTAATTGTACCAGTTTGTAGTTCTGATCCTTTTAAAACACCAACTCTTAATCCAGCGTAACTGTCTAGAGTTACGTTACCTGCAGTTGTTCCATCCTCTGATGCTGTTACTGCCGCAACAAACTCGTCTGCTGATTCATCCCAAAGGAATGAAACGTTATCTAATGATCCTCTGTTAAAGAATAAACCTTGGTCAAAGGCATTCGCCGCTCCACCTGAGTTATTCTTCGCTAATTGAATCATCGGATCTTCAACTGTTAATGTTGCTGAATCGATTGTTGTAGTAGTACCGTTAACTGTTAAGTTACCACCAACTGTCAATGTACCTGAAGTAGTTACGTTTGTAAATGCTCCAGTACCTGCACTGTTGGCACCAATGTTAACACCATCCAAAACACCAGATCCATTTGAATCTGTGATTGAAATTGTTGTACCACTTGCTGTTAAGTTTGTGAAAGTACCTGCCGCCGCCGAAGCCGCTCCAATTACTGCACCGTCGATTGAACCACCGTTAATGTCTGCTGTTGTTACAGTACCTAAGTTTGCCCAAGTACCTGAAACTGTTGTAGCATTCGCTAGTGTCCATGCCGCAGAGTTAAGTGTAAGTGTATCACCTGAAGCGTCACCAATTGTAGTATTTCCTGTTGATGCTAAAGTTGTAAATGTACCTGCTCCTGCAGTTGATCCACCGATTGTTGTTCCGTCGATTGCACCACCGTCGATGTCAACTTTTGATATGTCAACCTCTCCTGAACCGTTTGGTGTAATTGCGATGTTGGCGTTAGATGTTGAAACGATTGCGTTACCATTTACATCTAAAGATCCACCTAGTTGAGGTGTTGTGTCTTCAACTACGTTACTAATACCTGATCCAACCATAGATGCCCAACCTGAGTTTGAGTATCCTTCAATTTTTGAAATTGTTGAGTTGTATCTGATATCACCGTTTGCTGGCGAACCTGGTCTTTGTGCTGTTGTACCTGATGGTACTCTTATAGAATCTGTTGCAGAAACGTGAAATGTAGTGGCCGGACTTGCTGTTCCAACACCTACTCGCGAGTTTGTCACGTCCAATGCTAAAAGATTCGTTTCAAATGCTAAATCCGTTCCTGATCTCTCAAGATTGGCTTTTAACATCTGTCCTGATATTCTTCCTATTGCCATTGTATGTTTCTCCTTAAACTTTCGAAAGTTATATTATATAATATGTAACATATTTATTGTAACCACCCAAATTTGTATGCTTAAATACCATTAAGGCATGAAATATACGCATATATCTATAACAGGAAATTTAACAGTTGATTTTGACACTAGAAACTGCTTAAAGACCGGCGAGTTAATAATATCTGGACTAACCAATAAATCCACTGGTTGTAGATATGCTGTAACAAATAATGAGTTAGAACTTCAAAATATGCTAAATTCCCCTAATTTAAGGAATATACCATTAGTTACCAGTCTAGCATTGTACAAGAAGTATATGTTTTTTGATAATATTGAATATGTACCAAGTTTTTCTGATAATGCAACGATAGATATAGACGTAGACAAATGTTCAGCACAGTTATTATCATTGTTACTTGCTTGTTGGTGTGAATATCCTGCAGTTTACTGTTTTGGATATGACATTGAAAATCTCAAAGAAAGAGAATTATTCATAAAAGTTGCAGAAAATAACCCAACTATAAAGTTTTATTATGTAAGAAAACCCAATGTTAATAAAATAAAATTATTTGACGCAATTAAAAATTTAAACGTGATGGATTATAAGGAATATACTGCTTATGCAAAGCAAAAAAGATAAAGAAGTTTTTTACAAGTACACAGTTACATTACAATGGCCACAACTTGCTCGTAATAGATCAATTGAAACATTACGAGAAAGGCCTGATATAATGCAAGAAATGAATCACTTCATGCAAAAAATTGAAAACGTTACAAAATTAATCTTAAAAAAACCTTATAAAATCGACTTTAAACACAACGTTGCAGGAGTAAAGATACAGTTTTGTTCTGGACAAGATTTATATGAATTCATTGTAAGGCAACCAGAATTCGAATGGGAAATTCTTCCAAAAATTGGAACTATAAATTCTTTAAATGGAGAATATAAAAGTTTTGATTTAGTTTATCAACCTACAGGGTTTTCGGTAGTTTAAGTTTGTGCTTCTGAGAAGCCAGACATAATAACAATTCTTGCTCCCAAGTGTGGAGCCTCACTTATTGTAATTGTAGAAGTCGACCCGTCAGTGGTATAGTTTTCAACAGGTTCCTGCATGACTCCGTCTATGTAGACAATTAAATTTTCAGGTTGTGTTGCAACGTGTGGAGAATTAAACACAGTAGATGATCCATCTCCAGTGAACACATCTTTAGAAACTTCTTGTGAAGTGTGTTCAGTCCTTAATTCTGTAAATGTTGATCCATCTTCAGATACTTCAAACTTTCCAGTTGTTGTGTTAAATCTCATTAATCCTTCTGCGGCAGAAGGTCTTTGTGCAGTTGTACCTTTTGGAACTTGTATTGAAGATGTTCCTTCAAACACATATCCACCTGTACCTGCATTATCAAATGTCATGTCAGCATTTGACGGAGCAGATATAGTTGATCCTGAAATAGTTAGGTCACCTATGGATCCACCAGTTGATAGATTATGTAAACCTAAAGTTCCTGAGTACCTTGCTCCGGAAACGTAAACTGCTTTGCCTGAGAAGTTAACACCATTAGGTAAGTTTGTACCAATAAAGTGTAACACACCAGATTGATAGTCAAAAAAGAATTCATCGTTGTTACCTGAACCACCCGGGAAAACTCTTGTTCCTGATCCTGCGGCATTGCCGGCATCACCTGATGTATGAATGTAAACTTTCACACCATATGTCGCACCAAACTCTGGTGGTATCCAATCAGTCAAACCTGTCTTCCAGGTTCTATTTGCTGTTGCTGTTCCGTCAGCGGTTGTTTCGTCAGGTGCTGATGTTGGATATACTGTAACCACACCTGAACTTGATCCTGGTATTGTGCCAGGGATAGAATTTGCTTCGTTCCAAGTTTTGTCACCTCTTAATAATAAAGGAGATGCAATGGCTTCGTTTGGACCTGCCTTAGCGGCATTTGTATCTGTTTTAGTCGCACCAAAACCAATTTTCTTCCAAAGATAATCTATTTTTTTTGCGTCAGTTATAGCCATTATACTGTTCCTATATCGAAATCGGTGATACTATCACCAGATTCTAATTTAAATCTTACTAAACAAACATTACCAGTTGAGTTAGACATACTTCCTGTTCCTAATGTTATATCAAATGTTTGTGATGAATATGTTGTTCCATCAATAATTCTGTCACCACCTGTTTTTGCAACACCATCTGATCCGTTACCGCCTGAACCTGATCCTGGTAGTCCAGAACCGTTGTATTGTGTTGAACAATCCAACCAACCATTCGCTCCTGATGATGTGTCTGTACTTTCTCCTGGTAGTGCTATCCATACACCAGATACTTTTCCTGATAGTGTCATTGAAAATTGTGATACTGTTGATCTTCTAAATGCTATTGTAAAGTACTGTGCACCAGATCTTCCTGTATTTAAATCTGGTCCTGCTGGAAGATATCCACTACTTAAATTTGTTGTGAAATGTTTAATTGTTCCAAATCTTGAAATTGCTTCTCTTGTACCTGCCACAGTTTTATTTCCTGTGAATAAATTGTTTGTATAGAAATTTGTTGATCCGTTATAAGATGGAGTATCTGTTGTATCACTTGCAAAATCATAGATACGTAAAGCATCGTCGTCGTATGTTGCTCCTAATGAATCTGAAACGGTCATACCACCTTGCTCGTTGTCCATTGGTAATAAAGTGTTTGAGTACATCTGGATTTTTGTTGAACCTTCTGAATATGAACTAGTACCATTACAGTTACTTGCTCTCATTTTAATTTGTTGAATTGAACGTCTTTGAGTACTTAAAAGAGGTACTGTGAGTGCTCCTAATGTGTATGCACTTCCTACACCTGTGTCTGCTTTTGGAACGCCACTGCTTAACATTGTAGTTGAACCATCAACATTTGCATATGTAAAGTTTAAATTACTGATAATGCTTCCAGATGTACTTTCTTGATTAGTACCTGGATCTATTTCAACTGGAGAACTTGTATCTTTGTATGCTTGTCCTGTAAAGTTTGCAATAGTTGATCCTGTTACTGTTAAACTTGGAGAACCGTCGTTGTAATACGGAACACCAGAAATATATCTTAAATTTCCTGCCGCATTTTGCGTAATAGTTCCTATTGTTGCTGTTGGTGATGCTGTTACGTCATCCTTAACAACGTGAACTATGTTTGTGTTTCCACCTGCTGAACTTTCTAATCTTTGAGCACTAGACCCAACACTATAACCACCTATTGCAAGAGCCATTTTTGCTGTTGCAACTAAAAACATTCTTTGAGGATATG
>Ga0115011_10000787_pt1 | contig 24117 bp, 32 predicted proteins | sample TroAtlMetagenome_2_FD_88705 | JGI IMG/M metagenome (GOLD analysis project Ga0115011, IMG submission 88705) | Marine eukaryotic phytoplankton communities from Atlantic Ocean - Tropical Atlantic ANT8 Metagenome | ecosystem: Environmental > Aquatic > Marine > Oceanic | place: Tropical Atlantic...
ACCGATGGATGCTGGAATTTTCTATTGCCCATACGTTCCGTTGCAAATGGTTCGTGCGGTTGACACAAGCACATTCCAGCCAAAAATTGGATTCAAGACCCGTTATGGTCTCGTAAGGAATCCTTTCTCAACTGGAGCCGCAGACATTACAAGCACAGGATCTTCGGATATTAGTGCAGATAATGCTGGTGCATCATCTAACGAATATTACAGGATCGTAAGAGTAAATAACTTAATGTAATTTTCTCTGAAAATTTGTAGTATACATAAAAGGAGTAGGGTAAAACCTACTCCTTTTTTCGTTTATGGAGATATATGCATTCTAAAATTGATTTATACAAACATTATCATACTCATCAAAAAGCCTATTCAGGTAATTCCCTCACACATCATTTACCAAATATAAAAAGATTAATAGATTCCACACAATCCAAAACTGCATTAGATTATGGTTGCGGTAAAGCAGAAAATTATCTTATCCATCGTGTTCATTTGGCATGGGGTCTTAAAAAAATGGGACTCTATGATCCTGCGGTTCAAGATTATAATTTTATTCCCGGAGATGATTTTGATTGTGTTATTTCTACAGATGTTTTAGAGCATGTACCAGAAAATGAAATAAATGATACTTTATCAGAAATTTTTACACTAAGCAATAAATGTGCTTATCTAAATATAGCAATGTATCCTGCGAGAACTATTCTATCAAATGGTGAAAATGCTCATTGTACATTAAAACCTAAAGAATGGTGGAGAGATAGAATGAATGAAACAATGAAAAATAATATCGAAGTTCATGTTGTATATGCATATGCACACGGATTTAAAGAAATAGAATACGAGATTTATAATAAAATATGATATTTTGTATAGGTAATGGCAAGTCAAGATCCAATGTAGACTTGGATAAATTAAAAAAACTAGGAAAAATTTATGGTTGTAATGCTCTGTATCGTGACTTTACTCCTGATAAACTCATTACAAACGATTCATGGATGTTAAAAGAATTATTTGAAGCAGAATATACTAAAGACAATCCAACTTACATAGTTGAAAGAAAAATAGAACATTATTTTCCTAGAGATCATAAAATTTATTATTTTGAAGATATAATGGATATTATTTTTCCTATTCAGTCTGGACTTTGTGCAATTAGATTAGCATATCATTTTCACCCTCAAGAACAAATATACATGATAGGTTTTGATATATTTGGAGATAGAGACAACATATATGATGGAACTCTTAATTATAATGGAGGTGCTAATTTTACTACACCAGGATATCCTGATGCTGAAGAAGCATGGAAAGTTCAAGAAGACACAAGACGGGGACAATTCTTTTTACTAAAAGAACAATTGTGTCCTGGAATAAGATTAACAAGAGTTTCAGATGATAATATGGGAATAGAAAATATTGATAATATCACATATGAACAATTTGAGAGAGAAATATTATGGCAGTAGTTATAATAGGTAATGGTAAATCCAGAGAAAACATTGATTTAGAAAAAATTAAAAAACATGCAAAAGTATATGGTTGTAATGCTCTATACAGAGATTTTTCTCCTGACTATCTGTATACAGGTGATCCTCATATAACTCATGAAGTTTTGAGTGGTGATTATGCTTTGAATAATACAGTTGTTTTAAATAACATGGAATCTATTCCTGCAATGGCGAGAGAAGGACTAACTTTTGAAGGTAAAGTTGTTGAAAATGAACCAACAGGTTTTGAATTTTTCTGCACTGGTTGGGGTGATTATACATACATTACTTGGATAAAAGAAGGAAGTAAAATAATGAAAACTCCTTGGGTAGATGATGGAGTTGGACTAAGTGCTGGTTTGATGGCAACACGATTTGCTCATCATCAATTTTCAACTGATGTAATTTACTTAATTGGATTTGATATTTTCGGTAAAAGAGATAATATCTATGACGGAACAAATGGATATCCTTCTGAAGACTACCCAAATGAAATGGAAAAAGAATTCATAGAGGGTTTTGAATATCTTATAAATACATACGAGAGGATTAAAATCAAAAGAGTAATAGAACAATGGACCTCTCTTAAAAACATACCAAACGTATCGGAAGATGAATTATGGCAAGTGCTGGAAGACAACCGAAAAATTTAAATTATTTTATACCTACTGGTTTTAAATTTATGATAGATAATATTCCTCATGTGAATTTTTTCTGTCAATCTACAAATTTACCAGGATTGTCTGCAGGTCAACATTTATTAACAAATCCTCTTAGAGATATTCCTATAGCAGGGGATAAGGTTCAATATAATGAATTACGTGTTCGTTTTATAATAGATGAAGAATTGCAAAATTGGTTAGAAATTTATAATTGGATCAAGGGTATCACTTTTCCAGATTCAACAGATCAATATGCAAAATTAGCAAATGCAGATGTTCCTAATCCTAGAGGGGGATTATATTCTGATGGTAGTTTAGTTATCCTTACAAGTAATAAAAATGCACAGTATGTAGCAAAATTTACAGATTTGTTTCCTGTAGATTTAACAGATATTGAAATGTCTTCTGATGTTGCAGATGCAGAAACAGTTGCGGCAGATGCTACTTTTGCGTATGCTACATATAATGTAGAAAGAATGATTGGAGAACATTAATTATGAGGGTTGATGAAATTAGAAGATATACAAGAATTATGGACCAGTGATTGTGTTCTTGATGATGTACAATTAGATTTAGAATCAAAAAGAATACCAGAACTTCACAACAAATATTACAAAATTTTTTCAGATGAGAAACTAAGACTCGTTAAATTTGAGTCGAGGAAGAAAGAATTGTCTAAATTGAAATGGCTGTATTATACAGGCAAAATAGACAAAGACAGTTTAGATAATATGGGATGGGAACCTTTTGAATTAGATATCAAATCAAGGAATAAATTAGATTTAGAAAGATTTCTTGAAGCAGATAAAGACATGATTGATGTCCAAGAAAAAATTGAATATCAAAAGGAAAAAATTAGTTATTTAGAATCAATTATAAAAACCGTTGTCAATAGAAATTTTCTAGTTAAGAATATAATTGATTGGAGAAAATTTACTTCAGGAGCATAATGTACGATTATTTGATAATTTCGCCTCAGTTATTTGAAACTGATGGTGGTGCGATGGGTGGAACCGAACGACAAATCATGACAGTTGCGGAGAAACTTGCTAGTGAAAATTTTAATGTTGGAATAGTACATTCATTTACAAATGGTCATGATCAAGTGATAAATGATGTAAAACATTTAAATTATTATAGACATTTTTATGCTAGATCAAGGGTTAGAATTCATTGCAATCATATAGCATATGATGGTAATTGTTGGAAGGGTTATCAGATGTTTAATCCTCATATTAGAGCATTATCACCTTTAGAAAAAAATTGCGGAGATAAGGAATTCATTTGGTTACATAATTGGACAGGTTGTCATGAAGAAGTACCTAGAATATTTTTATCTGATGCACTTAAAAAATATGTTCATAAAAATAATAAAGTAAAGGGTGATCAGACTATTCATTATATGGTACCCAAAGGAGTAGATGAACATATACCAAAAAACAAAAGAGCAGATTATCTTTTTTGGATGAGTGCTTTTGGTAAGGGATTTAAAGAAGCACTAATGACATATATTGCTCTTTATGATAAAGGAATGAAACGACCATTTTATGCATGTTGTCCTCCTCAGAAGGGAAGAAAAGATGTAAAAATATTTACAGATATAATAGAAGATGCTAATAAACATGGTTATCCAGTACATTTTTTAGGTGAATTAAATTATGAAGGAGTTTTAAAAAATTTAGCAAATGCCGCTTGTCTTTTTAGAGTAGGACTTCCTCAAGAAACATTTGGTTTAGTTTATCTTGAAGCAAATAAATTAGGGGTTCCTGTTATAACTCATGAGCAAGATGCCGCAGAAGAAATTTTAACAGATCCACATAATATGTTTATAAGAGATGATACAACATTGGATGATGTTTTTTCTTGGATGAACGGAGTTGAAAAAAGAAAAACTTCAGTTGATATGAAAAAATTCGATCCTGATTTAATTGTTAAAAAATGGGTTAAATTACTAAAATGAATGATCTTAAACACTTTATAGAATTGGGAGTGCAATTCGCATATCCATTCTATTGGAAAAAATGGGAAGTAATACATTATTATGCTATTACGTTTAAATATAAATTAGGTGTTATTAGTGGTAAGGGTATTGATGGAACATTGTTTCATGTTGCTGATAAAAAACTACCTAAATTGAAAATAATAGGAATTGGTCCACATAAAGAATCAATACCAAAAGCATTAGATTATGATAATCTTCAATTAATAATTGATTCACCCGAAAGAGCATCCAAAGAATTCAAAGATGATTCAATTGATTTTGTCTTTATAGATGATTGTACAGATTATGAAAGTATGAAAAAATCTTTAAATATTTGGGAATCTAAAGTTCATGAATATGGTTTAATTATGGGACATAATTATAATCATGGAGATATTGCAAGAGCAGTTGGAGAATATTTTAATGAAGTTTGGGTTTTGCCTGATAATGTTTGGGCTGGTTCTAAAGTTTGGTTAAGAGATGATAGAAAAAATTTCGATAGATAAGAAAAATGAAGTTCATATGTTGGTTCAATCTGAACCTGGAGTAGAACAAGAAATAAGTGAATATTTTACTTTTTTTGTTCCTGGATATCGTTTTATGCCGTCTTACAAAAATAAAATGTGGGATGGTAAAATCAGACTTTATAATTTGAGATCAAAAGAATTATATACAGGATTATTAAATCATCTTCTTAGATTTACAAAGGATAGAGAATATGAAGTAGAGTATAAAAGTTTTCCTAGAATATTGAATAAATATAACAAGGACGATTATGAAAGATTTGTTAAAAGTCTTGTGTTAAATATCCACGCCAGAGACTACCAGATTGATGCATTTTTACATGCGATTAATCATGAAAGGTGCTTGCTTCTCTCTCCTACGGCATCTGGCAAATCTTTCATAATTTATTTACTTCTTAGATATTATCAACAAAAACTTCCTACATTTAAAGCATTAATTATTGTTCCCACAACATCATTAGTCGCACAGATGAAGAGTGATTTCAACGAATATTCTAAAAATGATAATTGGAATGCATTAGAAAATATTCATGAAATATACGCTGGTAAAGATAAGGTTTCATCTAAATCAATTTACATTTCAACATGGCAGTCATTATATAAAATGCCTCTCAATTATTATACAGAATTTGATTTTATTCTAGGAGATGAAGCACATCTTTTTAAAGCAAAATCTCTTGCATCTATAATGGAAAAAACAGTCAAAACCAAATATAAATTTGGAACAACTGGAACTTTAGATGGTACTCAAACTCATAAATTAGTTTTAGAAGGATTGTTTGGACAAACATATAAAGTAACATCTACAAAAGAATTAATAGATAGTAAAACACTATCTCCATTTCAAATTAAATGTTTAGTTTTACAATATCCAGAAGAATTAAATAAACAAATAAAATCTTATAACTATAAAGAAGAAATCAATTTTATAGTTTCAAATGAAGCAAGAAATAGATTTATTAGAAACCTCGCATTAAGTTTAAGCAATAACACCTTAGTGCTATTTCAAATGGTAGAAAAGCACGGTAAAATAATTTATGATCTTATAAAGGAAAAGAACTTTGAAAAAGGAAGAAAAATATTTTTCGTATTCGGAGGGACAGAAACAAGTGATAGAGAAGATATACGAGGAATCGTTGAACGGGAAACAAATGCCATTATTGTTGCGAGTTATGGTACCTTTTCTACTGGTATCAATATTACTAATCTACACAATGTCATTTTTGCTTCCCCTAGTAAATCAAGGGTAAGGAATCTTCAAAGTATAGGAAGAGGTCTTAGAAAGAACGAATCTAAAGAAATGGCTACATTATATGACATATCAGACGATTTTTCGTACAAGAGTCATAAAAACTATACTTTAAATCATTTTATAGAAAGAGTAAAAATATATAATGAAGAACAGTTTGAATACAAGATTATAACTGTTCCAATTAATATTTAATACTATTTAACATTAAAAGCGGTACACACCTATTATACCAACTATTTTCAGAAAAGTCAACACCTTGACAATTCCATAATATAATGATATAGTAATAAGACATTTTTAAAAGGAGTGCAATGGCTAATTATATTAATAATGAAGATTTCCTTGTTGCTATGATTGAATACAAAGAGGAAATAAAAAAAGCGGAGGAGAAAGAAAAAGAAACTCCCCCAGTTCCAGATTATATAGGAGAGTGTTTTTTACTTATTGCTGAAAGACTTTCTTTTAGACCCAATTTTATAAATTATGCATTTAAAGAAGATATGATTTCTGATGGTATAGAAAATTGTCTTCAATATGTTAATAATTTTAATCCAGAAAAATCGAAAAACCCTTTTGCTTATTTTACTCAAATAATATATTGGGCTTTTGTTAGAAGAATCCAAAAAGAAAAAAAGAATTTATATATTAAATATAAAGAGATGGAAAGACTTTCTTATCTTGAAGATCATATAGACAGTAGTGATAGTGATGACACATCATATTTAAATTTGGTGGGTTCAGCAGATACTAGAAATATGATATCAGAATTTATTGAAGATTTTGAAGAAAAAAGATTCAAGAAAAGAAAGAAAAAGGACGATAATGTTTCTAACATAAGAACGGTTTTTGAATATGAAAATAGCATTAATAACTGATACTCATTGGGGAGCAAGAAACGATAGTGCTATTTTTGCAACCCATTTCTCAAAATTTTATAATAATGTATTTTTCCCTTATCTAGATGAACATGATATAAAAACATGTATTCATTTGGGTGATGTTGTTGACAGACGAAAATATATTAATTTTAAAACTGCAAATGATTTGAGAGAAAATTTTGTAGAGAAATTATGGGAAAGAAAAATTGATACTCACATGATAGTGGGTAATCATGATATCTACTATAAAAATACAAATCAAGTAAATTCACTTACTGAATTGTTTACTTCTTCTAATAATGAATTTGAACCATGGATATATCCAAGTCCAAGAGAATATGATTTCGAAGGTACTAAAATTTTAATGATGCCTTGGATTAATTCTGATAATTATACAGAATGTGTGGATGCGATTAAAAAATCTAAAGCACAAATTATGATGGGACATCTTGAAATTAATGGATTTGAAATGCACCGAGGACATATTTGTGATATTGGATTTGATGCTACCATGTTTTCAAAATTTGATTTAGTTTATAGTGGACACTTTCATCATAAATCTACACAAGGTGGTATCACATATCTCGGCAATCCTTATGAAATTACTTGGTCTGATTATGGAGATGATAGAGGATTTCATATATTTGATACTAAAACAAGAAATTTAGAATTTATTCGTAATCCCTATAAAATGTTTCATAAAATCTTTTACGATGATTCTAAAGAAACATTTGAAAGTATTAAGGAGAAAGATTATGATAAATATGCAGGATCTATCGTCAAAGTCATTGTTACTACGAAGCAAAATCCATATTGGTTTGATACGATGTTGGATGAGTTATACAAAACTGAAGTGGCGGATGTGTCAGTTGTTGAGAACGTGGATCTTGAATTCGAAGATGATGATACTGTTATTGATGAAGCAGAAGACACATTGACTATTTTAAGCAAATATATAGATACATTAAACATTCAAAAAGATAAAAAAGAACTTGACAACTTAATAAGGACATTGTACAATGAAGCCCTCGATTACGAAATCTCGGCTTAAACAAGAATCCGAGTACCAAGCAACAATTACAAATGAAATAGATATAAATCTTCCTGATGAAGTAATAATAAAATTATCATTAGAAGCACATAAAAGAAATGTTACTCTTAACAAGCATATTAATGATATTATTATAAGTAATTTAGAAAAATTAAATGATGGACCAAAACCTGAATTTCTTACTGAAGACAAAACTTGATGAATTGTCTATATTAGAAGAAGAACATACCAAATGCAAAAAGCATGAGTTTCAATCAAATAGGGATCTTGCTCATGCAAAACTCACCCATTGTGAAAAACAAATAATTGAAATTTTAAAGTCAAACTATGATCATCTTTCATAAGATTCGTTGGAAGAACTTTTTATCAACTGGTCAAAACTTTATTGAAGTTGATTTAAAAAGGAATCCAACCACTCTGATTGTAGGTGAAAATGGATCTGGTAAATCTACAATACTTGATGCATTAACCTTCAGTCTTTTCGGAAAAGCATTTCGTAATATTGTTAAATCTCAAATCATCAATTCAATCAACGATACTGGTTGTCTTGCTGAAGTAGAGTTTTCCATAGGCAAAAAACATTTTCTTGTTCGTAGAGGAATTAGACCTAATCGATTTGAAATTGAAGTCGATGGTGTGATGATAAATCAAGATTCAAAGGCTAGAGATTATCAAGAACATCTTGAGAAAAATATACTTAAACTCAACTATAAATCTTTTACTCAAATAGTAATTCTTGGTAGTTCTTCTTTTGTTCCTTTTATGCAATTAAAAGATAAGGATCGAAGAGTCATTATTGAAGATTTGCTTGATATTCAAATATTTTCAACTATGAATTTAATTCTGAAAGGAAAAGTATCTACATTAAAAGGAGAGCAAGGACAAAATGAAATAAATCTTGCAAAGACTGAAAATTCATTAGAATTGCAAGAGGATTATATTTCAAAGATGAAACAAAACAATAAACAGTTGATAGAAAACAATCAAAAAAAGATTGAAGAGTCTTTTGGTCAAATAAAAGAGTATAACGATAAGGTAAAAGATGTAGAAAATAATATTATTGATCTTAAAGATCATATGGGCGATGTTGAAAAGAAGAAAAATAAACATGATAAGTTAGAAAAATTTCAGTACGACATTGAAAAGAATTTTAAAAAAGTCGAAGGTGAAATTGAGTTTTATAATAAAAATACAGATTGTCCAACATGTAAACAAACTATTGATGATGATCACAGAGAATGTGAAATTCATGCAAAAGAAGAAAAGAAAGAAGAACTCAAGGATGCTTTTAAGAAAATAGAAGAAGAAATACAAACATCTCTTAAACAGATTAATGAAGTAAAAGAGACACAAGAAAAAATCTCAGACTTACAAGGAGATATATCTAAACACAATGCTTCAATTTCTGCTATTAATCAGTACATACAGAAGATTAATGAAGAAATAGAAGAGTTGGGTGAAAAGGGTGCTGATGTTGCAGATGCATCAAAGAAATTAAAAAAATTAAGGTCAGACCAAAAAAACCTCTTGACATTGAAGGAACAACATAGTACCATATTATCTGTATTCAATACTGCAAGTGTCTTATTGAAAGATGGTGGTATTAAAACAATGATTATCAAGAAATATCTGCCAATTATGAACAAGTTAATTAATAAGTATTTGGCATCAATGGATTTTTATGTTTCATTTAATCTTGATGAAAATTTTAGTGAAACTATTCAATCTAGATTTCGTGATGAATTTACCTATGCTTCATTTAGTGAAGGTGAAAAAATGCGTATTGATTTAGCATTACTTTTTACATGGAGAGCAATTGCTAAATTAAAAAACAGTATGAGTACAAATTTACTCATATTAGATGAGGTGTTCGATAGTTCACTTGATGAAGATGGTACAAGTGATTTTCTTAAAATACTTCATTCTCTAGGTATTGGTTCGAATGTATTTGTCATAAGTCATAAAGGAGAAGTTCTTTATGATAAATTTAAAAACATGATTAAATTCGAAAAATACAAAAACTTTAGCAAAATAGTAACATGATCCTAAATCTCGTAGATGGGGTACATCCCTTAATAGAAACTAAATTAGATGATTTTGATTTCGAATCGAATAAAGTTACATATTTTGATAATGAAAAAGTATTGCACACTTTAAATGGTGAAGAGTTAGAAAATACTTTAATTGAAAATATGCAACATCATCAAGGATTAGGAATATCATCTAATCAAATAGGTATCAATTGCAGATCGTTTGCTATGTTACATGAAGGCGAACCCTTGGTTATGATTAATCCTAAAGTCATAGAAGCAACAGAAGAAAAGACTATGATGAAAGAGGGATGTCTTACTTGGGAGGGATTGTTTCCTAATGTAGCAAGACCAAGCGGTGTTTCTATTAATTGGTACGATAAAGAAGGTCAACAATTCAATGGAAATTTTATAGGACTTTCTGCTAGAATAATTCTTCATGAATATGATCATTTAAATGGTTATACTTTTTTTGATAGAGCAAAACCCTATCATATGCAACAAGCACGAAAGAAAATGAAAATATACATGAGAAGACTAAAAAGACATGCCAAAGCAGTTAAACAAAATAATCTCTGATATAATAGAGAAAGAGGCACCAGACGAAACTGTAGCAGTTTTAATGTCAGGTGGAACTGATAGTCTTTCAATTGCAGTGGCCGCTGATGCATTGGGTAAAAATCTAAACTGTTATACTTTTCGTATAGAAGGTAAGGATACTTCCGATAGCATAGCCTCTCAAAAAGCATGTGAACATTTTAATTGGAATTTTAATATTATAGATGTTCCAGTTGATAATATTGAAAAAGATTTTTTTACGTTGATTGAAAAATATGAATGTAAAAAGAAAACACATGTAGAATGTACGTTTCCTTTTTTATATGTCTATCCTCAGATAAAAGAAAAATATATCTTAACTGGATCGCGGCTGATGGTTATTATGGTGTAAGCAAAAGAGCAAACATGCATTTCAAACACACCAAAGAATTGATAGACGAATTTAGACAAGGTTACTTTGGTAGATTAGATGAGACTACACAAAAATTTACTGTAGACAATCCTGTAGGAATAAGACAACAAATGTTATTAGCAGATAATATAGATTCTGTTATAGTTGCTCCATATGTTGATAAAAAGGTTTGGGATTGGATGATTCAATTTGATTGGAACTATTTTAACAAGCCATATCAGAAAGCACCGATATTTGAAGCATTTCCTAAATTAAAAGAAATTAAAAGACGAAATCATCTTAATTTACAGTTGGCCGCAGGAATACCAAATTATTTTGAAAAACTCCTTGACAATAAGGAAATAAACATATACAATAGATCCAGAATAATGGATTTGGTGAGAGATTATAAGAATGGAATTTCACAAACAAATATAGAGGAATTTTTTGTATGAGTTATCAAAAATATTACGTTAAAGATGTAAAAGAAGAATCTTCAAAAAAATTATTTAATGTCATTAGTTGTTTTGCTGGTGGTGGAGGAAGTTCTACTGGTTATAGACTTGCTGGAGCAAATATTCTTTTGATCAATGAATTTGTTGAAGAAGCAATTTCTACTTATCAAGCAAATTTTCCAGATACAAAAGTTTTAGTTGACGATATTAAAAAATATTCATCAGATGATTTTTTAGAAATGGCAGGTATTGAGGTCGGTGAATTAGATTTGCTTGATGGATCTCCGCCATGTTCAGCATTTTCACTTGCAGGTAAGAGAGATAAAGGATGGCAAGGATATGTAGAAGATACAGTAGCATATCATATTGATTTTGAAACTGATGAAATAGTACAAGAGACTGGTGAACGAAAAAAGAAAGATGGTATTAAAAAATATTCAGAAAACAAAGTACAAGAAAGTATTGAAGATTTGTTTTTAGAGTATATAAGAATTGCAAAAGGAATTCAACCGAAAGTTATTGTAGCAGAAAATGTTAAAGGAATAACATTTGGTGAATCTAAGAAAAAACTTGATGAGTTTCTTATTGCTTTTGAACGAATAGGTTATGAAGTTTCGTTTCAAGTTATTAATGCGGCAGATTATGGAACTCCTCAAGCAAGAGAAAGAACAATTTTCATATGTGTTCGAAAAGATGTTGCAGAAAAAATTGGTCTTAATTTTATGAATATAAATGGTATCTTTCCCACCAAAACTGTAACGAAACACGTTACAATGAGACAGGCTTTTGATGATATTGAAAATGATCCTGAAGAAGTAAAAATGCTTTTAGATTATGTTGAGGGTTCATTTCAAAAGAAATTTTTAAGTTTCATCCCATTCAATCCTGAAAAACCACTCAAACCCTCAGATAAACAATTTCGGGAGTTTAATCCTAAAGGATCATGTTTTAATATGATTCGACCTGCACCCGATCTTCCTTCTCCAACTTTAACTCAACAAGGACAAAAGAAAGGATTATCTGGTGTTTTTCATTATGCTGAAAATCGTAAACCAACTATCGTAGAATTCAAACGATTGATGGGTATGCCAGAAGATTTTATTCTTACGGGTGAGTATGATCAACAAGCAGAAAGATTAGGAAGAATGGTTGCCCCAAAGATGATGAAAGAAATTGCTAGTAGTATATACAAGCAAGTATTGAAACCCTATTCAGAGTTATAATAATGCCTAAATTTACATTTGCAACTGCAAGTGAAGGTTTTGATAAACACATTTTACAATCGGTTCGTGGATATGATGCCCTTTGGAATGATGTTTTAAGATATTCACAATACTTTGTAGAAAACGAAACTAATGTTGTAGATATTGGTTGTTCTACAGGTAAATTGTTAGAATCAATGCATAGTCAAAATCTTAGCATTGCACCTACTGCACAATATATCGGTGTAGAAATTGAAGAAGATTTTTATGATAAATTTGTAATACCTCCTGACATGCCTTTTATTAAAATAGTAAAGGGTGATATCAGAGATTACAAATTTGAAAATTGCAATTTAGTAACATCTATTTTTACATTGCAATTTATGCCCCAATATTCAAGGCAAGATGTCATAAATAAAATTTATGAGGGCCTGAATGTTGGAGGTGCTTTCATCTTTTCTGAAAAGACTTTTTCAGATGATGCTCAAATTCAAGATATGATGACTTTTTGTTATTATGATTATAAAAGTCAGTTTTATACTGAAAAAGAGATTATTGAAAAAGAACGAAACCTCAGATATTTGATGAAACCCAATAAGATAAGTGAACTCTTATCTATGTGTGAAACCGCAGGATTTAATTCTGTACAACCTTTCTGGCAAAATTTTAATTTTGTTGGATTTATCGCAATAAAGAGATAAAATATTATGAAAGCAACAATCAAAAAACAAGTAGTCGAAAAACTTCAAGCATATAACATGAAATATGCGGCCATGGATTGGAACAATAAGTGGTTTTGTTTCGAAAAGAAACCAAATTGTAAAGACGATATGTGGGATGTCAAAACGGGGCATGTCATGGAACTGTTTAATCTTCCACTAGAAGGGTTTGATTGGAGAGATTCGTTAGTCCAAAAATAACCAAAATAAAACTTGACATGTTTTTTCATATGAAGTACCATAGTAGTGAATGGTTAATAAACATAGAGAGAGATTTCATATGAAAGAACTTCAGTCTACAAAATCCTTACTAGCAAAACTTCTTGCTTCAGAGGATATCCGTGTAGAACACGGAAACTTTCAGACTGCATCATTTGATGTAAAAAATCGGGTCATTCATCTACCTATTTTTAAGTATATGAGTCGTCCGATTTATGATTTAATGGTACTACATGAAGTGGGTCATGCACTATGGACACCCCTTAAAGGATTACATTCTGAAAAAGGTGATCTTGGTCCTGGATTCAAGTCTTATCTTAATGTAGTTGAAGATTCTAGAATTGAGAAAAAGATAAAAAGAAAGTATCCAGGTGGTGCAAAACCAATGATTGAAGGATACAGACAACTTGTATCAGAAGATTTTTTTGGTACAAAAGGTATGAATTTAGATGATTTGAATTTGATCGATAGAATCAACTTACATTATAAGATGGGTGCTTCAACAGGAATCACTTTTGATGATGTTGAAAGAGGTTTTATTGATGAAATGGATAAAGCAGAAACTTTTGATGAAGTTTTTGATATTACTACTCGCCTTTACGAATATTCCAAAGAAAATGAAAGTGAAACAGATTTTCAAGACCTTTCAATGATGGATGCATCTAGTTTTTCTGATGATGACGAAGATGATACTGAAACTGAAATGTTTGGAGATTCTCCTCTTGATTATATGGAAGAGGAAGAATCTGAAGAAAGAAAAGATGCTTCTAAAGGTATGCAAGGTGATTCAAAACAGGAAGAATCAGGAGAATCAGAAGAAGACTCTCAAGGAGATTCTGTAGAGGGAGAGGGGGATCAGCAAAGTCAAGCCAATCCAAATAAGGATATGGAAGATCAAATGTCATCCCAGAACAATATTTCTCCTGGTCAAGAAGGTGGAGTTTCTAATGATGAAAGATTCGAACCTAAATCTCATACTGATGAAGCATGGCAGAGAACTCAAGAAGATTTGAATGAGACCTCTGATGCAGTATATGAATATGTTACTATTCCTAAGCCACATGATTTGAAAGAAATGGTCATTACTCATAAGGAATTATATAAAATGATTAATGATTGGTATACGGAAAAGACTAATCGTTATTATGATGATGAAACTCTTGCAAGCAAATTTGATGCCGCTAACAGGAAAGTTAAAGAATTCAAATCAAAAAATGTAAAAACTGTTGATTTTTTGGTTAAAGAATTTGAAATGAAGAAACGGGCTGATGAGTATAAGAGAACCGCAAGTGCTAATACTGGATTGCTTGATATGTCTTCAATTCATGAATACAAATATAGTGATAATCTTTTCAAAAAAGTAGCAACTGTGGCTACTGGAAAGAATCATGGATTAACAATGTTTATTGATTGGTCTGGTTCAATGTCAGGAAATTTGACTGGAACAATTGATCAACTTTTGTGTCTTGTGATGTTTTGTAAAAAAGTTAATATTCCTTTTGAAGTTTATGCTTTTACTGATAGAGATCCTAGAAGAAATGATGAGCCAATGTCAAAATATAGTGGCGTGTTTGAGAAAAAAGAAGGAAACTTAATCTGTAATAGTTCATTACATTTGATGAATTTGTTTAGTAGTTCCATGACAACTTTGGAAACTAACAAAGCAATGATGCATATGATAATGATTAAAGAAAGATATGATTGGAATAATTATTATTACAGTTCTAGATGGAATCTTCCACATTTTCTTGATCTTGGAGGAACACCTCTTGATGCTACAATTATTGCTTCACTTGAATTGATTCCTGAGTTTCAAAAGAAAAATCGTGTACAAATTGTAAATGCAATTTTTCTTACTGATGGAGAATCTCATACCAGTTCAGAACATTGGATGCCTAATATAGATGGACATTTGACGCCAAAGTATTTTAATTCTGGTGGAAGACATAAACTCTTTTATGTTGATCCTGTGACTAAGAAATCTTATTCTTGTCAAAAACGAAGACATGGTTCAACACCTGTTTTCTATCAGATATTAAAGGATCGTTTAGGAGTTAATGTCTTGGGTTTTTATTTGATTGGAAAGAAATTTAAATCAAAGAGTTTTGACATTGCTATCGATACCGATTCAAAAGATAAACACGGATTTACAAATTCTGATGATATCATGAGAACTTGGAGAAAAGAAAAATCTTTTGTAGCCGCTAATTATCTTGGTTATGATAGACTGTACTACATTAAAGATGGTCAAGATTTAAATACTGATGATGGAGAATTTGTTGTAAAAGAGGATGCTTCAAAAAGTCAAATAACAAGAGCATTTAAATCATTCAATAAGAAGAAACTGTCAAGCAGAATTGTTTTGAAAAGTTTTGCTGAAATGGTTTCATGAGATCACCCGTCAAACGTAATCCTGATTGGAATGCAATTGGACGGGATGATCTTGATGATTATAGAAACCGTCAAATAGAATCGGTTCATTATCATGCTGGAAATCAATTAGACAATTTAAAAGAACATGCTAAAATACTTGTCAAACAAGCGGAGGATATTCTGAATAGAGTAGCAATAGCAGAAAAAGTTCTTAGTGCTAATTTTGCATTTAAACCCGTACTAAATAATCCCTATTTCCTATACAGAAAAGGTGATGATTACATTTTGACTTTGATTTCTCCAGAAGAATGGAAATCACCTTATGATGAATTTGTTGCAGTTGTTAAGCAATTGGGAGATGGGACTTGGGAGGAAATAAAATGAAATATAATGAAAAAGAAATATTGAAACATCTTGAAGAATATATTGAAAATACGTATTCACAACATTATGTGAATGGTGGATTTCAAATTCAAGATTTGTTTGAACAGATAGATATTGCAGAGGAATTTTGTAGAGGAGCGGCTATCAAATATTTAATACGTTTTGGTAAAAAAAGCGGAAAAAATAATCTTGATTTATTAAAATGTATGCATTATATTGTCTTAATGTATCATTATTGTGGATTTGATAAAGAATTATTGGTAGAAAACCAAAATAAAACTTGACACTATGGAGCAGATTTGAGACAATATATACTGTTGGTTGGTTGTTTACTTTTAATCTATATTATGAGGTCATATGAATAAAAACCAAAAAGCACTTATTCAGGCAATTTCCGATGCTGGTTATATAGACGAAATCACTCGTCCGCAATTGAAAGCAATCGGTTATCAACTGGGTGTAAGTACCGCATGGTTGCAAAAAAACGATACATATAAAATTGCACGTGGAGTTTATAGAATTCCTAACATGGATGGCTCTGTGAGTCATGCTATTCCTGCACAACCTACTGTTGAACCTACCATGACAGAAGCAAAAAATAATGTGGTTCAATTTCCTGCTCAAACAGAAAATTTTATTCCCGATACTGATTCTCATTTTGTTCGTTTCGGACATTGTAAAGATGTAGAATCTATCATAAAATCTAGAATCTATTATCCAACATTTGTAACAGGTTTGTCTGGAAATGGAAAGACTTTTATGATCGAACAGGTTTGTGCAAGATTGAAACGTGAAATGTTTCGTGTAAACATTACTATTGAAACCGATGAGGATGATCTTCTCGGTCATTATCTTTTAAAAGATGGTGAAACAGTTTGGCAAGATGGACCAGTTGTTCAAGCAATGGAACGTGGTGCAATTCTTCTTTTAGATGAGGTTGACCTTGCATCAAATAAAATTATGTGTTTGCAACCTGTTCTTGAAGGTAAAGGTATTTTTATCAAGAAAGTAAACCGATGGGTTCGCCCTACAAAAGGTTTTAATGTGTTTGCTACTGCAAATACCAAAGGTAAAGGTTCCGATGATGGTCGTTTTATTGGAACTAACATTCTCAATGAAGCATTTCTTGAAAGATTTGCTATCACAATGGAACAAGAGTATCCCACAATTACTGTTGAGAAGAAAATTCTCAATTCAGTTCTTGTAAGTCTTGGGTGTGACAATGAAGAGTTTGTTGACAAACTTACAAATTGGGCCGACATCATTCGTAAAACTTTTTATGATGGTGGAGTTGATGAGATAATTGCAACTCGTAGATTGGTTCACATTTGTAATGCATTCGCCATTTTTGGTGATAAAATGAAAGCAATCCAGATGTGTGTCAATCGTTTCGATGATGAAACCAAAACGGCATTTCTAGATTTGTATAGCAAAGTTGATGCTGATGTTGTTAACCCAAATGATTCTGCTTCAGAAGGAGGTGAATCAGAAGTGGAATCCAGTGAAACAGATTCAGAACAACCGTTTTAATTGACATACTAAATAGAGGATAGAGACCTATATTGATCTATCCTCTATTTTTTTATTTACACGTGGAGATATAATGCAAATTGAAGTTAAAGTTGAAGAATTAAGAAAGAAAAAAATATTTGTTGCAACGCCTATGTATGGTGGTCAATGTGCTGGAATGTATACGAAGGCATGTATTGATCTTGCAACAATGTGTGCTAATTATGGAGTTGAATGCAGATTCTTTTTCATATTTAATGAATCCCTTATTACTAGAGCAAGAAATTATCTTGTCGATGAATTTTTGAGGGCAGAAGAGTTTACTCATCTTATGTTCATTGATTCAGATATTCATTTTGACCCAAGAGATGTTTTATCTCTTGCAGTTTTATGTGATGATGACAAACCTATTATTGGTGGTCCTTATGGTAAAAAATGCATTGCTTGGGAGAAAATTGTACAAGCAGTGGATGCTGGTGTTGCTGATAAAGATCCTAATGAACTCCAAAAATTTGTAGGTGATTTTGTTTTTAATCCTGTACAAGGAACCAAAGAATTAAAAATTAATCAACCTGTAGAAGTATTGGAAATTGGAACTGGTTTTATGATGGCTCAACGGAATGTTTTTGACAAGTGGAGAGAAGCATATCCACAATTTCATTATAAACCAGATCATAATCGTTCAGAACAATTCAAGGGTGATCGATACATTCATGCATATTTTGATACTGTAATTGATAATGAACAGTATATGCCTATGGGTGCATCTAATAAATCTGATCGATATTTATCGGAAGACTATGCGTTTTGTCAGTTAGCAAGACATATAGACATTCCTATTCACTTATGTCCTTGGATGAAATTAGGACATATTGGAACATATGTTTTTGATGGTACAATGGCGGATCTTGGAAGAATAGATTCTTCTAATGGTCTTGCTAAAGCACATATGGATCAATCTCAAAAATTGAGAGAGGCTAGAATAAAAGTTACTGAAGAAGCCGAAGCAGTTAAAGAGATTGAACAGGTTGAAAAACATAAAACTACTAGACAAGAGAGAAGGAAGGCGTTAAGAGATAAGAAGAAAAAGAAGAAACATTGACAAACATTATCATACGTGGTATAATGATGATTAAACATTTAAACTATGGAGTAATATTATGAAATTAAGTGAACAAACTGTTTCTGTTTTAAAAAACTTTTCGAATATCAATAGTGGTATCTTTTTTCAGAAAGGTAAACAGATTAAAACAGTTGCACCTACTAAAGCAATTTTAGCAAGTGCAAACATTGAAGAAGATATACCAACGAGTTTTGGTATTTACGATATAACAAGATTACTTGGTTCTTATTCACTTTTTGAAAATCCAGAAGTTGAATTTGGAGAAAAGTCTCTTCTTATTGAGGACAAAAGTAAAAAAGCAACTGTAGAATATGGATATTGTGATCCAGAACTTGTTGTAAGACCTCCAGAAGGAAAAGAAATAGCACTTCCTACTGAAGATGTTAATTTTGTTCTTGAAGCCGATGCTTTAGATTTTTCAATTAAACAGGCAAGTGTATTAAATCTTCCTGAGATTGGAATCATTGGCGATGGTACTGATATAAAAATATGTTCATTAGATTCTCAAACTAATGAAGCCTCATCTAGACGAATTGTCGGTGAAACTGACAAAACTTTCAAATTTGTTTTTAAATTCGAAAACCTTACAAAGATAATGACTAAAAATTATAATGTGTCTTTGTCTAGTAAAGGATTGTCGAAATTTAACAGTTCAGACGATACAATAGAATATTTTGTTGCTATCGAACTTGCAAATTCTGTTTATGATGGATAATTATGTTTGGAGAATCATTTTTATGGGTCGAAAAGTATCGACCTAAAACAATTGATGAGTGTATTTTACCTGATCGAATAAAAACAATTTTTAATCAGATATCATCGGAAGGTCGCATTCCTAACATGATACTTTCAGGCGGTCCTGGTATGGGTAAAACGACCGTGGCGAAAGCACTTTGTAATGAAGTGGGTTGTGACTTTCTGATGATTAATGGTTCTGAAGAATCTGGTATTGATGTTTTACGAACTAAAATACGTGGATATGCTTCAACTGTTAGTTTTGATGGTGGAAGAAAAGTTGTTATATTAGACGAAGCAGGTTATCTAAATCCTCAGTCCACACAACCTGCCTTAAGATCCTTCATAGAAGAATTTGAAAAACATTGTTCATTTATTATGACATGTAACTATGTTAATCGAATTATCGAACCTTTACATTCTAGGTGTCAGGTAATTGATTTCAAGATAAATAAAGAAGAGAAGGTTGATGTTGGATCGAATTTCGGAAAAAGACTTTATACTATCCTAGATCAAGAGCAAGTTGATTATGATAAGAAAGTAGTAGCAGAAGTGTTAATGAAACACTTTCCCGATTATCGCCGAGTATTAAACGAACTCCAAAAATATTCTAAATATGAACGCATAGATTCAGGAATATTGTCTCAAGTTTCTGACATAAATCTTACTGAACTTATGAAGCATATGAAGGATAAAAAATTTAACGAGGTTAGAAAGTGGGTTGTCAATAATTTGGATAATGATCCACAAAGAGTTTACAGGAAGATTTATGATGTTGCATCTGATTTTATTCACACAACTTCAGTACCTCAATTAGTATTAATTTTGGCAGACTATCAATATAAATCTGCATTTGCGGCAGATCATGAACTCAATTTAGTCGCATGTTTAGTAGAAGTAATGGTAGAATGTCAATTTAAGTAAAGGGCCTAATGTTTAAGTCAATGCTTATTATGTTTATTTTGATGATAGGTATTGGTTATGGGTGTACAAAACACGAACCAAAAATTGATACACCACCAGATACAGATAATGCTACAGTTGAAATAGCACCTGTAAAATCCTGGGATAATCCATTAAAAAAGGAATTTTGGACAGTAATGTTATTTACTCAATTGTCTAGTATGCATGGAGTAAGACAAAGATTCGTTCCAAAACACTTACACTTAATGGTAAGGTGTGTAGTAGATGAATATGAGAGAAGATTTGAATTAGATTACTTTGAAAAAGTTTTTGGAATGCCACCAGCGGGTAGTTTATCACCAGAAAATGCCGCAATTGCATATGACATAACTTATCAATGTTCTGCAAAACAAATGCTTCTTCAGAATCAAGATTTTCAAAAACAACAAGCAGAACCGCTTAAATTGAAAGATTCTATATAATGACTCCATTTGACTTTTTAAATGAAATAAATTATGGTAAAAACAACCTGATGGCTGACGATATCGACCATCAGGTTGAGAAAAAATATCTCCCTTTTATTGTAAATAAAGGGTTATCTTATACTATGGATACAGTTATTCATGCAAATGAAATGAATATTCGACCTAATACTGAGAAAAAACTTCAATTTGATTATTTAATAAATACAATAAGACGAAACAAACGGTTTCCTAAGTGGTTAAAACTTGGGGAAGACGAAAACATCAAGGTGATCATGGAATATTATGGATATAATGTGCATAGGGCTAAAGAAGTTTTACCTTTGCATTCCATGGAAAAGATAAATCAAATTAAAGAAAAATTAGATAGAGGTGGTGAAAGGAACTAGATGGCATATGACATCGGTGAAATGGTCGAGATTACTTTAAACGAGCCTGATGATTTCTTAAAAGTAAAAGAAACATTAACTCGTATAGGTGTTGCTAGTCGAAAAGACAAAACACTTTATCAATCTTGTCATATTTTACATAAACAACAAAAATATTATATAGTACATTTTAAGGAATTGTTTGCTTTAGATGGTAAACCTTATAATTTTTCAGATACAGATGTTGCTAGACGAAATACAATATCGAATCTTTTAGAAGAATGGAATCTTGTAAAGTTGGTTAATGTTGAAAAAACTAAAGACCCAACTCTACCATTAAATCAATTAAAAATACTATCATTTGCAGAAAAAGAAGAATGGACATTAACGCCGAAATATAATATCGGCAAAAAATCATAATGAAAGACTATTGGGATACTGTGGATACTGTAAAATTAACACACAAATTGGGTGTATTTTGCTTACATGATGATGTTGAAATACCCTCTTTAGCAACTGAAAAATCGGCATGTTTTGATATTAAAGCATATCTTAAAAAAGATTCTACAGTTTTAGCATATAATCAATACAATCGTAAAAAAGAACTTGTTTTAAAAACTAATTCTCTTGAAATGCTTCCAGGGTGGAGATATCTTATTCCCTCAGGAATGATTTTCGATATTCCTTCGGGTTTTTATGTAAAAGTACATCCAAGGTCTGGAAACGCATTGAAAAAGGGATTAATTACTGCAAACAATGTAGGAATCGTTGATGAGGATTATGTAGAAGAATGTAATTGTATTATGAGAACCGTTTCTCATGATCCTATCACAATTGAACATGGTGATCGAATAGCACAAGCAGAATTACGTAAGACAGAAAGTTTTGAAATTGGTCGTATTGACAATAGACCAGAACAAAAAACAGATAGAGATGGTGGATTTGGATCCACTGGAACTTGACAAGTTTTATATATAGTAGTATAATAGTTCTTTTGAGGGTTAAACTGAAACTCTCATATGTTGCAATTAGCAACTTCCCTCTGGCATTTATGCAGAGGATTAATTAATTAATCTGCCTATAAGGAGATAATATGTACTTAGTACCGAAAACTATCGAAGAATTCAACCGCTCACTTTCAATGTCAGTAGGGTTTGATTCTTTTTTTAATCGTCTATTTGATGATGTAACATTGGCGAATAGTTCACAAGGGTATCCGCCCTATAATATTCGCAAAGTGACCGACACAGACTATGTGATCGAACTTGCCTTAGCAGGATTTACTAAAGACGACCTGGACGTAGAATTAGCAGATGGAACACTTACTATAATGACAGTTCCAAACGAAAACAAAAAGGATGAAAGTTATCTGCATCAAGGAATCGCCAAGCGAACCTTTACCCGAAGATTTAACCTTGCTGATGATGTCATTGTGAAGGGTGCAGATTTGTTCAATGGCTTGCTTAAAATTGAGTTAGAGCGGGTTATACCTGAAGAGAAAAGGCCTCGCAAAATTGATATAGATGACGGAGTAAAAGTAGTAGATCACAAGGTTGTTTAAGAAACCTTGACTATCAACGGAAAGGGGGTGCAAATGTACCCCCTTTTTTATTTTAATAGGAGAAAAGTTGAAAATTACAAAGAATTTTTCTTTAAAGGAAATGACTTTTTCAGATACGGCAATTAGACGGAATATTGAAAACGATCCTGGAACAGAAGAACTTATTAATTTGACAAACCTATGTGTTAAAATTCTTCAACCTGTCCGAGAACATTTTGCAAAATCTGTAAGAATTAATTCTGGATATCGATGTGTAAAATTATGCGAAGCAGTAGGTAGTTCTGGGAAATCCCAACATGCAAAAGGCCAGGCCGCCGATTTTGAAATTAATGGTTTGTCTAATTTGGAATTAGCAACGTGGGTTTATAAGAATTTAGATTTCGATCAAATCATTTTAGAGTTTCACGATCCAGATGCCGATCCCAATAGTGGTTGGGTACATTGCTCATATAGAAATGATGGAACAAACAGACATACTGGATTAATTATTAACAAAAAAACTAAAGGCAAATACTTGCCATGGAAGCCTTAAAATCATTATTCTGGAAAATATATTTGCAAATATTATTTGGTTGTCATGTGTTTGTTAATAAACGGACATGGATTGACAAACACATTTTATTGTGCTATGATAATTTAGATAAATTAGGGAGTAAATACGATAAATCTTGGTATCACAAACATAATTCATGACCTTCTACACAAATGTTCAAAATTGGGCTGGTAAAATCTATTACAGAGGTATAGATTCTAACGGCAAGCACTTCAAAAAGAAACTGGATTACTATCCCACCTTATACATCAATTCACCAGAACCTACAGAATACAAGAGTCTTGAGGGGCAATATCTTGCTCCTATAGAACCTGGTACTATTAGGGAATGTAGAGACTTCATTAAAAAATATGAAGGAGTTGATAATTTTAAAATTTTTGGAAATACGAATTATCATTATACATTCATAGCAGATACTTTTCCAGATCAACTTAAATACGATTTAAGTACAATAACAATTGCAAATATTGATATAGAAACTGGTTCAGAAAATGGATTTCCTAATCCTGAAACTGCTCCTGAACCTGTTACTTCAATTACTGTTTCTTTTAAAGGAACATATTATGTATTTGGTTGTGGTGAATATAAACAACATAGAAATGATGTTCAATATTTTGATTGTGAAAATGAATTGCATTTACTTCAAGAATTCATGTCATTTTGGTCTAAGCAAGACATAGACATTATTACAGGTTGGAATATAAAGTTTTTTGATAT
>Ga0115011_10000788_pt1 | contig 24101 bp, 22 predicted proteins | sample TroAtlMetagenome_2_FD_88705 | JGI IMG/M metagenome (GOLD analysis project Ga0115011, IMG submission 88705) | Marine eukaryotic phytoplankton communities from Atlantic Ocean - Tropical Atlantic ANT8 Metagenome | ecosystem: Environmental > Aquatic > Marine > Oceanic | place: Tropical Atlantic...
AGACCGGCATGAGCTTCGGCCCCCACCACCAGCAGCCGTCCGCCGTCCGCGACCAGCGGCATTACCCGTCGCACCGCCAGCTGGAACAGCGACAGTGGCCCGGTCAGGTCCAGAAACGGCTTGGGCCGGTCCGGCCGCGATGCCGGCCAAAGGCGGGTCCCCGCGCCGCCGCACAGGATGACGGGATAAGGCTGACCTGCGCTCAAGCGGGCCGCCCCCGGACCAGATCCTCGACCACGGCGGGATCAGCAAGGGTCGATGTGTCCCCCAGAGACCCCAGCTCGTTCTCGGCGATCTTGCGCAGGATGCGTCGCATGATCTTGCCCGAGCGTGTCTTGGGCAGGCCCGGCGCCCACTGGATGACATCGGGCGCGGCGATCGGTCCGATCTCGGACCGGACATGTCTGACCAGTTCAGCTCTCAGCGCCTCGCCTGGCTCCACCCCGGCTGTCAGGGTCACATAGGCCCAGATTCCCTGACCCTTGATGTCATGGGGATAGCCGACCACGGCCGCCTCGGCGACGGAGGGGTGCAGTACCAGGGCGCTCTCGATCTCGGCGGTCCCCATACGGTGGCCCGAGACGTTCAGCACATCGTCGACCCGGCCGGTGATCCAGTAATAGCCGTCGGCATCGCGCCGGCATCCGTCCCCGGTGAAATAGCGCCCGGGATAGGTCGAGAAATAGGTGTCGAAGAACCGCTGGTCGTCGCCATAGACGGTCCGCATCTGCCCCGGCCAGCTGTCGGTGATGCAGAGATTGCCCTCGGCGGAACCGGTCAGCTCATGGCCTTCGGCATCGACCACCTGCAGGTGAATGCCCGGCAGGGGTTTCGTCGCCGACCCCGGCTTCAGGTCCGTCGCCCCCGGCAGCGGCGTGATCAGATGGCCGCCGGTTTCGGTCTGCCACCAGGTGTCGACGATCGGGCAGCGACCGTCGCCCACCACCTCATGATACCAGCGCCAGGCTTCGGGATTGATCGGCTCGCCCACCGTGCCGAGCAGACGCAGTGAGGTCCGCGAGGTGGTCTTCACGGGCGCGTCGCCTTCGCGCATCAACGCCCGCAAGGCCGTCGGCGCCGTATAGAAGATCTCGACCCGGTGCTTGTCGACCACCTGCCAGAAACGGCTGTGATCCGGATAGTTGGGCACGCCCTCGAACATCAGCGTGGTCGCCGCGTTGGCGAGGGGGCCGTAGACCAGATAGCTGTGACCGGTGACCCAGCCGACATCGGCCGTGCACCAGAAGACCTGACCGGGGCGGTAGTCGAACGTCACTTCATGCGTCCATGCGGCCCAGACCAGATAGCCGCCCGTGGTGTGCAGCACGCCCTTCGGCTTGCCGGTGGAGCCCGAGGTGTAGAGGATGAACAACGGGTCCTCGGCCCCCATGGGCTCGGGCGGACAGTCAGCCCCGACCGAGACGGCCTCAGGGCCATAGTCGATGTCGCGGCCCTCGACCCAGTCGACCTTTGCGCCGGTCCGGCGAACGACCAGCACCTTCCGGACACTGACCTTGTTCAGCGCCGCGTCGACATTGGCCTTGAGCGGAACAATCTTGCCGCCGCGCAGGCCCTCATCAGCGGTGATGACGAAATCCGACCCGCAGTCGTCGATCCGGCCCGCGAGACTGTCGGGCGAAAAGCCGCCGAACACGACCGAGTGGATCGCCCCGATCCGTGCGCAGGCCAGCATGGCATAGGCGGCCTCGGGGATCATGGGCATGTACAGGGTCACCCGGTCGCCGCGCTTGACGCCGTGCTTCTTCAGCACATTGGCCATCCGGCATACCGCCGCATGAAGCTCGCCATAGGTGATGGCGGCGCTGTCGGCCGGGTCATCGCCTTCCCAGATGATGGCCACATCGTCCCGCCGCTCGGGCAGGTGCCGGTCGATACAGTTGACCGAGACGTTGAGGATCCCGTCCTCGAACCAGCGGATGCGGAAATCCGCCTTGTTGAAACTGACGTCCTTGATCCGCGTGGGGAAAGCCATCCACTCCAGCCGTTCGGCCACCCCGCGCCAGAAGCCATCCGGATCCGTTTCCGCCGCCCGGCATGCATTCTCATAGCGCGCGCCATTCACATGGGCCGTCCGGGCCCAGTCTTCGGGGACGGGATAGATCGACGGTTCGCTCATGCCTCACCTCTTGCTGAGGCGGCATCCAACAACATGCCGTCGCCGGTTTCCAGCGCCCCCGGAAAATCCCGCCTCGATCAGCGGCGGGCGGCCGCGCTTCCGCCCCGGGCCAGGGCCTCGACCTCGTCGAGCGATGTCATGGCGTTGTCGCCGGGGGTGGTCATGGCGAGGGCCCCGTGCGCCACGCCCAGCGCCAGAGACTCCGTCAGCGACCGGCCGTCCATCAGCCCGAACGCGAGGCCCGAGACAAAGCCGTCTCCGCCCCCCACCCGGTCCAGAATTGCCACCTCGCCCGGCGGCTTCACCGTCAGCGCGCCATCTGCCCAGGCGCAGGCGCCCCAGCGGTTCATTGAGGCCGTGACCGGGTCGCGCAGGGGCGAGGCCAGCAGGCGCAGGTTCGGCAGCTGACCCGTCAACCGCTCGGCTGCTGCCGCGAACGGGGCAGGATCACAGGGGTCGGTGCGCACCTCGGGCGTCTCGATGCCCAGACAGGCGGCGAGGCTGTATTCGTCGCCGATGAGCACATCGACCTGCTCGGCAATGGCACGGTTGACCCGGCGGGCCGCCTCGGGATCGGGATGGGCGGCCCACAGGCTGGCGCGATAATTCAGGTCATAGCTGACGACCGTGCCGTGGCGTCGCGCGGCTTTCACCGCCGCCAGCGCCGTCTCCGCCGTCGCTTCCGACAGGGCCGAGAAGATGCCACCGGTGTGGAACCAGCGCACGCCTTCTGCGCCGAACAGGGCGTCCCAGTCGATCTCGTCCGGCCTCAGGGCAGAGGCCGCCGAACGGGCCCGGTCGGACACACCCAGCGCCCCGCGCGGGCCGAACCCGCGCTCGGTAAAGTTCAGCCCCACCCGGTTCTCGCGCCCGACCGGATCGGCCTCACGCCACAGGATGTGGGCGTCCGACACCCCGCCCTGCAGGATCAGCTCATGCACGAGGGCGCCGAGGTCGCTGCGGGGCAGGGCGGTGACCACGGCGCTGCGCAGGCCAAAGGTCTTCGCCAGACCGCGCGCCACATTGTATTCGCCGCCGCCCTCCCACACCTGGAACTGGCGGGCCGAGCGGATGCGCCCCTCGCCGGGGTCCAGTCGCAGCATGACCTCGCCCAGCGCCACCGCGTCCCGGAGGCAGCTTTCCCTTGGCTTCAGACGGGGCAGCAGGGTCATTTCATCAGCGACGGCAACCAGAGCGACAGCGCCGGGATGAAGGTCACCAGCATCAGCACGATCACACAGGCAAAGTAGAAGGGCCAGATGGATCGCAGCGACTGCGTCATCGGGATCTTGGCGATGGCACTGCCGACGAACAGCACCGATCCCACCGGCGGTGTGATCAGGCCGATGCCGCAGGCCAGAAGCAGGATCACCCCGAACTGCACGGGATCAACCCCGAACGCCTTGGCCACCGGCAGGAAGATGGGCGTGACGATGATGATCAGGGGCGCCATGTCCATGAAGGTGCCGAGGAACAGCAGGCAGGCGATGATCAGCAGCATGATGATGACCGGATTATCGGTCAGGCCGTTCAGGACCTCGATCATCATGCCGGGCACCTGCAGATAGGCCATCAGCCAACCGAAGGCCCCGGCACAGCCGATGATGAATAGCACAGCGCCCGAGGTCCGGGCCGCGCCGATGCACGCTTCCTTGAACGCCGCCCAGCGCATGTGGCGGTAGACGATGCCGGTGACGAGGATGGCATAGACGACGGCGATCGAGGCACTCTCGACCGCGGTGAAGATGCCGGCCCGGATGCCGCCGAAGATGATGACGACCAGCAGCAGGCCCGGGATGGCCGCGATCAGACGGGTCAGGACGGTGCCAAGGCCGGGGAAGACCTCCGAGGCATAGCCCCGACGGCGCGCGACCAGATAGGCAGTAATCATCAGGGCTCCGGCCAGCAGCAGTGCCGGAACAATACCGCCCGCGAACAGGTCGGAGATCGACACCCCGCCTCCGGCCGAGGCCGAATACAGGATCATGTTGTGCGAGGGCGGCACCAGCAAGGCCACCAGCGCCGCCGAAATGGTGACATTGACGGCATAGTCACTCTCATAGCCCCGCTTCTGCATCTGCGGGATCATGGTGCCGCCGATGGCCGAGACGTCGGCGATGGCCGAGCCGGAGACCCCGCCGAACAGGGTCGAGCCGACGACTGTCACCTGACCCAGACCGCCGCGTACATGGCCGACCAGCGACGAGGCGAGGGCGATCATCCGGTCGGACAATCCCCCCTTCATCATCAGCTCGCCCGTGAAGATGAACAGGGGAATGGCCAGCAGGGCCACCGAGGCCATGTCCGACCCCATCTGCTGGAACACCACGATCGGCGGCAGCGCCAGATAGAGCACGGTCGCGAGCGTCGCCCCCATCAGACAGAAGGCGACCGGCACGCCCAGAATCAGCAACAGGGCCAGAACCCCGAACAGGATGAGAAATTCCATGTTCAGTCCTCCCGGACCGTCTTCGGCGCACCGGTCAACAGGCGCTCCAGGGCAAAGATCAGGATCAACAGGCCGCCCAGTGCCAGGCCCAGGAATTTCAGTCCCGAGGGCAGGGGGGCGCCGGCCAGCGGCACAGTCCAGTCATCCAGCATGAGATAGCCGCCCATGGTGGCCAGCCCGAGGCCGGTCGCCGCCGCGATCAGCCGCGACAGGGACGCCAACGCCGACCGGATCGGGCCGGGCATGGCATGGGCGAAGGTCTGGAAGGCGAAGTGGGTCTCGTGGCGCACCCCCACAGCAGCCCCGAACATGACCGCGACACTCATCAGGATCAGGGCCACCGGCTCGGTCCAGCCGGGCGAGTCGTTCAGCACATAGCGGGCAAAGACCTGCCATGCCTGCACGAGGGCCATGGCGAGCAGGGCCGCTCCGGCCAGTCCCATCACGATCCTGGACAGGTGGTCCAGCAGGCCACGCTCTGGCGTGTCGGATGATGTCATCGGTTCCTCCCCCGAGGTGGTCGTGTCCGGGCTGTTCAGCTGGCCGCAACGATCTGTTCGTAGAGGGACGCCAGTCCGGCGCCCCGGGTGTACTTCGCATTGACCGGCTCGACCGCACGGGCAAAGGCGCCCATGTCGACCTCATTCACCAGCGTGCCGGCCGCGATGACCGCGGCGCGGGCCTCGGCCTCGCGCTTGTCCCACTCCACCCGCATCCGGGGCACCGAGCGGCGGGCGACGTCGCGCACAAGGTCCCGGTCGGCGGGGGTCAGGGCATCCATCGATGCCTTTGAAATGAGCAGGGCGTCCGGCGAATACAGGTGTTTCGTGTCGCTCCAGTAGCGGGCCACCTCATACTGGCGGCTGGACTGATAGCTGGGCCAGTTGTTCTCGGCCCCGTCGATCAGATGGGTCTGCAGGGACGAGAAGACGGCCCCGAACGTCAGGGGCGTCGGATTGGCGCCCATGGCCCGGACCGTATCGAGGAAGATGTCCGACTGTGGCGCGCGGATCTTGAGCCCCTTCATGTCGGCGGGCTCATGCACCGGCCGGCGGACATTATAGACGCTGCGCGGCGCGGCATCGTAATAGGCCAGACCGACCAGCCCCCGCCCCTCGAACACATTCAGCAGCTGCGTGCCGATCTCGCCATCGACCACGGCCCGCATATGCTCGACCGAGCGAAACACATAGGGCAGGCACAGCAGGCTGGTCTCGGGAAAAGCGTTGTTCAGGGCCGCCGCAGCCACCCGGCAGATGTCGATGGCCTGGTAGCGGGCGAGACCGATCGAGTCGTCCTCATTGCCCAGCTGTCCGGAGGGGAAGGACCGGATGCCCAGTCGCCCGTCGGTCAGCCGCCCCAGCTCCTCGCCCATCCATTTGACAGCGTGGACGGTCGGATAGTCGGCCGGGTGCACATCCGCAGCATGCAGCAGGCGGGGGCCGCCACCGGGGGCTCCTGGACCGCTGCCACAGGCCGACAGGGCGGCCGCGCCGGCCCCCATCAGTCCGGTGCCAAGAATCCGTCTGCGCGTAGGGGTCATGACGTTCCTCCCGCGGCGCGGACAGCCCGGCACGCGATGATACCCTGTGGTCCAAAGTCGGCCTCGGCGGTCTGGCCGATGGCAATGCGGTGCACCCCGGTGGCCGCTCCTGTCGAGATCCACTGACCCGCTTCGGGGCGCAGGCCCCGCTGCGACAGGACGTTCAGCAGAAAGGCCAGGGAGTCGAACGGCCCTCCGGGAATCGAGGCCGCGCCGCCCGAGCCGACGGTTTCCCCGTCGATCCGCAGGGAACAGGTCAGGTCCGACAGGGCGTCGGCCCGACCGGCCCAGTCCAGGTGGATCTCGCTGCCCACGATCAGCCCGGCATTGTTACCGAAGTCCGAGGCCGTGACCGCCGGCCCGTGGTCATTGATGCCGGGGAAGGGGCTTCCGGCGATCTCGACGCCGACGCGCACCTGGCTGACCAGCCGCGTCGCGTCCTCTGCCGTCCAGCCGGAGCGAAGGGCGGGCGTCTCGGCCATGAGCAGCAGATACTCCGCCTCGACGGCGCCAAATCCGCCCTCGATCAGGGGAAACTCGGTGACCCCGCCAGCCGGGTAGACACTGGCGGCAAAGATCGGTCCGGCCAGCCGGCCCGCCCCGAACTGCGCATCCAGCGGCGACGGGATCCGGCCCAGCTTCCAGCCGGCAATCGCGTCCGGGACCAGGGCAATGGCGGCATCCTGGATCGCATAGGCCGCCTCCAGACTGTCGGGGGCAGGGCCCGGATAGGTCGGCAGCGCACGGCCCTCGCGGCGCGCATCGACAAAGGCGCGCGCGATGGTCCGACCCTCGTCGGACAGGATCGCCGCCCGGGGCAGGGCATGGGCCGTCATGACGTCGACTCGGGCGAGAGACGCATACAAGCCGCTGAAATTGTTAGGGACAGGCGCACGCGTCCTCCGTTTTTCTTTTGACATTGCGCAGGAAGGAAACCGGTGTCAATTTGAATCGAGACAAAGGGCGTCACAGCGGGTCAAGGCCCGTGGCAAGATGGCGACCGAACCGGGAAGGAAGCCGATGAACCGTCGACACACTCTGATCTCCGCCTGTCTGGGCCTGTTCGCCGCGCTGGCGCTCAGTCTCGCAACCCCTGCGCCGACGCTGGCCCAGTCCGGGCCGCTGGCCTTTCCCGGTGCCCTCGGCTGGGCGTCGGCGACCCCCGGCGGGCGGGGCGGGCAGATCATCCGTGTCACCAATCTGAACAGCGAGGGTCCCGGCTCGCTCCGCGCCGCGATCGAGGCCGAGGGTCCGCGCATCGTGGTGTTCGAGGTGGGCGGCGTTATCGACCTCGAGATGAAGACCCTGCGCCTCCGCAATCCCTTCATCACCATCGCCGGCCAGACCGCGCCGTCGCCCGGCATTACCCTGATCCGGGGCGGCATGGACATCACCGCCCACGACGTCATCGTGCAGCACCTGCGCATCCGTCCCGGCTCGGCCGGTCAGGGCTGGATGAGCGGCTGGGACGAGGACGGCATCGCCACCGTCGGGGCGTACAATGTCATCATCGACCACTGCAGCCTGACCTGGGCGACCGACGAGAACCTGTCCGCCTCGGGCCCTCGCTTCACCGGGTCGACGCCCGAGGAATGGCGGCGCGGCACCAGCCACAACATCACCTTCTCGAACAACATCATCGGCGAGAGCTTGGCCTATTCGACCCATTCCAAGGGCGAGCACTCCAAGGGGTCGCTGATCCACGACAATGTCACGGGCCTGCTGATCGTCGGCAATCTCTATGCCCACAACTATGAGCGCAGCCCCCTGTTCAAGGGCGGGGTGCACGGCGTCATCGTCAACAACCTGATCTACAATCCCGGTCCGCGCGCCATCCACTACAACCTGGCGCCGGAGGAGTGGGGCAGTGTCCCGTTCGAGGTCGGAAAGATGACGGCCATCGGCAATGTGCTGCGCGCTGGCCCGTCCACCCCGACCGACCGGCTGGCCTTCCTGATGATCGGGGGAGGCGGTGATCTCGAATATTATGGCCGGGACAACATCGCCGTGGATCAGGTGGGCGAGCCGATCCGCATGTTCGGCCGCTACACGACCAGCCCTGCCCGCATCATCGAGGTGCCCCGTCCGCCGGTCTGGTGGGAGGGCCTGACGCCCATCCCGGCCGTCGACGTGCAGCGCTCCGTCCTGTCCACGGCCGGCGCCCGCCCCTGGGACCGTGACATGCGCGATGTCCTGATCATTGCCGAGGTCGCCGAGGGCCGGGGCGAGATCATCGACCACGAAAGCCAGGTCGGCGGTTATCCGGCCGTCGGCGAGCCGACCCGCAAGGCCTTCAATCCGGATGACTGGAACCTTCACGACATGACGCCGAAACGGGCCGACGTGCTGGACCGGCCCGCCAACCGCCGCGGAACCTGAGCCTCCTGAACACCGGTATGCAGGCCGGGGCGAATTGGCCTATCACGGACGCATTACCTCAGCAGGACTTCTGGCGTGGCGGATAACAGGCGGACCGGCGGCAAGCCCGTAACGATCAACGATGTCGCGCGGCTTGCCGGTGTCTCCAAGAAGACCGTGTCGCGGGTGATCAACAACTCGCCCCTGCTCCGGGCCGAGACGCGTGAAAAGGTGCAGAAGGTGATTGCCGAGTCCGGCTTTGCACCCGACCCCCAGGCGCGCGGTCTGGCCTTCCGCCGGTCCTTTCTGGTCGGCATGATCTACGACAACCCCAGCCCCAACTATGTGGTCAACATGCAGCAGGGTGTGCTGGATGCCGTACGGGGCTCGGGGCTCGAGCTGGTGGTTCACCCCTGCAACCGCGCCAGCGAGACCTTCCTCGCCGATGTGCGTGGTTTCATCGTCCGGCAAAAGCTGTTCGGCGTGGTCATGCCGCCCTCCGTGTCCGAGGACGAGCGGGTCGTCGCCATCCTGAAAGAGGCCGACTGCCCCTATGTCCGCATCGCCTCCGTGTCGCTGGATGCGCCGGCCCATATGGTGGTCACCAACGACAGTTCGGGCGCGGCCGAGGCGGCCCGGCATCTGGCGGGACTGGGTCACCGCCGCATCGCCTTCATCTCGGGTCCCGACAGCTTCCGCTCGTCGCACGAGCGGCGCCGGGGCTTTGCCGAAGGTCTGGCCGAGCACGGCCTGACCCTGGATCCCGCCTACAGTCGCGTTGGCGCCTATACGTTCGAATCGGGCGTGGAGGCGGCCCGTGACCTTCTGGCCATGGCGGACCGGCCGACGGCCATCTTCGCGGGCAATGACGAAATGGCCATCGGCGTGATGAAGGCCGCGCGCGACGCGGGGCTCGACGTGCCTTTCGACCTGTCGATCTGCGGCTTTGACGACCTGCCCATGGCCTCGCGGGTCTGGCCGAACCTGACGACGGTCCGCCTGCCCATCCGCGACATGGGACGCATGGCCGCCGAGAAGCTGACCGCCTCGATCCGCGGCCTCGATGCCGCCACCCTGAGCCAGCCCGAGGTCCGCCCCTCGCTGGTCGTAAGGGACTCAACGGCGCCTCTGCAGGCCTGATCCGTCTACCCCCGCAAAGGTTCTGCGGGATGGCCCCGCGCCCACGTGTATCTTTGCCGTGAAATCAGTTTCTGGTTGCATCGGGCCGCGGTCTGTCGTCATGTGCAGCACGACCGGATGTGGAGCCGCGAGCCCCCCGGGGAAGACTGACAGTGCCGGTGCAGCGTCGCGTCCCCGTCAACCCATGTCCGAGGTCTCCGATGTCTGTCCGCTCCATCCTCATAGCTGCCGCCCTCGCAGCCGTCCCGACCCATCTGTCCGCCCAGGAAGCGCTCAAGCGCGTGGACAACGCCTCCGTCGCCGGCGGAGGGGACGCATGGTCCGTCGACTGGTCGGCATCGGCCGAGCCGACGCTGGCCATTGACTATGACGCTGTGCGCAGCCTCGACCTTACCGAGGTCCAGGACGAGGGTGAGTATGCCCTTGCGGCCAAGCTGTCCGGTCCACTCGCCGGCCTTGCGACGCTCTCGTTCACGCCGCGTATCACCCTCAATCCCCACCTGTTCGACGACGGGGACGAGGCCTCGGCATGGTCGATCCGCAGCCGCCTCGCCCGCACCGTCGAGCTCACCGATGCCGAGGTTGGCGGTGTCCGTCGCCCCAAACAGGACGAGCTGATCCCCTTCATCGAGCATTCCTATGGCCGCAATTATGCGGATGTTTTCCGGGGCTCGGGGACGGCGAGCCAGAGCTACACCGGCGGCATCACCCTGGTGGACGTCCTTGCCTATCTGTGTGCGCGGGGCGAGAGCCCCGATGACCGGAACTGCAGGGGCGGCCCCAGCTTCGTCTACAAGGTCACCCTGTCCTACACGCAGTTCGACTCGGACAACGATGACAAGGACCGCGAGGGTCCGAAACTTTCGGCGGAATTGCGGTGGCCGATTCTGTCGACCTCGTCCCTCTGGCTGGACGGTGCCTATGAGCAGCGCGACTTCGACAGCCTGCTGAATGATGCCGGCACGGATCTGGCGCGTTCAACACACGTCAATGTCACGCTCGGCATCGATCTGTCCCGCTGGGCCCGCCGCACCTTTTCTCTGGGTGACAAGGCCGAGTTCGGCATCGGTGTGCGGTGGGTCAATGTCGAGGCCGACCGCAGCGACCTCGAAAGGAACGACTTTCTGCTGGTGCCGACCTTCTCACAGAGGTGGTAGGGCGGGAGCCCGGTGGCGTCAGGAGACCACCCCGCGGATGTAGTCCCTGATCGCCTCGTCCGTGGCGTTGGCGAAGAAGAGCTCCTGGAATTTCTCGCCGTCGACGGCGGCCTTCAGCAGGTCCTGGTCGACGGTCCTCAGCACCGTCAGCATGTCGTGGCATGTCGCGGCCTTCAGGTTCATCAGGATGCCGCGGTTGGTGGCCATGATCTGGGCGCGCTCCTTCGGATAGCCCAGACCGCGCTCGCCCTCGAACAGCTTGCGATAGCAGTCCTGCAGGTTCAGCTCGGCGGCCCAGCCAAAGCCCTTGGCATAGGGCATGGAGATGGCGTTGCCGTCATTGATCTGGCCGAACAGGAAGGCGTCGGTCGGATCGATCACCAGTCCGCAGAACACGCCGGGCATGGCGTTACAGGCCAGCATGGACCCCATGCCCGTGCCGCATCCCGTGACGATGAAATCTGCCGCACCCGAGTTCAGCAGGATCCCGGTCAGCAGGCCGTTCATCACATAGGTCAGCGAGGCCTTATCCTCGGGCGTATACATGCCGTAATGGAACACCTCATGGCCCAGAGGTCCGGCCACAGCGGTCAGGGCCGAGTGCACGATCTCGCTCTTGGCGGCCTGGCTGTTCTCGATGATCAGGGCGATTTTCATGGGCTTCCTCAAGGTCTCGGGCGGGCAGGGTGCAGGGGGCACAACGATGACCGGCTTTCATCTCCGGGGCGACAACCCTGCGGCGGCATCGTCGCGCCATCGTTTGCATGGAGCTATGACACCGGTTACCTATGCCGTCTCCTCGCCTCTGACAACCCACCCGAAGGCCCGACTGCATGACCCCGTCGTTTGATCTCTCCGGCCGCACCGCCCTTGTCACCGGGGCCAATACAGGCCTTGGACAGGCTATCGCCGTCGGACTGGCGGGCGCCGGGGCCGACATTGTCGCCGTGGGTCGCTCGGCGCCGACCGGGACAGCGGAGAAGGTCGCCGCCCTGGGCCGCGCCCTGCACGCCGTCCCCGCCGACCTGTCGACCACGGCGCCGCTCGCCGATGTAGTGGCCAAGGCCCGCGACGCGGTCGGCGACATCGACATTCTGGTCAACAATGCCGGCATCATCCGTCGCGCCGACAGCCTCGACTTTTCCGAAGAGGACTGGGACGCCGTCATCGACACCAATCTCAAGACCGCCTTCTTCCTGAGCCAGGCCGTGGCCCGCACCTGGGTCGAGGCCGGGCGAGGCGGCAAGATCCTCAACATCTGTTCGATGCTCAGCTTCCAGGGCGGCATCCGCGTGCCGTCCTACACGGCCTCCAAGAGCGGTCTGGCAGGCCTGACGCGGCTGCTGGCCTGTGAATGGGCGTCAAAGGGCATCAACGTCAACGGCATCGCGCCCGGCTATTTCGCTACCAACAACACCGAGGCCCTGCGCGCCGATGAAGGCCGCAATCGCGACATCCTCGCCCGCATACCGGCCGGCCGCTGGGGTGATCCTGCCGACCTCGCGGGCGCCGCTGTGTTTCTGGCGTCGGACGCCTCGGCCTATGTGCACGGCACCATTCTGACGGTCGACGGCGGCTGGATGGCCCGCTAGCAGCCGCCAGTGCCCGTAGCCCGGGCGTTCAGCCAGTCTTCCAGCAGGGTATGGCCGTCCCCGTCCGGGTCGGTCGCGCCATCGGCGGGGTCTGTGGGGTCCGAGCCATGCGCGGTCTCCCAGTCGTCGGGCAGGCCGTCGCCGTCGCGGTCGACCCACGGCACGCCGGCATCGATTGCAGCCAGTCCACCGACGTCGTCGGGACTGTCGATGATCCGTCCCGACCGGTCCCGCACGCCGGCGACGATCCGGGCGTCGACCGGGTCCCGGGGCAGGGAGGCCCCTGCCGTCGACAGGACACGGTCCTGCCAGTCCTCAGGGTCTTCCGGTGGAGCCCCCGCCCAGTCCGGCCGCGCCGTCAGTCGCGTGCCGGGTCCGCCGTCGTCCGTCACCAGCTGCCAGGGATCGTCGGGCAGGGCGCCGTCCATGCGGTTGGCCTCGAACCACGCCACGGCCAGCGGATTTGAGTCCTCGAACGCCCGGCGCCCGGTCGAATCCGGTCCCGGCAGATAGGTGTTGCCGACAAAGGCATAGGTCGAGACGCTGCGGGTATCGGCATTATAGCCCGCCTGCGCCCCGCCCCAATTGTAGAAGACATTGCCCCGGAACTCGAAATACGGGCCCTCGGGGTCGACCTCGGGCGGGTTGTAGTTGCCGGGCCGGGGCATGCGGGCCCGGTGGCTGGCCCACAGATTGCCGATAAAGCTGATGCGCGCGCCGTAACCGCCCCGCACGAGGGACCCATAGCCGTGGTCGCCCTTGGCGTGGGCCGAAGCGTTGAGCGATTCGGCGATAATCGAGTTCTGCACCGTCACATCGTAGATGCCCCGGTCGGGCGGGTCATAGCGACTGGCGACCGACAGGGTCTCGTCCACCGACCAGGATGCGGAAACATGATCCAGGATGATCCGACGGCCCCGGGCCACCGAGATGGCATCGGCCTCGACAAGCGCCTCCGCCCCCAGCCGCGAGCGGATATGGCGCACGATTACATCGTCGGCCGAGATGACCAGGGGCTGGCCGATCAGAGTGATTCCCCCCCCCGGCGCGGTCTGTCCGGCGAGGGTGACCCGCCCGCGGCGAATGATGAGCGGGGTCTCCAGCCGGATGACGCCGCCCGTGTCGAAGATGATGGTCCGGGGGCCGTCGGTCTCGATCGCCGCTCGCAGACTTCCCGGGCCGGAATCGCCCGTATGTGTGACCCGCAGCACACGCCCGGCCCGACCGCCGACCGCATAGCGCCCCGCTCCCCCGGCGCCCGGAAAGGCCAGCACCGGCTCCGCCGCATCCTGCGCAAAGGCCCGTCCGGCAGGCAGAATTCCTCCGGCAAGGGCGAAGGCCAGGGCCAGGCCGATGGCCGGACCGCGTGCCGGGCGGGGACCCGGGCGGTCGTGTGACTTGGGGCTTGCCATTTCGACGGTCATCGGGTTACGGTCGCCATTGATACCGGTGTCATTCGATCTGGCATCTAGACATGACACCGGTGTCAAAACAAGGTTCAGGATTGAGCCTCAATAAAAGATAGACCGGGGAACGCCTCCGGCGTCCTGTATGTCCTTGGGAGGAGGCATATGTCACACGTTCAAAATCAGGGCGCGTCCCTGCGTCGTCATCTGTTCGCCGGCGGATCCGGTCTGGCCATCGCCCTGTGCATCGGGGTCGGGAGCGTCGCCGCCCAGGATGCGGGCACGCCTGAAAGCCGCGTCGATGAAATCGTCGTCACCGGCTATCGCGGCAGCCTGGCCGCGGCGCTTGACGTCAAGCGCAATGAAGCGGGCATCGTCGATGCCATCCTTGCCGAGGACATCGCCGACTTCCCGGACACCAACCTCGCCGAGGCAATCCAGCGCATTCCGGGCGTCTCCATCGATCGCGATGCGGGTGAGGGACGTCAGCTGACCGTCCGTGGCCTCAGCTCCGATTTCACCCGCACCCGCATCAACGGCATGGAGGCCCAGGCCACCACCGGCGGTACCGATTCTTCGGGCGGCGCCAACCGCGGCCGCGGCTTTGACTTCAACGTCTTCGCCTCCGAGCTCTTCAACTCGATCAAGGTCCGCAAGACCGCCGCCGCCGAGACCGAAGAGGGCTCGCTGGGCGCCACCATTGATCTGCAGACCGCGCGGCCGTTCGACTTCCGCGGACCGCGCATGGCCTTCTCGGTCCAGGGCGGATACAACGACCTGTCCGAAAACTGGAACCCGCGCGCGGCCTTCCTGGTCAGCAACACCTTCGGCGACCGGGACCAGTTCGGTGCCCTTCTGTCCGTGGCCTACAGCGAAAGGGACTCCTTCGAGGAGGGCTTCAGCTCGGTCCGCTGGGCGCCGGCCGTCGGCTCCGGCAGCTCGGGCGGCTTCTGCTCGCCGCTCGGCTTCACGCCCCAGAACCCGGGCAACAGCGGATCGACGGGCTCCAACGCCTCGAACTGCGCCACCGGTCTGCCGCGCCCGGCCAATACGCCGGCGAACGTCGCCGCATTCCAGACCGCCAACCAGGCGAATGTCTTTATTCCCCGCCTGCCGCGCTATGGCCGCCTGACGCACCATCAGGAACGTCTGGGCCTGACCGGCGCCCTGCAATGGCGCCCGGCCGAGTCGACCACCATCAGCCTCGACGTGCTGTACTCGCAGCTCGACTCGACCCGCCAGGAAGACTTCCTGCAGGCCATGTCGTTCAGCCGTAACGCCGCCGCCGGCGGCCAGACCCAGGTGATCGTCCGCGACGCCGTGGTCGAGAACAACACCCTGGTCTACGGCCTGTTCGACAACGTCGATGTCCGGGCGGAGTCCCGCTACGACCAGCTGGAGACCAAGTTCCTGCAGGTCGGCCTGACGTTTGAACATGACTTCTCCGACAATGTCCGGGGCCGGTTCTTCGCCGGTCGGGCTGAGTCCAACTATGAAAACCCCTTCCAGACCACGGTCACCCTCGATCGTCAGAACACCGCCGGTTACTCGTTCGACTTCCGGGGCAACCCCAATACGCCCCTGATCACATACGGCTTTGACGTGACGGACCCGGCGGCGTGGGGCTGGCTGCCGATCGGCTCCAGCGTGCCGCGGTCGGAAATCCGCATCCGTCCCCAGGGCGTCGATACCATCTTCGAGTCCCTCCAGGCCGACCTTGAGTTCGACGTCACGCCGTTCGTGACCTTCCGGACCGGGGTCAACTGGAAGACCTTCTCGACCGAGTCCTACGAGTTCCGCCGCACGGACGAGACGGTTGTCCCGGCCCTGCCCGGCGGCGTGACCATGGCGGATATCACCACCATGGTGACCGGCTTTGGCAACGGCTTCGCGCCCGCAGGCTCGCCCTCGAGCTGGGTCATTCCGGACCTGAACGCCCTCGCCAGCCTGTTCAACATCTACTGCAACTGCGACACCGGTGTTCCCGGGGGCAACTTCACCCTTGGCAGCATTACGGTGGGCAATGCCCGCGGCGGCAACCGCTTCCTCGAGGAAGAAGACTTCGCCCTCTACTTCCAGGCGGACTTTGACGCCGATGTCTTCGGTCGCCCGTTCCGCGGCAATGTCGGCGTCCGCCACGTGTGGACCAGCCTCTATGCCGAGGGCTACAGCTCGACCGGCGGCGGCACCCTGGTGTTCGGCACGCACGACTATGAAGACACCCTGCCGTCGCTGAACCTGACCTATGAGCCGATCGACGACGTGCTGGTGCGCTTTGGTGCGGCCATGGTCATGGCCCGGCCCCAGATCAACAACTCCATGTCCGGAGCCAACTATCTGGTGCCGACCACATCGCTGAACGCGACGGGTCCGAACTTCACCGCCACCATCGGCAATGTCGAGCTGGAGCCCTTCCGCGCCAAGACCTACGACCTTGCCGTCGAATGGTATTTCGCTCCGGAAAGCCTGATCTCCTTCGCTTATTTCTACAAGGACATCGACAGCTACATCCAGGTGATCCGTCAGGATCTCAGCTATGCCCAGCTGACGGCCCTGAACCCGTCGGCCTTCGATCCGGCCTTCTGCACGGGGTCCTGCTCCTCAAGCACGATCTTCGCCCTGACCAGCGCCGCCAATACCGATGGTGGACCGCTCAAGGGCTTCGAGATCAGCTTCCAGACGCCGTTCACCTTCCTGCCGGGGCCACTGTCCAACTTCGGCGTGCAGCTGAACTATACGAACGTTGAGTCCGAGATCGACTACTGCACCAATGCCCTGTGCACGACCTTCGTGACCAACGATCTCGCCCAGCTGTCCCCCACGGCCTACAACGGCACCCTCTACTATGAGGATGACCGCTTCTCGGCCCGGGTCTCGGCCTCGTACCGTGACGAATATCTGCAGAACGTCCCGGGCCGGAACGGCAACGCCCTGGAAGGCAAGATGGAGACGCTGAACATCGACTTCTCGTCCTCGTTCAAGCTGACCGACGACGTCACCCTCACCTTCGAGGGCATCAACCTGACCGACGAGGAAAACCACCAGTGGGTCGGCAACGACGATCGCCAGTCGACCTCGGTCTATCACCACACGGGACGGCAGTTCTTCATCGGAGCCCGCTACACCTTCTGATGAAGGCCTGATCCCTGCCTCGACGTCCGCTCCTGGACGCGACTTTCAAGGCCGCCGGGTTCTCCCGGCGGCCTCTTCTTTTGCGGCTTGCGCGACAATGGAAACACGTCGATTTCATTGACGGCGCTTGAGCCGGGCGGCCCTGTCGGTATAAGGGCCGCACACCAGACCTTCCGACCGGATGATCCGCATGGCCAATCCCAAGACCGACAACGCCCACGGTGAGTATGAAAAGGGCACCCAGCCGGTTCACGAGCAACAGGCGACCTATGACCTGTTCATGGGGCTGGCCAAGTGGGGCTCGCTGCATCTGGCCGTGCTGATCACCTTCTTCGTGCTGTGGCTGCAGCCGGGCGGCAGCGTGGTCTTCGGATTCGTGGCCGCGCTCGCCTTGGCCGTGATCGGCTTCTTTGCTCTCAAGTCCAAGCCCGCGAAGCACTGACTGCCGGGCCGTTATCGCGGCCCTGACACCCAAAACCAGCGCTTTACCGTGGGGGACCTGACGGCCTAGGCTGTCTGTGAACAGTCCACCCCACGGAGGGATTCGCTTGGCCGTCACTATCGCCGTGACCCGCGAACGCCGAGATGGCGAGACGCGCACTGCCCTGACCCCTGACACGGTCAAGAAGCTGGTCGGCATGGGTGCCGCCGTCGTGGTCGAGACCGGCAGCGGTCTGGGCTCCTCCATTCCCGACACCGCCTATGCCGAAGCCGGCGCGACCGTGGCCCGCGACCTCAAGACCGCTTTGTCCGGGGCCGATATCCTGCTCAAGGTGCGCGGCCCGACCGCCGCCGAGATCAGCGCGCTTCGGCCCGGCGCGGTGGTCGTCGCCCTGCTGGATGCCTGGCGCGAGAAGGAAACCGTCACGGCCCTCGCCGGCGCGGGCGTGACGTCCTTTGCCATGGAGTTCGTGCCGCGCATCACCCGCGCCCAGGTGATGGACGCCCTGTCATCCCAGGCCAATCTCGCCGGCTATCGCGCGGTGATCGAGGCGGCCGCCGCCTATGGCCGGGGCTTTCCCATGATGATGACCGCTGCGGGCACGGTGGCTGCGGCCAAGGTGTTCGTCATGGGTGCGGGTGTCGCGGGGCTGCAGGCCATCGCCACCGCCCGGCGTCTGGGCGCGGTGGTGACCGCCACCGACGTCCGCCCCGCCGCCAAGGAACAGGTCGAGTCGCTCGGCGCCAAATTCGTCGCCGTCGAGGACGAGGAGTTCAAGGCCGCCGAGACCGCGGGCGGCTATGCCAAACAGATGTCTGACGAGTATCAGGCCAAACAGGCGGCCCTGACCGCCAGCCACATCGTCAAACAGGATGTGGTCATCACCACCGCCCTGATCCCCGGTCGCCCGGCCCCGCGTCTGGTCACCGCCGCCCACGTCGCCTCGATGAAGCCGGGCTCGGTGATCGTCGATCTGGCCGTCGACAACGGCGGCAATGTCGAGGGCATCAAGGCGGGCGAGCTCGCCACCACCGCAAACGGCGTCACCCTGGTCGGCTGGACCAATATGCCGGGCCGCATCGCCTCTGACGCCTCCAGCCTCTATGCCAGAAACCTGGTCGCCTTCGTCGCCCTGATGCTCAAGGACGGCACCCTCGCCGTCGACCTCGACGACGAAATCCTCAAGGCCGCCGCCGTGACCCACGCCGGCGCCATCGTGCATGAAGGAGTGAAGGGCTGATGGAACACGTCGACCCCACCGTCTTTCGTCTGGCCATCTTCGTGCTGGCCATCTTCGTCGGCTACTATGTGGTCTGGAGCGTCACGCCCGCCCTGCACACGCCGCTGATGGCCGTCACCAACGCCATCTCCAGCGTCATCATCGTCGGCGGTCTGATCGCAGCCGCGGCCGTGTCCGAGGCCTCGGGCATGAACGGCTGGGTCGCCAAGGGGGCCGGCGTCGCCGCCGTGACGCTGGCCAGCGTCAACATCTTCGGCGGTTTCATGGTCACCCGCCGCATGCTGGCCATGTACCGCAAGAAGGAACGGCCCGCCGCCGCTCCAAAGCCGGCCGCCTGACGCATGATGCAGCCCGACCCCACCCGCATTGCCGAAGTCGGCGCCTGGGTCGCCGCCGGGCTGGGCGCGGGCATGTGGATCTGGATGGTCGTCAAGGAGCGCGATCCCATCCGCCGCGTACGGCTGAACGACTGCGGCGTGGTGCTGTTTTTTTCCGCCATCCTGACGCGGGTGGTCATCGACGGCAGTCCACTGGACCCCATCGACTGGGCCCTGCTGATCCTGAGCCCCCTGTTCATCGCCGCCGCCCTGTGGCGCCTCGCCCGTACCCAGGGGATGGGGCGATGACCGGCCCGGGCGTTCACGACACTCCCACCCGTTTCGAGGCGCCACCGTCTCTTGAGGCGGTGCTTGCGGTTCTCCGGGACTATCAGCCTGCAGCCCGCGAAATCGGCGTGGAACTGGTCGGCGTGGTCGGATCGGTGGCGCGGGGAGAGGCGCGAGCGGACAGCGATGTGGACATCGCCTATGATGTCATCGGGCCCGGTCTGAGTCTGTTCAAACTCGGCGGCCTGCTCATGGATTTGCAGGATGCGATCGGACGCCCTGTGGATTTGATTGATCGGGAGCGCCTGAAGCCCGAGCGTCGGGAATTCATGGAAAAGACCATGGTTGCCGCATGATCGAGACCCAGCACCGCTTCCGGCTCGAAGACATGCGCGACTACGCCCGCAAGGCCATCGAGGTCTCTCAGGATGCCACGGCAGATCCCGAGTTGCGCAACTTCGCCCTGCAGCGCTTGATCAGTATCGTTGGAGAAGCCGCCTCCAAGGTTCCGGAGTCCGTTCGAGCCCTCGCGCCAGAACTCAAGTGGCGCATGATCGTCGGCATGCGAAACGTACTGGTCCACGATTACGCGGGTTCTCGTAAGGACATCGTCGAGAGAGTGGTTCGCGATGACCTGCCTGTTCTGATTGAAATTCTCGACCGTCTGCTCGCGGAGCCGCGCCCATGACCGCATCCCTTGCCGCCCTGGCCTATCTGGTCTCCGGTGTCCTGTTCATCCTCAGCCTGCGCGGTCTCTCCAGTCCCGAGACCAGCCGACGGGGCAATACCTTCGGCATGGTCGGCATGGCGCTGGCCATCGCCGTGACCCTCGCGACACTGGGCATCACCGGCGCGCTGGATCCGCTGACGCTCGGCCTGATCGCGGGCGGGGTGATCGTCGGTGGCGGGGCCGGGGCCCTGATCGCCGCGCGCGTGCAGATGACCCAGATGCCCCAGCTGGTCGCCGCCTTCCACAGCCTGGTCGGTCTGGCCGCCTGTCTGGTGGCGGTGGGCGCCGTCTATGCCCCCGTGGCTTTCGGCATCGCCACGCCCGAGGGCGGCATCAAGACCCTGTCGATCATCGAGTTGTCGCTCGGCGTCGCCATCGGTGCCATCACCTTCACCGGCTCGGTGATCGCCTTCGCCAAGCTGAACGGCAACATGAGCGGCGCGCCGATCCTGCTGCCCGCGCGGCACCTGATCAACATCGCCCTGGCGCTCGCCCTCGTCCTGCTGATCGGCATCATGGTCGGCTCGGGCGGCACCGCAACCTGGGCCTTCTGGGGGGTGTTCGTACTGGCCCTGATCCTCGGCGCCACCCTGATCATCCCGATCGGCGGCGCCGACATGCCGGTCGTGGTCTCCATGCTCAACAGCTATTCCGGCTGGGCCGCGGCCGCCCTCGGTTTCACGCTGGAGAACATCGCCCTGATCATCACCGGCGCCCTGGTCGGCAGCTCGGGGGCCATCCTCAGCTACATCATGTGCAAGGGCATGAACCGCAGCTTCATCTCGGTCATCCTCGGCGGCTTCGGCGGGGACAGTGGCCCGGCGGGCGCCGGCGTCGCCGAGACCCGGCCGGTCAAACAGGGCTCGGCCGAGGATGCCGCCTTCATCATGAAGAACGCCTCCAAGGTTATCATCGTCCCCGGCTATGGCATGGCCGTCGCCCAGGCCCAGCACGCCCTCAGAGAGATGGCCGACAAGCTCAAGGAGGAGGGGGTCGAGGTCAAATATGCCATCCACCCTGTCGCCGGTCGCATGCCCGGCCACATGAACGTCCTGCTGGCCGAGGCCAATGTCCCCTATGACGAGGTGTTCGAACTGGAGGACATCAACGCCGAGTTCGCCTCCTGCGACGTCGCCTTCGTCATCGGCGCCAATGACGTCACCAACCCCGCCGCCAAGACCGACCCCCAGTCGCCGATCTACGGCATGCCCATCCTTGACGTCGAAAAGGCCGGCACCGTCCTGTTCATCAAACGCGGCATGGCAGCCGGCTATGCGGGCGTCGAGAACGAGCTCTTCTTCCGCGACAACACCATGATGCTGTTCGCCGACGCCAAGAAGATGGTCGAAGGGATCGTGAAGGGGCTGTGAGGTGATCCATCCCGATGACTGGGCGGTTCTGCTGCGAGAGCCGCGCGCGGGCACGGTGTTCGAGTGGCTTCTCTGGCTGATTCTAGCCGGGCCCATCATGCTCTGGGCGGCCAGCGTGGCATGGCGAAGATTGCGCCAGCCTGGCTCGCGCCTCCGACCTGGCCTTTTGATCGTCGGAGCCTTCCTGTTCCTTCTCACGGGCTATGCGTTCTGGCACGGCGTCAACATACGTTTGGTCCAAGCGGCATGTTGGCGAGGCGGGCCGGATGCCGTCTCTGAAGGTTGGAAATCGTACTGCCGTGAAATCCCGCCTCAAGGCGTGGACGGCTACTATTCGGTCGGTTGGTTCGGGCGTCGTTGAGCGGCACCTGAGGGCCCCCTCCGGCCCAAGTCTCACAAGCCACCGACCTCAAGCGCGCGGTCCGCCCGACGCAACATGGCGTTGGGCCCCGTTCACCTCGGCTTCCACCGGGATGAGCGGGTGGGTAGTGTCTCCCCATGACCCCCGCCGACATCATCGCCCTGCTGGATCTTCAGCCCCATCCCGAGGGCGGGCACTACCGCGAGACCTTTCGAGATCCGCGCACCGTCGACGGGCGTTCGGTGGGCACGGCCATCTACTTCCTGCTGTGTGCCGGTGAGCGGTCGAAATGGCACCGCGTCGACGCGACCGAGATCTGGCACCACTATGTGGGCGCCCCGCTGGCACTCGATATCGACGGCATCGGCCGCCTGATCCTCGGCCCGGACGTCGAGGCGGGTCAGCAGCCCCAGATCATTGTCCCGACCGGTCGGTGGCAGGCCGCCGGGAGCCTCGGCGACTGGTCGCTCGTCGGCTGCACTGTGGCGCCCGGATTCGAGTTTGCCGGATTCGAAATGGCGGAGGATGATGGGCCGCAGGGGAGGGCCTGAGCCATGGCCGAGCTGAAAACGCAGCCGACCGACGCCTCTGTCGAGGAATTCCTTGCCGCCGTGCCCCATGCGGGCAGGCGGGCCGACGGCATCGAGCTGGACGCCCTGCTGCGCGACCGCACCGGGTGCGCCCCGGTCATGTGGGGGCCGTCGATCGTCGGCTATGACCGCTATACCTATGTCAACACGACGAAAAAGCCCGCTGACTGGCCGATCATCGGCTTTTCGCCGCGAAAGGCGAACCTGACGCTCTACATCATGCCGGGGTTCGCCGAGCGGCCCGACCTGATGGACGGGCTGGGCAAGTTCAAGACCAGTGTGTCGTGCCTCTATCTCAACCGGTTGGCCGATGTGGACCGCGAAAGACTGACCGCCCTGATCGACTGGTCGATCGCCACCATGCGCGAGCGCTACGGCGTGTCCCAGAGCCTGATCGGTTGAGGTGGAATCGCTTCGCGATTCCGCCGATGCCGTGAATCAGGCTCTCGAATAACACTGGACCGAAATCTGAGCCCAGTCAGACATGCGTCCGACTGAACCGATTTCGGTCTAGTCGACGCCCGGGCCGTAATAGGTGTCGAAGAACGGCTTCATGTGCGTTTCATACCGCTTCCACGCGGCCTTGGACGAGGCATAGAGCGGCCGCCGCACCTGGGCGAAGCTGGCGGTGGTCACAGCGCGGTCGGTGGCGTGGAAATCCCTGACCTGATCCTCCCACTCCAGCCCGGCATGATCCAGAATGCGCCGCATCCAGGTGTCGGGATCATCGACCAGCTGCTCATAGGGCACGGTCAGCAGGGTCCCCGGCGGCAGCACCCGCGTCCAGTGTTCATGCAGCCGGTCCTCGCCCTTGAAGTGGCGGGCGATGTCGGTCAGTGAGCGGGTCCAGTCGGCGCCCCGGGCGAACCGCGTCCGGAAGCAGGACCAGGCGATTCCGGCCGGATGCCGCCTCAACCAGATGAATTTCGCCTTCGGCAGGCACTGGTGGATCAGGCCCAGGAACCGCGTCTGGTTCAGCGTCTTGTCGATGACCCGGCCTTCGGTGCCGAACCGCTCGTCCATCAGGTGCAGATAGGCCCGGCCGATCCGCGTGGCCAGGGTCTCCCCGCCCGGCCGGGCAAAAGCGGCGCGCACAGCATCGGGGGTATAGCCCTGCACCGCCATGGCGGCGTGGCGGAACAGATTAACCTCGGCCCCGTCGTGCACCGCCGAATGGCTGACCAGGATCTGCTCGACCAGGGTCGTGCCCGAGCGCGGCAGGCCGAGAATGAAGATCGGCCGGTCGCTGTCGATCTCGCTCTTCGGCAGGCTGTCGATAAAGGCGCGGTCATAGCCCTTCACCACCTGATCGACGAACAGGTCTGACTGGTCGGCGTTGAAGGTGCTGTCCGGCATCTGCAGCCGCCCGGCCTCGGCAAAGGCCGCAAAGGCCTTGTCCGTCTGGCCGCTGTCGTCATAGGCCTTGCCCAGGGCATACAGCAGCACCACCCGGTTCAGCCGCCGCTCCGGCGCATGGCCGATCCGCGCGGCGAGGGCCTCCATGGCGGCAATGTCCGGATCATCCGCCGGGAATTTCTTGATGTCGGCCAGCACGGCCCAGGCGTTCTCGGCCCCCAGCGCTACGGTCGGCAGGTCCAGGATGCGGCGCAGATTGGCGATGGCGGCGTCATTGTCGCCGAACTGCACCTGACAGGTCGCCAGAAAATGCAGCGACGCCGGATCATTCGGCCGTTCACGCGCCAGAGCCTGCGCCTCGCGCAAAGCCTCTTCCGAGCGGCCGTTCTGGCTCAGCAGGGTGGCATAGGCCTGACGCGACTCCGGCGTCGGCGCGGCGGCGATGTTGCGGCGTGCGGCGGTCAGGGCGATCGACACCTCGCCCATGGTGGCC
>Ga0115011_10000789_pt1 | contig 24052 bp, 16 predicted proteins | sample TroAtlMetagenome_2_FD_88705 | JGI IMG/M metagenome (GOLD analysis project Ga0115011, IMG submission 88705) | Marine eukaryotic phytoplankton communities from Atlantic Ocean - Tropical Atlantic ANT8 Metagenome | ecosystem: Environmental > Aquatic > Marine > Oceanic | place: Tropical Atlantic...
CGGCACAGCCCGCCGATAAGTTCCTCCCAGCGATGCACGAACTCCAGCGCCCTCTTCTCACGATGTTCAAAGTCACCCTGCAACGGCGGCAGCGGTCCCTTATCATAATAACTTTGCGTGACCGCGTAGCCGCTCGGGAACGGCGTTGGCGCCGCCTGCAGATTCGTCGGTTGCTTATGCTGGCTCAAATATTGCCCCCCCACCCTCAGCACTCGAGCAATTTCATCGTACACCTTGGCCAAGTTTGGAACATAACAGGTGCTGACCGGCTGACTGACCAAGTCAAACGAGGCGTTGGCCAGCATCGAGAGGTCGTCCATCGACCCAACGAGCGCAGTCAACTTCAGACCGCGCTCGTTGGCCACGCGTTTGTCCTGCTCGATCATCTCCGGGCTGATGTCCACCACCGTGACCACCGCCCCCGCTGCAGCATAAAGCGGCGCCTGCAACCCGCCACCACCGGCAAGGCAAAGCACCTGTTTGCCGTCGAGCCCGCCTGTGATCCAGCCCCGCCCGTTGATCGCCTTTAACGGGTTTTCAAATTCTTCTTCGCGCGCCGTGCGAGTATGAAGTCGCCCCTGCTGAACTCGCTCGTCCCAGACTCGCCGATTGTGGTCCTGTGCCAAATCCACCCGGGCGTTGTAGCCTCGGCGCCGCGCTTGGCCAAGCGCTTGGTTTGAAAAGAGAATGGTCCCGGCTGTTTTCACAACCGGGACCATCTATGAGCAATAAGCATTAAGCTTATTTTCGGACGTGCGCTAAACCGCAACCGTTATGACACATGCCCAAATTTGTATTCACAAACCATTGCCTATCAATGAGTTCAGCGGTTTGTTGCTCGGCTAACGAAAAAGTATTGCATTAAAAATATTATGCAAGCGGTTTTTTCGGTATTTTTTTGATCCTCAATTACCATCAAAACCAAGCGCTTGGCCAAGCGCAGGCGGTTTTGCGTTTCATCGCAGTGATGTTTCTGTTACCCATCCCCGCCATGTCCTTCAATTCACTGGGACTTTCCGACACCGTTCTCAAGGGGATTCGTGCGATGGGTTATGAAGATCCGACGCCGATTCAGCTCCGCGGCATCCCGCTAATCCTCGAAGGCCGAGACGTGATCGGAAGCGCACAAACCGGCACCGGCAAGACGGCGGCGTTTGGTTTGCCCATCCTAACCAAGCTCGACAAACCGGGTGATCAACCCCGTGCCCTGATCCTCGAACCAACCCGGGAACTGGCCTCGCAGGTTGAGACGGCATTCCGCGATTTCTCCCGTTATTCGAAACTCCGAACCACGGTGCTCTACGGCGGCGTCAAGTATGGCAAACAGACGGATGCCCTCCAGACCGGGACGGACATCATCGTGGCCACGCCCGGCCGACTGCTCGACCACCTCTCGCAACGCAACACCACGCTCAAGCACCTGGAGTATCTCGTGCTCGACGAAGCAGACCGGATGCTGGACATGGGCTTCATGCCGGACGTCAAAAAGATCATCCAGAAATGCCCGGATAAACGGCATACCTCCCTGTTTTCCGCGACCATCCCGCCGATCATCGAGACGCTCATCCAGTGGGCGATGAAAGACCCGGAAACGGTGGAGATCGGGATGCGCCGCTCCGTGGCCGAAACGATTTCACACGCGGTTTACCCGGTGGCATTCGATCAAAAAGATGAGCTGGTACTAGAGCTATTGGGCAAGGTGGACTTCGACTCGGTGATCATCTTTTGCCGCACAAAAGTAGGCGCAGACAAGGTCGGTCGACTGCTCAAAAAGGAAAACCACTCGGTGGCTATTCTCCACTCCAACCGCACGCAGGCCGAGAGGGAGCGGGCACTAAAGGGCTTCCGCGATGGCAAATACAAGGTGCTCGTGGCGACAGACATCGCCTCACGCGGATTGGACATTGCCAACGTTAGTCACGTGGTAAACTACGACGTGCCGCAACACCCGGAGGACTACGTACACCGCATTGGGCGCACCGGCCGTGCGGCGGCAAGCGGCGATGCCTTCACCATCATGGTCGCCGAGGATCGACAACACATGGAGGCGATCGAGCGATTCATAGGCAAAAAAATCAATCGCGAGAAAATCGACGACTTCGACTACAAGTACACCGCGCTATTTGACGATGGAAAACGTGGTGGGATGCCACGCTTCCGTGGAGGCGCCGTGGGTCGGGGATACTCGTTCGGCATGTCCACCCGCGGCAAGGGCGGAGGCCGGAAACGTCGACGCTAAAGCCAACCCCTGAGCTTGTAATAAACCCAACCGACCTGCTCATGCATGTAGCAGGATGCCAATCGGAATCCTAAGTACAAAGGCACGGGATAAAATGTCCAATGATGTTCCAACGCGTACGTTCCAGGAAAATCCGCCCCCACCGGGACTACTTCAAATCCGGCCTGCTCGAATAGCGCCTTGGATCGCCGCATGTGCCAAGCAGATGTCACTAGGGCGATTTTCTTCCAACCATGCTTTTCTGCCAAAGCAGCCGCATTGACCGCCTCATCCCGCGTGTGGCGATTCACACCCAAATCGTAAATCGGCTCGTTGAATGGTTTCCATGTCTCCAGCCAGTTTTTTAGCAGCGCCCCCTCGCTAATTTGTTTCCCGTTTTCCCAATATCCGCCTCCACCGGTAACAAGCGCATCGCCCTTCCCCAGTCGAACCAGTTCTGCGGCGGTCAAAATCCGATCTGCCGCGTCGTGCAGTTCGATTTCAAATGTCCCGGTTGAAAGGTGGCTGTGGCCACCCCCGAGTACGACTACTGCATCGCATTTTGGGATAGCCGTCAAATCCTCCACGACATAGGGCTTCTCCAGAGTGGAGAGTAGAAAAGCCGGCAGTTTCGTTCCACCGACGATGCTGATCCCCAGTGCCAAGCCGCCGGTGAACAGCGCCTGACGTTTGTCTTTTCTTCGGATGGCCCGGTAGCAGGCGACCAACAAAACGGCCCAAATAAAACCGATCGGCTCGAACAACCGGCCAACCGTCTTGGACAGAAAATACATCATGCGGCCGGGATGCTTGGTTGAAACTGGACCGTTGCCCAGCAAAAACGGTGGATTGAAATTTTGAAGCCAAGCGAGCAACCTCCGTGCGAATGAAGGCAGGAAATTTCATCACCATCATTTGCGCCTGGCTCGCCAGCCTCTCGCTTGGCCAAGCGGCGACCCAACTGCCGCTGACAATCGAGACTCTGGCGGGCAAGGCGGAGGCAGTAGTGCACGGCAAGGTCAAAGGCATGACCTGCAAACGCGATGCCACAGGCCGAATCTTCACCGAGGTGCAATTGAAACTGACCGAGACGCTGAAGGGCAAACCAAACGGCGAGGTGTTTCGACTGGTCCACGGCGGAGGCATCCTTGGCGGGAAACGATCGCGCTCGGTGGCAGATCCAAAATTCAAGATAGGTGAAGAGGTGGTCGTTTTTGTGGTGTTTAACAGTCGGGGCGAGGCGATTCCGGTGGGCATGAACCAGGGCCGATTTGAAGTGTTCCGCCCAGTCGCATCCGGCGAGGCGATGGTGCGCAATCCATTTCACGGCTTGGCCAAGCGGAACGATGGAAGGGCGGTGTTCAAGCGGGCGCTTGGCCAAGCGCAGCCACTGACTCTCTCAGAACTTAAGCGACGAATACGGAGGGCGGCCAAGTGAAACGATTGCTGGCACCTCTACTCGCGCTTGGCCTTGCCAAGGCCGCGATGGCGTTCGTGCTTTTCAAAAACGAGAACGGCGAGCCACTGCGCTGGCGTCTGGATGAACCCGATCCGTTGGTGCATCCAAACGTGGTCAACCGGGAGACTCGCGCCATACGCATCCACCTGGCCAAGGACGGTTGGTCGGACGACAAAGCGGAATCGGAGCTAAACTCCATCCGCTCCGCCGCTGCTCAGTGGCAGGCGGTGCCGGGAACCATCCTGAAATTCGAGGAGGGTGAATTGCTGGAGCCGGGCGTGGACATCAACGGCGAAGACAATCAAAATGTGATTTTCTGGGTTAAGGAAGTGGCACCCGGAGGGGCTGTGTTGGTCAACAACGAACGCACGGAAATCAGTGGAGCGCTGGCTGTCACGTTTCCGACTTATTTTGACGACCACACCATCGTCGAGGCGGACATGGTGTTCAATGGCGTGAACCATCGTTGGTTCACTGACTACTCCAACACGTTTTCGAAGGATAATTTCGTCGAGGCAGTGGCGCTGCATGAGTTCGGGCATTTCATCGGACTGCAACATTCGCCACTCGGTGCCGCAACCATGTTTTCGAGAACCGCAGCAGGGGTGAGCGTCTCGGCTGGGTTGACGCTGGACGAAGCCGCCGCAGCCCAGTCGCTCTACGGAAGGGACTCAGAGTCAGATTTATTCGGTGCAATTTCAGGCAAAGTAACCATGAGCGGAAAAGGCGTGTTCGGAGCTGTTGTCATCGCGGAGGATGAACACGGCAACATCGTGCAATCGACCGTGACCGAACCGAGTGGGGACTATGACATCGCACCGATCCCGCCCGGAAAATATCGGATGCGAGTCTCCCCGTTGCACTCGCCGGATGCAAATCAGCCATTGGTGCGCGATATCGATATTTCAATCGAACATCAAGGCGCGGAAGTGAATTTTCGCCCGTCGGATGCAACGGATGTCACCGTGACCGCTGACGACACAACGGACGCGGATTTTTCGGTTCGCAAGGGCAGTTCGGCATTTTACATCAATGCAGTCCGGCCGGCCACGACCAAGGAAAACGTGTATGAGTTGGCGTTCGAGCCGTTTGCCATCGAACGAACCGGAGCGAAGCAGTTGATCGGCGTTTACTCTCCCAGCCTGCCGACAAACTCTGCCAAGTTACGTATGACCGGGGACGGTCTCACCTACGGAAAAACAACCTACGATCAGGGTGTGTTCGTCGGGTTCAACCTAATCACGGTTGAAATAACTGTCGCGAAAAATGCCAAGCCGGGCGTGCGTAGCCTCTTCGTGGAAAAAGGGAATGATCGAAGCTATCTAAACGGCTTCGTGGAGATTACCTCCGGGACGAATGATTACGATTTCGACGGTGTCGAGGATGCCTGGCAGCGGGAGCATTTCCCGATATTCGCGTCGGCAGCATCCCGCGCGGAGGCCGACCCCGATGGTGACGGATACACCAACAGTGAAGAACATGCGGCCGGCAACAATCCAAACGATGAAAGTTCGTTTCCGCAACTGGAGATCAACAGCATCACGGTGAACGAAAACGGCACGACCATCCAGTGGGACAGCCTCCCCGGAAAACGCTACCAAGTCTGGAGTAAAAAAGATGTCGCCAAGGCAACATGGAAAAAAGTCGGTGAACCGCAAACTGCATACCGGGCTTTTACTTTTTTCACCGATCCAGGCGAACGGGAGGAAATCCAATTCTACCGGGTACAGGCCTTGCCATGATTTTAATTAACATCGATGGACAGGATGAGCAGGATTTTGAAACACCTGAATTCCATTCATGTTAATTGAAAAACCGTTTCAGGTATCGACCGGTGTGGGAGCGCTTGGTTTTGGAGATTGTTCCGGGTGGGCCTTGGGCGATGATTTCGCCGCCGCCCTCGCCCCCTTCCGGGCCGAGATCGATCACCCAATCCGCGGCGGCAATCAGGTCGAGATTGTGTTCGATGACCAACACCGTGTGGCCGGCATCGACTAGCCGCTGGATGACTCCGATCAACCGCCGCACGTCCGCCATGTGCAACCCGATCGTCGGTTCCTCGAGAATGAACAGATTTTTTTTCGTCTCAGCCTTAAGGCGCGAACTGTCGCTCAAGCCGCTCAACAGGTGCGTCACCAGCCTGACACGCTGGGCCTCGCCACCGCTGAGCGTCGGGCTGGTCTGCCCCAGCTTGAGATAACCCAAGCCGGTGTCGCGCAGAGCCTTTAGCGCGCGGTGGATTTTCGGGATCGCCCCGAAAAACTCGGCCGCCTCGTCAACGCTCAACTCCAGCACATCGGCGATCGTTTTGCCGTTGTAAAAAATATCCAACACCTCCGGACTGAACCGGTTGCCCTGACAGGTGTCACACGTCATGAAGGCGGGTGGCAGGAAATTCATCTCCAACTTCACCGTGCCGGCACCCTTGCATTCCGGGCAGCGGCCCTGCGCGCTGTTGAATGAAAACCGGGCCGGGCTGAATCCTCTCATTCGAGCCTCCGGCACCTGTGCAAATAGCTGCCGGATCGTGTCGAAAAAACCGACGTACGTGGCCGGCACCGACCTTGGTGTCCGGCCAATCGGCGACTGATCAACCTCGTGCACCGCCTTGATCCATTCCAATCCCTCCAGCGATCGGTTGCCACGCTTGGCCTTGAGTGCCTCCTTTAACTCCGGAAGCACACACTCCCTCACCATCGTGCTTTTGCCGGAACCGCTGACACCGCTGACGGCGACAAACCGGCCAAGCGGGATGGCCACGGAAAGGTTTTTCAAATTGTTCTTCCGCAGTTTTTTGAAAACCAGCGATGGGGTTTTGTTTTTGCCACCGCGCTTGGCCAAGGGCGGATTCGTTGGCCGCACTTGGCCAAGCGCTTGGCCGCCGGCCCGCTGCCGGCCAAGCTCCAATCCGGTTACCGAGTTTTTGTTGCGCAGGATTTGTTTCAAGGTGCCGCTGGCGACCACCTCGCCCCCTTCCACCCCGGCGCCAGGGCCAAGATCGACGATGAAATCCGCGCGAGCCATCGTGTCCTCGTCATGCTCAACCACGACAACCGAATTGCCCCGGGCACGAAGTTTACCCAGCGCGTCCAGCAGTTGATGATTGTCTCGGGCATGCAGCCCGATGGTTGGCTCATCCAGCACATACAACGCACCGCTCAGATTTGATCCCAACTGCGCAGCCAGGCGAATACGCTGGGCTTCGCCTCCGCTGAGCGTTGTCACCGAGCGGCCAAGCTGCAGGTAACCCAAGCCAACCTCGTTCAGAAAATTCAGGCGCGAGGCAATCTCCGGCAGGATGTCGCGCGCGATCTCCCCTCCCCGACCGCTCCATTTCAATCTGGCAAACAACTCGTCCGCAGCGGACACAGTCGCTTGCGCAAAGGCATCGATGGTTGGCTCCTCATCAAACTGAACCCGGGCCGGTAACGCCAACGGCAGCCGAACGGAGCGCGCGAGTGGATTCAATCTCGAGCCATCGCAGTCGGGACAAATCTCGCGTTGATCCTCAAGCCACTCAAACCAGGTCTCCTCGACAGCCTCCTGCGCCTCGCCGCGATCCACCTCCGGCATGTCAAACGTCTCGCCAAACCCGCGGCATGTGGGACACCAGCCGCGCGGGGAGTTATAGCTGAAATCCTTTGGATCGAGTGGCGCGAACGACCGCCCACAAACGCCACAGGCATTACTCGTTGCGTGCACCGTCTCGCCGCCGGACTCGTCCACGGCAAACAACGTGCCTTGACCATGCCCAAGCGTTTCGGTGACGAGCGCTTCAAGTGCCTTGTCGCGTGTCGACTTGATCTGCCCAACAACAACCTCGACGTCGTGTTCGCGAAAACGATCCAGCCTCAGTGGCTGATTCGTGAAGAGAAATTCACCATCAGCCCTCACTTGTTTGTACCCGTGACGGACGGCCCATTCGCCGACGTCGGAGTGAAAACCTTTGCGGTTGCGAATGCGCGGGGCGAGTAGACGCAGCGGGCCACGCTTTTTGACCTGCTCCCGCAGGGCACGCGTAAGCGAGTCGAGCGTCTGTGCCTGTACCGGCAATTGGCAGTCCGGACAGTAGATGACGCCGAGCTTGGTGAAAAGCAGGCGCATGAAATGGTGAATCTCCGTAACGGTGGCGACGGTGCTTTTGCCTCCGCCACGCGAGATGCGCTGCTCGATGCTGACCGTCGGCGGCAGCCCGTGGACGGCATCGACATCCGGCCTCGGCATCTGCTCCACAAACTGCCGGGCGTAGGCGTTGAGGGAATCGAGAAAACGGCGCTGGCCCTCGGAGAAAAGTATATCGAAAGCCAGCGTACTTTTGCCGGAACCACTCACCCCGGTGACCACAACCAGCTTGTCACAGGGGATGCGGACGGAGATGTCGCGGAGGTTGTGTTCGCGGGCTCCCTCGATACGGATCCAACGGGAATCGTCAGCCGTTTTTCTCCACGCGGGCACGGTTCACATCCGCTCGGTGGTCTCGAGGCCAAGCGTCTCGAGGCCGGTCTTGAGCACACGGCCCGCGAGGTCGCACAAGGCTATGCGCTGGGCACGCACCTCGCCCTCGGCCTGCAGCACCGGGCAGTTTTCGTAAAACGAGCCAAAGAACCCGGCGAGTTCGTACAGGTAGTTGCAGAGAAAATTCGGACGGCATTCGTCGATCACCTGTTCCAGCACCAAGCCGAACCGCAACAGGTGGTTGGCCAGAGCGACCTCCTCCGCTTGGCCAAGCGCAAAGCTAGCCGGAGGCTCGATCGACTCGCCCTCGAGCTTGCGAAAGATACTGCGGATGCGCGTGTAGGCGTAAAGCAGATACGGCGCGGTGTTGCCAACCAACGCGAGCATGTTGTCCCAACTAAACACATAGTCGCTCTGGCGGTTGCCTGAGAGGTCGGCGTACTTGATCGCTCCGATCCCCACCACGCGGGCGATCTCCCGCCGGTCATCTTCCGACAGGTCCGGGCTCTTTTCCGTCACGGCATCGAATGCGCGTTGCTCTGCTTCATTGAGCAGGTCGCTCAGGCGGATGATCTCGCCGCTGCGCGTCTTGAACGGCCTACCATCCTCGCCGAGGATGGCGCCGAACCAGACGTGATTCAGCTTCATTGCATGCTGCGGTTTCCAGCGCGTGTAGAGCGCAAAGAGTTGCTGAAAATGCAACTGCTGGCGGCCATCGGTGACGTAGATGACTTCGCTCGGCTGCCAACTGTTCTCGCGATGCTCCAGCGTGGCTAGGTCAGTGGTGGTGTAGTTTGCGGCACCGTCGCTTTTTTGCACCATCGCAGGATGTTTTTTCAGCGCCTTCTGGTCGTTGAAATAGACCACCTTGGCCCCTTCGCTGTCCTCCGCTATACCGCTGACGGTCAACTCATCCACCACGCCCTTCAGTCGGTCGTTGTAAAAACTCTCGCCCAGCGTCTCATCGAACTCGACCTTCAGTCGGCTGTAAATCTCGTCAAACTGATGCCGTGACAGGTCGATCATCTCACGCCAAATACCGAGGTTTTCCTCATCACCGTCCTGCAGCCTGACCAATTCCTGCCGCGCTCGATCGAGAACCGCCTCATCCTCGTCACAGGCTGAGTTGACGAGCTTGTACAGGCGCTCCATTTCCGCGAGGGCATCGGCGGCCAGTGCATCCCGGTCGAGGTGTTCCTTCCAGCCGACGAGCAGTTTGCCAAATTGCGTTCCCCAATCGCCGATGTGGTTGTCGGTGACGACCTTGTGGCCAAGCAGGCGAAAGGCCCGGGCCAATGTGTAGCCAAGAATTGTAGAGCGAATGTGGCCCACGTGCATCGGCTTGGCCACGTTGGGCGATGAGTAGTCGATGACAATCGTTCGCGCCACCTCGGCTGTGCGATAAAATAGATACTCCCCTTTCGCGGCACTGACGAGCGCGCCCGAGATGGCCTCCGTCTTGAGCCGGAAATTTAGAAAACCGGGCCCGGCAATCTCCACCGGTTCGCAGCAGTCATCCACGTCAAGCGCCTCGACAACCTGCGTGGCGAACTCGCGCGGGTTGAGTTGGTTGCGCTTGGCCAAGCCCATCAACGCGTTGGTCTGGTAGTCGCCGAACTTGGGTTCCGGGCAGGGCCGCACGAGCACACTCGAGACATCGGCAGCGGGCATCAGCGAAAGAACCGCCTGCTGCAGTCGTTCCTGTAATGTCAGTTGGATCACGATCTAAAACTTGGCCAAGCGCTTGGCTTGGGTGGAGGAAGCAACTGCCGGGCTTAACCCTCCTGCGAGCTGCGAATGATCTGGAACATCTCGGCGGCGTCCTCGGCCTCTTCGAGCGATTTTCGAAACTCCTTCTTGTGAAGCACCTTGGCGATCTTGGCCAAGGTGTGCAGGTGTTTCTGGAATTGCCCCTGGGGAACAAGGAACAGCATCACGAGTTTGACCGGTTGATTGTCGAGCGAGTCGAAGTCCACGCCATCCTTGCTCCGGCCAAACGCCCCAGTGACGTCGTCGATGAGATCCGTCGAGGCATGCGGGATGCCGATGCCGAAACCGATCCCCGTGCTCATCGAGGTTTCGCGTTTCTTGACAACCGAGACGATGGCATCGCGGTGTTCCGACTTGATTCGGCCATATTCGACGAGCAAATCGATCAACTCCTCAATTGCCTCCCAGCGATCGGTTGCCTTGAGTTCGGTGACGACTTGTTCCTTGGTGAGAAAATCAGCAAGCTCCATGATATGCCCAGCCCGGAATCCCGGTTCGGATTAGCTACCTTTTTTGCTCCAGTCAGACAAGCGCGAACTTCATTGCCAAACCTCCGGCCAGTCCTCAAACTGTCGCCACCCAAACATGATTTTGTTTTCAAGATTTGGAAAAACAGCCTTGGCAGCCGCGATACTGGGGACATTCGCAAGCGGCTTAAGGGCAGAACAACCGGCGAAAATCCCGTCCATAGACGTGGTGCTTAAGCGGAACATCAATGCGCTTGGCGGCAAAAAAGCGATGAGCAAAATCAAAAATCGCGAGGCGCTCGGCAAAATCAAGATGCCGGCATTTGGTGCCGAATTGCCGGTTATCCTCCGGGCCGCCGCCCCAAACCACGAGGCAATGGAGTTGACACTCGGCGAGGCCGGCGTGGTGCGGGATGTGTTTGACGGGAGCAAGGGCTGGACGGAGACTCCGGACGAAAATGTCATCCCGAAAAAGGAACGCGAGCTGATCAACAAAAAAACCGAGGCCGATTTTCATGCCGACCTGAACTACAAAAAGAACTATCCCAAGATCGAGCAGCTTGGCGTTCAAAAAGTCGCTGGCAGGGATGTTTATGCGCTAAAGATGACACCGAAAAAGGGCGATGCGGACACGTTCTTTTTTGACGTCAAAACCAGCATGGTCGCCGGCGTCGACTCGACCGCCGAGATGCAGAACATGGAAGTAAAAACCCGCGTGCTTTTTCGCGACTACAAAGAAGTGGATGGTGTGCAGATTCCATTCACGATCGAGTTGGTCGAGCCCAAGTTTGGCGCGTTCACCATCTCCATCGAGAAAATCAGGCACAACGTTAAGCAAACATCCGGTTGGTTCAAAAAATCCAAATGAACGAACGCGAATCCATTTGCGCCGACATCATCGACGAAGGGCTAGTGGCCATCGTACGCGTGCCTCGCACCGAGTTGGCCTTGCCGCTCGCCACGGCACTGGTGGCTGGGGGCATTCGCGCCGTGGAGCTGACCATGACCATCCCGAACGCGCTCGATGCAATCCGCGAGATCGACCGCGAGATGGGCAACGACATCCTGCTCGGTGTCGGCACGGTGATCGATGACGACACCTGCCAGGTCGCCATCGACGCCGGGGCAAAGTACGTCATCAGTCCCGTCACCAAGCCTTCGTTGGTTGAAGCAGCGCATGCACTCGATCGCCCGGTCATGCTTGGCGCATACACGCCAACCGAGGCACAAACAGCCCACGAGGCCGGCTCCGATTTTATCAAGATTTTCCCGGCAGACACGCTTGGCCCGGGCTACATCAAGGCACTGCTCGCACCGCTGACGCACCTGCGTATCATCCCCACCGGCGGTGTCAACCTCGACACAATGGAGTCGTTCCTCGCAGCCGGCTCGGCCGCGCTTGGCATCGGCTCGTCGCTGCTGAATAAGGACATCATCGAGAGCGAGAATTGGCCGGAACTGGAGCGCTTGGCCAAGCAGCATGCAGACAAGTTGGCAGAGCTGAAAACCAAACTGCGCCGCTGATCGCTTGGCCAAAGGGCTTTACCGCCAGCACCGGTTTTGATACCCAATCTGCCGTGACTGAAACACAATCCATCGGTTTCATTGGTGCAGGGAAGATGGCAGCCGCCTTGGCAAAAGGCCTGGTGAATGCCGGCTTGGCCGCCCCGGAAAACATGACCGCCAGTGATCCGATCGCCGCCGGGCGGGAAGCCTTTGGCCAGGCGCTTGGCTGCGAGACGACCGATTCCAACGCCGAGGTGCTGGCCAAGGCCAAGGTCATTTTCCTGGCGTTCAAGCCGCACCAACTCGATGAGGCCACCGAACCGGTTCGTGACCAATTCACCGACGAACACCTCGTCATCTCCATCCTCGCCGGCGTGCGCCTGGCCAAGCTCGATGAGGCCTGCGGCCGACGCGCCCGTGTGGTGCGCGTGATGCCCAACACCCCGGCGCTGGTCGGCGAAGGCGCGTGCGGCTACGCGCTTGGCCAAGCGGCCACCGCGGGGGACAGCGAACTGGTGAAGCAACTGCTTTCCTCTGTCGGCATCGCCTACGAGGTGAAGGAGAATTTAATCGACGCCGTAACCGGCCTCAGCGGCAGCGGCCCTGCCTATGGCTACACCGTGATCGATGCACTAAGTGACGGCGGTGTCGCGGTGGGCCTGCCTCGGGACATTGCCACACGGCTCGCCGCCCAGACGATGCTTGGCGCCGCGAAAATGGTGCTGGAGACCGGCAAACATCCCGGCGAACTCAAGGACATGGTTTGCAGCCCCGGCGGCACAACCATCGAAGGCGTGCACGAACTCGAGGAGGGCGGCGTGCGAAGCGCACTCATCAATGCCGTGCGTGCTTCCGCCGAAAGGGCATTCGAGCTGGGTCAGGATTGATTATTGATGGCGTTTCCCCCTCCAACTGAAAAGCAGGCGAAGATCCTCTGGACTTCGATCACAGCGTTGGCGGTCGGCATCCTGCTGGCACTCATCGCAGCGCTGCTGCTCGGTGTGGCCTGGGTGGCCAACACATTGTCCGCGGTGCTGATCCCACTGGCGATCGCCGGCATCGTCGCCTACCTGCTCGATCCGCTCGTCGATTGGTTTCACAAAAAACGGGGCATGCAACGCCAGAGCGCGATCATTCTGGTGTTCACAATCGCACTGTTGCTCGTGGGCGGGTTGGTGGCCTCGATTGTGCCGGCGTTGATTGGCCAGGCAACCAAGCTGACGACTGAATTTCCAAAGAAAGCCAAGGTGTTTCAGCAAAAAGTCAGCAACCTGGTGAGTCCGGATACTTCAAACTCTTCCACCAATGCCCCCCCCGACACGGTCTGGTTTGAGACCTCGAAGGAGTGGGCAAAAAGCGTGGGCATGACAAATGATAAGGCGCGGGAGATCACCGTCAGTGCCGTTTCCAAAATCTCCGCCTGGCTGCTGGAGCAGTTGAAAAAAGTGACATCGCTTTTCGGCTTCCTCGCCGGCCTCGCCCTGGTGCCAGTCTACGTGTTTTATTTCCTGCTGGAGAAACGCAGCATCAAGCGAAACTGGACCGACTACCTGCCGGTGCGCGAATCGAAGGTAAAGGACGAAATCGTGTTCGTACTGCACTCGATCAACGACTGCATGATTGTATTCTTTCGCAGCCAGGTGCTCGTGGCGATGTGCGTCGGGACGTTGTTGACCGTTGGCTTTCTCGCGCTGGGACTCGACTACGCCATCCTGCTGGGCGTCATGGCGGGGCTTCTCGGCATCATTCCGTACCTAGGCGTGGCGTTGAGTATTATTCCGGCGTTCATCCTTTCGATGGTACAATTTGTGCCGGACGGCGACTGGCTTAAACCAATCCTGATCCTCGTCTGGTTTGCCGCCGTGCAGGCGATGGAAGGCTTTTTTATCTCACCGAAAATCATCGGCGACCGCGTCGGACTGCATCCGTTAACCATCATCATCGCGATCATGATCGGCACCACCCTGCTTGGCGGCATCGTCGGCGGCGTGTTGGCAATTCCACTGACAGCGGTTTTGCGCACGCTCATGTTCCGGTACGTCTGGGTTGACCGCGTGCACACGAGCGGGGCCAATTCGTGATTCGGCTTTTAACCGGCTAAACAATCCATTAAGCACCCGGCGGCGATTTTGTTTTGAGCGACAACCCACCAAAAACCAACCGGGCGAACAATGGCGGCGAGGAGCGGCTTCGGATTTATTTCCTGCCGAACCTGATGACCGCCGGCAACCTGCTGTGCGGGTTCCTCGCGCTCTGGTACATCGTCAAGGTGACACCGCCGGTGGGCACGGAGATTCCATTCGATGCGGAGACGATCATGCCGGCGCTTTGGCTGATTCTTGGCGCGTTCGTTTTTGATGGGCTCGACGGCCGGATCGCGCGGTTGATCGGCAAGGAAAGTCCATTCGGCCTCCAGTTCGACTCGCTGGCGGATATCATCTCGTTTGGCGCCGCCCCGGCGTTCTTGATGCAGCGGGTGATCCTACATGAATTCGAACGACTCGGGCTGGTGGTTGCCTCGGTGTATCTGCTCTGCGGCGCACTTCGTTTGGCCCGCTACAACTGCCTCGCCTCGATGCCCAACTCCGGTGGCAACAAGGAATTCCTCGGCTTTCCCATACCCGCCTCGGCGGCACTGGTCGCGTCATTGACGATCTTTTTCATTTGGCTCGAGGGCAAGGAAATGACGGACACCGTCTGGCGCTGGGTGCTGCTCTCGGTGCTCGTGTTTCTTTCGGTGATGATGGTCAGCGAGGTGAAGTACCCCACCTTCAAGACTCTCGACTTTCGCGCGCGGCGGCCGTTCACGAAATTTGTGTTTTTTGTGACGGGCATCGCCTGCCTCGTGGTGCTTTGGGAATACATCGTTCCGGTCGTGTTGCCGATAATCTTCACCGCATATCTCGTCTACGGTTTTATCAGGCCCAAGCTATCTCGGAAATTAAGGAGGGAAATTGAAGAGGAAGAATTCGACGAAATTTAGGCCGGGAGGGGTCGGTCGATGACCCCCGATCAATACGCCATGGCCATCGGTGCGGGGGCACTGACCGGCTTCATCTGCGCCGTGCCGGTCGGGCCGGTAAACGTCGCGATCATGGAGGAGGGAATTCACAGCGGCCGCAAGCGGGCGTTCATCATGTCTGCGGGCGCGCTGATCATGGAGCTAATCTACTGCGTCATCGCGTTTGGCGGTTTTGCCAACCTGTTTGACCACAAGTTACTGCGCGCCACGGTCGAGTTGGTCAGCCTACTGGCCGTCAGCTTTTTTGGCGTCAAGTACATGATGACGGACACGGTCGCAGTCCAGGGCAAACGCGCCAAGGTCGTCGAGCAGCGTCTCCATCCGCACACGGCTTTCTGGACTGGCTTTGTCCGCGTGCTGGTCAACCCAAACGTCCTCCTGTTCTGGATCATGATCGCCGCCGTGCTCCTGGCCAACGGCACACTGCAACCGGCCTGGCAAAGCCGCATGGCCTGTGCCGGCGGAGCCGGCCTTGGCATTGGCGCTTGGTTTACACTGCTTGTGATCGGCAGCGCCCGGGTTCGCAATCGTTTCTCCGACAAGACGCTCGTAAACTTTTCCCAAGTCTCCGGCATCCTGCTGTTGCTGCTTGCCGTCGTGATCGCCGTGCGATTGATCGGCACCGTGGCACAGGGCAACTGACCCGCTTGGCCAAGCGCACCCCACAAGAATGACCTCAATACGAACTTACCTGACTGGTATTCTTCTTCTCATTTCATTCGGGCTGACGTCTCTGGCGAACGCGGACTCTCGCCCAAACATTCTCTTCATCGCAGTGGACGACCTGAACGACTGGGTCGGCCACCTCGGAGGTCACCCTCAGGCCGAGACGCCCAATATCGATCGACTCGCACAGAGAGGCATCGCCTTTACCAGAGCCTACTGCTCCGCGCCGCTGTGCAATCCATCCCGCGTGAGCCTGCTGACCGGTATCGAGCCATCCAAATCCGGAGTGTACGGCAACGGTGAAAAATTCCGGGAAAAACTGCCCGACGCCGTCACGCTCATGCAGTATTTGAGGAAACATGGTTATACTGCCAAAGGTGGGGGTAAGATTTTTCACGGGGCCAACCGGCCAGGCGATACGGCATCGTGGGATTTCTACTTCAAGGCTGCACGCAGCAGGCTACATCAAATCCGGCTGGACAACCTGCCGCTAGAGGCCTGGGCACCGTGGGGCCCGGTGAAAAACAAGGATACCGACCTCTTGGACACAAAGGTCGTCAACTGGGCCATCTCCGAGTTGGGAAAAAAACACGACAAACCGTTTTTTCTCGCCTGTGGATTTACCAAGCCGCACCTGCCCTGGTACGTCCCGGAGAAATATTTCGACCTGCATCCATTGGGCAAAATCGTTCTCCCGAAGGTGCCGAATAACGACCGTGACGACCTGCCCGCGTTCGGCAAAAAACTGGCCCGTGAAGTACACGACGTCTCCGGTGCTCGAAATTTCGCCCAACATGGCGAGGACCACGACATGGTATTAAAGCACAACCAATGGCCTCGGGCCGTGCAAAGTTATCTCGCAACCATTAGTTACGTGGACGCTCAGGTCGGCCGCCTTATGCGGGCGCTGGATTCGAGCGAACATGCAAAAAACACCATCGTTGTTCTTTGGGGCGATCACGGTTGGCACCTTGGTGAAAAAGAGCATTGGCGTAAACACGCCCTGTGGGAAACCACCACCCGCACCACGCTCATCATCGACACGCCCGGTTCGGCCCATTCCGATGGAAGCCAATGCGCCCGCCCGGTCAGCCTCATCGATCTTTTTCCATCATTGGTCGATCTTTGCCGGTTACCCGAACTGGACAATCTCGACGGCAAAAGCATCGTGCCTCTACTGAAAGAACCGAAACGACAATGGCAGCGGCCCGTGCTCAGCACATTTGGCAAAGGTAACCACGCAGTCAGGACGGCTCGGTGGCGGTATATCCAGTACCACGACGGGGGCAGGGAGCTGTACGATCACAAAAACGATCCAAACGAGTGGACGAACCTGGCAAACGTGCCACACCACGGGGCAGTCATCCGGCGCCTGCAATCGGTCATCCGAAACCGAACCAAGCGATGAACGTCCCCCGCTTGGCCAAGCGCTTGGCCAAGGTCAGCCGGAAGCCTTTCCAAGCGCATCCAAAACGATGCCCGGCGTGAGCACCTCCGGCAGCATCTGCGTTTGCACAGTCGTATCCGGCGAATAAACCAGTACCAGCGGCACTCCCGCCCTATTCCACTTGGTCAACTCGCGCGTGATATGGTCCGGGCGCCTCGTGTAGTCAGCCCGGAATGCCTTGATGTTTTTATCCGCCATCACGGCCCGGACGGACTCGATATCGATGCTGGTTTTTTTGTTGGCGATACAGGTCACACACCACTTGGCCGTGAAATCCACCAGCACGGGTTGGCCATTTTTCTGTGCAGCGGCGACCGCCTCCGGCGACCAAGTGTGCCACTTGATTCCACCGGGAAAATCCTGCACCACGCCGGCTGACTTTGAATTCGGGTCGATCGGGTTGCGCCACTGCAACTGGCCCTCCAGACCGAACACCACGCCCCCCAGCGTCATCAACCCGGCCATCGCAAGCGCCAGTCCCTTGCGCCGAGTGCCCCGTTGAAAAAATTCACCGAACACCCAGAGCGCCATCGCCAGCAGAGTCAGAAAAATACCAAACCACAAAATCCGGTCGCCGTAATATTCGTAAGTCAGCATGAACAGCCACATCGCCGTCCCGAGCATCGGGAAGCCCATGGCGATCTTGAATTTTTCCACCCACGGCCCCGGCTTGGGCAAAAAGCGCAGCCACTTCGGATTCCAACTGAGCACGACATAAGGCAGTGCAAGCCCCACCGCCACGGCGATGAACATCAGTACGATTACGCCGCTCGACTGCGAAAACGCGAATCCCAGCGCCGGTGCCAGAAACGGTGCCGTGCAGGGCGTCGCCAAAATCGTCGCCAGCACGCCGTTGAAAAACGCGCCCCCCGCACCCTCCTTCGAGGCTACCGAGCCGGCCGTCACACCCACCGAACCCAGCGTGACCTCGAAAAGTCCGAAAAGATTCAGTGCCACCAGCGTCACGAGGATCGTCAACAAAACCACGAACTGCGGGTTCGACATTTGCATTCCCCAGCCAGCCAGCCCCCCAGCACTTTTCACCCCGATCACGATACCGGCGAGGATCAAAAATGAAACCAGCACCCCGGCGCCGTACAGCAAACCAAGTAGGCGGACCCGCGCCGGAGATTCCTGACTTTGTTTCACAAATCCCAGAATCTTCAGCGAGATCACCGGCAACACGCACGGCATGATGTTCAGGATGATCCCGCCGAGGAACGCATAGAACAGCATCAGGCCAAACGACTGCTGTGGCGTCTCCGCCGTCGACCCGCCCGTGGCAGCGGGTTCGGTTGTTGTGCCGGCTGTTGGTGCGGGACTGTTGGCGTCCGCCGCGATCGGCAGCTTCACCTCGACCGCGCTGGTCTTGTCGCGATCCTTCAGGTGAAACACCAGCAGCCCGGCGACCTCGCCTGGCCAGTCGCCCTCAAATATCATCACCGTTTTTTCCACGCGCACCCTGCCTTCGGCGGTGACGCTAACTTTGCTCTCCGGCGACAACTCAAACGGCTCGTATGGCAGTGAGAAAAAATCAGCGTCTTCCTTCGCCTCGCCGGGATCAAACTCAATGACCAGCTTTCGCTCGTCTTCCACGGCTTCGCCTCCCCACCAGGCCTTGGCGGAGGACTTGGCTTCGCTTGGCTTGGGTAAATTTTGCCGCCACTGCTTGAGCACTGCCGCGGAGGCGGATTCCTTGGCCGCCTGGCCAAGCGCAAACTTGATACTGACCTCCTGGTCCCGCGGGACACACTGCTTCGCACACTCGAGCCACCCCACCTTGCCGGAAATCTCCGCTTGGCCAAGCGGCGCATCCGCAGCGATGGTCAACGGCACCAGCAACACAGTTTCGTCGTGATAGCCGTATCCGGTGGAGCCAAGCGACAGGAACTTTTCCGGAACCGGCCACTGGATTTCCCCGACCGTGATGCCCTTGGGTAGCGTCCACTCAACCGATGTTGGTATGCCGGCCGCGCCCGGGTTGAGCCAGTACGTGTGCCAACCCTTGTCCATTTTCAACTCGATGCCGGCCGTGATCGTCGTGCCCGGTTTGGCGGTGTCATGCGATAACAGCAGCTTGGCTTTGGTCGCCGGCCCAGCCGCACCCGCCTGCCCACGCCCGAAGGTATTGCCAAACTGGGATTCACCGAACTGCGCCGGAGCATTCACACCGAGCAGCATGAAAAGAAAAAAACTGAGAACAGTGGCCCTCATCGCGAGTTAGGATGCCATCGCGGCTGGAAACGTTCAATTACGGACAGCCGCTCAAACCACCTCGGTCGGGCAACTTGGCAGGGATTTCAGGAAGATTTGGCCGTAGCGCTTGGTCAGCACGCGATTGTCCAGCACTACAACCATGCCGTTGTCGCTCCTGGTTCGGATCAACCGGCCGACGCCTTGGCGAAATTTCAGCACGGCCACCGGCAAGGAAAATTCCATGAATGCATTGCCGTTGCGTGCTTCGATCGCCTCGATCTGCGCCTCGACCAACGGATGATCCGGCACCATGAACGGCAGCCTCGTGATGATCACGTTTCGCAGCGCATCCCCCGGCACATCGACCCCCTGCCAAAAACTGTCCGTGCCAAACAGCACCGACCGCTCGTCGGCCTTAAACCGCTCGAGCATCGTCGATCGCGGCACGCCGGCACCCTGCACGAGGCACTCAATTCCGCGCTCGCGAAAAAAGCCCTCCAACTCCTCCGCGAGTTCGCGCATCAACCTGAAGTTGGTGAACAAAACAAACGCACCGCCATCGCTGAGATTGACAAAGTGGCGGATCTGCTTCGCCACGGCATCCCGAAATTCCGGCTCACGCGGATCCGGCATTTTGCCGGCGATGAACAGTTTCATCTGCTGCTCGTAGTCAAACGGCGAACCGACCTGCACCGCCCGGACCGCCTCGGCGCCAATCAAGCCAGCAAAATAATCGAGCGGGTTACCGCCTCTGGCCGGTTTTGACTGGCCGGTTTTTTCGGAGTGCACGTCACTCAGCGCAAGAGTCGCGCTCGTCAGGATGACCGGCGAACTGCACCGGAACAGTCGCCGCCGCAAATGTACCGCGACATCAATCGGCGCAGCATTCAGCGAAAGAGTCGTGTTGGCCTTGCCCGACTTTTCCACCCAGTAAACGTGCTCCTGCGAAGCCTGCGAAAGAAAAAGCAGCACCCCCTCCCGCAGTTCACCGACTCGGCGATTGAACTCCGCCAACTCCTGCCCTGTATCTGCATCGTCCGTTGCATCTCGCAACTGCACCAACGCCTCGCGCACCCGCTGAAGCGGCAGAGTCAGCGAGTCGTCGATCAACTCGGCACGGCGCACGCGCAGCTCCTTCCACGACGTATTCTTGTTGGCACCGTAGGTTCTCGACTTGGCCTGTTGTTCGCTGAGTTCGTCACAGGCGACCTCAAGCTCGCCAAAAAACTGCTCCATCGCCGCCTCGGCATCCTCGACCATGCGCGTCGCCTTGCCGGAACGCAACAGGCCAAGCAGCCCTTTGCCAGTCTTGGGATTCCACAGCCGTTGCAGGTTGAAGCGCACCTGCCCGCTCGACACGCTCATGCCCATGTGCTTCGACGCCACGTGGCCGACGTTGTGCGCCTCGTCGAGGATCACGAAATCATTGTTAAACAATACACCATCATCCTCGTTCGGGGCATCATCCTCGCGGCCATCGTCGCCCAAAAGACTGAAGAAAAGTGAGTGATTGAGCACCAACACATCGGCCGAGAGTATCCGGCTGCGTGCCCGCTGGTAAAAACAGGTCTGGCCAATCTTGGAAAAATCGGAATTGTGGCCACAAAGTTTCGTGGAACAAAGACCCCGCTCAGAGCAGACGAGATCCCATACTTTCGGATCGGGTGTGATGTCAAAATCTGACAGGCTCCCATCGGTCGTCTCCTTCGCCCAGTCGGTGATACGCTTTAGCTCCTCCATCTCGGACGATGACAACAGGTTGGCCGCCTGCTGGCGCGCGCGCTGCAAACGCCGGGTGCAAAGATAGTTGCCCCGCCCCTTCAGCATCGTAAACGAAAACTCCACCGGCAGGATTTGCTTGAGCATCGGCAGATCCTTCTCGGTCAACTGCTCCTGCAGGTTGATCGTGTGCGTGGAGATGACGGCTTTTTTGTTCTGGTTGGCCGCGTGCAGAATCGCAGGAATCAGGTAGGCCAAACTCTTGCCGACCCCGGTGCCGGCCTCGACGATCAGGTGTCGGCTTCTTTTCAGCGCCTCGGCAACCTCCACGGCCATTTGCTGTTGCTCGGCACGGAACTCGAAATTCTTCGCCTTCGACAACAGGCCGCTGTCGGAAAACATAGTCGACGTTTCCTCGACCAAATCCACCCCCGCTCCCTGCTCCTCGTCCACGAAACTAATCATCGCCACCCTCCCGCCGAGCCACGACAGTCAGTTCGTTTTTGTTCTTCACCAACCGTTGGGCCGGCAACACACCGCCGAACGTCACGTTGGGATAAAGCAGGCAGTCCCTGCCAAGGATAGTCCCCGGGTGAAGCACCGCGTTGCAGCCAACCTCCGTTCGGTCGCCGATCAATGCCCCCAGCTTGGCCAAGCCAGTGTCCACTTTTTGGTTGGCCAAGCTCACGTTTACATTGCCGCGAAATAGTCGGTAGTTCGACAGCTTTGCACCGGCGCCAAGGTGCACGCGATAACCCAACACCGAATCGCCAACGTAATTAAAATGAGGCACCTCGCAGCCGTTGAACAGGATTGAATTTTTGACTTCCACCGTATGGCCCACGACACAGTCGTCTCCGACAATTACGTTGTCGCGAAGCGTCGCCCCGTGACCGATGCGGCAGTTGCGCCCGATCCAGACCGGCCCCTGAATCAACGCTCCGGACTCGATCACCGTACCTTCGCCGATGAATACATTACCCCGAATCTCCGCTTGGCCAAGCGCTTGGCCAAGCTGTTGCAGACGAAGGTTTGACGCAAGGTACCCGGCGATTCGCGGGACCGCGTCCCACGCTTGGCCAAGTGATCGAAACAATTCCGCGTGTTCTGTCTGACGAAGGTCAAACAGCTCATCGGCACTGGGTATCTCGGTGGCAGGCTCCACTTCGCTTGGCCAAGGGGAAACAAAAAAGCCCTCCCGGCGGAAGGGCTTTTTGTGAATTGTTATTGCAACATCAGATCCTCGCGCTCGAGGAAGCCTGACAGTTGGCGGATCCGCGTCGGGTGACGCATCTTGCGCAACGCCTTGGCCTCAATCTGCCGGATACGTTCGCGGGTCACCTTGAACTGCTTACCGACCTCCTCCAGCGTGCGGCTGTAGCCATCGGACAGGCCAAAGCGCAGCTCGAGCACCTTGCGCTCGCGCTCGGTCAGCGAAGTCAATACGTCGCCGAGACGATCCTTGAGCAGGCTGTAACTCGCCATATCGGTCGGATTCTCCGCGCTTTTGTCCTCGATGAAGTCGCCGAAGCTGGTGTCCTCGCTGTCGCCAACCGGAGCCTGCAGTGAGATCGGTTGCTGGGCCATTTTCATGATGGCGCGAACTCGATCGACCTCGATCTCCATCTCCTCGGCAATCTCCTCCGGAGTGGCCTCGCGGCCGTACTCCTGCACCAGTTGCTTCTGCACGCGCATCAGCTTGTTGATGGTCTCGATCATGTGCACCGGGATACGGATCGTCCGGGCCTGGTCGGCGATCGACCGGGTGATCGCCTGGCGAATCCACCACGTGGCGTAGGTGGAAAACTTGTAACCGCGACGGTACTCGAATTTTTCCACAGCCTTCATGAGGCCCATGTTGCCCTCCTGAATCAGGTCAAGGAACGACAGGCCGCGGTTGGTGTACTTTTTCGCGATCGAGATCACGAGACGCAGGTTGGCCTCGATCATCTCGGTCTTGGCCTGATGCGCCTTGCGGGCGAAGTGCTGAAGTTCTTCGTAGGTGTTCAGGTAATCATCGGCCGGCTTGCGGACGAACGCCTCGAGCGCCGTCAGTTTGCCTTCCTCGGCCTGCAGCATCATGTCCACCTGCGATGATCTCGGCGCCTCGCGGAGCTTCTCAATTGAGCGGAGGTTCTGCTGCATTTTGTCGTGGATGTTATCCGCGACCAGTGCCATCTCCTCGATTACCTTCTGCTTGAACAGGAACTTGGCAAAGTTCTTCTGCAGCTTGTCGTTCAGTTTGTTAAACTCGCCAAACACCTTCTCGGCGCGACTCTTGGGAGACTTGCGCCAGGCGAGGTATTTCTTGTCCACCTCGCCGTCCTCTTCGCGGACTTTCTTTATGAGGCGGTGCAGGGTCTTGAGGTGCTTGTCGCGAGTCTCGATCACCTTGTCCAAGGTTACGCGATCGAATCGCTCCTTCGGGGGATCGGCTGTCAGTTTTTCTGCCAGCGCGATGTGCTCCTTCGCGGTGAAGCCCAATCCGTAGAGAATCCGCTTCACTTCAAGCTCGGCGTCCTCGATTCGCTTGGAGATTTCCACCTCCTGCTCACGCGTGAGCAGCGGCACCTGACCCATCTGCTTGAGGTACATCCGGACGGGATCGTCGAGAATATCCAGTCGGGTCTTCTCGGCTTCCGCCGCGGACTCCGTTGGTTTTTGTCGCGGGGCAGCATCAAGTTGCTCCACGATCTCCACCTCGAGGCTCTTCAGTTTTTTCAGAATCTCCTCGAGTTTTTCCGGGGTCACCAGATCGCGCGGCAACGCGTCGTTGATGTCGCCCACCGTCAAGTGACCCTGATCCTGTGCGAGCTGTACGAGTTCCTTAATCTTCTCCTGAAGATTAAACTCCTCGTCCTTGGTGAAGTCAGGTTCCTGAGGCGGCGTATCCACCACCTCTTCGCCTTCGGCACCCTCCTCCTGTTCCTCAGCCGCTGCTTTAAGTTCCTCCTCCTGCTTGGGCTTGGTCTCCTTGGGAGTTGGTTTCTTGGCTGTTGCCTTTTTAACAGCCTTTTTGGCCGGTGCCTTCTTGACAGCTTTTTTGGCTGCCGGCTTGGCCAATGCTTTTTTGGCGGTTTTCTTGGCCGCTGATTTGGCTGCCGATTTAGCAGGGGCTTTTTTGGCC
>Ga0115011_10000791_pt1 | contig 24042 bp, 16 predicted proteins | sample TroAtlMetagenome_2_FD_88705 | JGI IMG/M metagenome (GOLD analysis project Ga0115011, IMG submission 88705) | Marine eukaryotic phytoplankton communities from Atlantic Ocean - Tropical Atlantic ANT8 Metagenome | ecosystem: Environmental > Aquatic > Marine > Oceanic | place: Tropical Atlantic...
GAGCACGCTGATGTGGTGGCCCGGCACCATCCCGGCCGGGAGCGTCTGCAGCACCCCGGCGATGACCATCGACATTCTGCCGACGGTGGCCGAGTTGATCGGGGCCAAGCTGCCCGACCACAAGATCGACGGCAAAAGCATCGTCAACCTCGTCACTGGCAAAAACGACAAGAGCCCGCAGGAGGCGTACTATTTTTATTACGGCCAGCAGTTGCAGGCGATCCGCATGGGCAAGTGGAAGATCCACTTCCCGCACGGCTACCGCACGATGGCCGGGCGGCCGGGCGGCACTGGTGGCATCCCTACCAAGTACAGTCAGGCCAAGATTGGTCTTTCGCTGTTCAATCTCGAGGAAGACATCGGCGAGTCGATCGACGTAAAGGACAAGCATCCGAAGGTGGTCGCCAAAATGCAGGCGCTTGGCCAAGCGATGCGGAAGGAACTGGGTGATCAGGGCAAAAAAGGCAGCGGCCAGCGCGAGGCAGGCCGCTTGGCCAAGCGATAATCGCCCGTGAGCGATCCAGCCCCGATCCCGTTCGGAGCCCGGTTTTGGCGGCTCTGGAAACCTCTCTGGAAACACCGCGAAGCGGTGAACGGATTGCTCTATCCGTTCCTGCTGATGTTCACGGTGCTGGTGCTCATCAGCCCGTACATGGTGTTCAACCGGATGGCGGCCTGGGCGGATCACACGCCGCTCAGCGCGGAGACGGTGGCCCAGCGGGACACGCTGAAATTCTCGCAACAGGACGAGCGCACGGCGTGGGATCCCAAGTCACTTTTTAAGGACGATGAGGGCCGTTATCTCGACTACAAAATCCCGGTGGTCGACTGGTCAATCTGGTTTTACCTGTCGCTCTTCGCCTATTACCTCGGGTTTTATGCGGCGCGAAAAAATGACCGAGGCCGGGCGGAATCGCTGGTGATGGCACAGGGCTGGGTGATTTCCAGTTGGATCGCCTTTCCATTTTTTTTCTTTTTCCCAGCGGACATCGACCTGCGATGGCAGTTGAACCTCGAGCAGATGACGCCGCTTTACCAGTTCCTGTTCAAGGCGTTCCATGCGCTGGACAAGCCGTTCAATGCCTGGCCGTGTCTGCACATAGCCCAGAGTTTCATCATTGCCACCGGCGTGGCGCGGTGGTGGATGCAGTGCAAATGGACGTGGGCCGTGTGGCTGCTCTGGCCGGCTTGGGCAGGACTGTGGGTGAGCGTACTTACCACCAAGCAGCATTTCATCTGGGACACCATCATGGGTACGCTGCTGGGTTTTGGGGTCTGGTTTTTCGTCATGCGGCCCGGTTTTCGGCATCTCGATACCACGCCGGATGAGTCGCTACCCGTGAGTCAGTTAGGCTAAAAAAAAGCGGCCGCCGGCAAGGGGATGGGTGTAGAGGTTTGCCGACGACCTACGACCTATGGCTGGGATGGGAGGGGGACGCCACAGGTCGCTGAACGCCAAACGTAACCCGATTTTGAATGAAAGCAACCCCTGAAATTTAAAATGAATTGAGGTTTTATGATCAAAAAATAACCAATTACACGGCTGGTTCCTGCTCGGTTGCGACCGGTTTTCCCTCAAAATGGCCCAACATTCCCTCGAAAATTCTCAAGCCATCGTCCTCGCCGAGGATGCTTTCGCTGGCCCGTTCCGGGTGGGGCATCATGCCGCAGACGTTTCGGGCTTCGTTGCAAATCCCGGCGATGTTGAGCAGGGACCCGTTGGGGTTGGCTTCCTCCGTTGGCTCTCCGTTGGCTGTCACGTACTGGAATAAAATCTGGTCGTTGGACTGCAGTCTGGCCAGAGACTCGTCGTCCGCGAAGTAGCAGCCTTCCCCGTGGGCAATGGGCACGCGGATCACGCTGCCGGGCTCGATCTCCCGAGTGAAGGGGGAATCTTGAGTGGGGACTTTCAGGTAAACCTGCTCGCACCGAAACTGCAGTGAGCGGTTGCGAACCAGCGCACCCGGCAGCAGACCGGTTTCGCAGAGGATCTGGAAGCCGTTGCAAATTCCGATGACCAGCCCGCCATCGTTGGCAAATCGCTTCACGGCGTTCATCACCGGGCTAAACTGGGCGATGGATCCGGTGCGGAGGTAGTCGCCGTAGCTGAATCCCCCGGGTACGACCACGGCATCGGTGTTCCCGAGTGACTCCTCCTTGTGCCAGAGATAGTCGGCCTGTTGCCCGAGCACATTGCCCAGCACGTGGACGCAGTCCTGATCGCAGTTGGAGCCGGGAAACTGAAGTACGGCGAAGCGCATCGGGTTACTCGATGGTGAAGTGGTAATCCTCGATCACCGGGTTGCTCAGCAGCTTGTGGCAGGCCTCATCGATCTTCGGCCGCCACGCCTCGGCGTCGCCGCCTTCAAGCTCGATCTCGAGATATTTGCCGACGTGAACATCGTTCACGCCTTCGTAGCCCATATGCTCCAGCGCGGTCTGCACTGTTTTTCCCTGTGGATCGAGCACTGCCTTTTTGGGGGTGATGACAATCTTGGCTTTCATTCCCGTGTGCGCGCCGTGCGCGGCGCGGGGGTCATTGTCAGGCCAAGCGCGATGCCGAACCAGTTTATTTTGTTCACAGCCGGCCAAGCGCTTGGTCAAGCGGTGGGTTACATGCGGAAAAGCACCGTTTCCCGGTTGAACCACTTGGTGCAAAAAAACAGCAACAATCCAGCGATTAGTGTGCTGGAGCCAAAAATGGCCAGCAGCATGGTATAATCCATGGTGCCCTTCACCAGCTCCTTCATCGCGAGCGAGATGTTGGTGATCGGTATCGAGGCCCAGAACCAGTTCAACTCAACCCCGGGCAGCATCGCGAGCACGGCTGGGACGATCATCACGATGCCGAACGGTGAAATGAGCGAGGAAGCCTCGGGGGAATTTCTCGCATAGATGGACACGCTGAGCAGCAGCGAGGCAAACATCGCCGCCACCGGAACCAGCATCAGCGCCAGCAGAGTCAGGTCAAGCCAGCCGATGGAGCCGATCATCGTGCCAAGCGTGCCGCGGAGTTGCCCAGCCTTGATGGCGATCCATGTCCCAAGGCTCGCGATGTTGAGCAGCACGGCAATGATGCCTCCGCTGAATACGGCGAGAAACTTGCCGAGCACGATCTGGTGACGAGGGATCGGCGCCAGCAACAGGGTCTCCAGTGTGCCGCGCTCCTTTTCGCCGGCGCCAAGATGGATGGCCGGATAGACCACGCCCATGAAACAGAATGCGATGAAAAAGTAAGGGAGCATCCCGCCAACGTTGTCGCCAAGAACTTCGCGGATATCGCCGGTTCCCTTTTCCGCGAGGTGTACCGGCTCAAGCACCGCCCGGCGTTTGCGGCTGGAGGTCACGCCCAACTCGATCAGCCGGGCCTTGGTCAGTTCCTCGTTGTACTCATCGACCACATCTTCGACGCGGCTCTCCACCCTGCTGCCGGACGAGGCGTTGTCGTAGTGCAGCTCGACGGTCGCCTGCGATTTTTCCGCGAGCCGAGACGCTGCCTTTTCCGGGATCACGATCCCGAAATCGATTTCATCCGAGCGAATGGCGGTGACCAGTTCTTCCTGCGACTCGATGGTAGTCTTTTTGAACCGCTTGGTTTCAGCAAAGACCTTGGCCAGGTCGGGGGCGTGTTCCTCGCCGAAGATCACGTACTCCAGCACCTCGGTCTCCGCCTCCTTTTGTTGTTCCATCACGAAGCTGATCAGTGAGTTTAGCAGCAGCGGCACGACAACAATCGGCAGCACGATCATTAGTAGGAGCGTTTTTCGGTCGCGGAGAATATCCCGCAACTCCTTAAAAAAAACCGTGGTCACGCCTCCACTCATGCCGCCACCTCCCCCGGTTCGGCCTTGATGATCTTTAGGAATGCCTTGTCCAAAAACGATTCGCCGGTCTGCTGACGCATCCCGGCGGCATCCCCCTCGAAGCACAGTCGGCCGGTGTGCAGGATGGCTACGCGATCACAGAGCTGGTCGACCTCGTCCATGTGGTGCGTCGAGAACAACACTGTCTTGTTGCGTTCGCGGCACATCTCCACGACGGCGAGCACCGACTCGGCCGCGGCGACATCCAGCCCGGTGGTCAGCTCGTCGAACAACAGAATATCCGGATCGTGAATGAGCGCCCGGGCGATCGACACCTTCTGCCGCATCCCGGAGGAGAACGTCTCGTTGCGTCGATCCAAAAACGCCTCCATGTCGAGCGTGGCCGACAACTCGTCGATGCGCTCCCGCAGTGCCGCCGCCTGCATGCCGTGCAGGCGGCCGTAGTACAGGAGCATTTCGCGCGCGGAGAGCCTCCCGTAAAGCCCGGTGTTGCCGGAGACAAACCCGATGCGCCGCCGGATTTCGAGCGGGTTTTTCGTGAGATCCTCCCCGTCGCAAAGCACGACGCCTGAGCTTGGCTTCAGCGAGGTGGACAGGATTCGCAGAAGGGTGGTTTTGCCCGCGCCGTTTTGGCCAAGCAGGCCGAGCACTCCACCGCTGGGAATCTCGAGGTCGATGCCGTCCAGTGCATAAAACGTCCTTCCCCTCTCCCTTGGGTCGATCGCTCCTACGGTGGTTTTCCTCCGCTTGGCCAAGCGGAAGGTCTTGGTGATGGCTGATAACTGCAGCACGGTGGTTATCAAATCATGAATGATGTTGCAGGACAATCAATGATCATTGCGCTTGGCTTCACTCTTGGCCAAGCTCGGCCCGTGAAAATCTCATTCCACGGCGCGGTTCGTACCACGACTGGCTCGCAACATTTGCTTGAGGTCAACGGCAAGCGGCTACTGCTGGACTGCGGCCTGTATCAGGGCAAACGGCAGGAGTCGATCGAGCGTAACCAGAATTTTCCGTTCGAACCCGCCTCGGTGGATGCGGTGATTCTGAGCCACGCGCACATCGATCACATCGGGAATCTGCCCAACCTGTACAAGCAGGGGTTCGAGGGCAACGTCTACTGCACGTTCGCCACGCGCGATCTGGCGGCGATCATGCTGGAAGACTCGGCGGAGATTCAGGTGGCGGATGCGGCCTACGTTTCAAAGAAGCACAAGAAAAAGGGGCTGCCACCAGTCGAGCCGCTTTATACCCCGGAGGACGCGGAGCGCGCGGTGCGGCAGTTTGTCGCGCTGGGCTACGATCGACCGATCCCGGTGGCCGACGGCGTGACGCTGACCTTCCGAGATGCCGGCCACATCCTCGGCTCGGCACAGGTGATCCTCGACATCGACGAGGACGGCAACAAGCGGCGGCTGCTTTTCAGCGGCGACATCGGCCGTGGCGACCACGCGATCCTCCGAGACCCGCAGCCGGTGGAGGACGTTGATGTGCTGCTGGTCGAGAGTACCTACGGCAATCGCGATCACACGGCGCAGTCCGGCTTGTCGGACGAAATCGAGGGGCTCCTTTCCGAAACGCTGAACAACGGCGGCAAGGTGATCATTCCGGCGTTTTCCGTCGGCAGGACGCAGTTGCTCGTCTACACACTGCACCAACTCGTTGACGCCGGGCGGCTGCCGGATTTTCCGATCTTCGTCGACAGCCCGCTCAGCGTGAACGCCACCGAGGTGTTCCGGCTGCACCCGGAATGTTTCAACCGCGACATCTACACTTTTCTGCGGGAGAAGGAGAACCCGTTTGGCATGGACAACCTGACGTACATCCGCAAGGCGTCGGAGTCGATCAAGCTCAACACCCTCGAGGGGCCGGCGATCATCATCAGCTCAAGCGGCATGTGCGAGGCCGGGCGCATCCGGCATCACCTGAAGAACAACATCAGCGACCCGAATGACCTGATTTTGTTCGTAGGCTACTGCGCCTACAACACGCTGGGGGCGGTGATCCGGGCCGGGATCGATCCGGTTTATATTTTCGGCGAACCGCATGAGGTGAAGGCCAGGGTTGCCAGCTTCGACGGCTTCTCGGGGCACGCGGACCGGAAGGAACTAGGTCGCTACGTCGAGTCGTTGACGGGGGACATCACGAACATCTACGTCGTCCACGGCGAGGAGGAATCCAGCCTGACGTTCGCCGAGCAACTGCGCAGCCTCAAGCCGGGCGCGGACGTGGTCGTCCCCGAGTTGAACGAGACGTTCGAGGTTTAAAAAAATTATAGTTATTTAAATTTATTTTTTAATAGATAAAAATGAAAGCTGGCAGAGGAATTTGCCCTGCTAGTTTTGAAAGTTATAAAGACTTTTTTCTGACATAGCTTTTTTATAAGCTAGACCTTCTGATGAGCTTTCAATGAAAAATTTACCAAAGATATTAATTGTTGGATTGATCCTTTGTTCTTCTGGTATAGCCAGCTTCCAAGCACATGATGGGCACAAAAAGGACATTGTCGAAACTGCTATATACGGGGGTATTTTTAAAACTTTTATTTCTGCAATTAAAGAAGCGGATCTAGTTGAAATTCTGCAAAAAAAAGGCCAGTTTACCGTTTTTGTCCCAACTGATGAGGCATTTGCCAAGATGCCAAAAGGAAGTGTTGAATCTCTCCTGAAACCTGAGAACAAAAAAAGGCTTAGGGAGATCTTAAAATATCATATTATAAAATCTAGGGTGCCGGCTAAAAAAATATCAAGTGGTACGGCTAAGCTCAAGATGCTTAATGAAAAGAGAGCCGTCTTGAGTTCCAAGGACGGCAAAGTCAAAATCAATCAGGCTAATATTCTCAAAGCTGATATCATGGCGAAGAACGGCATCATACACATCATCGATGAAGTATTATTGCCTCAAGAATAAATAAGCGCTATCAAGGAAAAGTCTGGCTTGGAGTCAAAACTTTTAGTAGTTAATTGACTCAGAGATATTTATAATAGCCAGTTTAGTTTGATGCCCAGCTCTTTTAGGGAGGAAAGAAGCTGATCAGGCTGCAGCTATGCCGATCGAGCGTCGCTTGTAAAGGAACTCGAACATGTTTCCCTCGTGAGGCTGATCCCAGGAGATTTTCATGGTGGAAATCGGCCCAAGGTTTAAGCGCTCTATCAGTGGTGAGGCCAGTAGGTCTTCATTAAACGCCTTGTCGCCGGTGATCGCGGTGACGACCAGTGACTCCCCCATCTGGTTGAGCATCTCCGTCTGTGGCACCTCCACCACGCTGGCGTAAGGACAAAGGAACTCGCGGTTGGCCAGGGGATGCTCGAAAGACTCGCAGTAAACGATCGTCGGTCGCAGGTAGGTGCCGCCGTCGGTAACGACCTTGCGGTCGCCGTCGCGATACTTCGCGGTCATCTCCTCGCAGCCCGGCTCGGAGAGATCAGCGCCAATGGCCCCGTCAATCCACTCGCCCATCTTCGGGTTTGCAAAACCAGAGAGCAATGCATCGGGATCGTCCGCCGTGGTCGGCTTTACAGGTCCCAATTTTTGAGCCAAGGCATCGGCAATCTCGCGACCGTACTTAGGCACGACTACGGCTGAGGCATTCACGCAGGATCGTCCACCGTTATCGGCGATCGATCCGGCGATCAGGTCGATGTAGTCGCGCCAATTCTCAATCTCGTCATCACCAATGAGGATCTTGCTCCAACCCGGCCCGTGTATCTGGATGGCAGGATTGTTCGCATACTGATCCGTGGTGCTCTTGTCACCAAAAATCAGCGCGCGGCCGCTGCGATTCAAAATATCAGCCGCACCTTCGTAGTCGGTTGGGTAAAAACTAAACGCCTCCTTCGGGCAACCGGCCTGAATGAATGCCTGAATCAGACGATACGGCGTCCACGGCTCGTCTCGGCCGGGTTTCATCACGATCGGTGTCTTGAGCGCGATGGCTGGCAACCACAGCGAGTTGACTGCCGGTGAGTTGCTGGGCATAACAAGCCCAAGCGCTCTAGAAGTGGGGTAAAAACAAACTTGGGTGCCAAACTGCTCCCCTACGCCGGCATCAAGGATGGAGGGATTGATCCCTCGTGTGAGGCCGTTGAGCACCACCTGCATGTTGGTCAAAGCATAGTGAAGCTTATCCATATTGCGACGCACCATCACGTGAGGCAGGCCGCTGGTGGAGGAGAGGGTCTCAACATATTGCGTCGGCGATTGCATCTCTCCTTCGACCCCGATTTGCACTTCCCCATTAAGAAAAATCTCGCCGGCCTTGGTCCCAATCTCGATTAGTTCCGTGGTGGAAAAACGGCGCAATGCCGCCCGGGCTTCGTCGATGCGTTGCAGGTCGCGGCGCACCACACCTGCGTTCACCTGACTGACGGTGGCCTTGGTGGCACCGTCGCGGTAATCAGTTACCTCGATTTTGTTGAGGCTGACATACGGTTCGCCGAGGCGCAGGCAGGGGATGTGTGGGACGGCCATCTTAGTAAACTCCCTCGACGATCTTTTTCTCCATCGCGCCGAACGGGCGAACCTCGGCCACGCCGTCCCAAGGGCATTCCTCCCAGGGCGATCGGCGAATGGCCTCGTCGCGCTCAAGGAAGCGTGGCATGAAAAATTCCTTGGTCAACGTTGTGAGTTCCACCCGGCCCCATGCGTCGTAGTCGACTAGTGTTTCGGTCTGCTTGGGATCGACCACGCGCAAAACCGCACGCGGCTGGGGTGCATGATATGTGATTGAGTAGTCGTTCTCAGGTCCAAACGGTCGGTGGCGAGCCAGTCCCATCAACGTATTGCCGTAGGTCGGCACGAAGCCGATCTGGTTTTCGCAAATTTCCTCAACGAGGAAGCGCGTATACTGCTGATCCATTGTTGTGCCTCCGCAGAAAACGCCCTTAATGCCGGCTTTTAAAAGGTCTCTGCGCTCTGCCAACGCCTCAAGCAGCTTGGGGGTAGTGAACAGTGCGCTGACCTTACGGTTCTTAAGAATGGTGACTGCCTGATCAATGACATGATCCATATAAGCGCGTGCTTGATCGAATTGCTTGCTGGAGATGAGTCGTTTAACCCAACGCGGATCAAGGTCGACGAAGTAAGTAGAGCAACCGCGCACGTTGGCAAGATGCTCGATCGACAATCTCAGCCGGCGTGGTCCGGTCGGGCCAACCATCATCCAATAGTGGTCACGCGGAAAGTGGTCGTCATTGAGCGTCTCGGAAAACTCGCTGTAATCGATCTTGTAATCCTCCCAGCCGATGCGCTGCTTGGGCATGCCGGTGGTGCCGCCGGTCTCGAAGATGCTAAACGGCCGACCATCGTAGGCCTTGGGACGCCAGACCTCGTTTGGCATGTCGCGCAGCCACTCGTCCTGAAAGTGTGGAAACTTCGCGATTATGTCATCGAAGCATGTGATCTCCTCGGCCGGGTTCCAGCCGGCCTCCTTCGCCCAATCCAGCCAGAAAGGCGAGCCGGTCTCGGGTGAGAAATGCCACTTCACAATTTCTACTGCATGCGCATCAAGCTGCACCTTGGCATCCTGAACATTTTGATCCAAGTTAGACATTAATTCTGTTTTTAAAAAAGGCTCGCCTGAAGTTCAGGCTTTATTTGTTGGGAAAAAGCGGTCGATTGTTGATTGTTTTGGCGCCTTAGTCACGAGCGAAACTCCGATCAACGCCACCACGGATGCCAGAAAGATGAAGGTTACCGGCATCACCCCGGCAATCAGATACTCTCCGTGCTCTTTCACTCCGAACCACTGCTCTCCATTCTCGCGGCCAAGCGCATCGTATATAAACATAGCCCATGTAATTACAGTGGCAATTACGCTCGCGAAAACGCCTGCGGTCGTCACTCGCTTCCAGTAAACCGAAGCGAATGCGATAGGGAACAATGCCGCGAACCCGCTAAAACACCATACACCGAGGTTGAACACGCTTTTGGTCTCGAATAACGAGATAACATAGGTGATTAGCACGATGAACACGATAAAGCCGCGGCCTAGCCAGACCTTTTGGCTGTCACTTACCTTTCCCTTTAGCGGGACGACAAAGTCGTTGGTGAACATGCTGCCGATGCAGACAAATTGCGAGTCGAGCGAACTCATGATTGCCGCCAGCACCCCGGCGGAAAACAGACCGATGAGGATCGGACTATCCATGAATTTTTTCACCATCGCACTCAGCACTGCGTTCGGATTCGCGTTGCCGTTCGGCAACGGTGGCACGGTTAGATCCCCAGCTGCATACAGGCCGGCGGCCCAGATGCCGATCAGGATGCACGGCACCCAGACGATCATGATGCAGATCGGATGGGCGATGACTGTCAGTCGAAATGACTTGGCGCTCCTGGCTGTCAGCCAGTGTTGGAACAAGTGCGGAAACATGCCGACGCTCAGGGGAACTAGCATGTAGCTGATAAAATGTGGCACGGTCATCAGACCCTCGCGCTGCAGTTTTTCGGGCGAGTGCTCAAGTGCCTTGGCCGAGGCTTCCGATAGGCCGCCGAGAGTATCCGCGATCACCAAAAATCCAACCAAGCCCATGACCATGAAGACGATCGTCTGAAAGGTATTCGCCCAGACAGCGGAACGAACCCCGCCGAAAAACACGTAAAATAAGACGACACAGCAAATCACCAGCCCGGACAGCCAGGCGGGAACCGCCCCGGCTGCAAACGTCCCCGGGAACATTCCGCGGGTAACACCAAAAATATAGTTGCCCGCGCCCATCAGGCCGACCAGCAGGTATGGGATGATCAGGCCAACCAAGATCGGGAACATCAGGTAGCCAAGCGCCTTCGACTCGAAGCGGTCGCGGAAAAATTGGATCTGCGTCACGTAGCCGTATTTTTTGCCGAAGCTCCACATACGAATGCCGACGAGGAAAAAACAGGCGGTGTGGATCAGGCCGGAGCTGGAGGCCATCAGCCCGTAGGTGCCGATGCCCAGGCTAAACGCCTTGCCGGTGGAGCCGACCAGCGCGAAGGCGGTCATCGTCGTCCCAAACACGCTCATCAAAAGCATGAACGGCCCGATCGACTGGCTCGCCACGAAGAAATCCTTGCTGGACCCGCGGAACATCCGGCTGGACACCCAGCCAAGCGCAAACAACGCGAGCATGTACACGATGATGATGTACAGTGGCGTACGGGTCGCGGGCTCGGCCGCTTGGCCAAGCGCGATCAGTGACGGTGCGTGTATCATTGTTCGCCCCCCTGTTCGTCAGCCGACTCGGCCCATTCCTCGATGTCGCTTGGCCAAGCCCACTTGATGGCCAAGGCCCAGACGCCGGCCGCCATGCAGGAGAATAGCGCGTGGTAAAACAGGCCAAGCGGCATGAACCCAAAGACGAGGGTCTTGTTATCCCACCACCAGAAATCCTGATGGATGATCGCCATTATGACGATCAGTGCGTAAACAACATTCTTCATGGGTTAAGCTCTAAAATGGGACCGAGCCACTAGCATTTTATTTGTTTTTTGCAGCCTTCTTTTTGTGATCTTCGTTATAAAGAGCATACAAATGTGACTGCGTTGCAACATATAAAATCCCATTTGCAACAATAGGGGTAGAATAGATTGGAGCAGGAAAGAAAGTTTCACTCAAGAGTTTCATTTTTTTGTCTGATGCAAGAACGACAAAGTCTCCGTCCTCATCGCCTATGTAAACCTTGCCATCAGCGACAAGTGGAGATCCCCACATATGAGCTTTCTGATCGTAAACCCAGTGTAGCTCTCCACTTTCAGCGTCAAGGCAGTAAACATAGCCGGAGTAGTCGGCTGCAAATAATAGCCCATTGGACGCATCGACAGCGCAGGTTGAGATGGTTCGTTTAATTTTTTTGAACTCCCAAACCTTTTTTCCAGTATCAGCTTCTATACAGGATAGGCAGCCAACCCCCTCCCCGTGTTCGGGGTCCTGGCCTATAGCAACGTAAACTTTACCATTGTAATATGTGGGAGTTGCTATTATTTCACTTAAGCCCTCAGCAGCTGGATATTTTATGATCTTTCCGTCTTTATCCTTCTTGTAATCCGCTGGATTGCAGTCATATTTCCAAAGGGTGCTGAATATATCATATCCTTCCTCATCCTTTTTGAATTTGGTGTCAAAGGCGTAAAGCACTCCGTCGCCGCCTCCGAAGAATACGGCATCCTTACCTTTGACCTTTCCCCCAGATGGACTAGACCAGTTACAGTGCAGGATTGCCTTGCCTATTCCCTCTGCTTCCTCGCCGGCAAGCGTACCATCCTTTTTATTTAATGCAATAATACACGGAGATAGCGGTGCTGGGATATTTAGGTGGCTCCAGTCTTGTCCATTAGATGTGGTGCAAAAAAGTAAGTCGCCAATAATCAAAATGGAGCTGCTTGCAATATTGTGAGGGAATACACCTAGCTCTTCTCGCATATCATATCGCCAGATGATGTCTGCGTCCAAATTGTTTGGCTCAAGAGAGCTTTTGCCTTTGTCCACCATGAACTTTCCTTCTCCCTGAAAGCCTTGATTGCCATTCTTAAACCCTTCTGTGTCTAAGCAAAGAATTTCGCAACTATTTGCAACTACGTAAACACGATTGCCTTCAACTGCCGGGCTTGAACAAATACCTAGGTATTCCCAGTCACTGACCTTTCCCGCTCCCAGTTTAGGGACCACGAGTTGCCATTCAAAAGCTCCTGTTTTTTCATCTAAACAATAAACGATGCCTCGGTCTCCTATGTGTCGCTTGTCGCGAGGGCTTTCGTTGTTTGTGCCAATATAAACTTTGCCGTTTGAAACAGTAGTGTTTCCGTAACTTTGGCTTCCTAATTTGGATATCCAGCGCACGTTTTTAGTAGTGCTCATATCTATATTTTCGGTGCCAATTATGAATTCCCCAGGCTCAAATTTTTCAGGTAAATTCTTTTCTGGTGAATATAAATTACCACTGCCGTTGCGTGTCCAAACTGGCCAATCTTGCCCAGTTTTTGAGCTGGCTCCTACGGAGACATCGTCGGAACCTTTGGAAGTTTGCTGCATGCCGCTAAAGGCATAAAATGCCAATAGACTAAGCCCGCCCGTAATGAATAATGATTTTATTTTCATGATGTTTGTGTGTATTAGATTAGTTCCAGGTAGTTTTTATATTGTCTATGTAGACAGCTTTCAGGCTTTGTGGTGAGAAACCGATGATTCCAGGGGCGCCTTTCTTGTGGGCTTTTTTGTGTTTTACCTCAATCGCCCAATTGGAGGGTTCAGATTCCCCCTGAGGCCAGGCTTTTGCCTTCACTACCCCGCTTCCATCAGGAGCTACATCCACTCGCGTTTTTAATGTGTACCATTTTCTAGGAGACCACTTAAATGGAACGCTCTCCTTGACTCGCTCGTGATTGCTGCTTACTTCAAGTAATTGTTGATTGCCCACAAGTGTGATGAAGTATCTTTGATTAATGACACCAATGTTGCCCATGGAGCGGCCCCTTCGCGCACTATCGCTCATAACGTCGCACTGTATTGTATAGTCACTAGATTCAGGATCCCCGAATATCGTGATAGCTCTTTGGAAAAGTACTCGATCAAGGGTCTTTCGCAGTACATTGCTGCCTTCAATATTGCGGATTTCCCATTTTAGGCGGGCACCAGTCCAAGCTAATGGAGGATATGCAAACTTAATGCCATCAATTGGATGATCAACTGTTAGGGAAGCTGATTCAAAATCCTCAGTATATGGAATCTTAGGGAGGATTCGGCCTCGGATTATGCCGTTGAGCTTCCCGCTTGTTACCTTGAAAGCCCCAGCACTAGCAACATTCTTTGCATCAGCCGTTATTATGTTATTATCTGTAATAGCATTCATGCTTGTCTTAACCCTAGCCGTTGGAGGTATGAATTTTGAAAATGTGCCCTCTAAATCTCTTTCTAGTATATTGCCGTACTGATCTATAGAATTTACAGCGAGTTTGAGTTTTCCTCCTGGCGAGAGGAGAATGTCGTTAGGCACAACTTGAAGCGCAACTGCCTTTGAGTCATTAGGTTTGGAGGCTGCAGGGGGCAGTGAAGTTTTTGGCCTGTCGCCACTAGCTTTGCCGAAGCAGTAAAGTTTTTTTATGGTGTGTATATATATTTTACCGTTCCAAACCGTTGGCGAACCGAAGATTTCTCCTTCTAGCTGGGCCTCATGCAATATTTCCACACTGCTCGCCTTAGGGTGGAGCACCATAACTTTACCATTCGGAAAGCATACGAAAAGCTTGCCGTCTGCGAAAAGTGGAGAAGAGTGAATTTGGTCTTTATTAAGTTTTTTAGAATAATGAAGTTTTCCGGTTTTGGCATCTATGCAGACTAGAACTCCCGTTTTGGTAACTTGATAAACGCGGCCCTCAGCTACTGCGGGGCTGCTTGTAAACATAGAGAGAGGGTGCCGCCAAAGCTCCCACTCACTGCCATTGGCTATAGTAGGATTCTTATCTTTTAGGATTAATTGTGCCTCACCATGATTAGGTAGATTTTTTGGAAGCCTGATGCCTATCATACGACCTTCCTCTGATGCATCAATATTTTCCTTTCCATGTATGGTGACAAGCACCCCGTCATGAATTATCACACTACTATTAACTCCCCCCTGGGAGGCTTGGAATCGCCACAAAGGTTGGCCTGTTCTCACGTCAACGCAGACAACATTACCATCCCCTGTTCCTGCATAGAATACCCGGCGCCCTCCGATATTTGCGAGCACGGGTGTAGAAAAGGAACTGTCTTTGGGGGCTACCCCTGGAGTGCTCGCCCATACCGATTCTCCTGTCGTTTTGTTGAAGGCATAAAATCGATCGCGAGCTGGTCCCTGTTGCCCCCAGTAACTGGTTACTCCACGGGCTATTACCAAGTCGCCGTCAATCACTGGGGCTCCTGTTCTTCCATTAGGAAAAGTAAGACGGCCAAATCGCTCCATCAGTGAATATTCCCATTGGATTTCACCTTTAGGATTTAAACATTTTACTCCTCCATTTGTGGTCATCAAATAAATCCAACCTGTCTCTGGATCAACAGTAGGGGACCCCACTGAATAGCGACTATATACTGTGTCACTTAAGTAGTCATTATATGCGTGCTCCCACAATTTTTTGCCGTTTGCTTCATCTAACGAAAGTAGAACTTCCTGCAAATCAGGGCCGTCTCCACGATAGCCCCAAGCATAAACCTTATCGCCGGCAGTAACTACGCTACCTCTGCCTGCAATTTCGTGTGTCCAGAGAAGGTTCTTTTCTGGGCCTGAAACCACTAGTTTGTCTGGTAGGCTTGTCTCATCGGATCGGCCAGACTGATGTGGCCCGCGCCAATTAGTCCAGCCATCAATTTCAGCTACCGAAGTTAGTGTTACGGCGGCTAGGCCCATTAGAGTTAATCCTAGTCTTTTCATATAATAATTACTTCTAGTTCCGTTCAAGAGCTCAGCCATGTGGGTCTAAAAAATCCTAATTAAGCCGACGGCTAAACGGCCCAGAAGCGTAGCCGTCCGCAAGGCCCATGCAACAAAATAATACTTACACGTATCATTTTTGGCCTTCGCCTCACTCTCTTGGCCAAGCGCTTGGTTTGTCGTTTTTCCCTAAACCATCGTGCCGTCCGGGATCACCGCCCCTTTCGGAACAATTGCGATTCCTTCCCGAATGAAGTAGTTTTCCCCGTCAAAATGCTTCGGTTTGCCCTTCGGCGAGATCACGCAGTTGGCCCCGATCCGGGCGTTTTTGTCGATGATCGCCGACTCAATCCGCGTATTCTCCCCCACACCCACCCGGGGTATGCCCTTTTCATCACTCTCCCGCTTGCTCGCCTCTGTCTCGTAAAAATCTGCCCCCATAAGCACCGACCGGTGCACCCGGCAGCCGGGTGCCATCAGGCACCGCACCCCGATCAGGCTTTGGCTAATCCGTGAGCGATCGATGATGCAGCCATCCGAGATGACCGCCTGATCAATGGCCGCACCGTTAATCTTCGACGCAGGCATGAACCGCGGACGCGTGTAAATCGGCGTCTCCATCTGGAAAAAATCGAATCGCGGCACTGTGTTAACCATGTCGAGGTTCGCCTCGAAAAACGAGCGGATCGTCCCGATGTCCTCCCAGTAGCCCTGATACACGTGCGAGTACACGCGGTGCGAATCGATCGCTCGCGGGATGATGTGTTTGCCGAAATCCGTCATCTCGTTGTCCAGCAGCTCCACCAATGTAGCGCGTTTAAAAACATAGATGCCCATCGACGCTAGATAATGATCGCCGCCTGCCTCAAGACCCTGCTCGGCAACCTGCGCCCCACTCAGCCGCAAAGAGTCCAGCAGCTCCGGCGTATCCGGCTTCTCCACAAATTGTTGGATCCTCCCGTCCTCGTCGTTATGCATAATGCCGAACCCGGTCGCCAGCTTGCGATCCACCGGGATCGTCGCAACCGTCAACTCAGCCTCCTTCTCAATGTGCGCCGCGATGATCTCGCGAAAATCCATCCGGTAAAGCTGATCCCCGCTCAGGATCAAAAGATACTCAAAATCATTCGTCAGCAAATGGTTCAGATTTTTGCGAACAGCATCTGCGGTGCCCTGATACCACGAGTCGCTCGTCGGTGTCTGCTCAGCCGCCAGAATCTCCACGAACCCACGTGAGAAATGGTCAAACTTGTACGAGTGCGAAATGTGCCGGTGCAGCGAGGCCGAGTTGAACTGCGTGAGCAGATAGACCTGATTGAGGCGCGAGTTAATGCAGTTCGATATCGGAATATCCACCAACCGATACTTGCCCGCCAACGGCACCGCCGGCTTCGAGCGCTCTAGCGTCAGCGGGAACAGCCGCGTTCCCTGACCTCCCCCCATGACCACGGCCAACACCCGCGCCTTCCCCGCTCTGGTCAATACATCAGACATTGTTCTTCAATTAATTAGACTTCCACGTTTGTACGCCCGTTCAACCCCAAGCGCAAGAATGGAGGGACGAGCCAGCGAGTCCGCCACTGCCAGTGGCATCCGAACAGCCCATCCCGCTCGCGCTTGGCCAAGCGTTACGCTAGGCGAAGATGCCGTTGGCGACGTGGCCGTGGACGTTTGTCAGGCGGCGCTCGATGCCGTTGTGGTAGAAGGTCAGCTTTTTGTGATCGACGCCCATCAGGTGCAGTACGGTGGCGTGGAAGTCGTGCCAGTGCACCGGGTTCTCGACTGTCTTCCATCCGATCTCGTCGGTTTGGCCAAAGCTGAATCCGGCCTTCACCCCACCGCCTGCGAGCCAGCAGGAGAAGCCGTACTTGTTGTGGTCGCGCCCGGGGCCAACCTTGTCTGAGCCGGACTGCGCAAACGGCGTCCGGCCAAACTCAGTGGTGAACAAAACGAGCGTGTCATCTAGCATGCCGCGCTGCTTGAGGTCGCGCAACAGGCCGGCGATCGGCTTGTCGATCCGGCCGGCCTCGGTGGAGTGGTTGTCCTTCACGTTTTCGTGGGCGTCCCAGCTCGCGCGCGGCGAGCCGCCGATGGGGCCGCCGGAGTAAATCTGCACGAACCGCACACCGCGCTCGAGCAGTCGCCGCGCCAGCAGGCAGCGCCGCCCGGCGTCCCCGGTGTGGCCTTCGCCGAGGCCGTACATCTTGCGGATATGTTCCGGTTCTCCGTTGATGTCGCTCACCTCCGGCACGGACAACTGCATGCGGGCTGCCAGTTCGTAGCTGCGCATGCGGGAGCTCAGCATCGCGTCGGCACCGCTGCGGTCGGCGTGGCGCGCATTGAGTTGTTGCAAAAAATCCCTTGCGGCGGCGTCCGATCCCTTCGGCTGCTCGATGGCCGGGAAAAGGTCGCGCACAGGGGTCTTGCCGCTGCGCAGCTCGACACCCTGGTGTTGTGACGGCAGAAAGCCGCTGGTCCAGTTGGACGCTCCACCGTTCGGGCCACCGCGCCCGTCGCTCAACACGACGAACGCCGGCAACGACTCGGTCTCGCAGCCGAGACCGTATGACACCCAGCTCCCGACCGACGGGAAGCCGTTGAACTCAAAGCCGCTGTTGGCGAAGAACAACGCCGGCGTGTGGTTGGCCGAGTCGGTGGTCATCGAGCGGATGACGGTCATCTCGTCCGCCATCTCAGCGATGTTCGGAAACATGTCCGACAGCCAGAGCCCACTCTGGCCGCGTTGCTTGAACGCAAAGTCGCTGCGCCGCAACAGGCCGACCTGCCCGAAGAAAATGTCCGGCTTCTCGCTGGAGCCAAGCGGCTTGCCGTGGGCCTTGTCCAGCCCGGGCTTGTAGTCGTAAGAGTCGATGTGGCTCATGCCGCCGACGAGGCTGATGTGGATCGCCCGCTTAGCCCGGGGCGCGAAGTTCGGGAACGTCGCCTGGCCAAGCGCCGTCGCCCTGGCGGTGGTATCACGCGCCAGCAGGCTAGCAAACGCCGTGGCGCCGATGCCTCGGATGCCCCAGTTGAAAAACTCTCGTCGATTCAATGTGCCCAAGTCGTTCATATCAGTTGAGGATGACAAATTCATTGCTGTTAAACAGAGACCGGCAAAGCGTGGTGAGGCCGTACTCCTTGGCCAAGCGCTTGGCCAAGCGCAACTCATCGGCGTCCGGTTCGCGCTGGAAGGCGTCTCGAAACACCTGCGTCACCTGCGCGTCGAGGTTGCCCTTGGCATGGGTTTTCACGCGATCGGCCATCGCGCCGGCCTTGCTCAGGATGAAGTGGTTGTTGAGCAGCGCGAGCGCCTGCAGCGGGGTAGTGGTCACGGCGCGGCGCGGTGCTGTCGTGGAGGGGTCCGGGCAGTCGAACGTGTCGAGGATCGCGCTGCGTCCGCCCCGTGGACTGAATCGGTAGACCGTGCGTCGGTTGAACTCGTCGCCATGCGGATAAATCGGCTCATAATAAGTCGTGCCGTTGTTGGGCGTGATGGAGACATCGCGAAAACCGGGGCCGCCCATCTTCGGGTTGAGCCGGCCGGAGACGGCGAGCACGGCGTCGCGCAACGACTCGGCATCGAGCCGTACCGGTGACTTGCGCCACAACAGCCGGTTGTCGGCATCGACCGCGAGCCCGTCCTCCCGGGGCACGGCTGATTGCCGGTAGGTGTTTGAGGTTACCATCAGCCGGTGCATCGCCTTGAGCCGAAGCCCGTTGGCGGTGAACTCTGCCGCCAGCCAGTCGAGCAGTTCCAGGTGGCTGGGGCGGCCGCCGTTGAAGCCAAAGTCGTTCGGCGTCTCGACGATGCCGGCGCCGAAGTGATGATGCCACAGTCGATTGACCAGCACGCGGGGGAACAAAGGATTGTCCGGGTGTGTCAGCCATCGCGCCAACTGCCTGCGCCGTTCGTTGTCGGATGCGTCCTGCTTGATGCCAAAGTCGCTCTTCAACATCCGCAGCGCCGCGACCGCGCCGGGCCGGACGACTTCGCCTTCGTTCATCGCATTGCCGCGTTTCAGCAACCGCACCGTGCCGGGGTTGCCGCGGGCGGCCACGGTATAAACCTTCATCGACGAGCCGTTGCCCAGCGCCCGCTCGCGGCCGGTCAGGTCGGTCAACTGATCCTTGAGCGCCCTGCGCCGGGCCTGTTCTTCCGTGCCCAGCGCGGCGGCCAGTTCCGCTTCGCTGACGAACGTCGATTCCACCCCGGCCGAGGCGGCGATCGCATCCGGCCCAAGCGCGCGGTCATAAAGCTGGGCGCGGTGAATTTTGCCGTTCAGAAAGTTGTTCCCGCCGCCGCGGTGGCGCATGCCGAAGATCACCTGCGAGCTGCCGGCGGGAAAATCGTGCCGCCCGGTCTTGTACGGTTTGCCGTGTGGCAGGCCGTTGCGATAGCCGCTGATCGTGCCGTCCTCGTGGTAGACAATGGCGACGTGCACTGGTTGTTGGTGTACCTCGTTTTCCTCCGGTGAGCCGAAGGACCTGGTTCGGACAAGGCCGTTGCTGCCGGGCATCCAGCGCCGGGCCTCGCGTTCGGCGAACACGATGGAATCAAAAAACTTACCATCGTTGCTCTGCACGCCGATCACTCCGCCGCCCTTTTGATCGAGCGTACCCAGTTGCACCCACGCCTCGAGTGTCTTCGCCTTCAACGGAGCAGCGAGCGGAGCCGTCTCGACCCACGCGTCGCTGCCATCGACGACCAGTGCACCGCCCTCGATCCGGGCATCGCCCTTGATCGTGCCGTGCAGCGAGCCGAGGCTGTCCTCGAGGCCGGTATCGAACTCCCAAAGAGCCAGCGGTTTCGGCGGCTCCGGTTTGTCTGACGGGCCACCTTCTTTCCGCTTGGCCAAGGCGACTTCGCGACCGCGATTCTCGATCCCGGTAAGCTCTTCGCCCAGCGAGGTAACCTGTTTGCGCAGCGCCTCACGCTGCCGCGTCAGCTCAGGGTCGGAGACTTTGCGCTCCCCGTGAAACACCCCGGCGATTGCCGAGGTCATCTGGTAATATTCCTTTTGCTGGATGGGATCGAATTTGTGGTTGTGACAGCGCGCGCAGTTGACCGTGAGACCGACGAACGTCTGCCCTACCGTGCCGATGATCTCCTCGAGTTCATCCTGCCGCGCGGTTTTCTTCATGAACTCGCTGCCGCCCACGACCGTGTTGTGCAGCCCGGCGACGAGGAAGCCGACCGCCTTTTGCCCGGCTGGGTCACCCGGCTTGAGCACGTCGCCAGCGACCTGCATCCGCACAAACTCGTCGTACGGCATGTCGTCGTTCAGCGCGCGGATCACCCAGTCGCGATACGGCCAGAGGTTGTTGCGGACGTTGTTCCGCTCGAAACCGTCGCTCTCGCCGAACCGCGCGAGATCCAGCCAGTGCCGGCCCCAGCGTTCGCCGTAGTGCGGCGAGCTGAGGAGGTCGTCGACCACGCGCCGATAGGCGGCATCGGTTGGGTTGGCCACGAACGCCGCGACCTGCTCCGCCGAGGGAGGCAGGCCGCTCAGGTCAAAATAAAGTCTGCGAATCAACGCTCGCGGATCCGCTGGGGCGCTTGGCATGAGCTTTTCGGAATCCAGCCGATTGAGGATGAACGCATCGATCGGGTTGGCCACCCAGTCCTGCTGCGAGACCGCCGGTTGGCCGGGGCGCTTCACCGGCTGGAGCGACCACCAGTCGTACCCGCCGCGCTTGGTCGTGGTGAACTGAAACGGGTCGAGGGTATCCGTCGAGCCCCACTTGGCCCCGGCTGCGATCCAGTCGTGCAGCACCTTTTTCTCCGCTTGGCCAAGCGGCTGATTCGGCGGCATGTCGTCGCCGGACACCTTTTCCCAAAGCAGACTCTCGCCCGGTTTCCCGGCCACCACCGCCGGGCCGTGTTTGCCGCCCTTGGTGGCGCCGGCCTGTTGCGACAGGTTCAGCTCGCCCTTGAGGTCGGAGCCGTTGTGACACTCGAGACATTGCCCGACGAGGATCGGGGCCACGTCGCGGTCAAACTCCACGTCGGTAGCGGAAAAACTGGCGGTTGACCCGAGCACGGCCAAAATCAACCCCGGCAAAGAATTGCGGAACCCAAACAGGTGCATATCAAGAAAGGTGCCCGGAAAAGCTGCCTCAAGAACACCCCCGCGCAAAGCGAAAACAACGCTTGGCCAAGTGGAAGAAAAAAAGGAAAGGGGACATTCCTGTCCTCTGTTTGTTGCAGTGGATTTTTCGGTGACAGGAATGTCCCCGCTCCTTTGAACAAGCCTCTCCGGAGCTTCAACCGCACTCGGCCAAGTGCTTGGCTGGAGGGGAAAACGAAAAACCGGGAACCGTAAAAAAGAAGTGGCGGAGAGAGAGGGATTCGAACCCTCGATAGGCGTTAACCTATACTCCCTTAGCAGGGGAGCGCTTTCGACCACTCAGCCATCTCTCCGAGCGGGCCGCGCAGCTTGGCCAAGCGAGGCTCACAGGTCAAGCCGTCATTGGCCTGCGAAGAGGTCCAACTGCGGCGACGGCTCGATGTTGCGAAGCGTCTCGCGCTCGGCCGATTGCCGGGAGACGTAGCGGGAGCCGCCGTCCGGCGACAGCTCGGTGTCCTCGAGGTTGCGCAGGATGGCCTTGGCCCGCTCGATCACCGGGCCGGGCACGCCGGCCAGACGGGCCACGTGGATGCCGTAGCTCTTGTCCGCGCCACCCTCGACGATCTTGTGCAGGAACACGATCTGGTCGTTCCACTCCCGCACGGCGACGTTGAAGTTGGCGAGGCGCGGCAGCCGGCCGGCCAACTCGGTCAACTCGTGGTAGTGCGTCGCGAACAGTGTCTTGGCCCCGACCTGGTTGTGCAGGTGCTCGACGATGGACCACGCGAGGCTCAGGCCGTCGAACGTGCTCGTGCCGCGGCCGACTTCGTCGAGTACGACGAGGCTGCGATCGGTGGCGTTGTTCAGGATATTCGCCGTCTCGCTCATTTCGACCATGAAGGTGGATTGGCCGCGGGACAGGTCGTCGCTCGCGCCGATGCGGGTGAAGATGCGGTCGACGAGATCGACGCGCGCCTGCCGCGCCGGTAGGAAAGCGCCGGTGTGCGCGAGCAACGACAGCAGGGCAACCTGCCGGATGTAGGTGCTTTTGCCGGCCATGTTCGGGCCGGTGATCACGGCGACCTGACGGGTTTCGCGGTCGAGCTGCGTGTCGTTTGGCACGAACGGTTCGCCGATCATGGATTGCTCGAGCACCGGGTGGCGCCCCTCGTCGATCTGCAGGACGCCCTCGTCCCGGATGTCGGGGCAAACGTGTGCGTGAAGCCGTGCCACCTCGGCAAACCCGGCCAGCACGTCGAGCTGTGCCAGCGCGGAGGCGATCTCCTGCACCTGTGGCAGCGGCTTTAAAATCTCCTCGCGCACACGCTGGAACAGCTCGTACTCCAGTTTTTGGCTGCGCTCCTCGGAGCCGAGGATTTTGCCTTCCATCTCCTTCAGTTCCGGCGTGATGAATCGCTCGGCGTTGGCCAGAGTCTGCTTGCGGGTGTAATGCTCCGGCACCTTGTCGAGGTTGGCGCGGGTCACCTCGATGAAATATCCGAACACGGAATTAAACCTCACCTTGAGCGAGGTGATGCCGGTTTTCTCGATCTCCTCCTGCTGCAGCTTGGCGATCCAGTCCTTGCCCTCGGTGGCGCCCCGGCGCAGTTCGTCGAGCGCGGGGTCGAAGCCCTCGCGGATGATGCCGCCGTCCTTGAGAGCCATCGGTGGATCGTCGGCGATGGCCCGCGAAACCAGGTCGGCCACCTCCGGCAGCTCGTGCAGTTGCCCTCCCAACTGGCTCAGCAGCGGCGGGATGTCATTGGCTGTTTCCTCCTCGAACACGTCCTCGCTGAGGGACGGCGCGACCGGGTCGGACGCCTGCTGCACCTCGGCGATCATGCTGCGCAGGCCGGGTAGTTGCAGCAGTGCCCCGCGAAGCTGCACGAGGTCGCGCGCGTTGCCGGAGCCGATGCTCAGGCGGCTGATCATCCGCTCGAGATCGCGCACCTCTTTGAGGCTCTCGCGGAACCGGTCCAGCGCCGGCCCGTTGTGAATGAACCGGGCGATGGCCTCCTGCCGTTGGCGGATCGGTTCGACCGCCGAGAGCGGCTGCGATAGCCAGTCGCGCAACCGCCGGGCGCCCATCGGCGTGGAGGTGCGGTTCATCGCGGCGTAGAGTGTGGCCGGCTTGGCCGCCTCGCGATGGAGAGGCTCGAGGATTTCCAGATGCTTGAGCGTGGCGGCATCGAGTACAAGGTAGTCGGCAACCTCATAAAATGTCAGCCGGGTGAAGTGCGTCACGTCCCGCCGCAAATGTTGGCTGACGTAGTGCAGCGCGCCGCCGGCTGCGCCGATCGCTGCCGGCCGACTCTTAAGCCCGAAGCCGTCGAGAGCGGCCACCTTGAAATGATCCTTCAGCGTGAACTCCGCCGTTTCCAGCGCGAACACCCAGCCTTCGTAGCTGTTGAGCACGCTGACGTTTGGCTCGATCAACCCGGCCAGCGGCTTGGCCTCCTCCGGGTAAATCACCTCGCCGGGGTTGAGCCGTTCCAGCTCGGCGACGACGGCAGCCTCGTTTTCCAGCTCGGCCACCTTGAAGTCGCCGGTCGTCAAGTCCACGGCCGCCACACCGAACCGGCTGCCCGAAGTGGCAATGGCGACGAGGAAATTGTTGCGCCCGGCCTCGAGCATGCGCTCGTCGAAGTGTGCGCCCGGGCTGATGATCTGGGTGATCTCGCGCTTGACCAGTTGCCCTGGCTTGGCTGTCTCGACCTGATCACAGATGGCCACCTTGCGGCCGGCCTGCAGCAGCTTGGCCATGTA
>Ga0115011_10000792_pt1 | contig 24037 bp, 33 predicted proteins | sample TroAtlMetagenome_2_FD_88705 | JGI IMG/M metagenome (GOLD analysis project Ga0115011, IMG submission 88705) | Marine eukaryotic phytoplankton communities from Atlantic Ocean - Tropical Atlantic ANT8 Metagenome | ecosystem: Environmental > Aquatic > Marine > Oceanic | place: Tropical Atlantic...
GGTATTAGTCTAAGATTTCTATTCCTAATATGCTACCTGTGAATAATTGATCTAATGGTGCGTCGCTTTCCTCTATATTGCCTATTGGAATTCCGCAAGTCATTGGACCTGGTTGTATATTATTAGACCGTAACCATTTGTTTATCTTGTCGTTATAGAATGGTGTCATATTGCCTATCTGAATAGATCCTGATATAACTATTGGTATCGTTATATCCCATTCCTTAGGATCGTCATAATCAAAATATGCTCGTAAATAACTCTTGCCTAATATCTGATGTGGGTGTATCCAAATATCATATCCTGTTGCATCATCTGAATAGCAATCATTATATAATGTGCCATCATTTTTTGCTGGTGTATTTGTCTTATTTAGAGATATATGTCTCCAATAATCGCCTCCACGACTCGTATCAAATACCAACTGATGTCGTTGATACTTCTGATAACCGTCTGCTCTCTTCGAAGGTATCATAGTTTCTACCTCGTGGATATGATCGTTGATTATGTGTATAACATCAGTATATGCATCTAAATTGTCTTTAACTTGATTCCAGTAGCCCATGCCATATTTGTATTCAGGTTCGAGGCATGAATACCAAGTGGATTTGGTTAAATCGCCGGTTGTAAAATGTCTGTGTAATTTATTAAGTAAAACTCGTGTTTGTTTGTTAGGCTCAAGTATGACATCTTTAGGATCAATAGGAAAGTTCAATCCCATCTTGTTCGTCTCATTTATAGCATATCTTATTTCTGCCTGATGGCCTTCTGCCTTTTCACTATCCCATTCATTAACTTGCATTGGTTGTTTGTCCACATAGTCAAAGAAGTTATGTGATTTGCTCATGCTTTTAAACTTCTCGAACCACATCTCTGTAAAAGGATTATCTATTATATTAAATGTAATACCTCTACTACCATCAGGTGATGTTAATAGTTTAACTCTCTCATTCCTTAATTTCATAATACTTTATTTCTCTACCAGTTGTGCCTGATGCTTCCTCCCAACCAGGCATTGGGTCTTTCTGTTCGTCTATCATCTCCCATCCAGGTTCATATGATAGTTTGGCATTCATCTCTAACCAATAAGGATCTGCCTCGTCCTCAGGTTGTATTGCTTCTTCAGGACATTCAGGTACACAAATACCACAATCAATACACTCGTCAGGATTAATGACTAGCATGTTAGGTCCTTCATAAAAACAATCAACAGGACATACCGATACGCAATCTGTATGTTTACAATTTACACAATTTTCATTTACAACAAATGTCATTTACTCAGCCATGGAATAATATATTTGGCACTAAAATCGTTATCACCCATCACAAGTCTACCAGGATTCTCATGATGATTGGCATGATAGTCCTCGCCTCCTAAAAATATATTACTAAAGAATCCTAAGTTAGTTGGCTCTCCCTTGGTACCACCATGTCCTGCCCAATTAAGATATAATGTGCCAATCCAACCCCAACAAAACATAAACACCAACCAAACTAATAACCAGGGCTGTATAAACATAAGTAATGCCCATATGGCAATATACATATCCCAATAATTCTTAGTCAGAGCAACAGCATCTTTCTGTTGCATATAATATCTCATAAAGACAGTTCCTGTTGGTGCATAACGACCAAAGAAATATCGTAATCTACCTAACTCCTTAGGACTATGTGGGTCTCCTGGTTGGTCGCTAAATTTGTGATGATTTAAATGTGCATGTACATAATGTCCTGGTGGTGTCAGGCCTGATAACAACATTGACGTAAGCATAACCTTTCTGCCTACATCACTTGCTTCAAATTGTTTATGTGTTAACCACCTGTGATATCCTATATTGCCTAGGCGCACGATAACAATTCCAACAATAGCAAATATTAATATCGTTAATAGTTGCAGATATAATAGTGCGTTGTATATGCCTAAAGGCAAAAGAGTGAACATAAAGGTCACTCTAAATGTTGTCCAGTTAGTTACACTCATGGGCTATTCACCTGACCGTACAACAATAAATCTTTCCAGTTCTGGATTGTTAATGCCATTTTATCTCTTACAATTCTATTATATGCTCTCATCTCATTATCAATAGGAAATAGTATAGGACCTTCATTAACTATTCGTGGTTTATAATCACTATACAAATATGCCTGAAGATTAGCATGATCTATATAAAAATCAAACTCAGCATCCTCGACTACACCCAAATAAGGATGTAGATGTGTGTGGTAAAATAAATTGTCTCTCTTCTGTTGTAATTTCTTCATCGACTTAATATGTATATTGCTAGAAGTCAGATGCTGTTCGAGAGGATGTCGTATAACTAGGACATGAGTCTTATGTACTAGCTCTTGTGTATAGTATCTCCAATGTGATGGTTTCATTAGAGCTAGAGTACAAGTCGTTCCGTTCTGTGCAAAAAAGGATTCAAAAGGCTCAACACCATCAGGGCCATGACTATATAATGTCATGTTAGCAGTCTCTAAGTATGTCCTTAGAGGCCTAGACATATCATATCTTTCAGCTGCGCCTATCATGCTTTTCAATTGCCTCTGATATTGAGTCCATCACTTGTATATTATATGTCATAGGATCAACAAATTCTATAGTTTTGCCTCGGAAAAACATCATTGTATATCCTCTCTTATCCTTTTTTGACATAACAAAATCTATCATCTTTGCTATGCCATCTTTTGTTCCTATTTTGTAACTTGTATAGGAGCAACCAAACATCACTCCTGCCATTATTGCTAGTTCTATTCCACTCATGCTAGTTTCCTTTTCTTGTAATCTTCTATTAATGACATGTGCAGTTTTATATTATCAACACCCAGTGGTTTTATGTCTGCAAATGTCTTTCTCATGTCATCTAAATTGTATTTACCACCTGTAATATATCTGTGGTAATAAAATATGCCTGGTCCTAGTTTACTAGGCAATTCAGGTGTTGAAACTATCTCAGCAAATATCTTCCATGCGTCCCAGACACTCATGTGATCGTGTTCCCAATCTAATACTCCATCTGCCTTCATGTAAAACTCTACTACCTCTCGGAGTCGTTCAGGTATCTCATCATAATTAACTCCTAGTTCCTCGTGTGTCTTTTGTCTGAATATATTTCCTTCCTGCCATGTCTTATCAAATACACTAGGGTTGGTCATCATTCGTAAACTATCATTATTTGCTATCATCAACGGTGCAAAGTTATATGATTGTCCTGGCATGTTTTTCATTACCCATTCTTTAGCATCGAGGAATGTTTCTTTTGTTTCATGTGGTATGCCTATTATCATAGATATTGTAGCTCTGTATTTACCTTTTGCCTGGAACCACTCTCGAACTTTAATAAGTCCTTCTTTTAATCTATCAGGATTCATTCCCTTGCCTACATACTTGCCTGCCTCGTGATTAAAAGTTTCTATGCCGTAAAAGTGAGACCAAAAGCCCATATCCCACATGTCTTCCCAAGTTTCTTCTCCATGTGCTACTAATAAGTCTGCTCTGGCAAATCCTGATAACTGTGGTGTAAATGGTAATTTCCTAACAACACGAGCTATCTTTGCTAGCTTCTCAGGTCTGTCGTTCACTGTCTCATCTGAGATAGTGTACATTGTTGTCCCCCACCTATCATAATTATCTCTTAGTTCATCTTCTAGGCTCTGTTCACATCTGGAATAGTCTCCTTTAACTCCTAGTACTGTGAATGAACAGAACTTACATTGGAATTTACACCCACGAGCTAATTCAATAGTTAATATCTCATCTGGTTGTATATAATCTCTTTCCTCATATTTAACATGAGCATTAGGAAAAGGATATGCTGGGAAATCTGTCTGACATTCTATTACATTTCGTTCAGCACCCCAATAATGCTTCCTATGAACTATACATTTATTAGGTTGACCTGTAAGTTTCTTTAACAATTCTAATATGCCATACTCTCCAAATCCACCTATAAAATAGTCTAATGGATATGCTAGTGTGGCATTTATATTCTGTGAACCACCTACCCATGTGAGATTAGGATACTTCTCTTTCATGTATTTAAGATTATCTACCAGCTCTGTTACTCGTTGCTGGTTCTTTTTGCCTGAGCCTCCTAATGGAAACATAGCAGACAATCCAACCCAGACTGTATCCTCTCTTACTCTTGATTCAAAGAACTGTTCAAGTTCCTCTCGTGTCCATGCAGGCCAAAAGTCTAGGACTTCTATGTCCCATCCTTCCTCTCGTAAAAATGTAGCAATACGATGTGCACCTGCTGACCTTTTAATACTAGGCCAGAAGTCAGGTTTATCGCTATCGTCTTGCGCGTCTAACTGATTCCTTGTTTCTGATGTATCCTCTCTTTCGAGAATGCCACCTAATATTATTCCGTGCATTATCCTGATAGGCTATTGAATAAATTTCTCAATAGAAATAATAGACCTACTCCATTTAATAGTATTAAAGCTCTGTCCTTCCATAGGAAACTTACAATTAACCATAGAAAGACACCAACACATGATAGTATCAGGTCTGATAGTTCAAATCCTGCAACACCTCTGATAGACATTGCAGACAATACTAGGAAAGAAGCTACCCATTTAATATACCAGTCTAGTGTATATTTAGGTGTAGCTGATTTAAATATCCTTTTGGAGTTTTCTATTTCTTCTTGTGTAAACTTAACTTCAGGAGTTTCTTTCTTTTTGTTCGACATAATTGTAAATCTCTTCCCAATTTTTTACCACAGTATAGTTTCCTTCTGCATTTAGATTGTGTCCATGCTCCATAAGTAAAGCATCGAACCCTACATTAGCACCTACCTCTGCATTAATATATTTATCCTCTACCCAGATGCTACCATCATATTTAGTAGAAAGCTCTGTAAGTATCTCATCTTTATCGTCACCACAACCTAAGTAATGATATTCAATAAATGTATCGTTACCAAATAGTTTCTTAAGATTACATGTTCTAAGTTTCTGTGCACTCTCATCATGAGACAAGCTGGTTACTGCTACAAACCTGTATCCTAATTTCTCTGCTAACAGTTTTATATAATACTGTGCGTCTCTAAGTGGTGGTAAAAATCCCATACTTGCTGAGCTGTTGAACTGTTCAACCAAATACTTAGTATCGTCTGGGTGCATATCATATTGCTTAGCCACACTATAGAAGTCTTTGTTCTTTAGTTTGTGTTTATGTGTTTCCATCCAAGTGTGAAAACCATATTCCCAATCGAGACATACACCATCACAGTCAGTTAATATTACTTTATTTTTCTTTATCATACTATAATTATGCACTCTTTAGAACCTTTTGTCAAGTGATTTTACTGATTTAATTGTAGTTTTTAGGGTGTTCTTAATAAAGCTGTGTGCTAGTTTAGGTTGTAATTGCCATGCTTCTTGTTCCCAGGGTTCTTTTCTACCTGTATCCTGGCCTTTCCATAGCATTTTTTGTCCTGATTGGATATGTGTAAGCTCTTTCCTTACACCTTGTTTGACGTGTACCATCTCGTGGCATGTGGTTAGGATTAAATCGTATAGTTTTTGGTCTTTATCTATTTCCAACCAATAGTAGTTGTGGTCCATGTGGCTACAATAACCAACTACATTCTCTTTTATTTCTAATCTGTCTAGTGTAACCTCTACCCATAGTGTTCTTACTCTAGGTATAAGTTGGTCAACGCAATGCTCAACGACTTGCTCTACTATATTCCGTTGAGCCTTTAAACCACCAGACACTTCAACATGGTTTGCTGGGTGCATGTTTTATTCCTCAATAGGCATATCAATTCTAGTAAGTGGTGAATTCCTCTCCATTAGTGCAGACTCTAACTTAGGTAGTAACTTATCAGCCATATAATCTTCTGCTAATAGGCCGGCAAGTTGTACCAATTGAAACTCTGTAAGTCTCTTTATCTTTTCTGCTACTTCTGAAGCATCATTCACATTTTCACTTACTTTAATATTCATGGTACCAAATTCTGTTGGTATAGCCATTACTATCTCCTTAAGTATGCGTCAACAAGCTCTTGTCCAGACAATTTCTCATCTGCAAACCAGACTTCTTGACCTGTGTCAATGATTGTTCTCATGATACTGCCGTCGTTGTATTGGATATCTCTAACCATACTCTCGTCAGTATCCTGGGGTCTGTTGTCGTACCACATGCTCTTAAGTCTGTGTGAGTGTAGGGATTTTATACCTTTAGCCCACACCTCAGCTTCTAACAATGTACGCTGGTAATCAACTCTTTCATCATATTGTGTCATACATATTCCTCGATTTACCTATACATGATAGCAGAAAGAGTACCTAAAGTCAACCTCGATTAGCTCTTTTGGTACTCTTCCCTTAGTGATATTATACTGTTATTCGCCTTTGACTAGTGTCCATATTCCGTATGCTAAAGCCACCCACGCTGCTATTTTGGCAAGTCCACCAAATAATATAATAGCAAGTGATACTCCTATAATAACTGCACCATCCCAAGATGTTCTTTCTCCGATGCGATCTTTTAATATATCTAACATAAGTTGCTCCTTAGTTTTAGTTAATGATTAGTCAGTTTCTCTGGGAATTATTGACCAACGGCCAAACAATACGACTGAATAGTATGATGCATATGCTTTCCATTTAGCAATAGGTGGAGTTGATTCCAACATTGCCTCTAGGAAGATATTATCCGCTATCTCTTTGCATTGTGCTGATAGTCGTTTTGATTGAGCGGTTTCTCCTTCACCACCTGAGCCGACATGATAGCCGTTTTCCTCACGATATTCTCTAATTTTAGAGTATAACTCGTCGTGGATAACAGCTGATCTTGCTATATCAAATGGGGCAATGAATGCCCATGCCACTCTAGGTACTGAAGCCAAATCAGTTTTAAATCCTTTTTTGGCAGTAATCTTTCCTGCCTTTGTAAGATTGACACCAATTGCTTTAAGCGCTTTCCTATCTTTCTCGTCTAGTATGTCACTATCAAAAATAAGACTAGCTTGTAGCTCCCACCTTTTAGGTGGAGTAAATTTAGCGTCAAGTAATTTATTAAATTTCGATGCCATTATGTTCTCCATGTTTTCTAGCAATTACTATTTATAACACCTTAACATTGTATCGTGCTTGAAATGCCTTTGCGTCTGCTGTATTGTTTACAATAGGTTTACCTTTAATGTTTAGACTCGTATTTAATAACATAGGACAACCTGTTTGGTCTCTCCATGCTACTAGCAGTTGATATAGTCCAGGATGTTGTTTTCTTGTAACAGTTTGTACTCTACTCGTGCCATCTATATGTACAATAGCAGGAAACATACCAGGCTCTTTACATCTAGCAGTGAACTGCATGAATGGTGACTCTTTACATGGCATGTCAAAATACTTATGTGCTTCCTCTTCTATTATTACAGGGGCAAAGGGTCTAAACTTCTGTCGTCTCTTTATCTCATTCACTCTATCTTTTATATCAGGACCTCTTGGATCTGCTAGTAGTGAACGATTGCCTAATGCTCTTGGTCCAAACTCTGCTCTGCCATTTGCTACACCCACAATACCTGTATCCAATAGTTCTCTTAACAATCCTTGTGCTGGATAAGGACCTGGTATATTATGTCCTAGATAAGGACTGAACTCTACATGCTTGAATGTATAATCTAGTACTGCTCCTAGTGATGAGCCAGCGTCCCCAGGGTTAGGCATTATCCATACATTGTCATAATATTCTAGTGCAATAGTATTGGCAACACAATTTAATGCACACCCACCCATTATAACTAGATCATTACTCTTATCCCACTTCTTAGATTTAATTAATAACTTTCTAAACTCTTCCTCATATATCTTTTGTGTAGCTGCTGCCATATCATAATAGTCTTGTTCACTATCATATGCAGGCAACAATCCTCTAACACCTCTATGGACATTCTCATTTAATAGTGGTTTAATATCTTTGTAAAACCTATCAGGATCTCCATATGCTGACATTCCCATTAATATATACTCGTCCTCATTGGGCTTTAGCCCTATTCTATGGGTCATAGCACTATAAAATAATCCTAACGACTTAGGATAACTCTGAGACCACATACACCCACCACTAAGCCCTGGTGCATTCCACATACCTTTGTATATGCTTGTGGTATCAAACTCTCCTATAGCATCTATAACAAGTATCATTGCAGTCCAAGGATCAAATGGACTTGTAAATAGTCCAGCTGCTGCATGTGTATCGTGGTGCATGTGATATCTTATTCTTTTATCAATACCAAATGCTCGTAACCTATCCCTGAAGTCATTAGTCTTCCACTCCTGGCCTGCCATCCAGCGTCTTATATTCTTTCTCCAATGACTTTCGTACCAATGAACTTGGTCAGGCTCACCATACTGTAAGGCATCGCTTATTATTTCCTGATTTAGATTAGGATCGTTCTTGATACCACTATATCTCTCTGCATGTGCAGCAAATAATATCTCATTATCCTCTACCACTGCAATAGACGCATCGTGATTGTACGCAGATATGCCCCACCTAATCATATATAAATGGGTCTCTCTTTCTGATTTCTTCTAGACGTTTCCTGCGTTCCCTATCCTTTTTCCACTTCTGGTAGCGTTCTAGGACTTTGGGTGATCGTTTCTTCTTCTCTTTGTCCATTATATAACTCCTATTCTTATTTATAAATAGTATTTACACATAAGGAGAAAGTGGTATGGCGGATACAACGGCAAAAGCAGAATGCGCACAGGCACTATTTTGTGCTATGGCAGACTATATAGGTTCAACAGAAGTAGAGAAAGTATTTAAAGGACCAGAAGCATATGTAGATGCAGTTAATAAAGCTGGTAAAAAGACAGGCCGTAAACGATTAGAAACATTTCAAGAGTTTGAGAACAGAGTATTAAAACTTAGGAATGATCATATTAATACAGGCAGAGACCTAGTTAAATTAGCATGGAGTGATAGGATAATGTCTAAAACATTACCTGATGTTAATTTAAGAGTATTAAGAACGTTCTTAAAAGACGATAAGTGGCATCTATCTAGTAGAACTATTGCAATCACATTAATAAAAGATATAGCAGACAAGTTAGACGCTGACTTAAAGGCTAAGTTCGTACCAGAAGGATTTGATGAGATATTTTATTTCAGAGGTGATAAAGCTGTAATGGGTAACTTAGAAAAACTATTTAAAATAGCTAACAAGGCAGAGGACAAACCTTTTGGAGATATTAACAAGTGGAGTCCAGCAGATATATATTTTTCTACAACAGCTGGAAAACATGCAATAGTAAATGAATTAAAAGTTGCTGAAGGAAAGGAATTGTACATGTTTGATATGCACCTCAATCCTCTTATAATAAAACTAATTGACGAAGGACACTTATTACCACTATCACTTAAAAAGGCAGGTGATACAGCATCGTTATATAAAATAAACTATGTAAGGGATAAGGAAGAAAAGATACTTTCTGAAATTAAGAGAGACCCAAGTGCTTCAGGTAGGTATGCTGATACAGTAAGAAGTTGGGAACCTATAACAGATAGAAAACAAATAGGTAAACAAGGTTTTGCTAGGGACTTACAGATTGGTTGTATAGCAGAAGGTAGTGGAGGACAAATTAAACTTAGGCATGATGCTTCCGGTGCCTCATGGAAGACAGAGTTTATTGGTGGTGCATTAGCTAGAGGTGGTAGTATTGGTTCACATAATATAATGATGAAGGTATGGTCTAATGTTAATCCTGTTCGTGCAAACAAGTTCTTTAATACATTTGTTAAAGGTAATGAGAAGTTTAAACAAGCACAAAAAGATCCTAAGTATGTAGTATCAGAGTTACCACCATGGAAAAGATGGTCTGAAACACAAAACAAATGGTTACCTCAAGAAGAACTATTACCAATGGGAGAATACAACGCTCCTAATAATAAGAAACCAAATGCAGGATTAAGTCTATCAACTGTAAAGGCTAAACTAAGTGAAACCCAAAAGAAGTGGTATGATGATGAACGTGGTTTTTTAAGTGCAATACATGTAACCAACAACATACAACCTATAATCATTGATCAAGTAGAAGATGAAGCAGATGATTTTATTAAATTTACATATGAGTACATGACTTCCAGAACAAGACGTTCTGCAAGATTTATTATAGCAAAATGACAAACCTATTCTTTCTCTTTATCCATAAAAACGAATTATATATCGTCGATAGCAATCATGTTCAAGATGTTCCTAAGCCTAGAGAGCTGGTAAGAAGGTTCTCTACTATTGAACAAATAAGAGACCATGCGTTGTATTTAGGTCTCCCTATCAAAAGCGATACAGCTCGAGAGAGAACCAAACACCACACACCAGAAGGAATAGAAAGAATAAGAGAAGCAAAGTTGGGTGACAATCATCCAGCAGTACAAAATGGTAGAGGTGCAGAGTTTAGAGAGAAAGTATCTAGAACTATGACTGGTACAAGAGGTGGTGAGAACAATCCTATGTGGGGTCGTAGGCATACAAAAGAAACAAGACAAAAAATGCACCAGGCTGCTGCACTCAAAGAGCGTAGGAGATGGTGTTGTTCGCCTGATGGTGTATCAACTACAATACCTGTTAGTGAACCACTACCTGAAGGTTGGCAATGGGGTAGGTTTTATGATAAGTACAGACCAGACCCTGAGAAACTACCTGAATAATATAGGCCATAACTTTTTAGATGGCAATTTATCCTCATTAAGAGGTTCTTTTATCTTTCCTAATAATCTATCTGTCGTGGCATGGAAACTTGTAAAGTCTTCTCCAGGCTCGTGTAATCTATCTTCCAATGCCTTTTTAAATCCTAATAGACATTGTAATTGTGGCTCTTTAGGACTGCCGGTATCATTGTTACCCCAGTGGAAGTCTATGTTATTTAATACTATGTCTAGTTGTTTTAATGCTTCCTCTTTAATATGAGGTTTCTGTTCCATTATATCTAAGGCTCGTGGTGTAATAAGACCAGTCCAACCTATGTTCCTATCAAATATGTCAGAATTAAGTACATAATCGTAAAATTCTGCTAAATTTAGAGCAGAATAGACACAATATGTAGGGAAAACTCTTATCTTATCTCCTGAGCGTTCATGTATATATCTTAGGTTATGTTCAAATATATCCCATACACCATTGTGTCTTACATATTCGAATCTAGGTCCTATACATTCAAAACTAACTTGCCATTGTACATGAGGATAATCTAATAATGCCTGTGCTATATTATTTGTTTCCATAGGAGACATAAAGTTACTTAATACAAAAAACTTAAAGTCTTCTGACTCCTTAGCTCTTTCAATAAGTTTAAGATTAGGTTTTAATAGTAGTGGCTCACCACCTAATAGACTAGCACTTTTATATGTATCTCTATGTTCAGCAAACATGTAATCAATTAATGTATCAGGTGTATCAGGTAGGTTCTTCCACTTGTAATCGTTTTGAACTTTAGCCCATTGTGATGAAAAGTGTGGACCACAATATGCACATGATAGATTACAAGTATTACTCCATCGTAAGTCTGTTTCTGTTAATGCAAAGTAATCAGGTGTTATCTTATCTACTAAGTCGTCCCATCTACCTAGTGCATTCTGAGATCGTTGTGATTCCATACCTTTAGACTCGTAAGTCTTACAACCATTACAGGCAGGGTGCCACTCACCATTACAGATAGACTCTCTCATCTCTTTAATGAGAGGTCCATCTAATATTTCTTTTAAAGGGATTTCTTTTATGTTACCTAGTGAGCCTTCCATGGCGCAACAAGGTTTAACTTTACCGTCTGTTTCTAAGAATAAGTTCTCAAACGGATAAGAGCAAAATGTTTCTTTATTTGGGCTTCCCTTCGACACATCTGTATTTATGCCGTTGGTGTTTCAGTAAAGTCTACCTTTGCTTTTAGTTCTTCCATTTTCTTAGAAGTATCTTTTGCCTTATAAGCCTTTTTTGTTTTCTTAGTAACAGCGTCATACTCTGTAATACCTAAGTCTTTTAATAATGCTTCTAGTTTAGGATATAATACAATTAAAGCTCTATCTTTAACATGGGTAAGCAAGTCTGCTTCCTTGTGATGAATACCTTCTAAGATTTGTAACCAGTTCATCTCTTGTTTCCATTGTGGCAAGTTTTTCATATTGCTTTGTGGATCTGTAAACTGTTTAATCCTTCTCCATTCAAGAAGAATTGTAGTTTCACCCATACCATCTGGTATATCATCTTGTATTTTATTACCATCAGGCATACCTTCAGGCAATCCCCAGTCTAGCTTCTCAGCACCTACACCCCAACGAACCAATGGAACAATAGCCTGGTTACTTGCTGCTAGTTCCTTTAGTCTGTCTATTTGTTCTTTTTTGCCTTTGCCTTGGAATACCCAATCAAAGCCTTCATTAACTTGTCTAAATTTTTGTGCCATTATTTAGCCTTTTTATTCTTAGAACCCTTAGGACGGCCTTTTCTCTTTTTAGGAGTCCTGCCATCTTTATAGGCTTCATTAGTACCTGGGGTGGATTTGTCGTCAGCTTTGTAACGACCTTTTTTATCTCTAGCTCTTTCTCCTGTAGGAGGACCAACTAGAAAGTCTACAAATTTTGTCCAAAAACTCATAATTTATTCTCCATTATATACACTTACTTATTTATAAGTTTAAAGGGGAGTTGCCTCCCCTTTTGGTTTAGAAGTTATAGCTTAATCCTATAACTGATTCCTCTGAACCTAAATGAGCTAACAAGTTAACTTTACCCAAATCCTTAGATATGTTTAAAGCCTGATAGTCAGCACCATCTATAGTTTCACCATGTTCTAGAGCTAGGTTCCAACCTTCTTTGTTCATAACATCTACTGTTACATTAACAAATTCGTTGTCTCCATTATCTAAATCACGGTAGTAAGTTACACCAAGAATTCCAACTGAACCGCCAATATATACTTCTTCAACAGAAGAATTGTCGTCGCCATCGAAATTGTATTGGATTAACCCTACATCAATAGACACCAAGTCATTTAAACTTGTGCTATAACCTCCGTAGAAATCATATTCTACACTAGCGTCATCGCCATAATCTACTTGTGATGTCCACGCACCAACATAAAAGCCGTTTGTACTTAGTTCCAAACCTGCTGATAATGCTGGGTCGTTATTATTCTGAGATACGCCTCTCCACACATAATCAGAACCTAGGCCAATTGTGCCTGATAATTCTGGAGATGAGTATGCACTTAATGGTGCGAGACATAACATCATTACAAAAAGTGATTTTTTTAACATATATACTTCCTTATTTAAAAATCATCAATAATATCAATCAATCTATCCATTTTATTAGCAATAAAATAATTCAATAGTTGATTACGAGTTCCCCCTAATTGGGAGACGTAACTATTTATAATAGCTTCTTTTATATCTTCTGGTGTTTTGGTTAAATCTATAAGCATACTGTTTCTGTTGTATCCATGTGCCGTTTGACTTGTTACGAACTCTTCTGGAGGTAATGCTTTCCATTTGTTTAACAATACCTTACGAACAGGACGCTGTCGTTTACCTACCACGAACACATCATCATCTGATAACATGTTAGGTATGCCATCACCTTTATCACCTATAATTATATGTTCCATTAGAACTTGGTCTGCTGGTCCTTTTATCTTTACCCATCGCTTTTGTGCTGGTGCCCACTGACTTACATTAGGAAACTTCTGTAACTGTTTAAAGTCATGGTCTCCTGATACAATTAGAAAAGGATCAGGTACAATCTCGTCTGCAAACAATGGTCCTGCTTCACCTATTGTTTGACTATACTCTGCTAATGTACCTATAACATCATCTGCCTCAGCACCATCTACATCTATAACAGGGTAAGGTAAAAACTCTGATATCTCATCTCGTATAAGATTTAATGCAGTAAATATTTCACCCCAATCCATACCACTAGATTCTCTAGTAGCCTTCCTACCTGCTTTATAATGAGGATAGTATTTACGTCTCCAATAGTGCCTGTTATCACATGCAATAACTATATCACCATACTCGTTACCCCACTTCTTTTTATATGATCTAATAGTATTTAAAACCATATGTCTAAGTAAAGGTAAGTTAACCTCTGGATTTTGTTTGCCTTTTATCTCTGCCATAAAAGAACCTATAGCAGTTTGATTATAATCTACTACTATCATACCGGAATCTCCCCTGTGTCAATACACAATCTATCCCAGGTATCTTTCCAATCTGTAACATGATTAACCTGTTCTGGTTTTAATAATATAGCAAGTGGGTAATCATTGCCTAAAGGATCACATCTATCACCGAAGAATCTTATTTCATCTATTTCATATTGATAGTCCGCTAATATTTGTGATTTGTCTCCACCTCTTGCAAATATATCTATTCCTGTTTCACCACCAACAAATGCACAAGTTGTATTGTTAAATATTTGGTTAAACTTACCAGCAATTCGTTCTCGTTCTTTATGCTTTTTATCAAACTTAACATAAAGTTGTCGTTCTGCTAGTGTAGCATTCCTGCCTACAATACTAAAATTAACCAGGCCATTTCTGTGTTCAAAGTGTAGTCCTGTTCGTAATGGAAATTTACTATCCATTAGTTCAATACTCAACCAATTATGTTCTGCCTCAGGTATTGTAAACTCCTTAGATTTTAATTGTACATTACCTGTATAAACATCATTGCCGCTACAATTATATACTCGTGAACAAGTATTATATAAATCCTCACCTAATTGTTCTACTGTCTTTGCCTTATCACTACCTGTGATTAGAACAACATTGTTATTCTTAGCAAAGTCCATAAAGAAGTCTTTAAATGTAGGATCTATTGTTCCTCTGGATGGAGTCAATGTGCCATCTACATCAAATATATAAATCATTACTGTACCTTTAACAATAGCATATTAGGATTAATACGAGTCTTAACTTTCATTTGTTTGCCTCGTATCTTACCTACAACATCGTGTAAAGCATTCTTAGACTTTTTCATAATAAGTTTAAGTTGCTCATCTGGTTTACGCAAAGTCTTTTCATATGATACACTATCATCATAACCTGTAATAGAAGTACCATGAACACCTAGTCCACCATCACCCTTAGACTTATATAGCCCTAGTCTACGGCGCTTAACGTCATACACCCATACCTCTGAACTACCTAATATATCTACAGCGTTTATAGACGCTATGCCTAAGTCCTTATCAGACTGCATATGCCTTAGACGTGCTACTATCTTTCTAGGATCTTGTGTTTTCTTACGTCTAACAGGTGTTTTCCTCTGACTCTTTTCCATCAGTTGAAGTAACATTGCTTCTAACCAATCAACAAGTTTCCTTGTGTTAGGTGTATTAATATGTGAATAGCCTTCAACAAGTTGGTCGTCCCAATCGTTTCTATCCTTAATTTTACGAACTCTTACAAGTTCTTTAAATTCATCTAATACAGTATTAATCTCTTTATGTGCTTGTGCAGCTTCTTCCTTGTTTAGTTTAACACTAGAAAGCAGATTGTCAGTTACTTTTTTACCTGTAAATAGTTTATCAATTGCTTCATCAACAGCACCCATAAAAAGACCTAGTTCTTGTCTAATTGGTACAACCTTTCGTTCTACCGACTTAGCCTTCTCTGCCTTTTTCTTTTCTGCACATTGTAAGAAGTAATCGTATTTCCTGTATATAAAGTTTTCCTGCTGTGGTAGCATAAACCCAGTTTTACTGTGGAAATATGTGTATTCAGATATTGATAAGTAAGCATAGTCTGGTGCTTCCAGAACTTTCTTCCTTTCTTCTTTAGTCCAAGTAGAATGTGTCTTCACCCAATGACGGAATGAGTTATAACATTCTTTAGAACTTATTTCATAATGGATAAAGTACCAGCATCCATCCCATGCTTTTTCTTTATCTTCATCGGTCTCGGCAAGTGTATGCTGAGCCCAGTTAGGTTCCTTAATAAGATAAGGACTTCGTTGTTTCTTTTTAGCCATGATAGGTCTTCCTTAAGTTTCATATTAGTTAATTATAAGACCAAGTGAACTTAAGGTCAAGAAGTTAGAGGACCATTTCTTTTAATCTCTGGTCCAAGTTGAGTTGTTTTCGGGTTTATCTTTGTTTGGTCCTAAGGATAGCCATGATAAAACTTTATCAAATGTAACAATTCTCCAACCCTCTACTTCATAATCCCAGACCACAAGTTGTCCAGGTTTAGAGTTACTTTTTAAATTGCTTGTATCAGGTATGTCTTCATTTTTCAATGTACATTTCATTTCTCTAATTTCTCCATTAGCTTTCTGAAATGTAAACAAACCATAACCTGATTGTAAATGTGATACTACTCTGTTTCTCCAGTCATCACTATTTCTGTTAGGCTCAAAATCTTTCTCTTCTAAATTAGGCATCTTTTTTATCCTTTAATTTTTTATCTATTAACCACTGTAAGTCTTTTTCCTTTTTAGGGTCCATACCAGACTCACTCCCATACTTATCGCTAACCCAATTATTTTCAGGTTCAACGTCATGTAATTCATTTAATTCTTTTTGTACTTGTGCATTTTTAGTTAGATCAGGTTGTTCAACAACAGGAGGACTCGTGTGTTGTACAATAGGCTCTTGTTTATATTCAACAACATCATCTTCTAAATGTACAGGTGTTATTATTTCTCCATTACGCTCTTTTAAACTTAGATTAGCAGCAATAACTAATACAATAGCAAGTGGGTCAAATACAAATATAAGCAATAATATTAATATAAGAACTGCTGAGTCTATACTACTAGCAGAATCATCTCCATATATTAATTGTGCTACATATTTAATAGGTCCTACTTCCTTTTCTAAGTCTCTAACAATAGCTCTCTTATCAAACAATGAAGTATTATAATCTTCTATTTGTGTATAAGCATCATCTATTGTTGCCTGAATAGTATCTATTTGTGCGTCTTTTGTATCCTGTGAATTAGTTTCCTGATCTCGTAATCTGTTTATTTCCTCGTTGGCATTATCTATTGTTGCCTGTGTATCTGATCTATATTGTGTTATTTGGTTACGATATCCTGCTATTTGTTGTTCAGCATATGATCTTAACTCTTGTATCTGTTCGTTTATTAAAGCTCTCTGTGGTTCTTGTTGTTCCCTTACTTCAATACCCTTTGCTACATTATCTGTACGACTAAAGGCATTTCCAGTAGTACCTTGGCTTGTATAAGATGCTACTATTGCGTCTAATTCCGTAAGTTCTTGCTGTTTTTGTGCTATATCTGTGTCTAAACTAGACCTAATAGACTCTATTTGTGTCTCGGCGTATGTTATATCGCCTTGAACTCTTTCCCATGCCGTATCTCGTATTTCTTCTTGTTGTCTTATAGATTCAGTTACATCTAAATTACCACCTGCATCTATTCTCTCTATTCTTTCCTCGGCAACCTCTATTTTATTTCGTTGCCTGTCTATTAACTGTTCAACCCTTTGAACCTCAGCAAAAGCATCTCCTGTATTAGCAGACTGTTCTATATGTGCTTTAGATAAGAACCCAAAGATCCCTATAGACGTGATTACTGATAGGATTATTACTGCTACTACCATGTAAGTTTTCATTAGAAACTTTACTCTGGACCAATACTGATAAATCCAAGAGGCAGTGATAAGTTTTGCTATTTCTAAAACTACACCCATAGCAAGTATAGAGTATGGCAAACCATTAAATATTGCCATCAACCCTACAATAGAAAAGTATGCAGCTACTGCTGAAACAGCAAGTGCTGAAAACAATAAACCTATTATAAAGGTTAAACTTCTAGTTTCTAACATTTAGGACTCCATTCAATCTCTTTAAACTCTTTTAAATGGCTAGCTCGTAATCTTACATGTAACATATCATTTACACAGGCATCATCATGTCGTTGTTGCCATTGTAATAAAAATTCTTGTATCTTAGCAGGTGCTCTAGTTTCATACTCTGCTATAACCTCTTTTCTTAATTCGTCTACTGACTCTTTAACAATAGTAGAACTTCCAAAATACTTTTCAAACTGCTTATCAGTTTTACAAGAGTACCCTATATAATATCTTCCATCTGGGAAATAGGTACAATATACTCTATGCTTCTTAGGTTCTTTCTTTTTCCTAGCCATAGTAGTATTTATATGTCTCTAAAGGCTTTTAAAAATAATGGTGATATGAACTTTCTGTGTACTTTAGGTCCAGGGTGCATGTTATCCCTTGCCAATAGTGAACCTTCAGTAGTACCATCACCCTCTGTAAGTTTAAGTTCAGGCCAGTTGGGTAACCCATCACCAACCTCTACCAATATAAGTTTTGTTTCTCTACAAACATGGAACATAGCAGCAAGATGTGCCTGTTTAAATAGTCTAACATTATCCTCTGATTCATTAGACACTTCAAAATAGTTTTTTATTTTAGGGTTTGTCTGCCAACTTCCTGCGGTATCAGGACCATAACCATTGTAGGCAGCATCTTCGCCTCCTTGGTGGTGCCACAATTCTCTCCTACTAGGATCTGGTATAAACCACATTACAACATTAGGTTTTATAATAGGTACCCATTCGGCAGCTACTCTATAACATGCCTGAATACTACCTCCAGGTTGTCCTAAGTTTATAGGGTTCATACCTAATTCTTTTGCAACATAATAAGGCCATGTCTGTTCGTAATTTACACCTATGCCAAATGTATTACTACAACCTAAAGCAATCAAAGCATTTCTATCTTCACAAAAATCCTCATGATGTCTAAAACCATAGCTGTTAAGTTTATATGATACATTATTTTCAGTCCAACCGTTTTTTTCAGATAAATGTTTTATATTATCCCAATTTTCTTTTGTATCAGTAGGGCACCATAGATTTTCCCTAGTCTTCCATTTTGATGTAACTCGCCAATGTGTATAACTATATTTAAACCTCTCCATTTAAAAGCTCCCACATTTCTGGATTATAGTCTTTAAAATGTTTCTTATGATACTTGTCTACTGATTTTACTTCACTAAAAAAGTAAGGCAAAATATCTTGTGGTTCAGATGAAAATAAATGTTCTTCTATTTTTTTAGTAACACCTATATCTATTAACTTCTCTTTTATATTGTTAGGAAGATGTCTTATATCTTGATGTGGAGGATACTTAAGGATATCTTCAAAATGATAATGAACTAAAGTTTGAATATATTTTTGTAATTCAATTGTTTTATTTACATTAAAAATACTAATAACACTATTCACTTGAACATGAAAACGATCGTGTGTATAAGAAAATTTTAACATTGACACTAGATTATTCTTTACAGTTTCCCATTTAGAATGAGAACGGATATATTCTCCTAACTCACCTAAAGCATCAATACTAACATACATCATTACCTCTTTACATTTGCCTAACAAATCCTTCCACTGATCTGTAAGTGGATTCATTAAATTTGTTATAACTATTAAATTCATATGTTCTAATTGTCCTATAGAATCTAAGTGTTTTAATAATGCAACATTATCTTTAAGATACATGGGTTCACCTCCCATAAGTTTTAAAGATGTTAAATGGCTTAAATCTATCTTTCTCCAATCAGGATACTGCCATGAGTATTTTTTATCTTTTTCTAAAAATTTATCAATTGGCAACCATCTACTAGAGAATTGTGAGTTGCATGTTCTACAAGCTAGGTTACATACATTGCTAGGTGTTATTTCTAAAAATCTTAATTTCTTTTCTTTGTAGGAACCGTCCTCAATTAAATGTTTGAACTCTTCATTCTTTCCTTGTCTATAACTTTGTTCTCCTAGACTTTCATCTTTCCAACATCTTGAACAACCTTTGCTCCTTATGCCTGATGATAATTCCTCTTGTACTTTTTTAAAGATTTCAGAATCTTCTATGGGTTTATAGGTACCAAATATATCATGGCCATCATTACCATCATATCTACAACATGGTTTAATATTACTTAATGCTGTACCGCCGGGATAATCTTCATTAACATCATACGGATTAAAAACTGCATGTATATATGGTAGAATGCAGAAAGTATCTGACATACTTAATGACTCCTGCCTCCATCAAAAACACATACAAAAGATAACATTCCTTCCGAATCGTTTATAACTTGATGATACTTACCGTCTTCTATTAAAACTATATCACCTTCATCGACTCTAAAATTTTTGTTTATTGTAAGTACCTTTGGGTCGTCAGGTACTAAACCATAATCACCTAATAACATTCTACCATTACCTTTGGTAAATATATAAACTTCTTCTTGTCCTTTGTGATTGTGTCCTGATGTTTGTCTACCAGGGTTTAAGTCTGTGCTACTTAAAACTAGATTATCTAAATGTGTATTGTCCTTAACAACATATCGTTCATCATTCTTAACAATGAACCCTCCTATGTCTTTAACATTAACCTTAACCATTACTATTGTACTCCTCTTCAAACGGGTCAACATATTCAAATGTTTCTTCATCTTCTAGTTCATGACCACAGAAAGGGCAGTACTCAATATTATAGTATTGAGGGTCTAACTCGTGCGAGACATTAAATACTGCCTCGCAATTTGTGCATTCTTTTCTCTTCTTTATTCTATCAGCCACTTTTCTCTTATCTCATTTGCTAATTCTAAATGCCAATCTGCCCCAGGGTGCATGCCATCTCGTGCATGTGGTTTTTTATATTCCTTCCATGGTTCACCCTGTGTTAATCTTTTATATACCTGTTCCATATTATTATCTGCGTCCCAATGATATGGATTTGGTTTACATATAACTTTATCTGTATATGATATAGCACCGTACAATGGAGAATCTGGATGGATATTCTCATTTACTGTACTATTGTGATCTACCCAATATAAACTAATTCCGTATGATCTACAAATATTTTTTATATTTTCAATGGCAATAGCATTTGACCATTTGTCTGCCTCTATATCTCTTCGACCATCTAGGAAGTGTCCATATGCTGGATTAGTGTCTAATGCTTTTACCCATGGTCCTAAGTTTCTAACAAGCCCACCCGTCCCGTTTGCAGGACTTCTTAAAGAGTAATTGTATGTGGTTATTGGTAATGATACTATAACAAATTCTGGTTTAGGAAACATTCTTAAAAATGCACCCAAGTTATATGCTATAATAGTTGTATCAATACCTGCTAATGCTGTGTTGTAGATTTTTGTATGTCTAAACTTTCTCCACCAAAGGTCATTTAAAAACATACCTGACCCTTCTGTAATAGAACTTCCTGTAACTAATCCATAAGGTCTATGTGTAGTGTTACGATAATCATCTTGATTCTTCCACACTAACTCGTGATTTCTGAAACCTAGATCATCATATTGATATGATAGTGTAATGTCTGAATTATAATAGTACCAATCTTCTCCAATTAGTTCTTTTATTTTTTTGAACCAATCTTCACTTTCAATATTCTGCCATTGAAATTGTTTATGTGGTTCTACATCTCTACTTATCAGACCGTTATCATGTAACTGTAATAAATCGTTTGGGTGGCGTCTCCACGCTACCTTCGATTGTTCATTCATGCCCATACCTCTTGCCATTCACCTTGTAGAGCACCCCTGGCATAGTCAGTAGCTCTATTCTCAAAAAAGTTTGTATGAGTAGGAGCATTAATCATCTCTTCTACCCACAGTAATGGATTTCTTTTTACTTTAAAGATACCCTTCATTCCCATACTTATAAGCCTTCTATCAGCAATATATCGAATGTATTTTTTAACATCATCTGGCTCTAAACCTTCCATAGGTCCCATAGCAAAACAAGTGTCAATAAATTTTTCCTCTAGATAAACCATCTTCTCTGCGATGTCGTATATATCTTTCTTTAACTTGTCTTTCCACAAGTGTCTGTTCTCTCTAATGTATTGTTTAAATAATTGTATCATAGACTCTGCGTGCATTGTTTCATCTACAATAGACCAAGTAATAATCTGTCCCATGCCTTTCATCTTGCCATGACGAGGAAAGTTTAATAGCATAATAAAAGAACTGAATAACTGCATGCCTTCTGTAAATGCTGAGAACGCTGCAATATTAGCTGCTACTGATTCCTCTGTGCCATTTGCACCTGCAAGTTTCATAAAGTATTCATGCTTTTCTACCATTGTTTGATACTCTAAGAACTCACTATAAGTAGACTCAGGCATGCCTAATGTCTCGATTAAATGTGCATAGGCAGCAACATGAAGTGCCTCTCTAGCAGCAAATCCTGATAACATCATACGAACTTCTGGTTGTGGGAAATAAGGTAGATAGTTATTTACATAACCACCTGCTACATCAATATCACCCTGCACAAAAAATCTAAATATATTAGTTAAAAATGCTTTCTCTGGATCATTTAATTTCTCTTTCCAATCCTTTACGTCTTCTGCCATTGGTACTTCTGTATGTAGCCAATGTGATTGCTCATGTTTTAACCACGCATCATATGCCCATGGGTAACTGAACGGTTTAAAATAATCCCTCTCTTCTGTTAATTTTGGTTTCTTTGGTCTTGCCATTATTCCTTTCCTATATCTTTATATCCTGCTTTACTAAACGCCCAATCTCTTTCTTTACACCAAAAACAATCTTCACATCTTCCTCTAGGTTGCATAGTACATGTATGCGTTATTTTTGAAAGTGCGTCAAGTCTCCCCTCTTCCCAAGCAATTCTAACTAACCAATCCTTAGTTAACTTTTCAAAAGGCATTTTTATTATTTCTTCGTAAATTGTTCCTGTGCTAAATACTCTACCTTTAGGTAATTCATCTGACCACTCTAACATGTCATCTGCAAATGGGTTTGTACCTAAAAACATAACATCAGCACCTTGTTCCATATAAGCTTCTCTAATTCCTTTATTCAACCAGTGTACTAACGTCTCGCTATCTGGTTCCCTGTTATTTAAATCTACTGGACCTACGGGTATAGTATGTATCCTTTTAGTTCCAAAATACTTACAAGACTCTTCTAATACTTTATTTGCATAACGAATAGAACCGTCTGGTTTAGGTACAGTAAATGCTTTAATTTTAACTTTGTGTTTTAGGCATTGGCTATATACCATATGCCATAATACAGCGCTGTCAAAACCACCTGACATAATGACTCCAATAGTTTTATCGGATTCGTGCCAGGGTTTTATATAATCAAGATAAAACTTCGCGAGAGGTGTTAAGTCTTGTTCCATTAGCCTTCACAAGCTACACATTCGCCGTCTGCCAAATCAGCCATATCTAATTCTTGTATAATCTCTCTTTCAATTCGTCTAGATACTTTATCTGCTTTGCCAAGTTTTTCTGAACGACAATAATATAGCGTTTTCACTCCTGTTTTCCATGCCAAAAAATGTACAGCATGTAGATAGGAAATATTTGTATTAGGTCTAAAGAATACATTTAAACTCTGTGCCTGATCTATAAATTCCTGCCTGTCTGCTGCGTGTTCAATAATCCATCTCTGGTCTATTTCCATAGATGTTTTAAATACTAATCTCTGTTGGTCACTCAACTGTTTTATATGTTGTACTGACCCATCATTACTTATTATTGACGACCAAACCTCGTCATAATTTGTTCTTGGATGTTCTTCACAGTAATCTTTAATGAGCTTGTCCAAGTATTTGTTCTTGTTAAGATAGGCTCCAGATAATGTGTCTTGTCTGTAAGCATTAGCTCTAAACGGCTCAATAGATGGTGAAGTGTTGCCCATAATAATACTACTGGAAGCGTTGGGAGCAATAGCCATGACATGACTAAAACGGAGCCCTCTGCCTTTAGCATCTGGTGCCTCTCCTCTTTCTTTTCCAAGTTGTTTATTTGCTTCATCTAATTTGGTCCTAATATGTCTAAATAATCTTAAGTTGGCACCTTTTGCTTCACTTGTTTCCCATGCAATATTATTCTTTTGCAGATAGGCATGAAAACCTAAAGCCCCAACCCCTATACTCCTTTCTTGCCTAGCAGAGAATTTAGCTCTTGCCACTTCATCTGGAGCGTTTTCTATAAAAAACTGCAGGACATTATCTAACA